>Ga0208821_1000018_pt1 | contig 165178 bp, 138 predicted proteins | sample June2015DPH_20_5_FD_184720 | JGI IMG/M metagenome (GOLD analysis project Ga0208821, IMG submission 184720) | Peatland microbial communities from SPRUCE experiment site at the Marcell Experimental Forest, Minnesota, USA - June2015DPH_20_40... | ecosystem: Environmental > Terrestrial > Soil >...
GTGTGTTCGCAGGCCGGAAAATGAATCCGCGGGACACCAGCGGATGCAGCCAAAACCCTTCCCCGAGTCACAAAATCACGGTGACTGGAGAGAATCTAAGTCGCGGCGTCCCTTTTTCCGCAGCCTGTTAGGGCAGGCTCTGAAGCCGTGCCCTTCGGAAACCTACCCTGGACCATTTATGAGGCCAGTTCCAGCTTCCCTTAACATGTCCAGCTCAAATCACCACCGCTTCCTTATACTCTCCGTACACTTTTCGCATCGCGTCCGAAATTTCGCCCACCGTGGCATTCGCCTCCACTGCCGCCAGTATCCGAGGCATTAGGTTGTCGGCCGACCGCGCCGTGTCTTCGACCGCCCGGATCGCGGCTTGCCAGGTTTTGGCATTGCGCTTGGCGCGCAGGGCCCGCAACCGCTCCACCTGTTTCGACTCCAGCGCGGGGTCAATCCGCTGGATCGGCACCGCGCGCTCTTGTTTGATCTGGAAGCGGTTCACGCCGACCACCACTGCCTCTTGCCGATCCACCGCCTTTTGATATTCGTAGGCAGCGTTCTGGATCTCCTGCTGCACATATCCGCGTTCGATCGCTTTGAGCATGCCGCCCATGGCTTCGATTTTTTCGAGATAGTCGACGCCCCGCTTCTCGATTTCGCTGGTCAGCGATTCGATGTAATACGATCCCGCCAGCGGATCGACCGTCTGCGGCGCGCCGGACTCGAACGCGATTACCTGCTGCGTGCGCAGCGCGATGCGGGCCGACGCCTCAGTGGGCAGGGCCAGCGCTTCATCATAGGAATTGGTGTGCAGAGACTGCGTCCCTCCGAGCACGGCCGCCATCGCCTGGATCGCAGTACGCACGATGTTGTTCTCCGGTTGCTGCGCCGTCAGCGTGGAACCGGCTGTCTGCGCGTGGAAGCGGAGCATCCACGATTTTGGATTCTTCGCCTTGAAGCGGTCGCGCATAATCTTCGCCCACATGCGGCGCGCGGCGCGGAACTTCGCGACCTCCTCGAGAAAATTACTGTGGGCATTGAAAAAGAAGGAAAGCCGCGGCGCGAACAGGTCCACATCGAGGCCGGCGCGAATCGCCGCTTCCACATAGGCAATGCCGTTGCCCAGCGTGAAGGCGACTTCCTGCACCGCCGTCGATCCCGCCTCTCGCATGTGATAGCCGGAGATCGAGATCGTATTCCACTCCGGCACATTCTCTTTCGACCAGGCAAAAACGTCGGTGATGATCCGCATCGCCTGCTGCGGCGGATAGATGTACGTTCCGCGCGCGATGTACTCCTTGAGCACATCGTTCTGCACCGTGCCGGAGAGCTTGCGAATGTCCCTGCCCTGCCGCCGCGCCACGGCCACGTATAACGCCAGCAGAATCGAAGCCGTCGCATTGATGGTCATCGATGTTGAAATGGCGGTCAGGTCAATGCCATCGAACAGCCGCTGCATGTCTTCGATGGAATCAATCGCCACGCCGACTTTGCCAACTTCTCCCGCGGCCAGCGGATTGTCCGAATCGAGGCCAATCTGCGTCGGCAAATCAAAGGCCACCGACAGCCCCGTTGTCCCGTTCGCCAGCAGATACTTGTAGCGCTTGTTCGACTCTTCGGCATCGCCCATGCCTGCGTACTGCCGCATCGTCCACAGGCGGCCGCGGTACATCGTGGCCTGCACGCCGCGCGTGTACGGAAACTCTCCGGGATAGCCGACGTCGCGGTCGTAGTTCCAGGCCGCGAGATCGGCGGGCGTGTAGAGGGGGCGTACGGGGATATGAGAAGACGTCTCTTCGCTCGGGAGGTGAGCTTCCCGCTTGATTGCGGATTCAGCCGTTTTGAGTACCGTCATGTTGTCCTTCCCTTCTCGGCGCTCTCGGCGTCTCCGGCGGTTTCAGGTTTAGCTTTTGGCTCTTAGCTCTTGGCTCTTAGCTCTTGGCTCTTGGCTCTTAGCTCTTGGCCTTTAGCTTTTTCTTTACCCGCCAGAAGGAGCTCAGCCCGAACCAGGTGAACGAGACCGTGAAGCAGATCGCGAGTACCAGCCGCGCCGGGCCTGCCGCGTGTCCAGACTGGTACTTCCCGTACTCACGCATGCCGGCCAGCGCCCCGATCCCGGCAATCGCCAAAAACGTGAATCCGGTCACTTCCAGCCAAAGCTGGTGCAGCACCCGCCCGAAAGGACGGGCGGTCGCGCGGATCCCCGCCAGCACCGCCCTACCGCTCCGGCTGCGCTCCACCAGGCTGGCGACTGCACGAAGAATCAGTTTGATTTTTCTTGCCGCTTGGCCGCCGGATGCCAGGAGGTCGATCGGTCGGTCAATCATCAGTCGATTTTAGCAGCGGCCGGGCGTACAATGACGATGGGCGTCATCACCATGACTTGTGATGTCGCCCATCAGCGGGGTCCAATTCGAGGGGGACTCGTGGATCAGCAACTGAAGCAGCTCATGAAAGAACTCGGAGAAGCGATCAACGAGTCTCTATCCGATTCCGAATCGATCGCCGAGGTTGTTGCCCGCATCAAGGAAGGCGGCTACGACATTTTCCTGGTTCTCGAAGCTACCATCGGCGTCAGCAAACAAGGCGAGCACACCACGGACAAGACTTCCCTGGTCTCCACCCTCAGCAGCAATCCCGAACTCAAGATCAGCGATCAGGATATGAAGTTTCTCAAGTCTCTCCGCATCAAGATCAGCGAAGAAGACGAGGAGTAGAATGGGTCGCGTAAGTTTCGCGACATACGTTTGGGCTGTCGGGTTTGGGTGTGCGACCCGAACTTCCCGGAGCCGGTTCCGAAACTGGCGTTCAGGGCAAAATCTTCCGGTTCCCATAAAATTTTCCCTTCCTCAAATAGGAAAAATCTTGCAGGTAAGGTCTTTGGGTCTGTTAGGATAGATTTTCCCCTATGTAAGTGGCCGCTTAGCAGCATCTTAAGAGTGTAGAGCCGTCGTCGAAAATGGCCTTCGGCGTGCACCTCACGAATCGAAGTGTCGTACTTCGGCCGGTCTCCCGCGGTGTTTCAAAGTGCTGGTTCGCGGGATTAACCACTTCTTTTGGCAAGCGCTAAGCAGGTAGCTGCATGAGGTGCTGGACATGGATTCCCAGGCTTCACAATTGACCCTAGGCCTTCTTCCCGAGCCTCGTACGCGTTGGGGAAGGTTCGTTCTCAGTTATGGCATGCAGTCGCTGGTGGTGGCGTTCTTCGTGATTGCTGCGATCATATACCCCGAAGTTCTTGTGTTACCGGTGCACGACTACCACTTCGTCAGTCTGGTCAGCACACCGCCCCCGGTTCCACAGGCTCCGGCGCCGGTCAAGCATTTTCCGGTTCCAGTTCCAAAGATCGCCGAACCGGTAACGCCGCGACCCGAAGCCATGCGCGTTCCCGCCGAACTGGTCCAGAAAAAGCCTCCAGTTCCCGAGGATCAGGCGCCCAAGGTGACGCTGGCTGCCAACAAAGAACTTCTGCCCGACACGAAACCGCTGATTCCCAGGCCGCCGGTCAAGACGAATGTGTTCTCCACGGGAAGTTCGGCTACGCCAACCATGGCGGCCGCGCCGCAGAAAGTACAAACGGGTGGCTTCGGCGATCCCAACGGCGTGCCCGCATCGGAGAATCACGGCCGTCCGATTACGATCGCGCAGGCGGGCTCGTATGACATGCCCTACGGTCCGGGTTATGGCAACGGCACCGGCGGATCGCATGGCGCCCGCGGGGTGGTTGCGAGCACCGGTTTTGGCAGCGGCGTCGCCACCGGCGACAGTTCCGGCACGGTTTCTGCCTCGCGCGGCACGGTTCGCCAGGGCGGCTTCGGAGACGCCGACGTCGTAGCCGCTTCTCAGCCCAAAGCCAAGTCCGCCGAACCGGTCGTCAAGACCTTGCCGGCTGAGATCACATTCAAACCCCGTCCGGTTTACACTGATGAAGGGCGACAGCTTAAGATTGAGGGCGAGGTCCTGCTCGATGTTGTCTTTTCAGCGACCGGGCAGATTCGCATCGTGAAAGTGGTGCGCGGTCTCGGTCATGGGCTGGACGAATCCGCGGTTCGCGCCGCGGAAAAAATTCAGTTCAAGCCCGCCCTGAGAGACGGCCATCCGGCTGATTCCGAGGCGGTATTGCACATCGTGTTTCAACTTGCATCGTAGGTGAAATGAAACAAACAAAAATGTTGCGCTCCCGATTCGCACTCTTTACGCTCTCCCTCGTCTGCTGCGCCGCGTCCCTGTTCGTCCAGACTTCGTTTGCCCAGACTACGCCGGAAACCCAGCTTTCGACCCGCGACGCCGCCGCTCAACACGCCAGCGCCGCCGCCAACAGCTTCGATCAGGTTGTCGATCGAGCGGTGGAGCGCGAACATTTCTTCATGGCCCAGATGAAGCAACTTCATCCCCTGGTAGAAACTTATCTTCAGAATCTGAAGGAAGACAAAGACCTCGGCGTTCCCGTCCCCAGCAGCGACGTGTACTTTCTGGGCCGATTGGATATGAGCGAGGGTACCGATGACCGCGCTTTCACCTCGCCCACCACGGCCGGCCTCGGCAAACGCATGCTCAGCAAACTGAAGAATGTTTATACCATGAGGTTCCTGCCGCTGGGCTTTGCCCAGATGGTGATCCTCGATCAGGATTTTCAGCGCAAGTATTACGACTTCACTTTCGTACGCCGTGAGTTCCTCGGCGAAGTACGCTGCGTCGTCATGGACGTCGCCCCCAAGAAAGACTCCGGCAAGGGCCGGTTCCTCGGCCGCATCTGGATGGAAGACCAGGACTACAACATCGTCCGCTTCAACGGCACTTACTATCCTCATCCGCGAGCCAGTTATTACTTGCACTTTGACAGCTGGCGCCAGAACATCCGCCCCGGCGTCTGGCTGCCTTCGCTGATTTATTCCGAGGAGTCTGATCTAAAGTATCGTCTGGGGCAGACGCTTGATTACAAGGCGCAGACGCGGCTTTGGGGCTACAACCTGAAGGATCTCCGCCGCAACTCCGAGTTTACCGAGATCACGGTCGACGCCCCGCAGTCGGTCCAGGACCAAAGTCAAAAAGCCCAGGACGCTACCCCCATCGAAGCCCAGCGCGCGTGGGAACGTCAGGCTGAAATCAACGTGCTTGACCGCCTGCAGCAGATCGGCCTGCTCGCGCCGGAAGGCGAAATCGACAAGGTGCTACAGACCGTGGTCAACAACGTGATGGTGACCAATAACCTTGACATTCAACCCGAGATCCGGTGCCGCGTGCTGATGACCACGCCGCTCGAGTCGTTCACCATTGGCCATACCATTGTCGTGAGCCGCGGCATGATTGACGTGCTGCCCGACGAAGCGGCCTTGGCCATGATTCTCACCCACGAACTGGCGCACATCGTGCTGGGCCATCACCTCAACACCAAGCTTGCCTTCAACGACCGCATGTTCTTTCCCGATGAGCGCACCTTCGAGCGCATGGATTTCGCTCGCGATCGCGGTGAAGAAGAAGCCGCCGACAAGAAAGCCATCGAACTGCTCAACAACTCGCCCTACAAGGACAAGCTCGGCAACGCGGGCTTGTTCCTCAAAGCGGTCCAAGCCCGCGCTCCCTATTTGAAGAACCTGATTCGGGCGCATTTGGGCGACAGCCTGCTCAATGGCGATGCCACCAGGATGTCGTCTTTGATGACCGCGTCGCCGCAATTCGACCCGAAGAAGGCCGACCAGGTCGCGGCGCTTCCTCTCGGCAGCCGGGTCAAGGTGGACCCGTGGAACAATCAACTCGAATTGATCAAGACCAAGCCTGTCGCCATCACCACCGCAGCCGAGAAGATGCCCTTCGAAGTCACGCCCTTCTTCCCGTTCCTCACCAGGTTCGGCAGCGCCGCTCCAGAAAAAGCTCCTCCGGCCCCGGAGAAAACCGCGGCAGCTCCGACGGGGCAGTAGGATAGCTTCTAGCTTAGCCACCTAGATTATTGTGCGCGGATGGTCTGTAGCGGGAAAGAATCGGCTGAAAGAATCAGGGAAAGCCCCCTGCCAGACGCAGCGGGGCTTGGTCGTGCAGCTATTGCACCATGGCGCTTCCGACTTGCGAAAACACGTTGTTGGCGTTGCCGCCAATCAGTCGGACCGTGCCAATCACGATCACCAGGATTACCGCGAGCATCACCGCGTATTCGGCGACGTCTTGACCGTTCTCTTCAGTCCAAAGTTGACGGATTGCCTTGATCACTGTCTGCCCCCAATCGACGACACGCCCGAGCTTTACTTATCCCTCGGAACAGGGGTTCGCCGCCGTGTGATTATTAAAATATCGTGAGTCGACCCCTCTACCCAATAGCACACCAGTGACTCCATATAGCACTATCGTGCCATAACCCAGTGATTCCCATTAGATCCCGCCAATCCGTTGATTACACAATCTTGATTACACAATCTCGATTACACAATCGTTTTCAGGGGAAGCCCCTGATTCACCGCAAACAGCGCCAGTTCCAGACGGGTGGAAACCCCGAGTTTGTCGAAGATATTGCTGAGGTGGTGCTTCACCGTATCCTCGCTGATTTTGAAGTACTCGGCGATTTCCCGGTTGGCATAGCCCGCAACCACCGCAGAGACGATCTCCAGTTCCCGCGGCGTCAGCCCGAATTTCTTCTGTTTCGATTCCTCGTTGGTACTCTGCATGAGGTTGCGCAGGTACTGCACCAGATTCGAGACGCTGTCCCGCCCCACCCAGTACTCCCCGGCCATCACCGCATGAATGCTCTTGAGCAACAGTTGGGTGGCGGAATCCTTCAGCACCACGCCGCGGGCTCCCAACTGCAACGCCTCCACCATCTGCTTCTTTTCCACCGCCGCCGTCAGCAGGATGATGCGCACCGCCCCGCCGCCGCTCGCGTTCAGATCGCGCAGCGCATCGAGGCCAGTGTGGTGCGGCATGGCCAGATCGAGCAGGAGAATGTCGGGCTTGATCTCCGTCGCCAGTTTCACCGCCTCGTGGCCGTCACAGGCTTCGCCCACCACTTTCATATCGCTTTCCGATTCCAGCAGGCGCCGCAGCCCGTCGCGGAAAATGGGGTGATCGTCGGCAATCACAATGCGTATGGGATGAATGCGTTTATCCATGATGCGTCCTCCTCGCTGGCGGAATCCGTACTTCCAGCCGTGCGCCGTGACCCGGAGTCGATTCTATCGTGAGTTCACCCGCCAGCAGCCGTACTCTTTCCCGGATCACCGCCGGCCCCTTGCCTGTCGTCTCCAATTCCGCACCCGACAGCCTTCCCGAAAAAGAAAATCCTTTGCCGTCGTCCTCCACCGTCAATTGCAGATTACCAGCCCGCTGCGCCAGCCGTACCAGCACATGGTGCGCTCCACTGTGCTTGCGCACGTTCACCAGGCTCTCCTGCACAATGCGCGCCAGTTCCCGGCACACTTTCTGCGCCACATCCACCCGCTCCAGTTCGCTGACGAACTCGGCTGCGATTCCCGTCTCCCGCCGGAAGCGTTCCACGGTGTCGGAAATGAAACCCAGAAGCCGGTCCGCATCCACCTCGAACGATTTCATCGCCTGCATCAATTCGCGCAACTTCAGAACTTCTTCGCGCAGCAGTTTCTGGATCCGCGCCAGCTCCGCGTTCACAACCAGCGCCTGCATTCCCGACTGGCGCCGCAGCACATCCACCTGCATTTCCACCGCGATCAACGATTGAATCGCTCCGTCATGAAGTTCGCGCGCGAACCGCGCCCGCTCCAGCGCCCCCGCCCGTTCCCGCAGCCGCCGCATCAGGTACACGTTGTAGATCGCCGGACCCACCTTCTGCGCAAATTCCTGCAGAAAACGCAATTCCTCTTCCGGCTCCCCCATCATCTGTGGATCGAACAGGAACACCCGGCCCGACCACTCGGTACCGAACAGCAACGCCACCGAAACCATCGCGTCAAATTTTTCCACGCGCGCCAGCGCATCCAGAAATCCCGCGCTTACATCGCGCAGCCGTCCTCCATCGCGGTCCAGCAGGACCACGTGAAAACCCTTGGCACTGCGCGCTGCGTAAATCGCGTCCGCTGGCGAGTCGAACAGATACACCTTTTCGCTTTCCGGCAAAGCCTCGCGCCAGCGCAGCGCTTCGGCGCCCTCGGCGCCGCGACTCACCTCGGCCAAAAATACCCGGTAACTGTTCGCTTCCTGCGTGGCGCTCAGCACCCGGCACGCGCCGTAGATGCTCATCACCTCCCCAAGAATCTGCTGCATGGTCCCGGTCAGTCCCACCTCCACCCGCGTCGAACTCAGAATGCGCGTGATCACGGCGCGCTCCGCCCGCACTTTCTTCTGGTTCTCCGACATGTAGCCCAGCAAAAATCCGAGCACAAGCAGATACACCGAACTCATGAACAGCTGTTGCGGATCCAGTTCCCGCACGCTCACCCCCAGCCGAGGCAGGTGCACCACCCGCAGCCACTGATCCGCCGCCGGTTCCAGTCCGGCTCGCACCGCGAACGCTTCCGCCCACAGCAGCGCCACCACCGAACCCGCGGTACCCACCGTCTCCCACAGCCCCCAGCGATATGCCGCCGCCGCCATCACGAACACGAAGAATAGAAAAAATGGCCCGCGCTGCGCTGGCGCGAACATTGAGATCAGCGCCGGCCACACGATGTCCGCAGAATGCACCACCAGACGAAAAGCGTTTGTCGACTGCGGCCGGAAGCGCACCAGCAACATCACCACCACGGCGTGCACGAAATAGACGATGAGCAACCAGTACAGCCAGGGCGAATACACAAACCCGCGCACCGGCTCGATCCAAAGAGCAGCCACTGCCACAGTCGTCAGCGCCACCCGTGCCGTCGCCAGCCAGCGCTCGGTGCGTCGGATTTCGCCAACAGTGAGCGGCGCCCGGAAGCGCCATAGATCACGGTATTGAGGGATCATCCAGGACAAAGGACTCTGCGCCTAAATTCGAAAAGATAAGCGCCTAATTCTAAAGGTAATCTCAGCCAAACTCCATGAACTTCTTACTTCCGCGATTCTCATTTCTAATTTCTCACTTCTGCACCAGGAGTTACTGTAGTAACGCCCTCGACCTCACATCACGCTCTAGAATGGAGCCGGAGTAGTCTGCCTTGGCCGCACTCACCAAACTCTGGGTCTCTTTGCTGGTCGCGCTGGTTCTCGCCCAGGTTGCAGCGTCTTTGCTCATGCCAAGAGGCGACGCCCTTACCATTGCCAGCGACCTTATCCAGGGCACTCTCATGCTGGTTGCCACCGCCGCCTTCCTGCCCAATATCTCGCGCTCGCGCTGCCCCACTCTCCACATCCGGCTTTTCTGGATCCTCATGAGCGTGGGCATGATCTTCTGGCTTACTTACCAGGGAATGTGGAATTACTTTGAAGTCCTAAAACGTCAGGACGTGCCCGACCCCTTCCTGGGCGATATCGTTCTGTTTCTGCATCTGGTGCCCATGATCGCCGCTCTCGCCGTGCTTCCCCATCTTCGGGAAGACGAGCGCGACGAACGCGTCCGCATGCTCGACTTTACCCTCCTACTCATCTGGTGGGTCTTCATTTATGTGTACGCCGTCATCCCATGGCAAATCGTGCAGGTCGATGAAGCGGTTTACAGCGCCAATCTCAACCTCGCGTATCTGACCGAAAAACTCTTGCTCCTGGTGTCACTTGCCGTCCTCGCCTATACCGCTCAGGGCGGCTGGCGGCAGGTTTACGGACAGTTACTCGGCGCCAGTGCACTCTACGCCTCCAGTTCCTACGTCGCCAATTATGCCATCGGTCACAAGCTTTACTACAGCGGCAGCATCTACGACATCCCGCTGAGCGTTTCCATCGCCTGGATGGCGGCGGCTCCCTTGCTTGCTCTTCGCCTCGACCTGTCCGACGCCAAGCCGTCGCGACCTGTGCTCGGCGTCTGGATCACGCGCCTGAGTATGCTCGCTCTGTTCAGCCTCCTCTGGGTCGCCATGCACTCCGAACTGGACCCGACGATCCCGCATTCGGTCAAGGCCTTCCGCATTACCGTGAGTCTTATGACCTTGGTGGTGATGGGCATCGTGGTTTTCTGGCGTCAACGCCTGCTCGGAGCTGAGCTTGCGCAGTTTCTCGAAAGGTCACGACGCTCTTTCGACGACCTCAAGGCGTTGCAGGAGAAGCTTATTCAATCCGAGAAGCTGGCCTCGCTCGGCCAGCTGGTGGGCGGAGCCGCCCACGAGATCAACAATCCGCTCACCGCCATGCTGGGATACTCCGACCTGCTCAGTGCGTCCACCTTGCCACCCCAGGAACAACTCCAAGCCGCGCAAATCGGCGAGCAGGTCCGCCGCACCACCACGCTGGTTGCCAGCCTGCTGATTTTTGCCCGTCAAGCCCCTGCCAAGCTTGCCGCCGTCGACATCAACTCCGTGCTGCAAACCGCCGTGCGCCTGCTTGCTCCGCAACTCGAGGCGGAAGCCAATTCGATCCGACTCGAACTCGCTCCTTCGCTTCCACCCGTGCTCGCCGACTCCAACCAGATTCTCCACGTCTGCATGCACCTTGCTGGACAAATCAGCGCCCGGCTCAATCGCGAAACACACTCCGCCATTTTCGTTCGCACCCACAGCCAAGGCAACTTTGTCCTGGTTGACTTCTCGTCCTACGATCCGGTTGCCGATCCTTCCTCGGAGCCGCCCTCGTACCCGTCGGTGCTCAACTCCGAAGGCGGGAACAAGCCCTCTACCCTTTCGTTGAGCGCCTGCTGCCGCATCGTCGAAGAACATGGCGGCCGCCTCTTGCAGCCTTCGACTCCCGGTAACACCGCTTTCCGGATGGAACTGCAGGTCGCGACAAATTCTGCAAGCCGCTCCTCGTTCGCCGAGACCAACCGAGCCGCGGCCCGCAGCAGTTCTTAGCGTTGTAGAGACGCGACAAGCCGCGTCTCTACGGGAAATCTGGCGCCACTTCCACCGTCCTCTTCAACTGTCCGCAGGCCGCAAAAATGTCGCGCCCGCGCGGCCGCCGCACGAATGTCGGAATTCCCGCTGCCACCAGAATCCGCTGGAACGCCAACACCCGCTCTTGCTCCGGCGTCCGGTACGGCAACTCCGTCCCCGGATTCAGCGCAATCAAATTAATTTTTGCCCGTATGCCCCGCACCAACTCCACCATCTCGCGCGCCTGCTCCGGAGCGTCATTCAAGCCCGCCAGCAGCACATACTCAAACGTGAGGCGCTCCCGCGCCCGCAGCGGAAACTCCCGCGCCGCTTTCATCAACTCCCCCAAGTTCCACTTCCGGTTCAGCGGCATCACTGTGCTCCGCAATTCGTCATTCGACCCATTCAACGAAATGGCCAGCTTTGGCCGCAGTGCCTCCTGCCCGAAGTCATGAATCCGCGGCACGATCCCCGCCGTCGACACCGTCATCCGCGACTCCGGAATCCCTACACCCTCCACCAGCAGCCGCACCGACTTCATGAAGTTGTCATAGTTCAAGAAAGGCTCGCCCATGCCCATGAACACGATGTTGACCCGCTGCAGCGGCGGCTCCACTCCCTGCTCGCGAAGAACCGCCGCGATCTGCCCGATGATCTCTCCCGCCTCCAGATTCCGCTTGACCCCAAGCAGCGCCGTAAAACAGAACTTGCAATTCACCGCGCATCCCACCTGGCTCGATACGCAAATCGTAGCCCGGCGCCGCCCCACCAGAGCTGTTCCACCCTCAATCTCGTCACCCGCTTCGCTCCCGTCGCCGCTCTCCCCGCCATCTCCCTCCGGCATCCAAACCGTCTCCACCGTCTCCCCGTCGGAGAGTTCCACCAGATACCGCACCGTGCCATCGGTCGAGACAAACTTGCGCGCAATCGCCGGAAAACCCATCCCCCAGCCTTCCTCCGCCAGACGAGCGCGGTATTCGAGCGGCAGGGTCGAAACCTGATCCAGCCGCTCAATCTTTTGCCGGTATACCGCATCAAATAATTGCTGGCCGCGGTAGGCAGGTTGTCCGGACCCAATCGCAAGATTCGTAAGTTCCTGCAGGTTAAGTCCTAACAGCGAGTTGGATGGCTGGCTTTGCATGCGCACTCTGGATGCTAGCGGAGCGACGTATACTTGCCCCTCTCTCAATAATACTGAAGTTATGATGCCTGGAATTGCCCGTAAGTTAAACAAAAACAAGGCCGAATTCAGCCATCGTCGTCCCACCTCAGATTGTGGGAGAATAATATAAGCGGCATCAGATTTCGAACCAGGGGCATTGCGTTAGCAATACCATGCAGAGATGAAGCTTCCCGTGTCTCCCGAGACGCGGCAAGCCGCGTCTGTACCGGAAAATCAAACACCCTCTTAGGGGCTGGAAAATTAATTAAGAAACTAAATGGTAAAAGAGACCCGTAACATTCATCGTCAGGTGCTGCCGAACGGGCTAACCGTCATCACCGAGCAGATGCCCCACATCCGCTCCGTCGCGATCGGCATCTGGCTCAAGTCCGGCTCCCGCGACGAAGATTCCGAATGGAATGGCATTTCCCATTTCATCGAGCACATGGTGTTTAAGGGCACGGAGACGCGCTCCGCCGAAGCCATCGCCCGCCAAGTCGATTCGATCGGCGGGAATATGGATGCGTTCACGGCGAAGGAATGTATCTGCTTCAACATCAAAGTCCTCGATGAGCATCTTCCGCTTGCCCTGGATGTCCTCAGCGATCTCGTCCTTCATCCGGTGTTCGATGCCGGCGATATCGCGCGCGAGCGCGGCGTCATCCTCGAAGAAATAAAAATGGACCAGGATAATCCCGACTACCTCGTGCACGAAATCTTCACCCAAAGTTTCTGGAAGAACCACGCCCTAGGCTTGCCGATCCTGGGCACGCGCGACACCGTAAGAAAATTCGAGCGGCCCATCGTCTCCCGCTTCTATGGACACCACTTCGCTCCCGGCAATCTCATCGTCAGCGCTGCCGGGAACCTCGACCACAAGCACTTTGTCGAACTCGTCGCCAAACATTTCGAACATGTGAAACCGGCGAAAAACGGCTTGCACTCGCCCCAGCCCAAAACTTTTTCCCGCATCAACCTGCGCAACAAGAAATCGCTCGAGCAGGTCCAGATCTGCATCGGCGTCCCCTCGCATCCCATGGCCCACGAACGCCGCTACGCTTCCTACATCCTGAACACGCTGCTCGGAGGAGGCATGAGTTCGCGTCTGTTCCAGAACATCCGCGAGCGCCAGGGACTCGCCTACTCCATCTACAGCGACCTTAACCCCTACCGCGACACCGGCTCCATGTGCGTGTTCGCTGGCACCTCGCGCGCGTCGGCCATCAAAGTTGTTGAGAGCGTCATCGCGGAATTCCGCAATCTGAAAACCACGCCCGTCCCCGAAGAAGAATTGCGCCGCTCCAAGGACCAGCTCAAAGGCAGCCTCATGCTCTCGCTCGAATCCTCGACCGCGCGCATGTCGAACCTGGCCCGCCAGGAGATGTACTACGACCACTTCTATGGTCTCGACGAACTCATCGAGCGCATCGAAGCCGTTACTATCGATGACCTTCAGCAAACCGCGGAAGAATTTTTCCGCACCGAGCAGATCGCCGTAACCATCCTCGGCAACCTGACCGGCCTCAAACTAACCCGCGACCAGCTAACCTGCTGAGAGCCGGTTTTGGGGATACCCCGTGCAAATGGTGATCGACGTTTTCGCGCAGATTTTCGGCACCCTCTGGGCGCACAAGCTGCGTTCGTTCCTCACCATGTTCGGTATCGCCTGGGGTGTCGGTTCCCTTTTGCTGTTGGTCGGCCTCGGCGAGGGCTTCCGAACCGGCAACCAACGCAACCTCTCGGAGTTCGGCGAAAACATCATAATGATCTACCCCGGCCGCGCTCCCGCCGTTCCGGGCAGCATGAACTCCGCCCGCGAGTACAGGCTCACGTACCAGGATTACCTCGACATCCGTAAAGAATCTCCGCACATTCGTGCCATCACTCCCGTCCTCGCCAGCAACGACGTGCGTGCCGTCAGCGAGTTCGCCAGCGCCAGTGGCCAACTCAACGGCGCCGAACCGCAGTACAACGGAATCCGTTTTCTCCCGTTGAAGCAGGGGCGCTGGCTCAACGACCTCGACGAAGCTCAAAAACGCAACGTCGTCGTCCTCGGTGATGAGATGACGCACAACCTTTTTCCGGGACGTCCTGCCGTCGGCTCGTTCATTCTGCTCAATGACCATCGCTTCGAAGTCATTGGCACTCTGAACCGGGTCGGACGCGGCGACGACAACATGACTAACATGCGCGCCTACATTCCCTTCCAGGTCATGCGCAGTGATTTCCCGCTCAAGGGCGAGGAAGCCCGCGATGCGATTTCATATATCTATTATCAGCCTCGCGTCGCCGACGAACACCTGCTCACGCAGGATGAGGCTCGCCGCGTCATCGGCCGCAATCACCACTTCGATTATCACGATGAAGACGCCTTCGAAGGCCTTGACTTCGTCCAGCAAGCACAAATGATGGGCACCATCTTCGATGCGATGAACGGATTCCTCGGCACCGTCGGTCTGGTCACTCTCGCTCTGGGCGCCATCGGCGTCATCAACATCATGCTCATCGCCGTCAGCGAGCGCACGCGCGAAATCGGATTGCGCAAAGCTCTCGGCGCCACCAACCGCAGCATCATGCTGCAATTTTTCGCCGAAGGCATTCTGCTTACGCTGGTCAGCGGACTCATCGGCATGGCCCTGGCCGGCGGCCTCATGGCGCTGTTCCGCAATTACAACGGCCCCGCCGGCTTCGATCCGCCGCGGCTCGTTCTAAAAACTGCGATCCTGGCCATCGCCAGCCTTACGCTCGCCGGCGTTGCCGCCGGACTTTATCCTGCGCGCAAGGCCGCCCGCCTGGAACCAGTCGAAGCCTTGAGGCAGGAATGAGGAGATTTTGTAATTTCGTAATCGGGTAATTTTGTAATCTAATCGTGCGGCTTCAGGTTTTCAAATTACCAAGTTACCCGATTACAAAATTATCAAATGGATTTATTAAGATGATCCGCGACCTGCTCCAGGAGTCCTATGATGCCATGCGCTACAGCCGGCGCCGCACCGCGCTCACTATGCTGGGCATGGCATGGGGCATCGCCACGGTCGTAATGCTCCTTGCCTATGGCGATGGCTTCGGCATCGCCATCGTTAATATCTTCAAGAATTTTGGCACCAAGCTCATGATCGTGGTTCCCGGCCGCTCCTCCATGCAGTCTGGTGGCGAGAAGGCCGGCGCGCCAATCCACCTCACCCTCGAGGACATCGATCTGCTCACCACCAACATCCCGCAGATCACCCACATCACTCCCAGTTGCGACAAGCAGGCGACGGTGCAATACGACACTCGCTCTTACACCATCGGCGTCAACGGCGAATACCCCAACACTTTCGCCATCCGCGCACTGACCCTCGCGCAGGGACGCTTCTACAACCCGGAGGATCAGATGCAGCGCGCGCGCGTCGCCGTCATCGGTTCCGAAACCAAAGAGAAACTTTTCTCCGGGCGCAACGCTCTGGGCGAGCGCATTCGCATTGACGGCATCAGCTTTGAAGTCGTCGGCGTTCTCAGCCCCAAGATGCAGGGTGGCGACGACAATCCCAATCGCGTTGTCTACGTCCCCTTCACGACCATGAGCGACCTCAAGGACACTCACTACCTCGACTCCGTCTGGTTCAATTACGAAACCAACGACTATGAACGGATCGAGCAATCCGTGCGCTACATCATGGCCGCGCAGCACAAATTCAATCCCGCCGACCGCCGCGCCCTATTTGTCTTTAATCTCATGGAGCAGCTGCACCAGTTCGAGGTCATCACCCTCGGCCTCAAGATCCTGCTCGGCTTCATCGGCACTCTCACTCTGGGCATCGGCGGCGTCGGCCTGATGAACATCATGCTGGTCTCGGTCACCCAGCGCACTCGCGAAATCGGCGTCGAGAAAGCGCTCGGCGCGCGGCGCCGGCATATCTTCCTCCAGTTTCTGGCCGAGGCGCTCACCATCACATTCATTGGCGGACTCCTCGGCATCGTCCTCGCCTACGTCGTTGCCTTCTCCGTAGGCAGGCTTACGCTCTACAGCGCCGTGGCCAAACACGCCGAAGCCGGCGACATCCGCCTCACGATAAACCCCATCACCCTGATCGTCGCCGTCCTCATCCTCACCGCCGTCGGACTGATCAGCGGCATGGTCCCAGCCATCCGCGCCTCCCGCCTCGACCCAATCGAAGCTCTCCGCTACGAATAGAAAGGTACTTCTCCGCATGTGGAGACCGGGCTTGCCGCGTCTCTACGGGAATCAGCCGGGGAGCGAACAAACTTTTCCGCAGCTGCTCGGCCTCTCCGCCGCTGCTAAAATCTTGGAGACCCACAGAAACATCTAAACAAAAGCGGTGTTATCGCAATTGGAGGATGGTGATAAGAAAATGAAAAAGCTGATTGGATTGCTCGCGATATGTTTCATTTTTTGTCTCTCCGCCCTGGCACAACACGGAGAACATGCAGGCGGTGTCGCCCGGCCCGAGGTCGGTGGCGGCCGTCAAAACATTCCTGCACACGGTCCGGCGCGCGTAAAGAGTCCGCACGCGGCCGAGGAGAATCGTAACTTCAGTGAAAAAGCAGGACATCCCAATGCTCCCCACGTAGATGCCGGAGGGCGATGGGTGGGCCATGATACCGGCCGCAACGACCCTCATTACCGTCTGGATCATCCGTGGGAGCATGGCCACTTCACCGGCGGTATTGGTCGCGGCCACGTCTGGCGCCTCGGAGGCGGTGGTCCCAGCCGCTTCTGGTTCGGCGGTTTCTACTTCTCCGTAGCTCCCTACGACTTTGGTTACTGTAACGACTGGCTCTGGGATTCCGACGACATCGTCATCTACGATGATCCCGATCACATTGGCTGGTACCTCGCCTATAACGTCAGGCTCGGAACCTACGTCCATGTGCAGTATCTGGGAATGTAGAACGGTGAGATGTTTGTAACGCAGTTGGTTTCGGACCCGGTCCCAGCCTTTGCGCAAGCCGCAAAGGCTGGGACCGGTTTGAAGCACACGCCGCCTTGATCATGCCTGGCCAGGCGTGATCGGAGCAAATAGAAAAACGGTTCCGTTACTTCTTTTGTTCGGGCTTGTCGCTCTTGAGCTCCTTACTCTTATCTTCTTTCGTCTTGTCCTGGATCGAGAGTAGTTCGACCTCAAAGATCAGGGTCGCATTGGGCCCGATCTGGCCGCCCGGCCCCCCCCGCTCACCGTAGGCAAGGTCCGAAGGAATGAAGAGCTGCCACTTCGATCCCACGGGCATGAGCTGCAGCGCTTCCGTCCACCCTTTGATAACTTGACCGACTCCAAACGTAGCCGGTTGCCCGCGCTTGTAGGAACTGTCAAATTCCGTGCCATTGATCAGAGTGCCTCGGTAGTTACACACAACCGAGTCGCTCGCCGTAGGCTTCGGTCCGGTGCCGGCTGTCAAAATCTTGTACTGCAGACCGCTGGGCAACGTAACTACGCCGTCTTTACTTTTGTTGGCGGCTAAGAATGCTTCGCCTTCGGTCTTATTCGCCGCCCCCGCCTGTTGCATTTTCTCCTGCTGCTGTTTGCGAACCTCGGTCTGCACTTCGGTGAGCACGGCTTGCGCTTCTTCTTGCGTCAGACGCGTCTTACCGCCGGACATCGCGTCTTTCAATCCCTGGGATACGAGATTCGAGTCCACTTCCACCGACTGCTTTTTGAGGTTGGTCCCAAGGCCGGTCCCGATGTTCATTCCCAGAGCGTAGCTGAACTTTTCTTTTCGCGTTGTAAGCGCCGGAGACGCCGCGCTTTGCGCTGCCGTCCCCGTCTTTTTCGCCGGAGCATTTGCCGTTGTGGCTGCCTTCGGAGTTGTGGCTGCGGGAGCCGCTGGAGTCGTTGCCGCCGGAGTGCTTGCTGGTGGAGTCTGCTGGGCATAGCCATCTCCGGCCAGCATCATCGCTGCGGCCAATAGTAGCGCTGTAGTGAGTGATCTTTGCATTTACCTATTGTCCCATTGCTCCGCATTCTGCGCCAGACCCGGAGGTTATACCGGCCGGATGCCTGGAGCGGTCGCGCCAGATTCCGGTATAATCCCTGCATGAAAACCGCCCGGTTGTTCCCACTCGCCCTGCTCGTAATAGCGCTCGTCTCAGCCAGTTCGGCTAAGACTGTAGTTCAACTCAAGGATGCTCAAGGCAAGGTGGTGGGCACCGCGATTCTATGGGAATCGGGCCCGGGCATCGGGATGGAACTCAATCTCGAGAATCTGCCTCCGGGCGTTCATGCCATACACTTTCATCAGAACGCGAAGTGCGACGCCCCGGATTTCAAATCCGCGGGGGGCCACTTCAATCCCGATGGGAAGAAGCATGGGTTGGAGAATCCGGAAGGCCACCACGCTGGCGATAACCCCAACTTCACGATGGGCGCGGACGGCAAAGCGCATTTCCGGGCGGAGAATAAAGACGTCACACTCGGCAGCGACAGCCATTCGCTGTTCAGCAACGGCGGTACATCGCTCGTCATCCACGCCAAGGCCGACGATCAGAAGACCGACCCCGCGGGCAACGCCGGAGACCGCATCGCCTGCGGCGTGATTACGAAATAATTCTTGTGGGGACGGGCGCGCTCGCCCGTCCAATCTGAGCGCAGTTCGGCCTCGCCTCTAATGTGAGCACCGGCACGACATGAGGCCGTGCCCTTCCCCCCGACGATTTATGAAATAGTTTGTCCTACTTCCCCGCCGGTACGTAAAGCGCGGGAATGTTCTGCTTGTTCACCATCTCATTCAACGCTGGCAGATCCTTCGACATCAGCTCGCGATATTGCGCCAGCAGCGGCTGCGCCTGCTTTTCCAGATCCTCGAAGACCTCGTACTGCTGCTTCGTGGGCGCGGCATCGGCCGATTCCACGCTGCCGAGCAGTGAGTGCAGCCGCTCATCGATCAGCACCGGGTAGTTCAGGTTCGACTCCGAACTCTTCGAGTTTACCTGGAGCAACTGCGACTCCAGATCGAAGCTCTTTTTGTCGAAGTCTTTGGTGGCCGAAACGAGCGATGCATAACGTGTGTCGTCGCCGAAACGCCGGGCCAGCCCACTAGTCTGCGTACGCACTTCGCGGATCGTCCCGACCGCCTCGTGAATCTCCGTTATTTGCGCCACGATCTTGCGGCCCAATGCGCTCTGCTTTTGCAGGTCGTCGCTCGATGCCTTGACCCGCGGATCCGCTTTCAACTCCAGCGGCGCCGTGTACGATTTTCCGTCCGCCGTCAGCCGCACCTGATACGCGCCCGGCGGCACCATCGGTCCACGATTGCGAAATTCCGCGCCGGGTTCTCCCGCCAGCGGAGTTGGCCCCTGCAAACGCAAATCCCAGGCAAAGCGGTTCACTCCCACATCGGTTGGAATTTTCTCGTTGGGGGGCGTCTGGTCGGGCCACTCTGGCGGCGTTTCCGCTTCCTTCTTTTCTTCGTTAGAGTAGCGCCGCACGACTTTCCCCGACGCATCCAGAACTTCGAGCACCACTACGCCCTTCGGCGAGGTTGGGAAATAGTAATAAATAATCGCGCCCGTCGGAGGATTCTCGCCCACTGGCTGCCGCCGCTCGAAGAAATCAGGCCAGCGCATGCGATAGGTCAGTCGCGGCTTGTAAAGCAGGGCTTCGGTCGCCGCTTGCGCAGTCGCATTTACAGCGCGCAGCGGTGTGAGGTCGTCCAGAATCCAGAAAGAGCGCCCATGCGTCGCCACCACCAGATCGTCGTTTTTCACGATCAGGTCGTGGATCGGACTGTTCGGCAAATTCAGTTGCAGCGATTGCCAGTTCGCTCCGCCATCGAACGAAACGTAAACCCCAGTCTCCGTGCCCGCATACAACAGATTCTTCCGCACCGGATCTTCGCGCACGGCGTGCGTGTAAGCGCCATCCGGAATGCCGCTGGTGATCTTCGCCCACGTCTTGCCAAAATCCGTGGTCTTGAAAATGCAAGGCTTCAGATCGTCGAGCTTGTGCGTGTCGACCGCCGCATACGCGGTGCCCGCATCGTGTGGCGAAGCCTCGATCAGACTCACCAGGCTCCACTCCGGAATTCCCTTGGGGGTCACGTTCGTCCAGTTCTTGCCGCCATCGCGCGAAATGTGAATCAAGCCATCATCGGTTCCCGCCCACAACAGGTCTTTCTGCACGGGCGACTCCGCGATCGTGAACACTGTGTCGTAATACTCGACCGAGGTGTTGTCCTTGGTCAGCGGGCCGCCGGACGAAATCTGCTTGCTCTTATCGTTGCGCGTCAGATCGGGACTGATCGCCGTCCAGCTCTTGCCTTCGTCGGTAGTCTTGAAGACGCGCTCAGCAGTGGTGTAGATCACATTGGGATCATGCGGTGAGATCGCGATGGGCTGCGTCCATCCCAGGCGATATTTCATGTCACCGACGCCGTGTCCGGCGGCGTCCTCCGGCCAAACTGTAATATCCTGCTCCTGGTCGCTGCGGCGATCAAGGCGAGTGACCACGCCGCCGCCTGAACCCGCATAAATAATGTTCGCGTCCCGCGGATCGGGCTGAATGTATCCGCTCTCGCCGCCGCCCGCATCGAACCAGTGCTGGCGCCCGACATAGCCGTCGTCGGTGCGACTGGCGATGCCCACGGTAGTGTTGTCCTGCTGCGCACCGTACACGTTGTAGAGAAAATTGTTGTCCGCGGCCACGTGGTAGAACTGCGCCGTCGGCTGGTTGTACAGTGTGGACCAGATCTTGCCGCCATCGACCGAGATCGTCGCCCCGCCATCGTTCCCGTTGATCATGCGATTCGGATTCTGCGGATCGATCCAGAAACCGTGATGATCGCCATGCGGCGCGGGCAGAAGATTCAGCGTCTTGCCGCCATCGGTCGAGCGGAACAGGCCGGTGTTCAGCATGTAGACTGTGTTCGCGCTCTTCGGATCGGCAAAAATATGCGTGAAGTACCACGCGCGCTGCGTGAGCCGCTGGTCATCGTTGACGCGCGACCAGGTTTCACCGCCGTCATCGGAACGATACAGCCCGCTCTCTTTCGACTCGATGAGCGCGTACACGCGGTTCGAGTCGGCGCCCGAAACGCTTATTCCGATACGCCCCAGAATGCCCTCGGGCAGGCCTTTGCCTTCGAGCTGCTTCCAGGAATTTCCGCCGTCGGTCGAGCGGTACAATCCGCTGCCCGGGCCGCCGCTTTCCATACTCCACGGCGTGCGCCGGATCTGGTAAAGAGCAGCGAACATCACGTTGGGATTGTGGGGATCGACCGCCAGATCGATCGCGCCTGATTTATCGTCCTTGTAAAGAATCTTGTCCCAGGTCTTGCCGCCGTCGGTGGTGCGAAAAATGCCGCGATCCGGATTCGGCCCATAAGCGTGGCCGAGCGCGGCGATCAGCACATGGTCGGAGTTGCGCGGATCGATCCAAACGCGCGCAATATGCTGCGTGTCCTTCAATCCGATGTGCTGCCAAGTCTTGCCGCCATCGGTCGTCTTGTAGACTCCATCGCCATACGAGATATTGCCGCGCAGGCAGGACTCGCCCGTGCCCACATAGATCACGTTCGGATTCGATTCCGACACGGCAATCGCGCCGATCGATGAGATCACGCTCTTGTCGGAAATCGGCTGCCAGCTCACGCCGCCATCAGTGGTGCGCCACACGCCTCCGGCGACGCCGCCGAAGTAGTAGGTGAAGGGACTGCCTGGAATTCCGGTCACGGCGAGCACGCGACCGCCGCGATACGGCCCAATGTCGCGCCACTTCATTCCCTTGAACTGCGCTTCGTTATACGACTGAGCCGCCGAGATTCCGAGCCCTACGATCAGGACACACAACACCACCATCAAACCGCGAACCTTCATGGATCACTCCTGCATCTATGACCTTGAGTAGAAGACCGTTAATAATAACTCATCACAAATTGTCATCCCGATCCTGAGCCTGTCGAAGGGGAGGGAGCTGCAGTTTGCGGCGCTCATCGATCCGAATAAAGAAACTCCAGAGCCTCTGGAAACCGCGCTGCCCAAGCCATTTCGCTGTGTGATGCGCCTTCTTCGATGCGAACCATCAGCCGTTGTTCGTCCAAGCCCGCCTGGCGCAGAATCGCTTCCAGTTCGCGGACGTCGCCAACAATCCTTTCGTCTTTCTCCGCTTGCCCCACTTCCCGCGTCCCCATCCCTAGGTACGTGCGTGCCGGCCAATCGCGGAATCGACGGCTCTCTTCGAGAATTTTCCGGTTCGCCACGTACAGAGACGGGCTCTCGATCAGCAATCGTCCAAACACTCCCGGCGCTGCCAACTGCGCGTACAACGTGATCAGGCCTCCGAGAGAGGAACCGCCCAACCCCGTATTCTCCGGCCCCTTCAATACCGAATAATGCTCCTCGACCAGCGGCATCACTTCACGCTGCAGAAAATCCGGATAGCATTTTCCCTTTGCATTCAAAACAATGGGATCTTTTGATTTGTACGGAATGTACTCCTGAGCCCGGTTCTTCGTGTTGTCGATGCCGACGATAATGAGCGGCGGAATTTTCTGTTCCGCGATCAACCGCGCGGCGGTCTCGCCCACCTGCCAGTCGACTCCCGCAAACGCTGTTACCGGATCGAACAGATTCTGTCCGTCATTCAAGTAAAGGACCGGATAGCGCGTCGCTCCCCAGCCGTCGTAATCGGGGGGCAGCCAAACCCGCACCAGTCGCGTGTTCCCGAAGATTCGGCTGCTGAGCTGATGCAACCACAGGTTGCCCGAGGGAACTGGCAGGGCAGCGGGGGCGGGCTTCGCGTTCAGTCTTGAGATTCGAGTTGTGGGCCGGGACATGGTGAACGGGTCGCTGAGTTCTTAGCCTTTAGCACTTAGCTCTATAGGAATTGGTCTTGATAAATGTTTTGGGAAGGGCACGGCTTCAGCCGTGCCGCTCAGAGCCACGAAATATGTGGGCTTTAGCCCCTGAGGGCCGGACGCTTCCACCAGATCACCGCCGCCAGCACGGTCGTCGTCGCAATCAACGCCAGCGAACTCAAACACAAAATGCACCAGACGCCCAACACGTGCCCTTCAATGTAGGTCAGGTACAAAGCAAACGCCAGGCCCACCGCGGCGCCACTGAAAAGCATTACGGGAGTCTCGCGCCGCTCGCGATACACCGTGGCCAACCCCACCAGTGCCGCGTACCCGAGCATCCCAATCAGCGCGACCGGTATTCCAAAGACCGACGAATATTGACTGCGATTCACGATGTCGCAATTGAACGTTTCGCCGATATCGCAGTACGCGGTCTTTGAGGTCGCGTAATGATGCTGCAACGACACCGACGACACCGCGATTCCGCACACCGCCAGAATGGCGACCAGGCTCATCAAACGCCGCGTCAAATCGTTCACGGCAGCGCGCACCCGGTGCGGTCGCTCAGTTCTTGCAGAGTGAAAGTGCGCTCCACTCGTTCGCCCGTTGGCGGAAACTGCCAGGTGGGATAATGCTTGACGTTTTCGTCTTTGCAAACCTGCGACTGCCCGTGTGTGTCGCCTTTGATGCCGCACTCCACGTAGGGAACGTACTCGAACGAAGCGCCAAACTTTTCTTTTTGCTCCACGCAATGCGGACACCACCACGCCCCGTACATCTTTACGCCGCGCTCGGTCAGACAGCGCGCGAACCCATCGTGCTTATGCTGGACGCGGTTGCCGAGATAGTAGGCCAACCCGAAGGCGGCCACCACCAGCACTGCACAGATCGCGACGCGCCTCCATTTCCGGCTGGCAGCATTTTCTATCCCCAGTCTTTCTTTTTGCTGTTCTCTTCGCTCTTGCGACATGGGTTTTTTATATCACGATTGTTTAGAGGCAGATTGTTTAGAGAACGCTTGTTTGGAGCGATTCTTCAAACCACCACCCGGAGCGCCGCAGGCAGCACATCGATCGTGCGGCACTCCAGCGTCAACACCTCGCCGTCCACCATCACATCCACCGGCCCGTCGAGTTGAAAATCGACGCGTCGAACCGCCTGCCGCTCCGCCAGCGGATGCCGAGTGTGCGTGCCATCATAAAGTGTCGCCAAATTCCGGATCAGCCCCAGTCGCCCAATCGGCCCCCACCGCACGTACTCAATTAATCCGTCATCGATGACCGCATCGGGCGCGATCATCATTGTGCCGCCGGTGAACTTGCTGTTGTTAAACGTCAGAAACAAGCAGCGCCGCGAGTCAAACTCTCGCTGACCCTCCAACCGCACCGGAAACGGGCGCCGATCGAGCCGCGCCAGACAAAGAAAAATAGACAGCAGATACCCGGCCTGCCCCAGCCCCGGAAACCGCCGATGCCGCAGCGACGCCACGTTCGCCGCAAACCCCACACTCAGCAGATTCGTGTAGTAGATCGCTCCGTCTTTGTGCGTGAGTCGCAAAACATCACAAGACCGCGAATGCCGCGCCTCCAGCGCCCGCATCGCGTGCTCCAAACTGCTCTTGCCGGAAACTCGATCCTCGAAATCCCGCAGAAACGAATTGCCGGTGCCTAGCGGAAGAAATCCCAGCGTTGCGATTGCGTCTTCCTGCGTGCCTAATGAAGCGCCCGCTGAAGCAGCCGCTACCAGGGAATCCGGAAACAACCCGTTGACGACCTCATAGGAGGTCCCATCGCCACCGACCGCCAGAAACTTCCGATAGCCCCGCCCGTAGGCCTCGCGAGCAATCTGCGTAGCGTGTCCAACCGCGCTCGTCTCCGCCGTCTCCAGCGCAATTCCCGCGGCCCGGAGGCGATCGAGCGCCGCTCCCACGCGCTCGCGGCGACGGCCGCCACCCGCCGCCGGATTGATGATCGCTAGAAAAGTTTCGTTCACAATTTGGCTCTTGGCTGTTAGCTCTTGGCTCTTGGCTGGTTCGATTTTTCAGGATGACTGCAATCTGACGGCTTCGAGCAAAAGCTAAGAGCTAAAAGCCAACAGTCAAATCTCTACTACTCCCGCCCGCGCCGCGCCCGCCCCAATCTCCGCCGCCAATTCTTCGCGCTTGATCTTCAGCGACGCCGTCCGCGGAAAATCCTTCTCCCAAACCAGATACCCACCCACGCGCTTGAAGTCGGCCAGTTGCCGGTTTCGCGCGACAATGTGCTCGCGCAATCGACCGTCGAACTGCTGGTTCTGCTCCAGCCGCAGCACCAGCACCAGCGTCTCGTTACTTAGCGCCTTCTGCGGCCACAAATAATTCGCCGCAAACACGCTGTATTCCTTCACCGGCAGACCATCAAACACCGCCTCAATATCCTCGGGATAAATATTCTTCCCGCCCTCGGTGACGATCATATTTTTCTTGCGCCCGAAAAGTTGCAGGTGCCCGTGCCCATCAACATCGAAGCGCCCCAGATCCCCGGTCAGGAGCCAGCTTTCGACGATCGTCCGCGCCGTCTGCTCCGGGTCATCCAGATAATGCGACATGACCGCACGGCTCCGCACCGCTACTTCTCCGATCCCGTCGGCATCCGGATTCAGCACGCGCACCTCGCTCCCGGGCAGCGGCTTGCCCACCGTATCGGCGCGAAATGGTTTCAGATCATTGAGCGTCACCGCCGTGCAAGCTTCCGTCAGCCCGTAGCCGCAAGTCACCGGAATTCCGAGATCGTAGAAGAACTGCAGCGTCGAAGGATCCGTAAATGCTCCGCCCACAATCAACGCCCGCAGTTCTCCGCCAAACGCCTTGTGTACTTGCGGCAGCAGAAGCCGGCTGAGCCGCACGCGCGGACGTCCTCGCGTCAGCATTTTGTTCAGACCGATCAACCGGTCCAGCATCCACCGCTTGCGAGGGTCCAGTTCATCAAACTTGGCTCGCAGTCCGCGTTCCAGATTCTTCAGCACCATCGGCACCAAGCTCACATAGGTGATGCGATAGCGCACAAACGCATCGCGCACAAACTCCGGACGCAGCGTCCGTAAATGGACCACGCAAGCTCCGCACACGAACGGTCCGATAAATCCCACCATGAAATCAATCGCATGATTCGTGGGCAGGATGCTCAAATAGCGCACACCCGGCCAGAATGGATACCACGCCGTCAGCGAAGCGCACTGCTCCAGATAACTGTCGTGTGTGAGCACACATCCCTTCGGACGCCCGCCCGTCCCCGACGAATAGACGATGCAGGCCGCGTCCTCGCGCTGCCGCGCCACAAATTGCGGCTCTCCCTTCCTCCGGAATTCTTCCCAGCGATACGCGCCCCGCAAGTCCGCTCCCGCCGGCGCCTCCGTCACCAGCACAATCTCGACCGAGAGTTTTGCGAACTCCGGTGACTGCGTGATCGCGCGCCACAAGTAGTATTCGACAACCAGAAATCGCGCCTTCGAATGCGTCAGCAGTTGCAGATGCTCCGCGGCGGTCAATTTATAATCCAGCGGAACCAGCACGCCACCGCAGAAAAAAATCGAGTACGCGGAAATCAGCCACTTCGACTGATTCGTCATGATGATCGCCGCCCGATCGCCCGGCTTGAAATCGGCGTCTTCGAGCGCGCGGCAAAGCGGACGCGCCATTTCCTTAAAGTCAGAGTAGGTAAGCCGCACTTTTTCGCGGTCGCGATCAGCTTCAATCAGGCAGGTTTCGTTCGGCCAGCGCTCCAGCGCGTCCTTGAGCGCTGCACCCAGGCTGGCATATTGGCGGAGATCAAGCATTCAACGTTCTTATCTCACCACAAGGAAGTGGTCAGTGGCTAGCGGTCAGTTACTGCGTGTCGCCGAGCAGTTACGACCAACAACTGGCCACTTACCACCGACCATTGTCCACTATGTTCTAAAGCCGCGCCTGAATCCGATTCGCCAGCGTACGGAAATCCGACACACCCTGCAGTTCATAATCCGGCAACTCGATTGCGAAGTGATGCTCCAGTCGCGTCAGCAAATCGAGTGCCTGCAGGCTGTCGATTCCGAGCGTCTTGAAAAAGTCGTCGTCGGGTGTGAGCTTTTCCCGCGGCACTTTAAAATGCAAGGCCGCAAGATTAAGAATTTCGTCCAGAGTGTGATCGATAGTAGGCGCTGACATAAGCGTCCGTCCTCAAATTTACAAATTACAAATCACCAATTACAAGTTAAGGTAAATACGGCTGCACTCCCTCATTCTCGACAAACTTGCGCAGCCCCTCTTCGACGGCTGGACGCGAATAAAGGTCGCAGAAAATATCGATCTCCCGCTTCAACTCCTCATATGGGATCGGCTTCACAAACTCCTTCGCCGCCGCTGCCGTCCTCCGGTCAAATTTCCCCACTTGGCTGGCCGTAGCGCGTGCCACTCGCAGTGCCTCGCCTTCGGCGGCAATCTGGCTCACCAACCCGATCTGCTGCGCCTTCATCACATTGAAGCTGCGCCCGGTCAGCAGCAGATCGCGCACCACCGCATTGCCCAAATCCCGCTTCAGACGCGGAATCCCGCCGAATCCCGGAATCAGCCCGAGCCGCAGTTCCGGAAAGCAAAATCGCGCCATGCGATCCGCAATAATAATGTCGCAAACCAGCGCCAGCTCGAACCCGCCGCCAAACGTCACCCCGTGCACCGCCGCGATCGTCGTCAGCGGCGCCGCATCGAGCGCGTTCATCACGGCGTGAATGCGCTCCAGAAACTCCCGCACACCGCGCAGGGCCGCGTCCTTTTCCATCACTTGCGCGCGCTGAAACAGTTCGCGCAAATCTGCTCCGGCCGAAAATCCGGCGTTTAACGTCGAATGAATAATCAACGCATGCGCTTCATCGGTCAGCCTAGACAGAGCCGCAGCAAATTTCTCCAACTCGTCCAGTGTGAGCGACCCGATCTCGTTGCAAGGATCGCGATGCAACGCAAGTTCAATCGCTCCATTCACGATCTGCCAGGAAAGCGTCTGCCCTTTGAAGTCGTTCATGCCGTCTTTCCCGCCGGGTTCTTCGAGGCCGGATTCTTCGAGGCTTGGTCCTGCGAGATCAGGTACATCGCGTCAATTTCATTTCGAAAGCGCTCCGCAATCAAGTCGCGCTTCAGCTTTCCATTCGCCGTCAGCAGCCCGCTCTCGATACTGAACGCCTCCTCGATCAGATGGAACGCCCGCACCTGCTTGTAATGCGGGAGTCCCGAATTCACAAGGTCTAACGCCGCCTGCGTTTTCTCGCCGTTCACTTTGCCCGTGACCAGCGCCGCGAGATATCCGCGCCCATTGCCCATGACCACCACCTGAATCGCACCCGGCAACTCGTGCAGAATCTTATCCTCAATCGGCTCCGGAGCAATGTTATGCCCCGACCCAAGAACCATCAGGTTCTTGATGCGGCCCACAATCTTCCAGTTTCCATTCGCGTCCACTTCGCCTTGATCGCCAGTATGAAACCAGCCGTCACGCAGCACCTTCGCTGTCTCCTCCGGACGCTTCCAGTATCCGGGAAAAATATTCGGCCCGCGCACCACGATCTCCGCATTCTCCGCGATCTTCATCTCGACGCCCGGAATCGCCGGCCCCGCGCGCCCCGGAATTACGGGCGCATCCGGATCATCCATGGTGCAGATCGCTGTCGTCTCGGTGAGTCCGTACACCTGCAACACCGGGATGCCCAGCATCATAAAAAACAGTTGCGTCTCCACACTCAGCGGCGCCGAGCCACAAATCAGCGCACGCAGCTTGCCGCCGATCATTTTTTTTCGGACGGTCGGAAACACGAGCCGATTCGCTAGCCCGAGCCAGAAGCCGTCCCCGGCGCGGGATTTTCCCTCCTGCCGCCGCACCCACGCGCCCTTTGCCTTGGTGTAAACCTTCAACGGAAATCCTCCCGTCTTCCAAAGCTGCTCGTCGACGGCTTTGCGCATGCGTTCGAGAAGCGCAGGAACATTCAGGAAATAATCCGGCGCCGCCATCCGCATCTCTGTCGCAATCTTCCCCAGATCCGTATTCAATGTGAGCTTGTTGCCGCGCAGCAGGCAGGTCAGCATCATGATCCACGAGCCCGCAAAACAAAGCGGCAGGTAATGAAACACGGCGTCCTGCCCCGGACGCGGCTTCCCCGTGTCACCCAGTATCCAGTGACTCCGCATAAGCTGATTCAGCCGCCCCGAGGTGCAGCCGAGCATGTACCCGACGTTGCCCGCGTTCAGCATCACACCCTTCGCCTCGCCCGACGTGCCCGAGGTGTAGATGATCGTCACCACATCTTCTTCGGCAACCGCCAGCGCCGGACTCTCCACCGGCCCGCGCCCTGCCGTGAAAACATTGTCGAAGCAGAAATATGGAGGCGCCTCAGGCCACGCCTCGACGATTGCATCGGCCAGCGACTGCTCACCACAAGCAATCACCGCCGGCCAGCAATCCTTCATCATCGCGACCAGTTCGGCCGGCGCCTGCCGCGCGTACAGCGGAACCACCGTCAGCCCCTCCGCCATGATGGCCAGATCCATGGCCACCCACGGCATCGAGTTATGCGCCAGCAGCGCGCACCGGTCACCCTTTTTCAGTCGCAACCGCCGCAGATATGCCCGCGCCACCTGCACCTGAGCCAGCAACTGCCGCGCTGTAATCGACACCGCCTGCCCATCGCGCAGTTCCTGCAGTACGATGGCATCACGGCTGCGCTCCAGGCTGCCAAGAATTTGGTCGAGAAATCCCATGTTTGATGTGAAGTCGTTCGCTATAAAGCGGAGATTTGAAAAGTGCGGCTACCCGTACGCCGCCACCAGTTGCTTCAAGCCGTCGCTCATCGGCGGCAGATAATCTTCCCAGCTCCATTCTCCGCGCCGGGTGGGAAACTCCGGATAGCGCCGCTGCACTTCTTCTTCGAAATACACACCCATGCGCGCCATCAATTTCAAATTCCTCACCACGGTCCGCGCAATCCCGTCGGCAATCCGCTCACCGTCACGGTCCAGAATTTCGAGCGCCGCCAGAGTCCGCGCTTCCAGGTCCGGATCATCCACGTTCATCAGCAACTCCTGATGCCCGCGCTCGTTCATCAGATTCCGGATGCGCTCATCCATCGTGATCCCCGCCGACGCCACGAGGGCCGGCATCGAAGTCACAATCCCGTGATAGCGCGAAGACACTATCATGCGGCAAGCGCGCAGAATACTGACCATTTGGTACATGTTGTAATCGTCCGAGGTCAGCACCGGAACCCCGCCCAGCTTCTCCGAGATACGACGGCAAGGCCGCGCATCCATGCGCTCGGTTGCGGCCATGATCACGAACACACTTTTCTTCTTCCTTTGGCGGAACGCGGCCACCGCATTTGCAATCGAACTCAAGTAATGTTCGTAGGCGCGGTCCGCCTCTGGCCCCGCGTTATGAAAGTAGGGCCCGCGGTAGTGGCTCTCGTTATATGCGCCGGTCAAGCTGTGCAGCGCGGCCTTCGCCACCGACGCCTTCACCGGCCACTCAAAAGGATTGATCGGGCACACCACCAGCACCGGCGTTGTTCCATCCCAACCCACATCGCGCAGCGCTTTCTGCCCATACGCCGCGCCCAGCGGCTCGAATGTCCAAGCCGTGTCCGTGCCCAGTTCCGTCGGCACGCCCAGTTCGCGCAGAATCTTCCGCGACTCGTCATTGCGCGTGATCACCAGCGAATTCCTGCAATAGCGCCCGCACATCTTCGCGACCAACGGATCCATGTGTCCCGCCTCGGCGCCGTAGCCGATCGACAACTTGTTTTCCGCCGCTGCAATACCCAGCGACCCGATCATCATCGTCGTCAACGCATTCGCAAATTTCGATTTGAACATCGAACCTTCACACGCCACCACCCCATGATGTTTTGGCACTTCATCCGCCAGGAAGGGCGGAAAAATATCCGGCAGCCGCACCTGCGACGTCCCTTCGAAATATCCGCGCGACCGGTCAAAATTAAACGTCATCATGCTGAGGTCGACGTTGTCCGGCCCAAGAATCCGCCGGATCTGCCGCAGCATCTCTTCCACGCGCACATCCGATCCGGTGTTGCGCGACCCGTTGTAGCCCGCAAACAGCAGTTTCAGTTTCTCGCCCAGCTGCCACGGCTCCCGCTTGCCCATCATCCATTGAACTTTCTTGCCCTCGATGATGCTCGATACCCATGCTTCCAGAACGAAGTCCATCATGCGGCGGACCCTCCCGCCTTCGTGCTCTCCGGCCAGGCTTGATACGGGTATTCAAAATTGTGTTCGCGGCTGAACCGGAGCAGAGGAAAACTGTATTGCGAGAAGGGCACCGGCTTGCGCCCCATTTCCGTTGTGACACGGGTGTTGTCGAACACCGTATTCCAGGTCAAATACGGCAGGAAGACCTTCATCAGTGCCGCTCCGCGCCCCACCGGCCCTTTGCGGTTCGCCAGGGTGTCGACGATGGAGCTGAACGGCCTTTCAAGGATCGGCAAGAACACTGGCCCGCGCGTGTTCTGCTCGGCCGCCAGCGCCTTGGTCAATTCCTGAAACGTCTGCGAATCATTGCCCGAAGAAAGATGATAGGTATCGTGCTCGGGATTCGCCTTCATGTGCAAAGTAGAAATCGCATCCGCCACGAAATCCACATTCACAATGTCAATTTTGTCATGCGGACGAAACGGCAGCACCGGCAATCCCGCCAGGAACACGAACGACCGCACCATGTCGAACTGCGTCGTCTGCGGATAGCGACTGTCTCCCAATACGATACTTGGCCGGAAAATCGTCAGCGGCACGTCCGGCAGCAATTCGCGCACCATGTGTTCGCAGAATTTTTTTGTCCGCGCATACGGATCATAATCCGATCGTTCCCACTCAATCGATCGGTCTTCTGAAACAACTTCGTGGCTGCGTTTCCCCGCGACCGCGACCGTGCTCACATTCGAAAACCTTCGCAGTCCGTGATAGTACTGCGATTGCCGCGCCAACTGCAGCACTTCGAGCGTCCCGCGCAAATTCACGTTCAAACAACTGTTTTCCGACTTCCGATTCAGCGAGGCCGCGCAGTGGATGAGCGAATCGGTGGTGTGCACAAGCCGGTCGTAATCTCCCGGGTCGAGCCCGAACTGCGGCGACGTAAGATCGCCGCGAAAGATCCGGATCTTCGCCTGCAGGTATTCGTAGAACTTGGGAAACGGCAGGTGCAGCTGCAAGGCTTCCCAAAGACGCAGCTCCGCGTCACGCGGATCGCGGCTGCGCACCAGCAGATTCAAGGTGGCGTCGTACTGCTCCAGCAGATTCGCGGCGACATGCGCGCCGATGTACCCGGTCCCACCGGTCAGGAATATCGCCACGTTGCTCCGTTCGTCCCCGTCTTCATAGCCTCGCCATTTTCGTGGGTTGAAGTTGTCGCTGTCGTTGTCGTCTGCGGGGACGGCATGCGCAGCACACGCGGCGCGCGCGCTTCGAGCGGCCGCCCTTCAATCAGCGGATACGTCCAACGCCGCAACGCCGGAATATGAATGTCGATCCAATACTCCCACCAGTCCAGGCCCGCGGTGTCATATCCGAAAATTTCTTTCTCCTCGGGCGCCAGAGCCTGCGACAGCTTCTCCACATTATCCGCGACAAAGTCATGCTCGTTGTGCAGAATGAACGGCTCGAACAGATCCACCAATTTCTCCACGCGCTCGAGGTTGCGCTCGGCTTTCGCGAGCGGCTTCTTCATCGGCAGCGGAGACATCACGCGCTGAATCGACTTGATAATCATCTTCTGCGCGGGCGCGGACATACGGTTATAACGCTCTTTCGAAACCGGAATCGCATCCATTCGCAACCGCAGCCAGTACTCCAGACCTTCCTGCGCGCGATAATGCCGCCGGTGTCCGAGCGAAGTCAACTCGATCGACCGCCCCATGTCGCACGGGTTGGTCACCGAGGTCGCCAGTTGGTACAGCGGATCGTGCCGCCGCTCCACCAGCGCCGCGCCAATCAGCGTCATCCCGGCGCACACCGCATCCACCGGAATAATGTCGAGGCGCTTGCGTTCGTTCGAAGGCAGTTGGCGGAACGCCGTCCCCAGCAGATATGACAGCGATGCCGAAGTATTGATCCCCTCATTCCACCCGCGAAACGGCTTCGCCACCGAAGTCTCAACAATTGCCGGACGCACAATCGCAATCGGCAGCCCCGCGCCATGCTTCGCAATCAGCGATTCCGCCAGGCTCTTGGTGAATGTGTAAGTATTCGGCCAACCCAACTCCTTTGCGCGCCTGGCGGCTTCTTCCGTAAGATAATTTTTCAGCCAGCGAACCTTGTTCTTGCGAATCTGGTTTTCCAGCGCCTGGCCGCTCAGCCCTTTCGCCGCATGCTCTTTCTCCAATGCCTGCTTCCTTAATTCCTCCGCGACTTCCGGCCCTTCCGCTCGCGCCTCCGCCGACTCCACCAGTTCGTGCAGGCGATACCACTCTCTTTCCGCGTCGAAGTCCTTCAAGTGCGTCGGTGTGTAATTCGGACGCACCCGCTCACTCACCCGCCCATCGCGCTGTCCAGCGACATAGCAAGTCGACAGATGCAGCAACGCGGCGTGATCGGACCCGCGAATGAATTCGATCAGGTGATACGTCGAATCCACATTCACTGCCAGAGCGTCCCGCAAATCCGGATTAAAATCCGTCAACCCCGAGCTGTTGATGATCAGATCCAGATCCTTGCGCAGCCGCGCTGCAGTCTCGGGATCCAGCCCCATGCCGGGCTGCGAAACATCGCCTTCCACCACCTCAATCTTTTCCGCCAGCAAAGCGCCCAGCCGGTCTCCGTACTTCTCAAACAAGGGATCGAAAACCGGCGATTCTTCAATCATCTTCTCGAAGCGCTTCTGCGCGGCGCTCGACTGCTGCCGCCGGATCAGGAGATAGAGTTTTCCGATCTCGGGCAGAATCGGGGCCCCCAACGGGCCCGGTTTTGGCCCGTTGGGGCAGAGATCCATCAACGTATCCGCCAGCCACACCTTGCCGATAAATCCGGTGACGCCGATCAGCATCACGCGCTTTCCGCCCAGCGCCTTGCGCACCGAAAACCGCTCCGGATGCCGTGTTTCGTCGAAATACACAATCGGGCGAACCCGCGGTGCCTCTACCCGCACCGCCGGCACAATCGCCGACGCGAGCGCCTTGGGGCCGCGCAAACCGAGAGTGCGCACCCATCGCGCCGGACTCTGCTGCCCGTCCGGACCCGCTTCGCGAATCCGCGCAAACAATCCCCGCGGCCGGATCACCGGGCTCAACAGCCGTCCGGTCGCAACTCCGTCTCGGAAATCGAGGCGGTTCGCAATAATCCACCGCACTCCCAGATGCTGCGCCAGCGGGCGCATCACGTGCTCCAACCCCTGGCTCACCAGCACCACGTCCACGCCTGTCGCCTGCAACGCCTTCAGGTGCCGCACTCCTTCTTCTTTGAGCAGCGGCTTCAGCTTGTATTCGAATTCCTCTTCGCCCAGCAGATCGAGCCGGTCGCGCGTAATCCCGCGCAGCACGGCGTGAACGATCCGAGTCGCGGCGACGCGGTTCGCCGCATATAAGAATGGACGCAGCAACGCCATCATAAGCACCAGGCTGCGGCGCGCCGCGCGCGCGATAAATGTCTGGCTGTTCCAGGTAAAAAAGGCGATCGGCCGAACCGTGGTCAGCTCGAGCAGACTCCCCTCGACGCGCCAGTAAACAGGCGACGAAGGCCGCGAACGATGAGGCTGCGAAGCGCTGGCCGGAGCGACCGCCGGAGCGACGCGCGGGGCCAACGGTACGCCTGGTCCCGGTGCGCTGGGGTCAAACGATGTCCGCGCCCGCCCTTCTTCGAGATTGTTCACAGGTTCCACGAATCAATATCCGGCTGCGCATTGTTCCAAGAGAACGTTTCGGGGCAACGTCGCGAGACACCGTTCCAAGAGAACCTTCTCTCGGCTCACCGTGCCCCCAGGCAAATAGGCCGTAATTGTCTATTTTAACCTCTCCGTTACAAACGACCTAGAAGAACCGCTAGCCCATCTCCGCGCGGGTTCTCACCGGCGGTTCGAGCCCTTCGGCACCACTTCTGCACTCTGAATTCCGCAATCACCTCATCACCCACCCTACGACCGCCGCTGCCGCGATCAGCCAGGCCGAGTTCACTCGAAACCGGAGCAGCGCGAGCAAGCTCACGCCAAACACGACCAGCGAGGCCCGGTCTACAATCGATGCCTTCCCCAATTGCCACGCCACCACCGCAATCAACGCGAGCGAGCCCGCGACCACTCCATCGAGCGCTGCCGCCGCCACTGCTGACCGTCGCAGCCGCGGAATCAACGGCCCACTCACCGCTACCAGCACGAACCCCGGCAGAAAAATTCCCACCGTCGCCACTGCCGCGCCCATCCAACCCGCCACTACGTACCCGATAAACGTCGCCGTCGTAAACAGTGGACCGGGCGTAAACTGGCCTACCGCGACCGCGTCAATCAACTGCTTCTCCGTCAGCCAGTGCAGACGCTTTACAAATTCGGTCTGCAGAAATGCCAGCAAGACATACCCGCTGCCGAACACTACCGACCCAATTTTCAGAAACGCCAAAAACAGCCGCCCCAGTCCGACCGGAAACGCCGCGCCCACAGCCCCAATCGCCATGGCCCCGGCGACAACTTTCGGAAGCTCCATGACTTTCTGAAGCCCAAATACGCCCGCGCCCACCAGCCGATTCTTCATCGCCAAGGCCGCCGCCGATACCAACCCGGCAAAGACCAGCACCAGCACCGGACTTACTCCCACAAAACTGAGCACCGCCGCCAGCGCCGCAATCACCGCCAGCAGAGTCGTGCGCACTCCTGTCCGTCCCAGCTTCCCCAGCGCCTGGATCACGATCGCAACTACGGCCGGCTTAATCGCCGACAGTATGCCTTCGACCCTCGGCAGCGAGCCAAAACGCACATAGGCCCAAGCAATCACCGAAACAATTACAGCCGCCGGAAGAATGAAGCAACAGCCAGCTACAATCAGACCGCGCCAGCCGCGTTTCAATTGCCCCACAAAAATCGCGACTTCGGTCGAACTCGGCCCCGGAATCAGATTCGCCGTTGCCAGCCGGTCGAGAAATTCGGCCTGGGTAATCCAGTGGCGACGCCGAACAAATTCTTCTTCCATCATCGCCAGATGCGCCGGCGGCCCACCAAACGCAGTCGTGCCCAGCTTTAAGAACACCAGGGCAATCTCCCCCAGCGAAGCCTCCCGGATTTCCGTAGACTCAGTCATAGCCTGTGTGGCCGCGGGCGACCCCGCCCGCGAACTCGCCGCCGAAGCGGGAAATTCGAGCGTACCGCAAATTTGTGTCCGCAAGAATTGGTAGCATGATTCACAGCGTAAACGGGGCAGCAGCCCATGGAGGAAGCAGCAACATACCTGTGGCCAAGCGAGGTTTTTTGACCTTGTTTTGAAGGGGCGCGGCTTCAGCCGCGCTCCGCCCGGGCGGGGGTTTTCGCCGGTCCGCACGCACACGGGTAACCGCAGCACTAAGACTGTAGTGAAAACAAAAAGGCCGCTCTTTTCGAGCGGCCCCTGAGAACTGAGAACCGGGAACTGAGAACTAATCTCCCGCCACCGGCTCGCCAACTTCTTCACTCTCTTTCGCGGAGCCGTTTCCATTTGCCGGAGCGATCGCCGAAGTGAGCGCGCCCAGCGGAATAAATCCGCCTTCATTCGACGTTGCCGGCTTCTCTTTCAGAACAACTTCCCGATAGAGCTGTGCCATGCGTGCGTCGTAGGCAGCGTCGTTCTTGATCTTGTTGTCCTTGGCCTTGTTGTCACGAGCTTTGTTGTCGCGGGCCCGCATCTTCTCTTCGCGCGCCGTCTTCGCAATGCCCAGCTTGTCGAGATCATGCTGCACTTCATGAGTGACGATCTCTTCCCGCAGGTAGAGCGCGTGCTCTTTATCTTCCATGTTGACTTTCTTGCCGCCCGCGAAAATCTCATGACGTCCATGCTCTTCATACCACTTAGTGAGCGTAGAAGTCATGTGCATCTTCTCGATGATGTTGCGCCAGCCCACGCCCGTGTTATAAGCGCAGAAGCTGATCTCGCCTTCCTGCGTAGCATAAGGAATGATGCACTGCTCAGTGCGCCGGAAGTCGTAGTTAAATAGATCCTGGAACCACATTCCGGCGATGAACAGGAAATTCCACCGATCCTGCCGTCGCTTCATAACATCATCAATCGTCCGATCCGGACCGACCTTGCCGTAGTTCCTGCCCGTAGCATTAAAGTTCTTATCAAACTTCTTAAGCAGGTCCATAAGCTTGAAGTGCGTAGGCGATTGGAACGGATCGTAGTTCTTCATCAAACAAAGCGCCATCCCAAACGCCGTCCAGAACTTACTGCGAGCCGCATCGTTAACCTTCGCAATATCCTTAGCCAGCTGATCGCCCTTCAGGAAAGCCGTAACCGGAACCGCTTCCTTAGTCTCCTTATCAATCATCATCGCCATCCCCGTTCCGCAATTAGGATGACAACCACAAGATAGTTGGCCCCAGTCGTTGTTGGAGTCCTGGGCATGCATTACATCGGCCCAGTCGGAGAAAGTGCTCATGAAACTGATTGGGAACCAATCGCGGGCAGGCTCGCCGAAGCCGGTTTGATTTTTTACGTCATGGGCTAAGTGCGCTAGTGTGTAACGCTGTGCTTCGCGGCGTTCGTCGGTAATGGCTTCGTCGCGGCCAGTGAATGAAACCGGCTGGAAGCTGAGGAAGCCGATCTTCTTGGGATTGTCGAGCGCGAACTGAATGATGCGTCCGACCTGCTGGTTATTGATGCCGTTGATGATGGTGATGACCGGCACGATTTCACAGCCCGCGCGATGCAGGTTGTCGATGGCTTTCAGCTTTACGTCGAACAGATTGCCGACGGCGCGATGATCGTTGGCCGCGTTGCCTATTCCGTCAAACTGCAGGTAGGCGTAACGCACACCAGCTTCGACTGCCTGTTGGCAGAATTCAAAACTCTTGGCGAACTCAATTCCGTTGGTTGCCGCCTGCACGCTGTTGTATCCGACTTTGCGAGCGTAACGAACCGCGTCGAGGAAATACGGCGAGAGCGTCGGCTCGCCACCGGAGAACTGCACCGACATCTGCCGCTTGGGCTTGACGGTGATGGCGTTGTCAAGCACGGTCTTGATTTCTTCCCAGGTGAGTTCGTGCACGTAGCCAACCTGGTTCGCGTCCATGAAGCAGGGATCGCACATCATGTTGCAGCGATTGGTGAGGTCGACGGTGAGCACCGCGCCGCGTCCGTACTTCACTGTCGAAGATCCGTGATGGTGCAGATGTTCGTCGCTGTGGGCGCGGATATCGCGGCCGGGGAAAACTTCTTCCAGGTGTTGCGAGAATTCCGTGTCAATCGACATCAAGTCTTCGAAGTGCCCATGCTTGGGGCAGTCCTTGACCATCCAGATCTTGCCGTCGCGTTCGATGATCTGGGCCTTGATCTCGCCGACTTTTTCGTTCATCAGAACATCAACCGGCAGGTGGCCGTCAAGGATCTGCTGCCGTATTTCAGGCACGCACCTGGGACAAAGCGAATCGGTGGAGCGCGGCCAGCCAAGCGGCGGCTTCGACTTTTCCCACGATTTGAGCAGCGGCTTGTCGGACCACTTCGGAGTCGGCGCCACATTCGGAGCAACGCGGTTGAGGCGTTCAAACACTGCCCATGCTCCCGTGGCGGCAACCGTCACCGCCTTCTCAACGTATTTGATCGGCTTGTGCATTCTGCGCTCGCTTTCCTTGGCTCAATTAGAACTGTCCCTCGGTCCCGCATACGGGAACCTATGTAAAATGACTATCCACGAGGAAACCTACCTGTGAAACCTAGAAGTTTCGATGCGTGGAATGGGTCATCCTGATCCTATTGCAACCCTGCACGTCACGCACCAAGAAGGCAATGAAGGGAAGAAAATCGGGGTTGAGCGGCGAAATCGGGCATTTTATGGAGCTAAGTTATTGAAAAGGCAGGGAGACGGCTGGCAGTCAGAGAGGAAAGCGAAGAAAAACGGGTGCCCACTTCTCGCGCTTTTCGAGAAGCGGGCCTCGGGATAGTCGATACCAATCGATGTGATTTATAAGTTGCAATGACGAAGTGATCGAATTTCGGCGTTATTTCGCGAAAACCAACAGAAGCGCAAACCATCCTCGGACACCAAACGCGCAGCGGAATACCTCGACTGTTTGCCAAGGTGGCCAAAGCCGCTGGCATGGGTCGCGAGAAATGGAGCGCGAGACTGCGGCAGCGCCGGCCAGGAAAGCAAGAACATCAGAATGCGTAGCGCAGGGACCCGGTCAGCGCGTTCGCGTGAAAATAGCGTGGCGCCGTGGGCCCGACAAACGAACCCTCGGCGTACTGGTAATAATTCCAGCCCATATTCCACGCCAGCTTATGGCCCAAATCCACGCTCAGGTTGGCGACCGGCTGCTGATACTTGTACTGCAACGAGCCGAGAGGCTGCAGAATGTTGAACTGCGGTACGCTGCCGTCAACACTGTATATATCTTGGTTTTGTCGCCGCCACCCGCCACGTGCTCCGCGCCGGGACCATGGCAGCCATCACAACCTTGGTGCGAGGGCTCCTTATTTAGTGTGGTCTTCCAGTGCGGCGTTTTCTCCCAGGCGTTGTAAATATCTTCGTGACAGATCTTACACAGAGTATGGGGGCTTTGGCCTGTACCGAAAAAGGCTGTTAGCCTTCAGCTTGTTCTTGTGGAAGCCAGCAACTGCGCACTCCACACGAAAAGCTGAAGGCTAACGGATGTTTTTAGAACTCGTAATGCACTCCAACGGTTACGTTGTTTGCATGGAAGTTCCGAGGAGCGGTGAACCCGTAGGCCGGACCGTTCATCGCAGTATTTGCCAGCGTGCTGCAGAGCGCGACCGGAGCCGGGGTAGTCGGCGTCGGGAGCGCGCTGGAGGGATTGCAATACTGTGCTCCCGAAGGACCACCCTCGCCGTAGCCGAAGTAGTTATACTCGCCCTTCCAGATCAGATTCTTTCGCATCGCATAAGAGAGATTCACAAAAGGCGACTGGTAGGTAGAGACCAGCGATCCGTTCACATCGCGCGGATCGTTGAAAAAGCGGCTGCCGTTGACCGAGCTTATTCGGTAGCCGACGTTGGCGTGGAACTTGTCGATCGGCGAAAGAGCCAAGGCCACTGACGCGTACTGCGTTGGAGCGTTCATGAAGTCCTTAGCCGGACCGAAGGTATAAGCCCCAACTCCCCCGCGGGGAGTCGGAGACGGGCAAGCCACGCCGGTGGGCGTCGCGGCGCCCGGTATGGTGGTGCTTGCGGCCGTGCCCAGGAAGCAGATGTTGGTCGCCGTGTACACGTCGCTGTAGGCATAGCCGATGTCGAGCCCGTAGTGCTCGTTCGGCATCAAGTCGGCGTTCAAACTCAAGATGCGGCTATGATCGACGTGCTGGAGCGGGCCATCAACGGACGCTGTGCCTGTATTGTTCGTATTGTTGTGGCGCTCGAGGTCATTGTACGCGCCGGAGAACGTCGCCCAAGTCTTCGGCCGGTAAGTGGTGTGAATTCTGTAATGCTGAAGCTCGCGGGGTGCGACCGGGGTGAGGACATTGTCGGCGTACAGAACCTCGACCGAACCGTTGATGTTCCAGTTGTTCGTCGGCCGCACAGCGACGCCGAAGGTACCGCCGTTCTCGTTGATGGTGAAGTTGGAGATACCGGACAGGTATCCTGTGGTGTTCGCGGCACCTTCGCCAATGGTGTGCTGCTGGTAGTGATAGGTGAGCGTGAACGTGGTGCGATCCGTAAGGTCGTACGCCGCTGTGAGATTGTTCGTGATGAACTTCTGGCCGAAGAAATCAAACAGCGGCGTAGCGACGCTCGGACTGCCTTCAAACGTAGAAGTTGCCTTGCCCGTGGCCGGGTTGATCGGAGTGTTGATCACCGTGGTGGTTAACGTCGTGTTATTGATGTTCGGGGTTGCGGAAGTCACGGTGGTTAGACTCGTAATGTTGGCAACTCCCGGCTGGTGCACATTCGAATAATCGATCTGCTCGGAGATGCTGAGCTTGTTCAGCACCTGCCAAGTGACGCCGTAGTCGGCGGCGATCGCTTCCCGCTTGGCGCGGGCGTTGCCGGCATACGTGATTTCGCGGCTCGTTCCCGCCAGACCCTGGAAGTCGTCGTAGTAGTTCGGCAGGCTCATGTTCGCGTGGGTGTAGCGAACGTTGCCGTTCATCGTAACGTTCTTGATGCTGGAGCTTTGTAACCGGAAGGTTTCGGTCGGGAAGATTTCGCGGGTTGGCTGCTGACGCGAATAGCTGGTAATCACATTACACGCCGGATCGACGATGGGTAGACCGTTCGGAGTCTGCGCCGGGTAAATTTTGTCGGCTCCAACGCCGGCGTTGCAGGTGATGCCGACCGGCTTGTTGATCGGATTGTCGTAGTTCTGGAGCAATGCGACCCTGGATCCGTCCGCTTCCTGCAGGTTGAAATACTGGGGCGCCATGCTGAAATAGGAATCGCCCTTGTAGTGAGTGACCTGCTCTTCATAGGTCAACCGGGTCCGCGATACGGGCTTCCACTCGACCGATCCCGTCCAGTCATCAGTGCTGTTGCGCTGATACTCCTGGAGCAGCAGGTCGTAGGAGCCGGCAACCTGATAGCCGCTGGGCGTCAGGCTCGGACCCTGGAAGACGTTCTGCGAGTAGCCGACGCGGAACGTCACCTTCGACAGCGGAAGCAGTGTAAGTTTGGTGTCCGTCATGCGGCGCACCGTGTTGAACATAAACGGCGACTGCGTCACCTGCGGCCACGCGTAGGAACCCGTCGGCGCCAAGGTGGGACCGATTGGAATCGACTGGCCGGGCGGAAGGTTCGGATTCCCCAGCAGGTTGTAGTCGAAGTACTGGCGGTCACGGCGGAACAAGCCGGAGAATTCGTAGAGCTTGCCCTTGGAAAAGTCCAGCTTGGCAACGTTGTACGGATCGCCGCCGAACCCGCTGGTAAAGGCTTTCAAGTAATCGACGAGGGTGTTCTTCGTTTGCGGCAGCGCGCGCAGCTCAAAGGTCTCGCCCATTACGCGCGGACCGGACTGCTGGTTGACCAGAGTGTCGTACATGGCACCGCTGCCGTCGATATTGGCCACATGTCCGCCCAGATCGATAGACTCATGAAGCGTGTAGCCGTCCGGAGCGGTCTGGTGAGACACAAATATTGGAATCTGCGCGACGGCAGTGCCCGCCGTCAAGCCCAAAATGGCTGCGGCCATGCCCCCGACAATGCATCGGGCCGCCGCAAGAGAATGCTTTTCACTCAACAGCCGGGAAATCCATCCTGGGTTCATCATATTGAAAGCCTCACTTGAAAAACATTGCTCGTCGAGACCTTGAATCCCTACGCCCAATCGAAACGCGGCCGCGTCTCCGCAATTCTCCAGGCGCGTTGCAATCCATGACTCCTACCTGAGGAACGCCGCATTCATGTTCGAGCCATGAATATAGGTATGGCAGTTCGTACAAGTTATGGTTTCCGACGACCCCGCGCTCATTCCGTGAACCGTGTTGGCAGCTACGCCGCTGTGGCACTGGTTGCAGAGCGGGTTGATGGCCGGCATGTTCAGCAGGCGGGCGTTCTGGGAACCGTGCGGAGTGTGGCATCCCAGACACCCCTCGGCCTTGACCGGGACGTGTTCATAGACGAACGGCCCGCGGTTCTCGGTGTGGCACTTGGTGCAGATCGCGTTCTGGTCGGCCGTGGACTTCACGTTGTTGGCAAGGAAGGTGCCGTGCACGTCGTGGCAATCGCTGCACTTGATCAAGCCTTCGTTCACCTTGTGGTGGAACGGCATATTGAACGCCGGCTTAGTGTCGGAGTGGCACTGGAAGCAGAGCGTAGGCTGCGCAGCCTTCAGCAGCTTTTCTTCCTTGCTCTGATGAACGCTGTGGCAGCTGGTACAGCTGACGTTCGCCTTGGCGTGGGGCGAGCGGTCAAAGTTCGGGTGCGCTCCCGCGTGACAGGTCAGGCACTTGGCGTCAACCTCTTTGGCCGAGTGCTTCGCGGGATTGAATATCTTGCTCGTGTCGCCGCCGCCCTCCACATGCTCCGCGCCGGGACCATGGCAGCCCTCGCAACCTTGGTGCGAGGGCTCCTTATTTAGTGTGGTCTTCCAGTGCGGCGTTTTCTCCCAGGCGTTATAAACGTCCTCGTGACAGGTCTTGCAGGTCTCCGCTCCCACGTACTTGGAGACATCGGATGAAGGCGCACTGGCCGCGGGTGGGTTCGCGGATTGAGCGCTCTTATCGGCAACCTGCTGGCGCGCCTGGCCTGTAGCAAAGCCGACGACGACGAAAAGACATAGAACCAACAACAGAAGAACTCGAGCGGACCTGGAATTTGCTGGCATTCGCATTAGCACGCCCCCCTTCGACACGCGCGGTTTGTCATGAATGTGTGACCAAGGAATTTTGTGGCTCATAGGTCTAAACTCGCCCGGCTTCATCTCATCAACCAGTCCTCTCTCATCAACCAAGCCCGCTATTCGCGAGAACCACCTTGCGTGCATCCTCTTTTGCCGCGTTTCCAAACGCAGTGTGGAAGTCTCGACTTGCCGACACCGACGGGCAAAATAATTATCGGGGGAGGCCGAAACTATGGGCTAAAATTTTCTTCGCTTTTCATTTACCTGTCTGTGATGGCTGCACTAGATGTCTGTGATGGCTGCACTAGATGTCTGTGATGGCTGAACGCGAATGCCTTGCGCAGGACTGAAATTATACGGGCACCAGGGCCTCGGAAGGAGGTTGAATGTGTGTCCGTTGGGTGCGATGGCGTCGCTCGGATCCTGGATGGCAGGGCGCGGCTTGTCCTCCAGGGACCGTGATAGACCAGCGCCTTCATGGTGGCGCTGGCGCTTGGAGTTGCGCCGCTCTTAGCTGCCAGTTCGAGTTCAGCGGTTGTCATTGATATTTCTCGAAAAACGCATAATGCTACTGCGATTCACAATGCTGTGACTGTTCTATATTGCACACATTTCGAAAATCAAAGACAGACAGCCATGGAGCGCACATTGACGTTAGGCTGCGGGCAAAGGTACAAGTCGAGTTAGCTTCCAGTTCTGCTGCTGGCAATCTGCCTAACTCGTAGTGATTCATCCTCTTTCTACCTCAGGGAAACTGATGGGACGTATGCTCGAACTGAGCTTTTTGAACGGACTTCGACATCTCCGCAATGAGAAAGTTTCTGTCAGAACCATTGCGAGCGAGGCGGCGTCTTCGGTACTTGCTCATCCACGCTGTTGATCGAACTGGGCCAGGTACTGTCGATCGCGGCGTGAACCGCTCTTCCCTTAACGAGCCGATCGTATTGAAGATCGCTTGCGGCTGTCTGTGACGATTGAACTGAAAAAATGTGATGAAATCAAAAGCCAAGGCTGTGGAAAAAGCCTACTATTGACCGGCGAACTGGGCGCGTGGCCCACATCTCAGATCGGGAATTGTAGAGTACCGTTGCTTTTGAAGGCAGCACCAACCAAGACGAGGGCTGCCCCACATTTCACGATTACGATGGATGCGCTGATCAATCCCCTGCGATGGACTGGATGCTATGAAGGGGCGACCATAGCTGAAAGCCATCCCCCTTCCAAAGCTATCCGGGAACCAACTTAATCAATCAGAGTTTCCCTTCTAAGATAGCACTGATAGGCCAGTGTAACGAAAATGATGTTCCGCTATACTCCCGCATAAGTCCGAGGTCAGGTTCTGGACTCGGACAAGTTCAATGGGCCCATCTTAGAACTCGAAGAACCTCTGGGAATAAAAATTGGGGCGGGCGCTGGAATTTGATCTGGCCGATCAGAATATACGAGTCCAGGCGGCTCGCTTAGGGGTGAGCCATGGCATTGCACCCTGGGGAACGGAAGCGCCATTTTCCGGAAGAAGTGCCAGTCGCGTGGGACCCGATCCGGCGGGCCCTGGAAGAAAACGCAGACTGGTATCGCGATCTGGTTGAGCACAGCCAAGACCTGCTGTGCGTCCACGACCTCGAAGGCCGAATCCTGTCGGTCAATCCCGTTCCGGCGCGTCTGCTGGGTTACAGCGTAGAAGAAATGATGCGGAAGCCGATGCGGGATTTTGTTGATCCGCAATTCCGCGCTCAGTTCGATGTCTATCTGCGCGAGATTGAGCGCACGGGCGAGTCTCGCGGCCTGTTGGCGGTGATGACGCGATCGGGAGAGCAGCGGATCTGGGAGTATCACAACACGCTGCGAACCGAGGGAGCGGAGACGCCGATGGTGCGAGGGATGGCGCACGACGTCACGGAACGGGTGCGGGCGGAGAAGGCATTACGCGCGACCAACGAAGAGCTGCTGAAGACGGCGCAAGAGCGGGAGCAGACGCTCCGCGAATTGACGCTGTTCCGGACGCTGCTGGACCAATCGAACGATGCCATTAAGGTGATCGATCCGGAGACGCTGCGTTTCCTCGATGTGAATGAGCGGTCCTATGCGGAGCTGGGATACAGCCGGGAAGAACTGTTGTCGATGACGGTTTTTGACATCGACCCGGATGCCGGCGAAAGTTTCGTCGCTCGCGTGAGGCAGCAGCTGCGGGAATCAGGGTTCGCAATCTTTGAGACAACGCACCGACGGAAAGATGGAACAACGTTTCCGGTGGAAGTGAATATGCGACAGGTGCGACTGGACCGGGAATATGTCGTGTCCGTGTCGCGGGACATCACGGCACGGAAGCGGGCGGAGACAGCGTTACGGGAGAGCGAACTGCGATTCCGGACGGTGTACGAGCGGTCTCCGGTGGGCATTGCTCTGGTGGATTCGCGCACTGGGCAAATTCTGCAAGTCAATCCGAAGTACTGCGAAATCACCGGGCGCAGTAAAGAAGAGCTGCTGGGGACCGACGTAAGGAGCATTACCCACTCCGATGATATTGGGCAAACCAGCGGATACCTGCAGCAACTGGCCGAGGAAAAGGCGGCAAGTTACGAGACGGACAAAAGGTATTTTCGCCCGGATGGATCGGTGCGCTGGGTGAGGATTCTGGTGGTGGCGATGTGGAGTAAAGGAGAGACGCACCGATGGCAGATGGGTCTGGTACAGGACATCACCGAGCGCAAGTGCGCCGAGGAGGCCCTGCGGCAGAGCGAGGAACGGTTCCGGGTGGCACTAAAGAATTCTCCGATTGCGGTGTACAACCTGGACCGGGATTTGCGCTGCACCTGGATGTACAATTCGCAGCTTCCATTGACCGCGAGAGAAGAGTTGGGAAAGACCGTTGGCGAAGTCTTCGACCCGGAGGAGGCTGCGCGCATCACGGAAGTCCGGCGACGGGTGCTGGAAACTGGGGTGGGAGTGTGCGATGAAATACAGGTCACTTTCGGTGGCAGGAAGAAGTACCTCAATACGACGATCGAACCGGTCTTGGACTCGGCGGGCGCGGTGATTGGACTCACTGGCGCCAGCATGGACGTAACCGAGTTGCGGGAAGCAAGCGAAGCGTTGCGCGAAGCCAAGAAAAAGCTGACGGAAGAAAAGCTTTATCTGGAGCAGGAAATCGATACGGAACTGGGATTCGGGGACATCATCGGACAGAGCAAGGCCTTGCAAGTCGTCAGGGAGCAGGTGGGCAAAGTGGCGGCCAGCGATGCCACCGTGCTGCTGCTTGGTGAGACGGGCACAGGGAAGGAACTGTTGGCGCGGGCAATCCACCGCTTGAGCCTGCGCGCCGATAACAGTTTCATCAAATTGAATTGCGCGGCGATTCCCACCGGGCTGCTGGAGAGCGAGTTATTCGGGAATGAGAAGGGCGCGTTCACGGGAGCGGTGAGCAAGAAGATTGGCCGGATCGAACTGGCCGACAAGGGCACACTGTTTCTGGACGAGATCGGGGAGATTCCGCTGGCGCTGCAGCCGAAGCTGTTACGCGTTTTACAGGACCGGGAATTCGAGCGGTTGGGTGGAACGCAAACGTTGAAGGTGGACTTTCGCTTGATTGCGGCCACCAACCGCGATTTGGCTGAGGTCGTGCGCCAGAACGAGTTCCGCAGCGATTTGTATTACCGGCTGAACGTCTTTCCGATCCGCGTGCCACCCTTACGGGAACGGCGGGAGGACATCCGGTTGCTGGTGGAACATTTTGTGCAGAAGTTCGCCCGGCGGATGAACAAGTCGATCACCAGCGTTCCAAAGAGAACCATGGATGCACTGATGGAGTGGGAGTGGCCGGGTAATGTGCGGGAGTTGGAGAATTTTATCGAGCGGTCGGTGATTCTGACGCAAGGTTCGGTGCTGGTGGCGCCGTTAAGCGAACTGGAGCCGATTACTACGGACAAGAAAAGCGCGGATGAAACTCTGGAGACGGCGGAACGCGAGCACATTCTGCGGGCTTTGCGGGAGAGCAACGGGCAGATTGGCGGGCTGAGAGGGGCAGCCATGCGGTTGGGATTGAAGCGGACAACTCTGCAATCGAAGCTGAAACATTTGGGAATCAATCCGCGGTCGGGTTTGCGGTAGATGGTGGTGACAAAGTTTGTGGCGATCGCGGCGAAGGGCCCCTCTTCTCGAAAAGCGCGAGACTTGCTTCGCTTTCCTCAATTTCCGGATTCTCATTGCATGCACACGCGGCGAGCCGCATCGCTACGGCACAAGGATGCCTTCGACCAGGCAATAGGTTACAATCCTCGCGCCCATGAACCGCGAATACAACAAACAATTTAGCCACGAATTGGGGCGCGACATGGAGTCGCTGGTGTTCGGGCACGCCGGGCAACCGATCCTCGTTTTTCCGACCTCCATGGGACGTTTTTTTGAGTATGAAGATGCGGGGATGATCCGGGCGCTGAGCGGGAAACTGGAAGCGGGCGCGATCCAGGTGTTCTGCGTGGACAGCGTCGACGGCGAGAGCTGGTACAACAAGAGTGTGCATCCGGGAGCGCGGATCTGGCGGCATGTGCAGTACGAGCGTTACGTGATCAGAGAGTTTCTTCCTTATTTGAAGTGGAAGAACTGGGCTCCGCAGGTCGCGGTGACGGGATGCAGTTTTGGCGGCTATCACGCGTTGAATTTTTCGATGAAGCATCCGGATATGGTTTCGGCTTGTGTGACCATGAGCGGGTCGTTTGACATCAAGAGATTTCTCGACGGCTATTACGACGACAATGTCTACTTCAACAACCCGCCGGACTATTTGCCGAACATGAGCGATGAGGGGCTCCTGAGCCAGTTGCGGCGGATGAAGATTGTGCTGGGAACGTCGAACTGGGACATGTGCCTGGACGCGAACATTAAGATGGCTGGAATTCTGCATGGCAAGGGGATTCCGCATTGGCTCGATATCTACGGGGATAACAGCAGGCATGATTGGCCGCTGTGGCAGCGGATGGCGTGGAAGTATTTTTAGTGGAGCGATGGGCGTCCCCGCCCGTCCGTTGGCAGCAAGGCGGACGGGCGGGGACGCCCGTCGCTCCACTAGCGAGATTGAGGAGAGGATGCTGATTATGGCAACCAAGAAAATCGGAATTCTTTTTGGAATGGAGAGTACGTTTCCGCCGGCTTTGGTCGAGAAGATTAACTCGATGAAGGCCGAGGGCGTTACCGCTGAATTTGTGAAGATTGGCGGCATCCGGATGGATGAGCCGAAGAAGTACGACGTCATCATTGACCGGATTTCGCAGGACATTCCTTTTTACCGGGCCTATTTGAAGAACGCGATGCTGCAGGGGACGATTGTGATCAACAATCCGTTCTGGTGGACGGCGGACGACAAGTTTTTTAACTATGCGCTGGCGCACAAGATGGGCGTGGCGATTCCGCCTACGGTGATTTTGCCGCACCATGAGCATCCGCCGGATACTACCCATCAATCCATGCGGAATTTGATCTACCCGCTGAATTGGGAAGAGATATTTGCCTATGTTGGGTTTCCCGCGTTCTTGAAGCCTTACTCGGGCGGCGGATGGAAGCACGTGTATAAGGTGCATTCTCCAGAAGAGTTTTTCCACAACTACAATCAGACGGGCGACCTTTGCATGACGTTGCAGCATGGCGTGGAGTTTGAGGATTATTACCGCTGTTACGTGGTGGGGCAGGAAAAAGTCTACATCATGAAGTACGATCCGAAGGCTCTGCATCATGAGCGATATGTGAAGGGAAACCCGCAGCCGGGAACGAAGTTAAAGGAGCGGATCGAGGAAGATGCGGTGGCGTTGTGCCGCGCGCTCGGCTACGACCTGAACACGGTGGAGTTTGCGGTGGAGGATGGCGTCCCGTATGCGATTGACTTTATGAATCCGGCGCCGGATGCGGAGGTTACGTCGGTGGGGCAGCAGAATTTCGAGTGGGTGGTAGACGCCGTGGCGGAGATGGCGGTGAAGAAGGCGCTTGGCGGGGAGAATCCGGTGGAGGAGTTGCGCTGGGCGGCATTCTTGAATGGGCCGAAGTGGGTGGAGTTCCAGGCGCCAAAAGTGCGTACGAAGGCGTAGGCTTCGCCGGAAGGTCTGCACGCACCTCCTTGTTTCGATTGACAATTTAATAGCTGGCGACGGCATCGGCCGGGCTTTGCCCGGCTGGACAGCCGAGGGCGGCTGTCCCTACGCAAGTTATCCGCATGTGCACGGCCGAGATTGGTATACTTATACAACTTCTGCCAGATACTCCCCTGCCTGGCAGCTCTGGATGCCGCGATGAAGCCTACATTCACGCTGGGAATCGAAGAAGAATATCAGACTGTCGATCCTGAGACTCGGGATCTTCGGTCGCACATTCACGCCGAGATCATCGAGAAGGGCAAATTGATCCTGCAGGAACGGGTCAAGACGGAGATGCACCAATCGGTGGTGGAAGTGGGGACTTCGGTTTGCACCAATATTAAGGAAGCCCGGGAAGAGCTGAAGAATCTGCGGCGGCACATGATCCGGCTGTCGCGGGAGAATGGGCTGCGGCTGGCTTCGGCGGCAACGCATCCGTTCGCGGACTGGCGCATGCAGGCACTTACGGAGGGCGAGCGCTACAAAAACATTGTGGAGGATATGCAACTGGTGGCCCGGGCCAACCTGATTTTCGGGCTGCACGTGCATGTCGGCATCGAGGATCGCGAGACGCTGATCCAGATGATGAATCATGCACGGTATTTTGTGCCGCACCTGCTGGCATTGTCCTCGAATTCGCCTTTCTGGCTGGGGATGGATACGGGGCTGAAATCATACCGCTGCAAGGTGTTCGACAAGTTTCCGCGGACGAACCTGCCGGATTATTTTCCGAGCTGGGGCGAATATGAGAATTACGTCAAGTTGCTGGTGAAGACGAACTCGATCGATAACGCGAAAAAAATCTGGTGGGACATCCGGCCGCATCCATTCTTCGACACGCTGGAGTTTCGGGTGTGCGATCTTCCGATGCGGGTGGACGAGACGATTGCGCTGGCGGCGCTGATCCAGGCGACGGTGGCGAAGCTGTACAAGCTGTACTCGCAGAACCAGGGTTTCCGGCTGTACCGGAGGTCGCTGCTGATGGAGAACAAGTGGCGAGCGGCGCGCTATGGGATCAATGGAAAACTGATCGACTTCGGCAAGTCGATGGAAGTTCCCGAACGCGAACTAATCGAAGAGTACCTGGAATTCGTGGATGATGTTCTGGACGAACTGGATTGCCGCGAAGAAGTGGAGTACATCCGTGAGATCATGCAGATGGGCACGGGTGCGGACCGGCAGTTGGACGTGTACCGCAAAACCGGCGACATGAAAGCCGTGGTGGACTACATCATAGAGGAGACTGAGGTGGGCGTGGACGAGGCGGATAGCTTGCCCACGGCCAGGACCGGCTGATGAGCTTGATGAAGACTTTCTTGAATATTGCGGAACAATCCAACCGACAACTGAATCAGATGGCTTTTGACCCGCAACTGACGCCGGGAGCGCGGAATGCGGTGCGCGTGTGCCTGCGCGTCGGGCCTTCGGAAAAAGTCACCGTCATTACAGATGAAGTGAGCTTGGAGATTGCGGCGGCGTTGGTGCGCGAACTGGAAGAGGTGGGCTGCCGTTACCAGACGTGGGTGCTGGAGGATGTGGCGGCCCGTCCGCTGACGGATTTGCCGCTCGCGATCGCGGAGGATCTGGAGTCGAGCCAGGTCAGCATTTTTGCGGTGCAGGCGCAGATCAACGAACTGAAGTCGCGCATGCAGATGACGGACGTGGTGAATCGGCGAAAGATCCGGCACGCCCACATGGTCAACGTCAACAAGCGAATCATGCTGGAAGGCATGCGTGCGGACTTCCTGAAGGTGGACCGGCTGAGCCTGAAGGTACTGGAGAGGGTGCGCAAGGCGAAGCAAATCCGGGCGAAGACGCCGGCGGGTACGGACCTGGTGGCGGATTTGAGTCCGAATTACCGGTGGGTGAAAACGAGCGGGATTATCAGTACGGAAAAGTGGGGAAACCTGCCAGGAGGTGAAGTGTTCACTACGCCGGGCGAGGTGAATGGAACGTTTGTGATTGATGGAGTGGTGGGCGATTATTTGTGCCGTAAGTTTGGCGACTTGAAGGCGAATCCCCTGACCATCACCGTGAAGGAAAATCGCGTGATCGAAGCGCATTCGGCGAACCAGGAATTGAAAGACGATTTCTGGGCTTACACCCATACCGATGAGAACAGCAACCGGGTAGGCGAGTTTGCCATTGGGACGAACATCGAACTGAAAGATGTGATCGGGGAGATCCTGCAGGATGAGAAATACCCGGGCGTCCACATTGCGTTTGGAAATCCGTATGGGGCGCACACCGGGGCGGAGTGGTTTTCGTCGACGCACATCGATGTGGTGGGACGGAAGTTTGATATCTGGGTCGATGGCGAGCAGATCATGCGCGGCGGCCAGTTTTTGATTGAGGCGTAGAGGTGGCTCTTAGCTCTTAGCTCTTAGCGGCTGCGTAAGGACCTCGCGCTTCGTATCAGGGCATCGCTCTAGCGATGCCAAGGTGGTTCAGTGGTAAACGCCCGGTCAGGGCTGCCATCGGCCTTGGACGGGCGAGGTCGCCCGTCGCCACACGAGCTTCTATGATTCCCTCCTACCGGCAAGACTTCAATTCGCGATTCACTCCCGAAAAGTACGAGCGGTTGCGGCGCGAGATGACTTCTCGGTGCGGGATCGAAGTTCCATTCGCGCTTTGCGAGACGCCTTGCTTCTTTCCGCACGCGCTGGTCGAGCGCATGGGGGAGGATGGGAAAGCGCTGATCCGGCAGTTGGTGGAGAATCCGGAGTACCGGGAGCGCTCGGAGGCTTCGATTCCGGCGAAGTTTCGGGTGCCGAATGAACCGCCGCATCCGATGTTTATTCAGGTGGACTTCGGCCTGGTGCGGGATTCCGCGGGCGAGTTACAACCGAAACTGGTCGAGTTACAGGCCTTCCCTTCGCTTTACGCGTATCAGCCGGTATTAGCACAGGCTTACGTCGACGTGTTCGCACTCGATCGGAAGCTTTGCTACTTTTTGAGCGGGCTGGACTCGCCTTCCTACCAGCGGCTTTTGCGGGACGCGATTGTCGCGGGGCACGATCCGGCGAATGTGGTGCTGATGGAGGTGCATCCGGAGGAGCAGAAGACGCGTCCGGATTTTTTGCTGACGGAGAAGCTGCTCGGGATTCGCACGGTGTGCATCACGAAGATTCGCAAACAGGAGCGGCAGCTGTTTTATGAGGATGGCGGCAAGCAGATTCCGATTGAGCGGATTTATAACCGCACCATTGTGGATGAACTGGAACGCAAGGGCGTGGCCTTGCCGTTTGATTTTCGGGATGAGCTGGATGTGGAGTGGGCGGGGCATCCGAACTGGTATTTCCGTATGAGCAAGTATTCGATTCCTTTTTTGAAGCATCCGTCGGTGCCGCGGACATGGTTTCTGGATCAATTGACGGAAATGCCGGCGGACCTGGAGAACTTTGTGCTCAAGCCGCTGTATTCGTTTGCCGGATTGGGCGTGGTGATTGCGCCGTCGCGGAAAGAAATTGAGGCGATCCCTGAGGGGAAACGCAGCGAATACATTCTGCAGGAGCGATTGAATTTCACGCCGGTGGTGGAGACACCGCACGGCGCGACCAAGGTCGAATTGCGGATCATGTATGTGTGGCTACGCGAGTTGGTCCCGGTGCTGACGATCGTGCGCATGGGCCGCGGCCTGATGATGGGCGTGGATCAGAACAAGAATATGGCGTGGGTGGGATCGTCGGCGGCGCTGATTAGTGATTAGTTGGTCGCGATTTCCCGCCTCCCACACATTCGCACAGACAAAGAGCGCGAATGAGTGGGGCACCCGCTACAGGTTGTTTGCGGGCGACAGTTATCGGGCGGGACGCCCGCGGCTACATGAAACAGCGGAATATAATTGCTCCTTTCTTTGAGGAAGATCCATCAGATGGTCATGTTTCGAGTGCTGAAAAAGTCCGGGCTTCGATCGGTACGCGGCAGATTTGCGACTGCGACGCTGCTGGTAGCGCTGGCGGCTGCGGCCGCGATATCCGCAGCGCAGACTCGGGAAGGAACGGCGGGCAATCCTAACGTCGATCGCTACTATGAGCCGCTCCCACAGGAAACGGGTGCGGCCGGACTGAAGCTCATGCTCCGGCGCTTGCAGACGACGGCGCGGCTGATGCAAGTGGATGCGCATCCTGATGACGAAGATGGTGGCATGTTGACGCTGGAGGCGCGGGGCAAGGGTGTGTCGACTTTGCTGATGACGCTCAATCGCGGCGAAGGCGGACAAAACAAGCTGGGCAGCAATCTGTTCGATGTACTCGGCGTGGTGCGGACTCTAGAGGTGTTGGCGGCTGACCGCTACTACGGCGTGGAGCAACGGTTTTCGCGAGTCGCGGATTTTGGATATTCGAAAACTCCAGAAGAGACTTTTCAGAAATGGCAAGGGCATGACATCGCCCTCGCCGACATCGTGCGCGTGGTCCGCACGTTTCGTCCGGATGTGCTGATTGCGCGCTTTTCAGGAACGGAGCGCGATGGGCATGGACACCACCAGGCGTCGGCGATCCTGACCAAAGAAGCGTTTCGTGCAGCGGGAGATCCGAAGCGGTTTCCAGAGCAGATCAAAGAGGGATTGCAGCCCTGGCAGCCGCAGAAGCTGTACATCGGAAACGTATGCGGCTTCGGAGCTTCGACCTGCGACGCGGCCAATTACACGGTCAGGCTGAACACCGGCAAGGAAGATCCGGTGCTGGGCGAGTCCTACGTGCAGTTTGCGGTCGAGGGATTGCGCCATCAGCAATCGCAAGCGCTCGGTGGCGTTTCGCTTCCCAAGGGCGATCGATTTGCCCATTACAAGCTGGTGGATTCGGTCGTTGAATCTCCAAAAGACAAAGACAGCCACGAACAGGACTTCTTCGACGGCATCGATACCACGCTGCCGGGGCTGGCGTCGAGGCTGGGAGATGAAGAGAAGAAAGTGCCGTGGCTGCGAGCGAAGTTAATTGAAATCAAGACCAACATTGACGAGGCTGCCGCAATCGCTGACAAAACGCCAGCCTCGACCGAGCCGCCGCTCGCCAGAGCGAGTAGTCTGACCGTACGGCTTTATAACCAGATTCTGGGATCGCAACTGTCGTCAGAAGCAAAGAAGGATTTTCAGGTCGAGCTGCTGCAACGATTGTGGCGAGACATTGAGAAAGCGCGCGCCTTGGCAGTGGGCGCGGAACTCAGCGCTGTGGTGGACGCTGAGGTCGGCACAAGCCCTGACAATGCTTTCATGGCGGTGCCGGGCAAACCGTTTGAAGTCACAGCAAAGCTTTCGGCTGCAAATGCATCCACGGAAAAAGCAAATATAAGTCTGCAGCTGCCTCCGGACTGGAAGTCAGACGTTCTGAGTACGACCCGATCGGAGAACGGATTGACAGTTCATTTTAGAGTGCATGTCCCTTCATCGGCGCAGATTACCCGGCCGTACTGGCACCGCCACGATCCAGAGAGAGATACGCTCAACGTCATCGATGAACCGGCATTCCAAACCCTTCCATTTCCTCCTCCACCTGTCGAAGTAGTCGCAAGGTTTGAGCAGGGCCCGCTAGTTCTTGCGAACTGCATGGTGCGTTACAAGAGCGCATCGGGAGTGGCGAAACGTCCTCTGGCAGTGGCGCCGGAATTTTCCATTGCATTGACGCCTTCCAGCGACGTGGTTCCCAACGACCTGCGCGGCAGCAGAAGCGTCAAGAGCACGGCTAGCGATCAGAGTAGCGGCTCCCACGCGCAGATTGAACTGAAAGTCCCCGAGGGCTGGCGCGCGGAGCCGGCGCGTGAATCCGTTGAGATTCCCAAAGATGAGTCAAAGGACGTTTCATTCCAGGTTTTCCCTCCCGAGTTAAAGGAAAGCCAGACTCATATTCGAGCGGAACTCACGAGCGGGGACAAGGCCTACGGCGAAGGATATACGGTCGTTACGCGCGAAGATCTCGGCACCTTTTATTACTACCAGCCGGCCGTGCAGCGCGTTTCGATCGTGGATGTGAAGATCCCCAAGGACCTAAAACTTGGATACATCATGGGCGCGGGCGATGACATTCCGACGGTGCTCGAACAGATCGGAATGAATGTCACGATGATTCCGGCTGACAAGTTGGCAAGCGAGGACCTGAGCAAGTACCAGACGATCGTGCTGGGCATCCGCGCTTATGATACCCAGAAAGGCGTGATTGACAACAACAAGCGGCTGCTCGATTTCGTCGAGAAGGGTGGGCGCTTGGTCGTGCAATACAACACGCTGGGATCGTTTGGGGTGCCGATCGATTTTAATTCGGGCAAATACACGCCGTATCCGGCAACGCTCGGGCGGGCGCGGGTTTCGGTGGAGGAGGCTCCGGTTGCGATTCTCGATCCCGCGAACCCGATCTTTCATACTCCCAATGAAATTACGCAGAAAGATTTCGAGGGCTGGGTGCAGGAGCGCGGGCTGTACTTCATGTCGCAGTGGGACAGCAACTTTACTCCGCTGCTCGAATCGCATGATCCGGGAGAAAACGAGCAGAAAGGCGGACTGCTGGTGGCGCACTACGGCAAGGGGACGTATATCTATACGGGATATGCGTTCTTCCGGCAACTGCCGGCGGGCGTGCCGGGAGCGGTGCGGTTGTTTGTGAATCTGGTCAGCAGTCGTTAGTCGTCGGTCGTTAGTCGTTCGGGGAGTAGTTACAAACGACCAACATCGAACAACCAGCGATTAGTTAGCCAACGACTAACATCATCGACCAACGACTTGATAACGACTTCATGACAATTCCGCTCGAACGCGGACCCGACACCAAGCGGCAACTCGTCCGCGGCATTGGCCTGAGCTCGGCCACTGCGCTGAACATGATCGACATGATCGGCGTGGGACCGTTTATTACGATTCCGCTGATCGTCACCGCGATGGGCGGTCCGCAGGCGATGCTGGGGTGGGTGCTGGGCGCGGTGCTGGCCGCCTGCGATGGGCTGGTTTGGGCGGAGCTCGGCGCTGCGATGCCGGGGTCGGGGGGGTCGTATCGATATTTGAGAGAGATCTACGGGCCGCAAAAGTTGGGACGCGCTGTTTCGTTCCTCTTTGTCTGGCAACTCTCATTCAGCGCTCCGCTTTCAATTGCCTCGGGAGCGGTGGGGCTCTCGCAGTACTCCTCTTTCTTCTGGCCGGGACTGGAGCGGGTTTGGTCGGCGCGCACGTTCAGCCTGAATCTGCCGCTGCTCGGCCAACTGCAGTTAACCTGGGTCGCAATGCCTGCGACTCTGCTGGCGATTGGCGTGTGCCTGTTCACGGCGTTTCTGCTTTACCGGCGGATCACGGCAATCTCATGGCTTTCGAAACTGCTTTGGGTGGGCGTGATGGGGACGATCGGGTGGATCATCTTCGCCGGCCTCACCCATTTCAATGCGCGGCAGGCATTTGATTTTCCTCCAGGCGCCTTTTCGTTTTCGCGTGACTTCTTTCATGGATTGGGCGGGGCGATGCTGATCATCACTTATGACTATTGGGGCTACTACAACGTTTGTTTCCTCGGAGGTGAGATCAAGAATCCGGGGAAAAATATTCCGCGGGCGTTATTGCTATCCATTCTGTTGGTGGCATGTCTATATGTGGTGATGAACATCAGCATTCTTGGCGTGGTGCCGTGGCGGGAACTGGCGCAGCCGGGAGCGTCGAACAGCAAGTTATACGTGGTTTCCGCTTTTATGCAGAGAATCTACGGGCATGGGGCGGGCGGAGTGGTGTCGGCGCTGGTGATGTGGGCGGCGTTCGCGTCGGTGTTTTCGTTGACGCTGGGCTATTCGCGCGTGCCTTACGCGGCGGCGGTGGACGGAAATTATTTTCGGGCGTTTGCCCGGGTGCATCCGGTGCATCAGTTTCCTTATGTTTCTTTGCTGGCGCTGGCGGGCGTGGCGGCGCTGTTCTGTTTTCTGCGGCTGGCGGATTTGATTGCGGCGCTGGTGGTGATCCGAATCATCATGCAATTTCTGCTGCAGAGCATTGGCGTGATTGTGCTGCGCATCCGGCGTCCGGAGATGGATCGTCCATTTCGGATGTGGCTTTATCCGGTGCCGGCGCTGGTGGCGGCGGGGAGCTTCGTTTTCATTCTGGTTTCGCGCAGGGACTTTCTGCGCGAGATCCGGTACGCGGCAGTGATTCTGGTGGTGGGGATTGTCGTCTATTGTGCGCGGGCCTGGCGGCGGCGGGAGTGGCCGTTTGGGGACGGGGCGTTGGACGCTGAGTGTACACGATCGGGGTACCGCCCAGGTTAGCCTTCGCCCAGGTTAGCGCCCAAAGAACGGGCGCGAACCTGGGGCACCTTGTCCACCCCCCTCCCCCCCCCCATTTTCACGTAAAATATTCAGGAATAAGGACTTATTTGTAAAATATTCAGGAATAAGGACTTAGCTTTACTTTCCCACTTTAGTCCAGGAGTCATTACACGGTGTCGCAAAAAAAATTAATATACCGACCCTTTAGAATCATAGATTTGTAGAAAAATTCCTTTCAAATCTTTGGGTTTGAAGGACTTATTCGTAAAATATTCCGGAATAAGGACTTACTAGCTCCATTCGCTTCGCTCAGGATTTCGGCAGCGGGCTCGCCCCTTCGACTGCGCTCAGGGTCACGCCCGCTAAGCGCCTGAACTTAAGTTTAGGTCCTGGCCGTCTTGGTATACGGGCACAGCAATAAGAAAGGGCGCGGAGGAATGCCGCGCCCTTTTCTTATCTATAGTTCTATTATATCAATTCCAACCTGCTTATAGGACAACTTTCCCGACTTTATTTTGCTGTCCAATTCAATGGCTTACGCGGAAAATCGTCAAAACAGGGGCTTGACAAGAATTGCCGAAATCGAGAGGCAGGTCTCGAAGCTTTGCTGGTGGGGTCCCCCGGCTTGGCCGACGCCAACGTGATCGACGCGATTGGGTGGTTTTGAGCGTTATCGGGATTTAGCGTCAACCAGGAGTCAGTCACTCAATCATCCGCAGGTGCAAACGTAAAGTTGTCATAGCGTCGCCTTTGCTTTTTCGCCATAATCCGAGGTATGGCTCTCATTGTTTTCCTCCGAGGAGTAAATGTTGGTGGACACAAAACGTTTCGCCCGAGCATCGTCGCACGAGAACTAAACGCCTATGATGTCGTAAATGTGGGTGCTGCGGGCACGTTTGTCGTTCGTAAACCTGGATCTCGAGCAAAGTTCCGTACTGCATTGCTCCGCAAGCTGCCGTTCAGCACGCAAGTTGTGCTGTGCGATGGCCGCGATCTTATCCGCCTAGAGAAGGTGAATCCGTTTGGGACTGAGCCGTCACCCCCGGACGTAGTTCGGTTCGTGAGCATCCTATCGAAAGCCGGTGGTCTCCGGGCGCCGCTTCCAGTCACGTTTCCCACCGACGGGGAGTGGTTGGTACAGGTGATGGCGTCAAAAGGCCAATTTGTGTTTGGAATGTATCGTCGCCATATGAAGACGATTGGGTGTCTTGGCCAGATCGACAAGCTTTACGGCGTGCCGGCGACTACACGGAATTGGAACACGATAGTTGCGATCGTGCGGATCTTGAAGGGCCAGACGAAGACGCGATAACGATGTTCGATTACCTTCAAGACCCTCGATGAGTGCAATCGAGATTTTGCAACAGCTGGGCAACAGTTGGCAGCATAACCCGTCCCAGAGGTAGCGACCTTTCCAACGACCAACCCCCGTTATAGCAATAAGTTACGTGCAGTTGCCAATTTGCGCCAAACACCCGCAAAAAGAGGATAATGAATGTAGAGGGATGGGGGATCCCACACAGAACTCCTGAAGTTGAACCTTACGTACCGTGTCTCATTAGGCACGGGGAAAGGAGGGAGCGATGTCCATTCGCAGAGTCTTTTCACTCGTTGTCCTCCTCCTTTGTCTTGCCGCACTTGCTGAATCTCAGCAAAGGCGGATCGAGTATGCGCCGGTGAAGCCGACGTCGCCAGCGTCGGCTCAAGAGATGTACACCGCATATTGCGTCGTCTGCCACGGCAAGGATGGCAAGGGAAACGGTCCAGCTGCTGAGGCGCTAAGAGTCCCACCACCGGATCTCACGGCTCTTGCCAAAAAGAATGGCAACAGATATCCCTCCGATCGCGTTAGAAGCGCGATAGAGGGTGACGTACGCTTGCCGACCCATAGCGCGAAAGAGATGCCGTCCTGGGGGGCCTTGTTCTGGAGTATGAGCCAGGGACACTCCTCAGAAGTACAGTTGCGTATCAGTAACTTAGATAAGCACATCGAATCGATGCAGCGAAATAACTGAAACCTCTTCTGGGCGGCCTTGATTCTGGCGGGGGCCGCCCACCGGGAACGTCCTATATATCACCGCCTTTGCTCCGGACAAGGGCGAGTCCGTGGCAACGCTTATCAAAGATCCGCCGCCCGGCGCACCCGTACCGCCGATACTGCCTCCGCAAGACGGCTATTTGTTCCTCGACCGGGCGAAGTTCCGCGCTTCCTTCGCAGCCGATGTGGACGCAGAAAGAGCCGCTTTCATGGCTGACTCTCAAGTCCCGTGGGGCGTGGAGGCTCTCAGCGGCAAGATCAGTGAACCGGCGTGGAAGGCCAAGCCGAGCTGGTATATGATCGCCACCGACGGCAAGATGATCCCACCTGATGCCCAGCGTTCCATGTCCAAGCGGGCGGGTTCTACGGTCGTTGAGGTCAAGGGCAGCCATGCCATCTACGTGTCGCAGCCCGAGGCTGTCGCAGCTCTTGTCGAACAAGCCGCCAAGAGTGTGAAGACCTCCGCCGCTGCTTAGTAACCCCGGAGGGATTGCCGCTCGATGCCACTGGTGTTTGTCGCGGGGTGAGGTCTGCCCGAGCATCGCGGGAGACTCTGCTTGGGTTTTACGGTTTGCACGACAGGCTGCTGTAAATAGGCGATAAGCGCTCAAAACCCCCGGCCGAGGTCTGTCCGACAATAGCGACCCCATCCGACAGCATGGTGTGCAAGGTCAGGTCTTGGCTCTCATAGATAAAGATTGAGTCGCAGACGGCGCTGCTGCCGAGCTGCGCTCGGCTTGGACCCTTCGGCTCCGCTCAGGGCAGGCTCGCGAGGGCGCCCGTCCCCACACTCCCGTCCCCGCACAACCCTATTTTTTTGCGGGGCCATGATGCTTGCGCCAGTCGGCTCCATCGCGTCCACCGTGGAGCGCGATCTCGGTGAGGATGAGTTCGGCGGTAAGGCGGCGCTTGATGAGGTGGGCGGCGATTCTCTGCTTCGCCTTTTTCGTTGAAACCTTCGGGTCGAGGAATACCAGCACGGACGGGCCGGCTCCGCTGAGGGCGGCGCCGAGAATGCCGGAGTCTCCGGTGAGTTCCTTGAGGGCGGGAAGCAGCGGACAGAGCGGCGCGCGATAAGGCTGGTGGATGCGGTCTTCGAGCGCCGAGGAAAGCAGGTCGGGACGGTCTTGCGTGAAGGCCGCGAGCAGGAGCATGGAGTTCTGAATGTTGGTGACGGCGTCGGCGCGCGAGTACTGGAAGGGCAGCACGCGGCGGGCTTGCTCGGTCGAAAGCAACGCATCGGGGACAGCCAGCAGCAGCGGCCACTTCCCCTTCGGCTTCACTTCGACCACCTGCGCCTGGACCTGATTGGCCATGCGGGCCACCGTGAGCGCGCCCATCCAGCAGGCAGAAGCGTTGTCGGGATGGTGCTCGCGCATGGAAGCTTCGCCAACGATGCGGTCATCTTTCCAGCGCAAATGTCCGAAATGTACCGCCAGCGCGATCCCAGCCAGGCGGGCGGCAGCGGACGATCCGCAACCTCGGCCGATGGGAATCTCGTTTTGGATGTGGATGCGCAGGGGCGCGATCTTGCGGTTCTCCGATTCGAGCACCTCGCAATAGGTGGTGACGATGAGGTGGTTCTCCATGCGGGCGCAGATCTGAGCGTCGCGGCCTTCGGCGGTGACGAAGAAATCGGGGGCGCGCTCGGCGCGCAAGCGGAGATGGAAATCCAGGGCGAGGGCGGCGGCGTCAAAAGCAGGTCCCAGATTGGCGGAGGTCGCCGGCAGCGCCAGGCGCAGCGAGCGGTCCAAGGATGTGGGACGTGAAGGCATAGGTTAGAGAGCAGTTCTCAGTTGTCAGTTCTCAGTTCTCAGTAACCCCGATCCGCACCGAGTACTGAGAACTCTCCTCCGGGGCTGCAACCGGGTCGAAATGGAAGGAATAAAAGATCTTAGCCCGGTGCGGCCCAAGCAGAATCCCTAACAATCATCAAGACATTGAACTGTGTTTTATACACGAGTTTGCGGCGAACTGCTACGAATTTCTCTCGGCCGCGTCGAGCGCGGCAATCACGGCTCCCAGATTGGCGTCGAGCACAACCGGGGCACGCTGCAGGTATTTTGCCTGAGCGACCTCGGTCTCGTTGGGCGTTCCGGCGACGGGCACGCCGGCAAACAGATCGCCGCGATGGAACTTGATGGTGAAGTCGGGATCTTTGAGCTGATGGCCGGTCAGGATCAGGACGACGGCCTCGCCGGGTTTGACGAATCCGCTGCGGCGCAGCTTCTTGAGTCCAGCCAGCGTAACGGCGGAGGCCGGTTCGCAACCGATGCCATCGGCGCCGATTTCGGCTTTGGCAATGGCGATTTCGACTTCCGTAACCTGTTCGACCTCACCGCCCGTCGCCTGCAGTACTCGCAGCGCTTTCTTCCACGATGCTGGATTGCCGATTTGTATGGCGGTCGCTAGCGTGTCGGCAGTCATGGGTTCGAGCTTCTTTCCTCCGAACTCGCGCACCGAGCGGTAGAACGGATTCGCGCCTTGCGCCTGGATGATGGAAAGCTTCGGCAGGCGCGAGATCAGTTTGAGCTCGCGCATTTCGAGAAGCGCCTTGCCGATCGCAGAACTGTTTCCGAGATTGCCTCCGGGGACAATGATGTGGTCGGGCGGCTCCCATGCGAGTTGCTCGAGCAGTTCGATGGCGGAAGTTTTCTGGCCTTCGATGCGATACGGATTCACTGAATTCAGCAGGTAGACAGGCTTCTGGCGGACGAGGTCGTTGAGGATGCGAACGCACCCATCGAAATCAGTGCGGAGTTGGCAGGTGAGCGCTCCGTAGTCGAGCGCTTGCGAAAGCTTGCCCCAGGAAATTTTGCCTTCCGGGATCAGCACCAGGCTGTGCATGTTGCCGCGCGCGGCGTAAGCGGCCATCGAGGCTGAAGTATTGCCGGTGGAGGCGCAGGCAACCCAGCGGAATCCGGCCTGGTGTGCGGACGAAGCGGCGAAGGTCATGCCCGTGTCTTTGAACGATGCGGTCGGATTCATGCCCTGGTGCTTGGCCTGCAGATTCTCGACGCCGGTCGCGCGCGCGCATCGTGGCAGGCGGTAGAGCGGCGTGTTGCCTTCGCGTAGCGTGATGACATGTTGTTCGGGAATGTGCGGAAGAAGTTCGCGAAAGCGCCAGACGCCGCTCTGGTCGAGGGCATCGCGTGAGGTGCGGCGGTTGAGCCAGAGAGACTTCAGTGCCGCCGGATCTGTGTTTGTGGAGTAACGGGCGTCTCGCCCGTCCAGCCGGGCGGGGACGCCCGGCGCTCCACCGGCACGTAAGGAATGTTGGCCGGAGGCAGGCGTGTCAAGGTTCCATCCGGGAAAAAAGAATTCCAGCAGATCGCCGCAAGCGGTGCAACGGAAGTCCTGGCCGGCGGACTCGGGAGTGGCGCCGCAGGAAATGCAGCGGAGTTTCGCAGTGGCTTCCCTATTTTGAGTGATCGACACTTTGCCTTATCACCAGAGCAGAAACACAAGTACATCATACGGGCTAACCGCAGAGAGCTGAGGTTTTTCCTGGTTTTCTTGGATTTCGAATTCCTCTGCGATCTCTGCGTACTCTGCGGTTAGACTTTTTCTCACCGCAAATAAGCGTCCGTTTTGTTTATCCAGTCGGCGCGGGGCGGGTTAAAGATGTCGAGATCGACGGTATCCGCGAGCGCCTCGGCCCAGTGTGGCATGTTGGGAGGAATGGTCAGGACCTCGCCCGCATTCACCACAATCTCTTTGCCGTCGATTCCGAATTTCAGCGCGCCTTCGAGGATGTAGGTGATCTGCTCGTTGTGGTGGCTGTGTTCGGGCACCATGCATCCCTTCTTGAGCAGGACGCGAGCGAGCATGACGTTCTGCCCGACAACGAAGTGGCGGCCAAGCAAGGGGTTCAGGGCTTCGACCTCGACCGAACTCCACGGGATGTGGCGCAACTCGGCCTTGAGCGGCTTGCCTTTCAGGACCGTGCCTTTGAGCGCGACTTTACTCGCTGGGCGCGGCGTCTTCGCCGTTTTCCTGGCGGCTGATGTTTTTCGTGCGGGTCTTTTTCGGGCGGTTGGTTTCAGCTTCTTCTTTTTCATAAGAGTGGCTCCATGAAGAATATTACAGACGCCAGGCCATGTCTTGCGAGACCTGTTATTCCGTCCGAGTCTTGCGCCTTGCCGCGGCTGGGCAGGGCAGGTAATCTTAAGAGATTCCAGCTGGGTTAAGGACAGCTTTATTAAGGAGAATATGGGAGCCGCTCGTTACATCTGGATCGATGATTCTTTGAGGCCCGCCAGCGAAGGCGTGGTCCCGTTTGTGAGTGCCGCCGTGCAGTTCGGCTTCAGCGTGTTTGAAGGCATTCGCTGCTATTCGACCGACAAGGGGCCGGCCGTGTTCCGGATGGACGAACACGTGGAACGCCTGCTGGACTCGGCGCACATCGTGGGCTTTCGCGAGCTGCCAGTTACGGCCGAGCAGGTGAAGATGGCCATCAATCAAACGATTGCGGCGAATGAGTTTTCGGCGTGTTACATCCGTCCAATGATTTACCTTGACGGCGCCATGATGATGACCGTCGAGTCCGGCCAACCGCGCTTCGTGGTCGCGGTGTGGGAGTGGAAGAATTTTCTGGGGGCCGAGGCGAAGGAACGCGGCATCCGCGCCAATATTGCGTCGTTCACGCGGCTGCATCCGAACATCATGATGACCAAGGCCAAGGTCTCGGGAAATTATGTGAGCTCGATTCTGGCCAAGACGGAGTCGCACCGCGCCGGATTCGACGAGGCGATTATGCTGGGCCCCGATGGATACGTGGCGGAGTGCACGGGTGAAAATCTCTTCGTTGTTCGTAAGAACGTGCGCGGCAACGTCGGGAACAAGATCATCAGCACCACGCCGCGGGCGGGGATTCTGGAAGGCATTACTCGCGACAGCCTGATCATGCTGGCTCGGGATTTGGGCTACTCCGTGGTCGAGGAGCCTATTTCGCGCGATCAGCTTTATGTTGCCGACGAAGTGTTTGTGTGCGGCACGGCGGCGGAAGTCGTTGGCCTGCGCGAAATAGATTTCCGCGTCATCGGCGATGGCAAGGCTGGTCCAGTAACCCGCGCCTTGCAGCATGAATTCGACAGAGTGGTGAGCGGCCGACACGCGAGGTCGGCCGAGTGGCTGGCGCCGGTGCCGGCGCTGAATGCGGCAGCGGTACGACGCTAGGACTGTCCGCGACTGCCGTTGAACAAGCCCGCGCTGTCATCCTGAGCGAAGCGAAGGACCTATGTACTTGATGCCGCCCAATGCACAGGTCTTTCGCTTCGCTCAAGATGACAATCCATTCTTATGTAGAACGGCTGCAATCTAAAGGGAGCTTCGCATGAAAAAGCACGAATTTCGTCAGGAAACCGAGGCGGTACGCGGCGGCACCAGCCTCGCCAAAAAGAACGGTCCGCTCTCCACGCCCATCTATCAGACTTCGACCTTTGAAGTCACCGATATGCAGGAGCAGGTGCGCGCCACGCCTACCGATAGCTTCTACACCCGCTACGGCAATCCCACGCATACCGTCGCCGAAAATGCCATCGCGGAACTGGAAGGCACGGATGCGGCGCTGCTGTTCTCTTCCGGCATGGCCGCGATCACAACGTCGATTCTTTCGCTGGTAAAGGCGGGCGACCATATCGTGGCGCAGCGCGATATTTATGGCGGCGTGATCAAGTTTTTTTCGCAGTGGCTGCCGAAGCTGGGGGTCGAAACGACGTTCGTCGATACCAACGACATGGAGCAGCACGAGCGCGCGATCCGGCCCAATACCAAGATCCTGCACATTGAATCGCCAACGAATCCAAACGTGCGGGTCGTCGATCTGGAGAGGATTGCGGCGCTGGCGCGCAAACACGGCCTGATCTCGACCATTGATTCGACTTTTGCGACACCGATCAATTGCCGTCCGGCGGAGTGGGGCATTGATCTGGTGCTGCATTCGGGGACAAAATATTTTGGCGGACATTCCGACATTATTTGTGGCATTGCCACCGGGCGGCGCGATTTGATCGAGCAAATTCATCACACGCGCAACACGCTCGGCGGCTGCATGGATCCGCACGCGGCATTTCTGCTGCTGCGCGGGATAAAGACGCTGGCCGTCCGGGTCGAGCGCCAGAACGAAAGCGCGCTGCGGATTGCCGAGTTTCTGAGCCGGCATCCCAAGGTGGCGCGGGTGCATTATCCGCTGCTGAAGGGGCATCCGGACTACGCGACTGCGAAGAAGCAAATGGCGGGCGCGGGCGGCGTCCTGAGCTTCGAGGTGGAAGGCAGCGGCGCAGATGCTTGCCACGTGGCCGAGGCGCTGAATCTGTTTACCCTGGCGCCCAGCCTTGGCGGAGTGGATTCGCTGGTGACCATTCCGGTGCTGACCTCGCATGCCATGATCGCTCCGGAGCTGCGGAAAAAGATGGGCGTGACCGAACAGATGATCCGCCTGTCGGTGGGCCTTGAGCATGTCGAGGATCTGATCGCCGATCTGGAGAAAGGGCTGGCGGTGCTGAGCCGGGAACATGCGCGCGTGGGCGTCGCGGACTGACGAAGCGATTGCTTGAATACTCGCTGCAAATCCCACTCATCGCAAAGAACGCGATGAGTGGGGCACCCGCCGATGGATCAGAATGTAAATCTTGCTCCAAACTGGAATTGACGCGGGGAGTTGGAAGTTGCCACGATCTGGCCGAAACCGTTAGAAGCCAACCACTGGCTGCTAGAGTATGTCGGCACACTCGGCGACGCAAACTGCGGTCTATTGGCGACGTTATAGGAAGATATATCAAACCGGAGATTCCGCGTCTCGCCCAGTTTGAAGTTCTTGGAGAATGTTAGATCCAGATTGTTGGCTCCCATCGTGCGGACGTGATCAAGATACGCGGGCGCATTCCCCGGAATAAACGGGTTTGCATTAGCCGGGTTACCGGTTGCTTCGGTTCCAGGCACTGCGAAGCAGTTGCCGTTGAACCAGGTCGCTGCCGTATGTGGCGCTCCCTTGCTGGGATCGCAGATCATATCAGCCCTTTGATTGGGGAGGTAGGAGAAGCCACCTGGTACATTTGGGTTTGGCGATGTCCCCACATAGGGCGAAGCGATGGGAATACCGCTGCTCACATAGAAAATCCCGTCGACCGTCCAGTTACCCAGGATGGCATTCGATAGCCCGTTTAGATTGACCGCCCTGTCCTTGCCCACAGGCAGTTCGTAAGATGCCTGCCATGTGAGCTGATACTTCACGTCCTGCGGGCTGATGGAGTGCTCGTATCTCATGTCCCTCCAGTCCTGAATGTTCCCGAGATGAGAACCAACAAAATCCAGTGGAGGACTGCCGTCGTCGGTCATCAGCTTGGCCCAGGTAAACGAGGCCAGGGTGGTGAAGTGATTGGTGAGGCGCTTCTGCACCTTCGTTTGCAGGGAGCTGTATTCGGAATCTCCAGCGGGATAGCCATGCACGATGACCCCTGTGTTGATGTTGCCATAGGTGAATTGCGGGAAAGGCTCCGCCGCGAAAAATCCGGCTGTATTGTAGCCATTGGCACTGTTAGCGATCTGACTGATCTGGCTGAGGGTGAGCTGGTTCAGATCCACCTGGAATATCGGAAGGAAGAGACCTCTGCTGCCTACATAGCCGGCGCTGACAACGATCTGGTGTGGAAACTCGTACTCCAAGCCAAAATTGAAGTTATAGGTTTCCACCGTACGCTGCGAGCGCAGCATCGTATTCAGACCCCCGCCAAGGCCGGTCGTCAATCCAGTCGGCAGCACCTGGGACGGTGGAAGGAGACCCGCTCCCAATTGCGGTGGGAACGGATTGGTCAGCGAGTAGGGTCCGGTCACACTTGGTGCTGGGCCATTAGGGTAGGTCAGATACCCGGTAGTGGGAGAGGTGGCCGTCCAGCAAACATTGGAGCCGTTTAGCACCGTATTGTTGTCTGCGTTAGAACAGGTAGCAATCCAGTTATTCGAGGTGGAGTATCCATCGCTATCGAAGGTGGCACTGCCGACCTGCTGTACGCTCGGCCCAAAGTAAAAGCCAGCCCCACCGCGAACGACAAGGTGCTTCTCTGGCTGCCACGAGAAACCCAGGCGCGGACCAAAGTTCGTCAGATTGGTAGTAAATGGAGAGCGGTTGCCGCTCGTGGCAAATACTTCGCCGCCGGTGAAGGTTCCGCTGCCGGGAGGGGGATAAGTTCCCACGGCAGTCGGATCGAAGTATTCCAGGCGGTTATGGCGCTCCGTCTTGCCGCCGAAGATGTCCCAGCGAAGCCCGGCGGTGATGGTGAGATTCGGGCGAACATGGTAGGTGTCTTGGACGAAGGCAGCGTAATACGGATTCGCTTCGGCTGCAAAAAGGTCTTGCGTGAAAGATGGCTGAATGTTGCCTTCGATGCCAGTATCCCCCATGCCCAGGAGGAACGAAGCGAAGTCGCTGCCTCCCACTGCGTTGGCTGTGGTTTGGCTTGTAGCGGAGATATCAAATGCGTAACTGCCGGAGGGCGAGGGCGGCGCGCCCACATTCATGAGCCTTTTCATATATTCCGCACCGAAGCTGAGTTCGTGCTTGCCCACTACCTTCGTGAGGGTTGCGCTGGCGTCGTGGTTCATGCTGGCAAAGACGAAGGTATTGTAGTTCGCGGTGCCGCCGAGGCCATCGGTGAGGTTGTTTACCACCAAGTCGGTAAAGAACACGTTGGGGAGGGTTTTGTACACCTCAGCCGCGGCCAGCGACGGGTCAAATCCCAACTGAGTGAGGTTGGCGCCATTCTGTCGAGGATCGCCCCCCTGATTGGTATACTGGCGCGCAAAGGAGTAGCGCAACTGCAAGACGGTAGTGGGATTTATGGTGTAGTCGTACCCAATGATGAAGTTGCGCGCGTTGGTAATATTCTGGGCGTAGTCCTCATCCCAATCGTTATTGAAGGCGTTAACCCCGGCCACGGTTGTCCTGGCAAACGAGAAGCGGGAGAAGAGGCGCTGCTTTTCGCTCTTGTAGTAGTCCACGCGGACGTCGAATCTCCGCGCGGTGTTGGGATCCAGGCCCGGAGCGAAAAAGTTGCCGAGGTGGTTTCCGGTGTCTGAATCGCAAGTCTTAGGATCGGGAAAGTTGCATTTGGGGAACATGGACAAAAACGTTACTGCGATTGGATTGAGCGCGGGGACGCCATTGGTAGGGTTGGTAAGTATGTTGCCGACAAACGCCTGCCGAGTTCCGTCGGAATTATCGGGAATCAGCGGGTTATAGATCGTGTAGCTGTCGGCTGAAAAATCGCCGGTCCGTTCCGCGGTGGTGGGAACGGTAAAGATGCTTGAACCATCATACAGTTTCTCTTGCGTGCCTTCATAATCCGCAAAGAAGAAAAGCTTCTTGTGCACGATGGGGCCGCCGATGGCGCCGCCTTCCTGGTAGCGATGAAAACTGGGCGACTGGTTGGGCATACCGGCCAAAAGCTGTTGTTGCTTGTTGAAGTATTCGTTGGCGGCAAGGATATCCGGGCGGAGAACCACGAAGCCATCGCCATGGAACTGGTCGCCGCCGGACTTGCTGACCAGGCTGATGACGCCCGCGCCGCCGCTCTGATAGGAGGCTGGAGTGTTCTGGGTTTCGACGCGGAACTCTTCCACCCCATCCTCGGGAATCTCCATTGCCGGGAGGATGGCGGCGACATTGTTTTCAGCGACGCCCAGCGGGCTGCCGTCGAGCATATAGTAAACCGACCCCTGGATGGCGCCGTTGAAGGTGTACGACGAGACATCGATTCCCGGACGTCCGGTCGAGATGTTGACGATAGCCTGCGAAGTGGAGGAGTTGGGCGCGCCATTGGCCGGGGTCACGCCGGCGCTCAGTTGCACCAGATCAAAGACATTGCGTGTGAGCAACGGGACGCGAGCGATGGCGGCTGAATCAATCAACTGGCCTACGGTGGAGTTGCTCGTATCCACCAGTTCGGATGTGCCCGTGACCTCAACCGTTTCGGCCACGTTGCCGACTCGCAGAGCGATGTTCGCGGTGGTGACTTGATCCACGGTTACCAACACATTGTGCTGAGCGACGGTTTCAAAGCCCTTTTGACTGGCCGTGACTACATAGATGCCCGGGTTGAGCGATACAAAGCTGTACAAGCCCGCGTCGCTGGTGACGGTGTGCTGCGCGACTCCGGTTGCCTGGCTGAGTGCGGTGACTTGGGCGCCACTGACGACCGCCCCCGAAGGATCGGAAACCAGGCCGCTGATGCTGCCCCGGCCGGCTTGGGCAAGCGCTACAGAACCCGCGCAGAGGCAAAGAATACAAACAGAAAGAAAATTCCGCACGGTCTTGACAATTGCATTTCCGCTATTCATAAGAGCCTCCTAACCGAAAGTCGCAACGCGATATTCAATGGCTCCGGTGTTGTTATGCAACGTGCCGGAGATCGCGCGGTATCCTGTGCCAGCCGCCGGGTTGTCCAGCCGATGTTACGCTCCGAATTTTCTGCCGGGCTCGATTTTGATTCCCATCCCAAATTTCTTCCCAGCGCTGCCGCTCGCCGCAGAAAACGGGCAAAATCCTTTATTAAAACGTATTAATATTGCTTCAGGTGTCTCTCTGTGTCAAGAGAAAATGCAGAGCTTGTGCCCAGGCAGCTACTTTACGCTGCGGGTCGACTCGCGCACGATCAGCTCGGGAACGATTCTGCGGTGAATGGTGCGGGTCGGTTTCTTTTCGAGAGTGGCGCTGATGGCCTCGAGCACAATGGTGGCCGCAGCCGTCCCCATAACTTCCATGGGCTGGCGCACAGTGGTCAGCGCCGGAGAATAGATGGCAGCAGGCGCGACGTCGTCAAAGCCCACCACCGAGCATTGCTCGGGAACGTGAATCCCCGCTTTGGCGAGCGCACGGATGGCCCCGAAAGCCGTCATGTCGTCAAAGGCCATCAGCGCGGTGAAGGGATGGCGGCGGTGCAGCAACTCCTCCGTTAATTTGTATCCTTGTTCAAAACTTGAAAACGGATCTCCAGATTCTGGTAGATCGACGATCAGCCGAGGGTCGAGTTCGAGGTTATGTTCGCGGGCCAGCGTGCGCACGCCATGCCATCGAGGTCCGGTGTCGGACAACTGGTGGGGGCCGCGGATGAACGCGATCTTGCGATGGCCGAGCGAATAGAGGTGTTCGAGAGCGGCGCGCGCGCCCAAGTCATTGTCGACGATCACCGAGCTGATTTTGTCGTTCTTGAGTTCGCGCCCCACGGTTGCGGTCGGAATGTTGTTCTTCTCCAGATCGGCGAGGACGTTGATATCCACAAACAGCCAATTCGCGAGGACGACCAGGCCTTCGATGCGGCGGTCCAGCAGCATCTCGAGATAGCGTTCGAAGCGGCTGCGCTCGTTGTGCACATCCGTAAGAATGGGAAGAAAAGACGACTGGTAGAGGGTGTTTTCGATGCCGCGCAGCACGAGCGTGCAGTAAGGGTCGGTCATATCGAAAACCATGACGCCGACGGTGTGGCTGCGCCGGCCACGCAGCGAGCGCGCAAACAGGTTGGGACGGTAGCCGAGATGCGAAGCAGCGCGCTGGATGCGTCCTTTGGTGGTGTCGGGAATGTAGCGTGCCAGGGGCGCGTTGTTCAGGACGATGGAGACGGTGGCCGAAGAGAATCCGCTGCGCTTGGCGACGTCGCGGATGGTAACCGCGGCCGGGTGCGACCGTTTGCGGGAGGGCTCGGACTTGCGGCGGGATTTCGCCGATGGGGCATTTCGCGCAGGCTTCGAATCAGCAGATCCCATGGACTCCTTGAATTTGGCCTCTTGCTGGCGGACACTACAGGACGATGAATCGAGTGTCAAGCGTCCGCACGCCGTTCGTGGCTCTCTGGCTGCTTTTTCTTTCGAGTGGGATTGGGATAACGAGTGGCGTAACAAATACGCCAAGTGTCTAGAGCACGGCGCCTGCGAAGACGGGAACGGAGGGGCGCAGGCGGCGCGCGATCCGCATACGCTACGCCTTTTTCTCCTCCTTGGGAGCAACCGTGAGCCCGAACACCGAAAGCTGGCCTCGGCCCGCGACGTTCACCCCACGCGGATCTTCGGGACTCGGCAGGTAGAGCGTCTGACAAAATTCGCAGCGATACACTTCGCGGTCGGCTCCCCAGGCTTTCTCCACGCAGCCGCACTCCTTTTCGAGCACGTCGGCGGCATAGAACCAGCGTTTCAGGTGTCCGCCACAGAACTTGCCCTTTTCGTTTTTCTCGTTGCAGGCACGCTGGCCGGTCTTCTTGATTTTCACTTTGTGGTTAGGAAGCTGTGGAATCGTGCTCGGGACAGCGGTTGCCGTTTCACCGGAAGCCATTGAGTCTCCTGAGCGCCTTGCAAAGGGCGCTTCTCCGCTATTTTACTCAGGCCCAGCCTTCGGACCAAGGACGCCGCGCTCCGCTATTCTTCTTTTGCGATAGCCGATCCGCCGATAGCTCTTGGTACAACTTTCGAATTACCATCCAGGCAATGACTTCTCGCCTCGGACGATGGCTGCGTGATCCGCTTTTTCTCCTGGGTCTGACCGCGGGGCTGCTCGCTTTCGTGGTGCAGTCCGGCGAGTTGGGGACATCCGACACGATGCATCGGCTGCAAACCACGCATTGGCTCTGGACCTCGGAGCCGCAGGTTTTCCCCAACGAGTATCCCGAATTTGGCCTGCACGGCCGTGGCGGGCGTCTTTATAGCTGGTACGGCATCGGCCAGTCGCTGCTCATGCTGCCCGCCGATCTCCTGGGGACGTGGATTGCGCACTGGTCGATCTTCTCGGATTACGGCGACGATCCTGCCGTGCGCAGCATTGTGGTCAGCTACACCACCAACATTCTGGTGAACATTCTCACCGCGCTCGTCGCATTCCGGTTGCTCGGGCAATTACGTTTTAGCGCGAAGGAGTCAGCGGCCGGCGTGCTGGCGTTGATGTTCTGCACCACCCATCTTCACTACACACAGAACATGATGGAGAACAACTACATCATGTTGCTGACGCTTACTGGATTTTCATTCCAGTACGAGTGGCTGCACGCGGACAGCCGGCGCGCGCTTTTCATCGGCTCCTGCGCGCTGGGGCTAAACCTGCTTACGCGTCTCACCACCGGTTTGGATCTTATTGCGGGAGGAATTTTTGTCTTACTCGTGCTTTGGTTCGAAGGAGCGGGGTTTGAAGGAGCGCGCGGCCGCGGGTTGTGGCAGCGTCTCCTCGCCTACTGCAAAGTCGCCGCACCCGTTTACCTATTCTTTCTCATGATCGATCGTGCCTATCAGTTTTATCGCTTCGGATCCTTTACCGGTACATACGTGGCGATATTCGCCCGGGAATATCGCCAGCGGGATCCTACACTGCCAGCGAACTTTCCCTGGAGCACGCCCTTTCACGTCGGCTTTCTCGGTCCGCTGTTCCAGCCCGAGAAGTCTATTTTTCTCTTCGATCCACTTCTCGTGCTGGCGATTTTCCTGCTGGCATGGCTGTGGAAGCGCCTGACTCCAGAGGTCCGCGCGTATGGCGCGACCTCTCTTCTTCTGTTGCTGGCCTATATCTGCTTTTACGCGCGATACACCTACTGGAGCGGCGACTTCGCCTGGGGCGACCGCTATGTTTCCACATCGGTGGAACTGGTGACACTGGTTGCTGTGCCGCTGCTCATGCGCTATCGAGAGCGTTTGGGAAGAACGATCTGGCGGGCGGGATGGGTGCTGATCGCAGTCAGCCTGATGATTCAGTCAGCATCGCTGGCCTTCTGGCTGCCGCTGGAAATTTACCAGATGGAGACGTTTGGACATCCGACGTTCGTGATTGCTCTGCGTTTCAAAAACATCGTCGCCTTCGCTTTGGGCAAGATGGACGCCTGGGGCTTGACCACCGAGGCCGTGACCCAGGACCCGTGGGATTATGTGCACATGACGACGTGGAATTTTCTGCCGTTTCTGCTGCGCCGCGTCGGAGCAGCGCCGGGCTGGGTGGTGAATTCAGCGCTTGCGATCTGGCTGGCCGGGATTGCGGCACTGGGAGCGGTTTTGCTCCGGTTACAAAGCAGCTTGCGAACGGTCGCGTGAGGGCAAGGCTTGATGCCGGCTCATTTTATGAAGATCGCTGCTAGTCAAACTCTTTGCGCGGGGAAGCCTGATCCGCGCCGACGCGCCCGACAGTGATTTCGGCTGCGAAATAGCTTTCGCCCTTGATAGGAACACCGGCCATCCGCCGCAGCATTGCGATCTGGCCAATGTGGGTGAGCGCGTCGGCGACCGGGCCCTGAAACAATTTTTCGGGGGAGACTGCGAGCGGCTTTTCCGACGCCAGGTAGTCATCGAACTTTTTCAAGGCGGTGAAGAAGCGCTCGCATTCTTTTTCCCACGGCAGCGAAGCCGAGTCGTGCCATTCTTGGCGGCCTTCCGACATGGCGAGACCCCAGTCCATCAGGTCGCCCATATGCGCGAGAATTTTCGCCGGCGTGCGCGAAGTTTCGGCCGAGCCATATTCGGCAAAGTCCGGCCCGGCGTTGCGGATGGCTTTCGCTCCGCGATAGGCGACGGTGGCGAGAGTGTGGCGCAAGAACGCGCGCGAGTCGGTCATGATTAGTCTACTTCCTCGATGATTAGTACGTTCTTGTCATCCTGAGCGAAGCGAAGGACCTCTGCATTCCGGTGCTCCAAGCAAATGCATAGGTCCTTCGCTTCGCTCAGGATGACACATATTTCTGGATCTTTTCCACCTTACAGTTTTCTCCGCCACAGCGCTCTGGTGGCTTGCACGCCGGCCTTGAGTTTCTCTCGCAGCGGCCGGGCGTACAGCAGGTCGAGGAAGCTTTCCATCTCGCCCGCGAATCCACCACCGTAGCCGAACCACCAGATTTTTTTCATGCGCGGCAGCAAGTCTGTGTCGACGTGTTTCACGCTTACCATTTCCTCCAATCCCCAGCGCCCATGCGTGCGGCCCAAGCCGCTCTTCACACCTCCATGCGGAGCCTCGCTGATGCTGAAACATGACACAGCGTCGTTCACCATCACTGTTCCAGCATGGATCTGGCGAGCCAGCCGCTCGCCGCGGGCGCGATCGCGAGTCCAAACGCTGGCGGCCAGCCCGTAATCGGAATCGTTGGCCAGGCGGACGGCCTCGGCATCGTCGGCGAAGGGCGCAATCGGCAGCACGGGGCCGAAGGTCTCTTCTTGCATCACGCGCATGCTGTGATCGGCGTTGGCCAGCACGGTGGGCGCAAAAAATGTTGGGCCGAGCTCGCGCAGCCGCGTTCCTCCGGCTAGCACGCGGGCGCCGCGCTGCTTCGCATCCTCGACCTGCGATTCGACAACACGCACTTGCCGCTCGTGAATCATGGGGCCGATTTCCGTAGCCGGATCCATGCCATTGCCGACGCGCAGCTTTTGCGCCTTCGCACCGCAAGCATCGAGGAACGCCGGATACAAACTCTCATGCACGTAGCAGCGTTCGACCGACAAGCAGGTCTGCCCCGCATTCACGAAAGCTCCCCAGACGGCGCCGCTCGAGGCTACATCCACATCGGCATCTTCGAGCACCAGCATGGCGTCCTTGCCGCCCAGTTCCAGCACTACCGGAAGCAGGCGTTCGGCGGCGATCTGCGCGATTCGCCGGCCCGTGGCGACGCTTCCCGTGAAGACCAGTTTGTCGATTTCGCTTCCGACCAGCGCCGCCCCGGTCGCGCCTTCGCCGGGAAGAACCTGGAAAATTTCGTCGGGAACACCAGCCTCGCGCAGCAGCGCCTGCAGTTCGAGCGCAACTAAGGGCGTCAACTCGGAGGGCTTGAGCACGACGGCATTTCCCGCAACCAGGGCCGCCAGGGACTCAGTGGCCGGAATGGAGAAAGGATAATTCCATGGGGAGATAATCCCGACTACGCCATACGGCTCGTGCAAAATGCGGCCCGACTTGGTTTTGACCGCAAGATTTCCGTGGGGCAGCTTTTCTTCGCGCAGGAGCGCGAAGGCATTGTCGATCAGGAATCGCGCCGCGTCGAGCACGACCAAAACTTCGGTGAGCAGCGCTTCCACCGCGGGCTTACCTGCTTCCTGTGTGATGCGCCGCGCGACATCCATCTTGTGCGCGAGAAGAATCTGCTGGAAGCGGCGCAACACCCGGACGCGATTGCGGATGCCCCAGGCGTTCCAGTCCGGCTGTGCGCCGCACGCCCGGGCCACCGCGGCGCGCACTTCGGTCGGACCGGCACTGTCCAGTTCGCCCAGAACTTCACCCGTCGCCGGGTTCACGGAAGCGATGCGGGAAACGGTGAATTCGAGATTCGTGGCCATTGCGAAGAAGTTTACGCGGGACGGGACCGGCGCGCCACAGCGTTTATCTATATCCTGAAGTGTCATCCTGAGCGAAGCGAAGGACCCATGCATTCAGGCGCTGCGAGTAAATGCATAGGTCCTTCGCTTCGCTCAGGATGACAAATAGTTGGGCAGATGTTCGCATCAATATTCCACCTCGACCAGATATAGCCCACTGGCGGGCGCGGTCGGCCCGGCCGCAGTGCGCGCACGCGCGTCGAGGATGCGGCCGAAATCTTCCAGGCTCACGGTTCCCTTCCCCATTAGCACGAATGTGCCGACCAGGTTCCGCACCATGTGATGAAGAAATCCGCTGCCGCGAACCATATAGATCAATTCGTCGCCTTCGCGCGTCCAACTCGAAGAGAAGATCGTCCGAACGTTGCTCGTCCGAACATTGCTTACAGCCCTTTCAGAGCGTGCTTCGTGGTTGAGATTTTCGCCGGCCGCCATCCGTTCCACGCGCTCCGGATCCACTGCCGCGAACGATGTGAAATCGTGCTCGCCCACGACCACGCCAGCGGCGGCAACCATCGCCGATTCCTCCAGCGGATAAGGATAATGCCAAACATACCTCGCCAGAAACGGAGGACAGATCGCTCCGCGGTGAATGCGATAGCGATAAGTCTTGGCGCGCGCCGACTTGCGTGCGTGGAACCCGGGCGCGGCCTCCGTCACCTCCAGCACCCGGATCGAAGCCGGCAGAATGTCGTTCAGCGCCCGCAGCCAGTTTTCGGCCGGAATCGCCGACTCGGTCGCAAAGCTCGCCACCTGGGCCAGGGCGTGCACGCCCGCGTCGGTCCGGCCGGAACCCTGGGGCAGTATATTTTCCCCGCTCAATCGTCCAATGGCGGAGGCCAGCGCGCCTTGCACCGTCGTCTGGCCGGGCTGCACCTGCCAGCCGGCAAACTCGGCGCCGTCATAAGAAAGGATCAGTCTTAGATTTCGCACATTCTTCTTCGAGTCCTAAGCTGCCTGAGCATCATCGCAACCATTTACAAAGTTTTACCGCCGCCGTCATAGAGAGTGCGACGGCGTGTCAGCTATACTATTTCACTTACGATCAATTTATTCACGATCAATGGAAATAGAAAAGATTGCCTTTCCCCATTGCAAGGAGAGGACTGCAAGGAGAAGATTGCAAGGAACTCTTGCCTGTCGTTCTACGTATCAGCAAAGGGTTAGTAAAAGTGCAGACCACTACGTCCGTTCCTCTCGAGCCGGATCACTTGAGTGTGGTCACTTAAGTATGGTCACTTATGTATGACCAATGGAGATGATGCGAATGCAACGTTCTACCGTGTTGACCGCATTTCAGCGGGCCGCCGTCGTCCTTTTCCTTTTCCTTGCCGCCGTCTTCCTTGCTGTAGTCGTGGTACCTGCCGGGTGGGCGCAGGATGCCTCGCCCGTGCCCGCCGCGCCGTCGGCGCAGATGCCGGCCCAAAAGGCTGTGCCATCGTCGTCACAGCCGTTCGATGTGCAGGAGTACGCGCACCCGCAGTCGCCCTTCCCCAACCCGCTCGCGCCCTACACCGCGCGCCACGTAGCGCCGCCGAACCTGGCCAACACGCCGCGCATCGGCCAGTTCCTGCACGACGGCAAACTTTATATCTCGATGAACGACGCGGTCGCGCTGGCGCTCGAAAACAACCTCGATATCGCAATCGCCCGCTACAACCTGAACATCGCTGATACCGACGTCTGGCGGGCAAAAGCCGGCTCCAGCATTCTCGGAGTAAATAGCGGTGTCGTGCAGAACACGCCTGGCGGCGGCGTGGGCGGACTCGGCGCACAAGTTGGCTCGGGCCAGGGCGGAACTTCGGTCGCGGCGGGCGGCGCCGGCACCGGCACGGGCGGCCTGGTCGTATCAACTCTCGGCAGCGGCCCGCTCATTACTAGTTTCGATCCCGTTCTCACCAGTACGTTGCAAATCGATCACCTCGGGATCGATTGCAACACCCCATTTTGCGGCTCTACTCAGAACACAGGAACCGCCAATTTCGCTTACACCCAGGGATTCCAGTGGGGCACGAATATGTCGATCGGCTTCAACAACAGCCGGGTAACTTCCAATAACGAGTTCAATGCCCTAACTCCGGCGCTGAATTCCAGTTTCCGGTTTCAGCTGACGCAGCACCTGCTTCAGGGATTTGGATTCGCCCCGAATACTCGCTTCATTCAGATTGCCAAAAACAATCGTGAAATCTCGGATGTAGCTTTCCGCCTCCAAATCACCACCACGGTCGACCAGATCGAAAACATGTATTGGGACCTGGTATACGCCTACGAGAACGTCCGGGTTCAGAAGGAGCAACTCGCTTTCGCTCAGAAGACCCTCTCTGACAACCAGAAGCAGGTGGAAATCGGGACCCTTGCGCCGATTGAAGTGGTACGGGCACAGAGCACAGTCGCTTCCAATCAGCAGACCCTGACCCTGGCGCTGACCAATCTTCAACTGCAGCAGTTGCTGATGAAGAATGCACTCAGCCGCACGCTCGTTGACCCGGTGCTGGCCGATGCCGAAGTCATTCCTACCTCAATCATGGAATTGCCTGCACAGGAAGCGGTTGTCCCCACGCAAGACCTGGTGAACGATGCGCTTGCTCATCGCCCGGAATTGGCGGAGTCTCGCATCAACCTCACCAATACCGAGATCAGCAACAAAGCAATCCGCAGCGCCCTATTGCCCTCCCTGGACCTGTTTGCCTACTACGGCGGCGCAGGCCTAGGTGGCAATCAGAATCCTGGCTACATATGCGCTGTTGACCCGTCATTCTGCAGTCTCAGCAGTTTCACGCCCGCCTCTCCCGTCTCTTACGGCTCAACGTTGAACCAGTTGGTGAATTCCAGTGCGCCGGATAAAGGTGTAGGCGTAAATCTCACCATCCCCATTCGCAACCGTGCCGCGCAGGCCACGCAGGTACGCTCGGAATTCGAATACCGGCAAGCCCAGTTGCGCATTCAGCAGATCGAGAATCAGGTACGCATCGAAGTGCGCAACGCGCAGTTTGGGGTGCAGCAGAATCGCGCCAGCGTCGCTTCCGCCCTAGCCGCCGTGGATCTGGCGCGCCAGTCGCTCGACGCCGAACAAAAGAAGTACGCGCTCGGCGCATCCACGTCCACTCTGGTGTTGCAGAACCAGGCAGCCATGACCCAGGCTGAAGTTACGCTGGTTTCGGCCAAAGCCCTGTACGAAAAGGCTGAAGTCGAACTGGATCGGGCCATCGGTCTCCTGCTCGATCACGCCGGTATCCTGATCGCCGACGCTGAGCGCGGCCAGGTCACGCACACGCCGAACATTCCGCACGTGGCGCCGCGGCCAATCGACCAGCCAACGCCGGCGAACCCTCCGGCCCAACCGCAACAGTAGAGCCATACTGCGGCAGTATGCGAAAGGTTCGAGCGGATCAGCCTCGGCGCAGCGATACAACGCCGACACAGATGCAACAGAATCCGAGTGGGAAGAGCTGATACGAGCGAACCCGACCGTGACTCGCGATGAATGTCCTCATATTGTTTTCGCACCGCTGGCGCGGAGGCAGAGCGGGCGGCGCCGAAACCCACGCCCGAGACTTGATCAAGGGCCTAGCCGCGAAGGGCCACTCCATCGTCTTCGTAACCGGCAAGGCAGATGACGGATGCCGCCCCAGTCTCAGTGACGGTGCCTCTGCACATTTCGAGCTATCCTTCCAAACCATCAACCCGCTCGACAAGCTCAAAACCTATCGCCGCCTGGCGGAGATTGTCGCCGAACATCGAATCGAAGTCATTCACGCACACCACCGGACCGCAGGCTACTTTGCCGAACTACTTTGCCGAAGGAAACACATCCCTTACGTCGTCACCGTCCACGACCCCTGGCACAGCACTCCATTCAAGAAATCGCACGGCAGGGTATTCCGCCGCCTCATCGCGGTCAGCGACTACCTGCATCGGCTTTTCGTCGCGCGCTTCCATGTTCCACCCGAACGCATACGTACGATCCGCAATGGAGTCGACCCGAGCCGGTTCGAAGGGATTGCCCGCGCCGAGGCGGCGCGTTTCCGCTCTGCATTCAGCGTGGGCGCCGATGAAATCGTGCTCAGCCAGATCAGCCGCATCTCGAAAGCAAAAGGTCAGTTTGACCTGCTCCACGCACTGCGGCTGCTTCCGCCAGACCTTCGGTACCACTGCCTCATCGTCGGCGAAGGCAAAGAGCGCGCCAGCCTCGAACGCCTTGCCGAATCCCTCGGGCTAAGCCGGAAGGTGACGTTCTGCGGCTATCAGTCGAACATCCCAGTCGTGCTCGCTGCAACGGACGTCATGCTGCTGCCCTCGCACCGTGAACCTCTGGGACTATCGATCATCGAAGCCATGCTCTCTCATGTTCCCGTGATCGCCGCCAATGCCGGAGGCGTTCCAGAGATCATCACTCACGGCAAGGATGGGCTCCTATTCCCGGCCGGCGACATCCCAGCTCTGGCCAGGCTGATCATGCAGATGGTCCGCGATACGAGCTTGAGGCAGCAACTCGCGCAAGCAGGACACCGCACCGCCATCGAGCGATTCCTGGTCGGCAGAATGATCGATGAAACCGAAGCGTATTACCAACGCATCCTCGAGGAATCGACAACAACCGCAAACTTCTCATCGACGCATTCTCGGCGCAAACAGTAGAATAAATATTGAACTTGATGTACACGCTCGCCAGGCAGGCGGCACACTAATCGAGGCATATCAGGAGTTGAAGTGGAGTAGGCATGGCGCCAAACCAGCCGAACAAACCGAGGGTTGCGGAGTCACCAGTAACAGACGTTTTCGCTGGACGCGACCCATCCGCCAGCGAACAGCAATGGGCTGAAAACACGCTCGCCCCGACGCTCGACAAGGCTCCCGAAAAGCCGATTGGGGCTCCCACCGGCACCAATCTCGACGAGCACGGCCACGCCCGCTTCAGCACCATCTCGAACTCGCCGATCCGCCGCCTCTACACTCAGGCCGATCTCCCCGCCGACTGGAACTACGATCAATACCTCGGCTATCCCGGCCAACCGCCCTACACGCGCGGCATTCACTCGACCGGCTATCGCGGCAAGCTCTGGACGATGCGCATGTTCTCCGGTTTCGCTTCGCCCGAAGAAACCAACCAGCGCTACAAATATCTTCTCGAAAGCGGCGGCGGCGGGCTCTCCGTTGCCTTCGATCTGCCCACGCTCATGGGCTACGACTCCGATCACGCGGCCAGCGAAGGCGAAGTCGGCAAGTGCGGCGTGGCCATCGACTCGCTTGAAGATATGGAAATCCTCTTCGACGGCATCAGCCTGGACAAAATCACCACCTCGATGACTATCAATTCGCCGGCCAGCGTGCTCTGGGCCATGTACCTGGTCGTGGCAGAAAAGCAAGGCGCCGACTGGAAGAAAATCTCCGGCACCATCCAGAACGACATCCTTAAGGAATACATCGCGCAGAAGGAGTACATCTACCCGCCCGCGCCCTCGATGCGACTGGTGATTGACACCTTCGAGTTCGGATCGAAGTTTACGCCGCGCTTCAATACCATCTCCATCAGCGGTTACCACATTCGTGAAGCCGGCTCCACAGCGCTGCAGGAACTCGCTTTCACCATCTATGACGGCGTCGAATACGTCGAGTGGGCGCGCCGCCGCGGCCTCGACGTCGACGACTTCGGCCAGCGCCTCAGCTTTTTTTTCAACGCGCACAACGATTTCTTCGAAGAGATCGCCAAATATCGCGCCGCGCGCAAGATCTGGTATCGCCTGATGAAGGACCGCTTCGGCGCGAAAAACGACCGAACCCGCCTGATGCGTTTCCACACCCAAACCGCCGGCGTCTCGCTGCCCGCGCAGCAACCGATGAACAACATCGCGCGCGTCGCCCTGCAGGCACTGGCGGCGGTGCTCGGCGGCACACAGTCGCTGCACACCGACGCCTACGACGAAGCACTCGCCCTGCCCACCGAAGAAGCCGCGCGCATCGCACTGCGCACCCAGCAGATTATTGCCTTCGAGTCGGGCGTCGCTCAAACCGTCGATCCGCTCGGCGGAAGCTACTTCGTCGAGAAGCAAACCCTCGACATGGAAAACGGCGCCTTCGATTACTTCGAGAAGCTCGACCAGATGGGAGGCATGGTCAAAGCGATCGAGAGAGGATTCCCCCAGAAAGAAATTGCCGAGGCCAGTTACCAATACCAGCGCGCCGTTGAAGCCAACGAGAAGATCACAGTCGGCGTGAATGATTTTGTCATCGAAGAACGGTCGCCCAACATTCTTTACATCGGCGAATCGGTGGCCCGCGCTCAGGAGAAGAAACTCAAGGCCCTGCGCGCCCGCCGCTCGAACGAAGAAGTTCAGCGCCGCCTCGATGCCCTGAAACAAGCCGCCGCCAAAACTCCCACCGCGGGCACCAACGGCAACATCTCCGACGTCAACACCATGCCCTACATAGTCGACGCCGTCCGCACCTATGCCACCGTCGGCGAAATCTGCGAAGCCTTGCGGCAGGTATACGGGACGTACACGGAAATCAGCATCACGTAATTTCTGTTTGAGGTTGCAAATTGCAACCTCAAAAATTTGTTCTTGAGCTTTGTGCGCTCCCTCAATAGGGCGCCGCTCGGGATAACCTCCGGTTTCATCACATTTGGAGTGCTCATTGGTCACATCCTCCATCTGGTTTCGAGGCTACGATGGCAGGATGAAAGTCCGTTCGCCAAAACTCGGACGAACCCGGCGAGCGTCAGCAGTCCGTCGACGCGCTGCTGTGGTTCCCATCGAATCCCGAATCACGATTCTGCGCCATCAGAAAGTCATCCTCGATACCGCTTTGGCTGAGCTCTATGGAGTTCCGGTCAAGCGTCTCAATCAGCAGGTAAACCGCAATTGGGAGCGGTTTCCTTCTGATTTCATGTTCCAGCTCACACCCCGGGAGTTCGCCGCTTTGCGGTTGCAATTTGCAACTTCAAACAAGAAACGCGGAGGCCGACGCTCGCTTCCATACGCCTTCACCGAACATGGCGCGATCATGGCAGCGACCGTACTCAACTCGGAACAGGCAATAAAAATGAGCGTTTTCGTGGTGCGCGCCTTTGTCCGCTTGCGTCAGGTGCTGGCCGCAAACAGAGAATTCGCCGACAGGATAAAAGAATTGGAAGGACGCCTAGAGACGCACGACGGCACGATCCGGGAAATCATCAGCGCCGTCAAGCAGCTGATGAACCCGTCACCCAGTCGCCGAACCAGGATCGGATTCGCGCTCCCACCTGCCCGGACGGGGTAATCGCCATCGGAATTTCCCCTGCGCATTCTCGCCGTTGGATTCGGCAAAAACCACTCCCGGGCTGCACACGCGGGAAGAAGCCGAAGAAATCAGTAATCTCGAAACCCCATGGCACCGAGCCGCCATTGCATCGCGGCGAGCATTCTGATAACTTGCCTCCGTCTCTCAAAGGAGGCTCCGATGGCTTTTTGTGCAACCTGTGGAACGCAGATCGCGGATGGAGCGACCTGTCCGAAGTGTGCTGGCGGCGCCGCACAAAGCGTGAGCGCGAGCACGGCCGCACCCGCAGCCGCCGGACTCACCGATAACGTGGCCGGCGCGCTGGCCTACGTGACCATCATTCCGGCGATTATTTTTCTGGTGCTGGAGCCGTTCAACAAGAAGCGTTTCATTCGCTTCCATGCTTTTCAATCCATCTTCTTTGCGATCGCCTGGACCGTGCTCTGGATCATCCTGACATTCATCGGCCACATCCCATTTCTCGGGTGGGCAACAGTTTTTGTGTGGCCGCTCGTCAGTCTGGCCGGGTTTGTGATCTGGCTGATTCTGGTGCTCAAGGCCTATCAGGGACAAATGTTCAAGCTCCCCATGATCGGCGACATCGCCGAGCAGCAGGCTGGCGCGTAGGCTGGCTGCATACAACTCGTTGCCAGGAACGCGATCGGTAGCGGACCGGCGGTAATGCCCATTTCCAAACCTTTTCCCTCGTTGCACGTCAATCGAATAATCAGGCATCCATCAAATTCGCCATTTGTTCGCCTATGTGTTAAACTTGCCGTCGCCCAGCGAGGAGCCCGCGACGATGCGCAAAGCCGTCCACCACCTAGCGAACCATCTGGCGATCCGGCACCTGAAGAAATCCGACCCCGTGATGGCTGCGATCATCGAGCGCGTAGGGCCGTGCCGCATGCAGTTTGGCGAGCCCACGTTTCACGCCCTGGCCGAGGCGATCCTCTATCAACAGTTGAACGGCAAGGCGGCCGTGACCATCTTCAATCGATTCACCGACCTTGCCGGCGATCCGCTGACGCCGAAGGGCATTCTCAAACTGACCGATGCGCAAATGCGCGGTGTCGGGCTGTCGCGGCAGAAAACCGCGTATCTGCGCGATCTCGCCGAGAAGACCGCGGCCGGCCTGCTGGAGTTCGAGCGCTTGCCGGAATTGCCGGAAAAAGAAGTGATCGCGCATCTCACCCAGGTCAAGGGCGTCGGCGTCTGGACGGCGCACATGTTCCTGATGTTCACCCTGCGCCGTCCGGATATTCTGCCCGTCGGCGATTACGGCGTTCAGGCTGCCATCAAGAAGCACTACAAGAAACGCAAGTGGCCGAAGCCTGCCGTGATGGAGAGGATCGCTAAGCCTTGGGCTCCTCATCGCTCGATTGCTTGCTGGTACCTTTGGAAGAGTCTGGATATTAAGACGGTCGAAAAATAAATCTTGGCTGCTTTCGCTTGGGGTTTTGGGTGGCGCAACGGTTCGCCGTTGCGAGCGAAGCCGAGTTTGATTTAAAAGGGCACGACTTCAGTCGTGCCGCGAACGGGCCACTTCTCAAAAAGCGCGAGAAGTAGCGCACCCCGGCGTTATACTCCCAGTTAAAGAGAGTGGGGATGGTAAGAATCTACACCGACACCAATGTGCTTCGTTATTTCGGGACGGCCTTCGCCGAGGCCAGTTTGCCAGATGATCTGCAGATGCAGCTACTCTTATCGCCTCTAACTCTAATGGAGCTGATCTCTCAGCTTGGGACAGACGGTGCTGCGGAGGCCTTTGCAGCCGTCCAAGCTCTGCCACGCGTTCACAACGCCGGGGCCACTGGAATGCTTCCATGGTCGGATGACCTTTTTCGCATATGTCTTTTCAACTTGCCGCCAAGTAAAGATACGATCACTCCCGCCCTAAACAAAGCTGTCATCAAGATATTGAATGCAGCAAACGCGGAAGACCTATCGGACGACGGCAAAGAATTACGCGCTTTGCTCGATGCCGGAAAAGACGAGGCCGCTAAGAATTTTTCTGCCGTGCTTAACAGTTGGCGTTCAGAGGGCGGGCTCGCGGAGGAAAACCACAGGGCGATCTTCGCGCGTTCTATCGCGCGCCGAGCGCGATTCGATGAGGCGAAGGTAGATGTTGACTTTGTCGTGAAAAACCTTAATGCGCTTTATGTCTTCGAGAAGCACAGGATGGAAGTTGGAGCCCAAAACCAAGACTACAACGTCGACAAACATTCCAACGATGTTTACGACGCGGAGCTTTTGATCTACTTGGCGGATTCAACGTTACATCTTTTGACAGGCGACAAAGGGTTTCGTCGTGTCGAGAAGTCTTCCCAAGCCAGCAGAGTCCACTTGGCAGATGCAGCCTGTCTCAAGGATCCTGAGTGCGCTACCAAGACGATTCGCAGCATTGTCGAGGCCGCTGGCGCGATGGCCTGATTCGGGACCGCCGATTGCCGGGATCTAACGTGGATCGGGGGTCGAGGATGGAGGATCAGAACGTGCCAAATTCTGAAAGTGAAATTCGTCGCACTCTGAAGCGCTTATCCGGGCAACGGGTGGCTCTTGTCTTGCAGCCGGGCAATATATGGGTGATTGAAAATGCGGTTGAAGACAACGAGCAAACTGATGCTGCATTAAAGACCGCCTACATACGAGGTTGGGTTAAGCCCCTAGAGAATGCAGTACCCAAAGGCAGGCTCACACCAGACGGAGCCCTACCAAGCGGAAACCTTTTTCAAGGAGTAGGGCCTCTTTGGCAGCTGACGGAGGGTGGCTGGACCGTAGTGAATAGAACTCACGGGTGGGCACTGTTCGCCATCTTAATTTCTGTGCTTTCATTTACTGTGTCGGTCGGCTCGCTTCTGCTGACCCTTTATTGGCGGCACCAATAGGCGTGCATGCGTTCCTCTGACCGCTAAACGATCCGCCGGTTTGCTTAAGGAATCGGAAAGTTAGCGACGATGTCGGTATTTGATTGTGATCTGATCTGTTCGACTCAGTGAAGTTAGGATGGTGACAGCTTTTCCGTGGACAGTATAGATATCGGGAGGTTCTACTAATCCGTTGATAAGAACTTCCTCTGATCCGGGGATCGGAATATCCGAAAGAATGAAAGTTTCTTTATTCGTATCGGTCGCTTGGAACCACTGAACCTCGGGAAATTCCTCGTACCGGTAAGAACCGTACTCACCGCATAGCGCAAGTGCAAATGCCAACATTGCTACAGCATTCAACAATGTTGCTCTCCGAGACCATTTCTGTGCGACATATTCAATTCCTATCGCGAGACCCCAGCAAAGAATCGTGCCAATCTTGAGAAAGGCATTCATAATCCGCAAATTGTACCCCACCGGCGGGTGGGCTACATCAAAGTGGCGCATCCATCGGAAACTCTGGACCCAATGAAAAAACCCTCTCGACCGAACCGAGAGGGTTTGCGAACTGGTTGGAGAAATTTATGCCGCGCGCACGACGTTGCCCGCCTGGAAGCCCTTCGGGCCTTTGAGCAGATCGAACTCGACGGTCTCGCCTTCGTTCAGCGAGCGGTAGCCGTTCTCCTGGATGGCCGAGAAATGCACGAACACGTCCTCGCCCGTGGAGCGCTGGATGAATCCGTATCCCTTCGCCCCGTTGAACCACTTCACAGTGCCCTTCTCTCTCACAAAGAAACTCCTTTCGCTTCATTGCCAAGAATTATTCTTCCGTCTCTTGTCTGTTTGCCCTGGGATACAGGACACCCCCTCGAAGGACGGTAAGAATTTTTTGCTGACGGCGCCGCGCGCGGGCGATACCGCACCAACAGAAACGGCTCCCCTAAATTCCGTCGGACGGTTACCCGCGACGAAATATCGTGGAGCCGCGAAAACGAGGGCGCGATATCTGACTGCTGACACAGAAACGTCAATCTTGCTGCTCGCCAACCGGGTCCGGCAGGCGAAGCACCAGATAATAGCAGGAAGATACCAGTTGGCAAGAGCTAAGTTATTGAAAACGAACATGACCCGGGCTCAATCCAGCGCCAGGCCGCCGGGACCCGACCCAGCGTGCCTCGACGGGAAGCCGTAAGTATTTGATAATATTTGAGAAACCAGTGTCGTCGCTTACTCCCATCGAGCTTTCCGACAAGGCCGGGGCGTCCGAGTATCGCACTGCTCCTGCCGAGAGCCTGGTGCGCTCCACCGCGCTCTATCTGCTCCGCACCGAGGTGCACACGTTTGCCTTCTCCGTCGCCGCTAACTCCATTCTGTCCTTCTTCCCGTTCCTGCTGTTGCTGATGACGCTGATCCGCTACGTCTTTCGTTCGCGGGTGATGTACGGCGTAGTCGAGAGCCTGTTGCGCGACTATATTCCGACCGGCCAGGACTTCGTGATCCGAAACTTGAATGCGCTGGTCGGTGCGCACCATCGGGCGCAAGTATTCTCGCTGGCCATGCTGCTGATTACTTCCACTGGAATTTTTCTGCCGCTCGAAGTGGCGCTGAACCGCGTCTGGGGATTTCGCAACAACCGCTCCTACCTGGGAAATCAGTTGATGTCGCTCGGGCTGGTGTTTGCCTGCGGATCGCTCGCCCTACTCTCGGTAGGATTGACCGCGGGAAACGTAGCCATCTTGAAGAGTGTACTGCACGGCTACAGCGCCTGGTATGTGCAAGTGGTGGACTTTTTGACCATGAAGGTCTTTTCGATCCTGGCCAGCATCGCTATCTTCTTCCTCGTCTACTGGCTGTTGCCTAACGGCAAGGTTTCGGCCAAAAGCGTTCTGCCGGCGGCGGTGATCATGGGATTGCTCTCCGAGGCGCTGAAGTACGTTTATATCTTCGCCCTGCCGCGGCTGAATTTCGCGGAAGTGTACGGGCCGTTCGCCATCTCGGTCAGCCTGATGTTCTGGGCGTTCCTGTCGGGAATGCTGCTGCTGACCGGAGCGCATTTGTCGGCGCGAAAAATACTGCGGAATGTATGATGGGTAACTTTACGCCGCGGCCACGTGCTTTTCGAAATTAGAAATCACAAATTACAAATTGTCCAATTTCCATCGCGTCGCCGACTTCGGGAAACTCTTCTCGATGAATCCAAATACCGTCTTCGGGCGCACGATGAAGATCGGTTCGCCTATGCTTCGCGGGTCTATCTTATATTTTTTCTTGTAGGCTGCTGCGACGCGCTCCAAAGCGCCGGCTTCTTTAACTTCTTCGGCCAGTCCTTCGACGATCACAGCTTCTTCGCCGTCGTCGTTCGTAATCGTGCACGCGGGATTGGCGGCTAGATTTTGACCTTTGCGGGATTTGCGGCCGGTTGAAAAGAAGAATGCATCGTCGAGCCACACTCCCCATAGCGGCATCACATGCGGACGTCCTTGACTCGCGTGAATCGTGGTTAGCCAAAACGTACGGCAGCGATTCATTTTTCTCGCAACCCAAGCCCACGCGAGGAGGCCTTTACCCTCTTTCGCGCCGACAATGGCGTAGCCGGGCGCAAAGGGACGATCTGCCTTGGGTTGCGACTTAGCTGGACGTTTGGAATTCGTCGATTGCTTTGCCATGTGAGAGACTCCACATTAATTTCTCTTCAACTCTTGCACGGCGCGATAAGCCTGATCGATGGCGCAGTCGGTGTAGGCGTATGCGTCGGCGTCCGCATTCGCGATCGCCAGCCGTCCGAATGGTTTGCGCGCCACCTGACACGGGGTCTCATTCTCACTGCCTTCCAACCAGAACTCGTCGAACAGCGAATTGTATTCGTACGCGTAGCCGTGCGGCCAGCGGTTGACCGTGATTCCGAGGATATCGCGCGCGGGGTCGAATCCGCCCGAACCCAGCATCCGCGCCAGTTGCTCGCGGATGTTGCGTTCGCAGGTTTCGAACGTCGTGGTATAGAGCTGGATGCGCCCCAGCTTATGCTGCTCGCGCGCCGGGTGTCCCGGCTTGCAGGCCGCCTTCATCATGTGCACCACGATCGGCTCGTCCGGTTTTTTCGTGCATTCATAGCCGCCGATGCTGACCGGAATATCCAGGTTCACGCCGGTGTGGTACATGCCGGGCGCGTAAATCGCGCTCGTGCCCAGCTTCTGGAAGGCGCTCCAGTTGCGCACCAGGACGTTGTTGTAGAGCAGCGGAACTTTCTGCGCCGAAGCCAGCGCCTCTTTCTGCGCGTCCGGCAGTTCCGGCGCGATGTAGGGAATCACCACGTGCCAGCACGCCAGAATGCAGTTCGCAGCGCGCACCGTCTTGAGTTTATTTTCGGTGAAGTAGCTGACTTCCACTTGCTTCGCCGAGGCCGGATCGCCCCGGTGATTCACCTTGACCACCGTGCTGTTCAGCCGGATTCGGGTAGAAGAAGACGGCTCGTCAAGCTTTGCGTAATCGGCCTTTGCCAGCACCACGTCGGTGGCCGAGTTTCCTGGAATCGCCGCCGGGATCAGCTTGCGCACCAGCAGCCGGGTGATCGACGCGTTGCCGTCGGGAAAGTGAAAGAAGTATTTTTCCGCTTCGTCGTTGTGGATAGCGTCGCGGTTCATCCCCTTGCCCGGTGTGGGATCGAGTTTGAGCCCGTTGAATCCCGGCATTCCCAGGCCCCAGGCGTCTTGTGCGGGGACTGCATCAATGCCCACGCCGAACAGCGGGTGCGGAAAGGCCTGGAGCAATTTCACGATTTCGTCGCTCACGCCAACCGTGTCGGTCAGGTATTTCGCATAGCTTATGCGAGCCAGGCGCGCCTTCTTTTCGCCGGAACTGAGACCGGGGAAATAATCTTTCTCCTCCGTGAGCAGACGCTGAAAGTCCGCCTTGGCTTTCGCCGAGAGCGGAGCTTCTTTCAGAAAATCCCGCAAATCCGCCTCGCCGGCCTCGTCGTTGACGCCGCTCTCATCTCCTCCGGTATGCACCGCGTTCGCGACCAACTTGTCGGTCCCAAAGGTTTCCTTGTCGAAGAAAATTCGCGGCTTCAGACCCAGCGAACGGTAGAGATCTTTGCTGACATATTTGTGATACGAAGGCACATCAATCCCGAGCTCTTCGATCAGAGCCTTCGAGACTGCGCTATAGGGCGCCGGGCTTTCAATGGAATAGGTGCCGCCGAATCCCAAAATCGTGCGGCCACCCACGCGGAATTCATTGCGCTTGGCGTGTCCGCCGAAGTCATCGTGGTTCTCAAGAATCAGGATGCGCGCCTTGTCGCCCGCGGCCTTGCGGAAATAGTGGGCTGCGGCCAGTCCGCTGATACCTCCGCCCACGATCGCCAGATCATAGGATTCGCCCGTATCCACGGCCTTCGGAGCGACCTTCCAGAAGGCGGCGTCGCGGAGTTTGTGCGTGATTTCGAACGACCCGGCGTGGTCGCCGCGCAGGCCGGTCTTGGCTGGAGGATAGTAACCTGGGACGTTCTGGGCTTCGGGTTGCAGATCGGCGGCGGCCGCAGCCCACATTTCAGGAGGAATGATGGCCGCTCCTGCCGTCAGTGCGATTCCATTCAGAAAATCCCGGCGCGTAATCCTCACGCCCATCCCCAGTGCCCGGTCCCGTTCCTTGGACACAAACTCGTCCGCCATAAAGCCCTCCGGCGAGGCAGTTTATCATTCCCGCGTCGCCAGTACCGTGACCGCGTGACGAGTCCTACGGTGGAGGGACGGGTGTCTCGCGAGCCTGCCCTGATTTGCGGAAGTCCCGAGCGAAGCCGAGGAGGAAGTCGGAGGGTCCAGCCGGGCGGGGACGCCCGGCTCTCCACCAGCAAGCTTGCATCGGCAGCGCTAACCATCACGCGGTCGGGCCGCTAACGCCGTGTCCCGCCGCCGCTTCCGCGGTCGTTCCCACGAAGGCTGGCGGTCTCGAGCCCTGACTGCGCCGTCGCTTCGAGCACCTCATCCCAAAAAGAAGTATTCGGATCAACCGCGGCCACCCCGATTTGACCTGCCGCCGGGGTGTTCTCTCCCCCTACCCACGCGACTCGAAACTGTTCCTTCTTGTGCAGCCGAGAGAGAGAAATCTTGTCGCCCGCCCCAAGCATTCCGTGGATGCCATCTAACAGCGCTCCGCGCCGGCTGATATTGATCGTCATCACTCTCTGATCCAGAGGGCGACCACTGACGTCGCTCCCGGTAAGCAGCACCGGCAACGCCAGCTCAATCCGCGGGTCGCGACGCTTGCCGAGCCGCTGCGCTCGCAAATCGTTCAGAAACTGCTCCGCGGTTAACGACGCGCCCTCGCGAACCAATTCCAGGAGCGCGTCAGCCGATCCGTTATCGAACGCCGCATCGGGCGCCGGATTCGGCGCCGCGTGCTGGCCTTCTTTCCGCCCGACGAAAACTTTCGGAACCTCGCGATTGCTCGTCAGCCGGCCGATCAGTTCCTCCACCCGCGCCCGCTGATCATGCGCTGGTGCCCCCGCGAACTCGACTCCCATTCCCGTTTGCGGATGAGACACCCGCACCACTCCCTCCAGCAGACACTCCGTGTTCAACGCCCGAATACTCAGCACCACCGGAGTGCCGGCGGGAAATGGCGCAGCCGCCTCCAGATAGCAGGCGCCGGCGCTGATGTCGGTCAGGCGCCAGCGTCGCGAACGAACCGCCTTCGCCGCCGCGCTCGGCGCTTGATCGCTCCGCTGCTGCTCTGCGGCAGGCGTTGGACTCTCTTCGATCTTCCAATCCGAAGGCGCATACTCGATTCCCCAAAAGTTGCCGGGAACGTCGAGTTCCAGGCCGACCAGCCAGGTCTCGGGATCGCCGCCCAGTGGAACCACTTCCGCCACCAGCGCCGTGGTGTGCCGTTTTGCCGAAACGATTTCCAGCCGGACCTTAATGCCGTGCGCGATCGCGCGGGGAGCGATCAGCCCACATCCGTGCGCGTTCACCAGCGTGGTGTTGCACTGCTCGGAAAATGGCGCGGCGGCGTTGAGGCTGGTCACCAGCACCGGAACCTCCAGCGGCAGTCGCGTGCTGCGCCGAATGGCGTGCTGTGTTTTTTCCGAAGGGCCCATAAAGTCAGCAGGCAAAAAGTTCTTCGGCCTGAAAACCTCGATTTGAGAACCAGAGACGATTTGAAAACCAGTGCCGGTAACTCCGGCAACAATTGTCCACGGACCATGCTAGATCACGAGCAAGTCCCGGGCACGCATTTTCGCCGTCCGGGTTTCCAGTTAGACACTAGGGAACCTTCATCGCATCCGGCCCCGATCCGATCTTGATCGCCGTATCGGGCGCCTGGAAGGCGATCTTGTGACTACCGTCGCAGAAAGGCCGGTTGGCAGACGCGCCGCAGCGGCAGAGGGAAAACGCCGTCTTGCCGGTCAAGTCGTACTTGTTGCCGTCGGCGTCCACCATTTCGACAACGCCGTTGGGATCGTCTATGCGCAAAGGACCGTTCTTGCGCACCGTAATCGTGACTTGCGGCATGGAACCTCCGGTGAAGATGAATTGCTTTCAAACTATCGCAGAACGAAAGAAGTTGCCAGTTGCCAGTACCCAGCCGAAACCCGAGTCTTAACTTGGGTACTGAAAAAAGGAGTCGTTGGTCGCTAGTCGTTAGTCGTTCGCAGGGTTTGCCAACGACTAACGACCATCGACCACCTGGCAACTGACTACCGCCACCGGTCCACCGCTTCCCACCACAATATCTTCGCCCACTCATCGAAAGTGGTTTTTGCCCATTCGCGATTCGTCCACCACGCTTCGCCGAAATGCGCCGGATCTCGAGCCGCGGCCGTATTGAACTGGTACTGCGGCAGGCAATGTCGAAAGATCATCAAGGCGCGGCGGGTGTGAAAGTCGGAGGTCACGATCAGCACCCGATGCGCGCCCAGCGGCTGCAGGCATCGGCTTACATCGTCGGCCTCAGCCTTGGTCGAGAACCCGGTGGTCGGGCATACCGAGATACGGTTCGCTTCAGGAAGGGCGTTCACGTATTTCCCCGCAATGTCGGTCAGTCGCTGATCGTAGATCAGATCTCGCGTCTGCACATCCAGAAACACGCGCGGCGCCTCTCCCTGGCGCAGCAGTTCGACCGCGCGGGCCGGACGGACGTTAGTTCCCCCAGCCAGCACCACGATGGCATCGGACTTTCCCGGTTCGTCCACCACCAAAAAGCGCGCCGCCTGGCTCGCGAGCGCGCCCAAGATCAGGAACACAATGAGTAGTCGTAAGAATCGCATTTAAGACGCATGTTACTGCACCCGCATGTTACTAAGGAAACCGCTGCGCGGGCGAATTCAATTACGGCAGTAATCAAGATCGCAATCCACCCTGCAAGAATCGCATGAAAATCCTATTTCAGCCGCAGCTTCCGCAGCTCAGGCGCGACCTCCAATGCTAGAATTATTTCGTGCTTGTATGAATACTCAACTCACCGCTTCTTCCCTCTTTACTGACTTGAAAGGCCGCATCGATGCGCGCCAGGCTCGGGTCGGAATCATCGGCCTCGGCTACGTCGGATTGCCGCTGGCGCTGCTCTACAGCGAGCAGAAATTCCCCGTCACTGGTTTTGACATCGACCAGCGAAAAATCGATACCCTCGCCAGCGGCGGCACCTACATTTTCCGCATCACGCCCGGGGAGATCGCGGCGGCCAAATCGAACGGCTTCAAAGCCACGGCCGACTATTCGCAGATCACCGCCATGGATGCGATCATTATCTGCGTCCCCACCCCGCTCAATGAATATCACGAGCCCGATCTCAGCTACATCACCGACACCGCCCACGCCGTAGCGCCCTATTTGCGCGCCGGTCAGATCGTCATTCTCGAGAGCACCACCTATCCGGGCACCACAGAAGAAGTTCTGATTCCGATTCTCGAACAGGAGAACAAGGCCGGCCTGAAAGCTTCCCGCCTGGGCGCAGCCGGCGATAACGATATCTGGGTCGCGTTCTCGCCCGAGCGCGAGGATCCCGGCAACACCCAGGTGGCTCGTCACGATATTCCGAAAGTGATTGGCGGACTCGATCCCCAGGCCAGCGAAATCGCGGCCGCGCTCTACGGCTCCATCTTCCGCCGCACCGTTCCCGTCTCCTCGCCCGCCGCCGCGGAGATGACCAAGCTGCTCGAGAACATCTACCGTTGCGTCAACATCGCGCTGGTCAACGAACTCAAAATGCTCTGCCTGCGCATGGACCTTGACATCTGGGAGATCATCGACGCCGCCGCCACCAAGCCGTTCGGCTTCCATCCCTTTTATCCCGGGCCCGGTCTCGGCGGACACTGCATTCCGGTCGACCCGTTCTATCTTTCCTGGAAGGCGAAGGAGTTCGACTTCCGCACCCGCTTCATCGAACTGGCCGGCGAAATCAACGTGGCCATGCCCTACAACGTGATCGCTTCCACCATCTCCGCGCTCAACCGGCAGAAAAAGCCTATCAACGGATCCAAGATTCTGGTTCTGGGCGTTGCCTACAAAAAAGATATTGACGACCTGCGCGAGTCGCCCGCTCTCACCATCATCGAGTTGCTGCAAAAAGAAGGCGCCGTGGTCGGCTATAACGATCCCTACTTCCCCTTCGTCGGCCGCGGCCGCAAGTACGACCTGCAAATGAAGTGTTCATCGCTCGATAATCTCGGCCAGTACGACTGCGTGCTCATCGTCACCGATCACTCCGACTACGACTACAAGAAGATCGTCGACGAGGCCAAGCTGGTGGTGGATTCGCGTAACGCTACCCGCGGCATTAAGAGCGACAAGATCGTGCACTGCTAGGTCTCCGACCGCGTAATTTCGTGCGTTGAGGTTCGCGCTATCCCAGGTCTCGAAATCGAGACCTGGGGCACCCATCTTCGTACAGGATCAAGCGGTCAGACCTAGGTGCGCTGGTGTGCGTGGACGTTCTTGCCGCGGCCTTACGGGCCTCATGCCAGTCATGCCGCCTTCGTTCGAAGCCTGTGGCCCACGGCACCGATCGGAACGCACCGCCTGTGCTAGTATGTCGCGTTGAGCCAGAGCAGCGTCCGCATTAAACGTTGCCTCCCTACGGTATGCCGATGAAAGATACGCTCGGAATCTTGCTCGCCGGAGGCGCAGGCGAACGCCTTTATCCGCTCACCCGCGACCGCGCCAAACCGGCCGTGACCTTCGGCGGCATTTACCGCATCATCGACATCACGCTTTCCAACTGCGTCAACTCCGGCCTGCGCCGCGTCTTTATCCTCACGCAATACAAGGCGCTCTCGCTCAATCGCCAGATCCGTGAAGGCTGGAACATTCTCGGCCGCGAGATCGGCGAGTTCATCGAAATCCTGCCGCCCATGCAACGGGTCAGCCAGAACTGGTACATGGGGACGGCGGACGCGGTCTATCAGAACATCTATTCCATCGGCTCCGAGCAGCCCAAGTACGTGTTGATCCTCGCCGGCGACCACATCTACAAAATGAATTACGGGCGCATGCTCAAGCAGCACCACGACGCCGCCGCCGACGTCACCGTCGCCACTTTGGTGACCGACCCCTCTGAATGCCACAATTTCGGCATCGTCGATATCGACCACGACAATCGGATCACCGGCTTCCTGGAAAAACCGCAACACACCGAGCTGCGATCGCCTTACGATCCAACGAAAATCTCGGCATCGATGGGCATCTATATCTTCAACACCGATGTGCTCATTCCCGTGCTGCTCAAAGACGCCGAGGATCCCGATTCCAGTCACGACTTCGGCAAGAATATTCTGCCTAAAATGCTGGGGGACTACCGCGTCTTCGCGTTCAATTTTGTCGACGAAAATAAGAAGGAGGCGCTCTACTGGCGCGACGTGGGCACGCTGGAAGCGTATTACGAAGCCAACATGGACCTGGTTTCGGTCTCGCCGGTCTTCAATCTTTACGATGAGCAATGGCCCATCCGCACCCACCAGCGCCAATATCCGCCGGCGAAGTTCGTGTTTGCCGAAACCGGACGCATGGGCCACGCCCTCGATTCGCTGGTTTCTGCCGGCTGCATCATTTCCGGCGGCACGGTCCAGAATTGCGTGCTCTCTCCGGATGTGCGCGTCAACTCCTATACCGAAATCGAGAGCAGCATTCTGTTCTCGCACGTCAATGTGGGACGCAGTTGCCGCATCCGCAAAGCCATCATCGACCGCGACGTTCACATTCCCGAAGGCACCACCATCGGCTACGATACCGAAGCCGACCGCGACCGCTACTTCGTCACCGACAGCGGCATCACGATCGTGACGCGCGATTACTCCCTGTTTGAGAACCCCGTGAGCGTCGACTACTTCACCAGCGAGTAGAGCAGGTCTCAGGTCTTACACGGGAACCCCATGCCATTGAGGTTTTCCTGAGACCTGACACCTGAGACCTTTTTCCTAATGCTTCACCAAATCTTCCGATAGCAAATGTGCCTTCACGGCCAGCGTGTTTGCTCTCAGCACATCGCCTTCCTTCAACGCCGAGCGCGCACCATCCATATAGTTGCGGATCTGTCCCACCGTCTCCTGCTGTCGCGCGTCCAGCGTGCGTCCCGCCAGCTGTTTCAGTTGCTCGTCGGTAGCGCCCAGCAACTGTTCCGCGTTCTGGCGCTGGCGGGCGGCTTCTGCGGGAGTCATGCCGGGCACAATCTGCGCCGCGGGTTCGCTCGCTCCGCCCTCGCGGATCACAATCTTCCGTGGACCACCATCCGGCGCTGGCGCGGTGCGCTTGCGGCGTTTCGTGGTTCCGCTCGCCGAACCAGCATCCATCTTCTTCTTCGCCACGCTCTCCGGCACTTTCTCCACTGCGGCCGGCGTCTGTGTATTAGCGGGCGCTGCCGGCGTGGTCTCTGCGGGAACCTGCTCCGCCGGAGCGGGCTCTGTCCGCGCCTTCTCTGCCGGAGCATTCTCTGCCGGAGCAGGCGCAGCCGGAGCTTGTCCAGCGGCGGAGCCTGCCGGGTCCTGCTGCGGGGAAGCCATTCCCGCAGCCGGGAAACTCAGCCAAAGCGCAATCGCGAGTCCACAGGCAAGTCGCATGACAGTGACAAAAAGATTGTTTCCCACCCTTAGATGGAACGCAAGCTCGGCGCTTCGGCCACACAAGAAACCGGGGAAGCGTTTCCGCTTCCCCGGCTAGGTATTTCGGCTTGAATTCAGTCTTACTCGGTGCTGCCAGCTTCGGCGGCGGCGCTGATGGATTCATCCTCCGGTTGCAGGATGACGCCATCAAATGGAGTCGCGCCTGCGAAGCGTCCGCCTATCACGCTGACCCGGCGCAGCGGGAATCCGCTGTCGGGACCTCGCTGCCAGGAACGCCCGCCGTCGCGGCTTTCGAAGATCACGCCCGTCGCGTCGCTGGTGGCCAGCAGGCGCTTGTGGGTGGAATCGAAGCTGACGGAAGTGATGTCCTTGGCGGGAAGGCCGTTGACGACATGCTCCCAGGTCGCGCCCCCGTCTCCGCTGCGGAACGCCCCTTCGCGCGAGGCGATCACGATCTGGCTATCGGAAGCAATCGCGGCGCTGCGGATGCTGACCAACCACGTCGGCAGACCGGCGCGTTTCCAGGCCGCGCCGCTGTCATTCGAGACCAGCACGCTGGAACGTGTAGCCGCGACCAACGTGGAACCTTCGGCTCGCACTGAAACGAAATCAGTCTGTCCCAGAATCTGTCCGCCCTTCCAGGTTTTGCCCTGGTCGGCGCTCGCGTAGATGCCAGTAGTGGTTGCCGCCAGCCAGCGTCCGGAACCGAGTTCAAGATCGTTGACCCGCGAGACGAGTTCCTTCTTCTCGAAGGTTGTCTTGGTGACCGCTTTGCGTGAACCCTTGGGCGTGGTTTTCGAAGTATGCTCGATCACCACAACGTTCATGGGATGCCATTCACTGGCATTGCGCTCCAGCGAATACACGCCATGGTTGGTGCCCGCGACCAGCATTCCGCTGGGAGCCTGTTTGAGCGCGAAAACGTCCTTCCCGCCGAGGCCGGCCGCTTTCTGCAACCAGTGCTGTCCAGCGTCACGGGAATGGAACATGCCACCGTATTCGCGGTCGTTGACGACGCCAACGTAGAGCGAACTGGCATCTTTGTTATCGGCCAGAATGGCGGAGACATAGCGATGTGTGTAGCCGTGGTTGGAAGTGGTCCAGGTGGAGGCGCCATCGGTCGAGGCCATCACGCCGCTGCGGTCGGTGGCGAGCAGCACGCGCTTGGAATCCCGCGGATCGATGAGCACGTCATTGACGACGACCTCGGGATCGCTCACACGCTTCCACACCTTGCCGAGGTCGGTCGATTTCCAGAGGCCTTCGGTGGTGCCGGCGTAGATGATATTTTCGTTCGCCGGATCCTGCTTGAGCACACGGGTGCGGCGCGCCGAAAACGGAATGCCCTGAATCTTCGTGAACAGGTTGCCCCCGTTCTCGCTCCTGTAGATTCCCGAGCAGGCGCTCGCGAAAACGACCGAGGGGTTTTCATGGTCGACGATAACCGAAAACACATCGGAGTCATCGATCATGCCCTTATTGATATGCTGCCAGTTGGCGCCGCCGTCGGAAGTTTTCCAGGCCAGGTGCCAGGTTCCGGCATAGACGGTGTTCGGATCTTTGGGGTCGACCGCGATCGATTCAATATTCTTGATGTCGGCGGAGTTCGCGGGCGACAGGCGCTCCCAGGTATCGCCGCCATTTTTACTGCGAAAGACGCCGTCGAGCGCGCCGACGACCACGACTTTGGAGTCACCCTTGTGCACGGCCAGGGCGCGGATCGATTTGCCGTGCATCGCCGGCAGCGTATCCCAGTTGCGGCCGCCGTCGCGCGTGCGGAAGACTTCGCCGATCTGCTGGCTCGATCCGCTCCACGCCGAAACATAAATGCGGTTGGAGTCCTGCGGATCGATGGAGATGTGGTCGAGCACGTAGTCGTCGCCACCCAGGCGCGCCAGGCGCGACCAGTTGCGTCCGGCATCATTTGAAACAAACATCTGGCCGGTGCTGGTGCCGAGCAGGATGTGATCCGGATTGTGGGCGTCATACGCCAGGCTGCGGGCATCGCCGCCGTCCGGACCTACCACCTGCCAGGGCCCGGAGGCCAGCAGCGCGGTGCTCAAAAGACTGACAGCAAGAAGCAATAAACTTGTGCGGAGAACGTTCCGTTTCACTGTGAAATCCATGCGCGTAGATTGACCCCCGGCGAACAGTATTCGCCTGCGCTCCACTTTAGACAGGCTAGCACGGTGAAACAAGGTTACCGAAGGGCAAGAAAAATAGAAAGGCCGGCAGGGTGAGCCCCACCGGCCTTTCGTGCTCTTCCTACCTCAGTTATTCGGCCTTTTTCGCCGCTTTCTTGGCAGCCGGTTTCGGATGATCCGGAATCGGCTTTACCTTCATCTCATCGACCGGGGTCGTGGTGCTGGCCCCGGGGAAGGTCGCGCCAGCCGGAATGATCCACTGTTCCGAAGTCGCTGTGCCGGCGTTTCCGGTGCGGGTCTCGATGCGGCTTGGGTCGATGTTCTGTTTGGCCTCGCCTCCCGAGATGTAGAACTTCACGTCGACCGCTCGCTCCGCCGCCAGGTTCTTATGCTTGGACTTGGTGACTTCCATCGGATCAGCGTTCCCGACGACCACCAGCTTGGCATCTGGATCCTGCTGCAACTTGAGGGCAACATCGTCCAACTCGGCCTTGCAGGTGTTATCGACGCGCCACGGTTTCTTGAGGTTCGGGTACTGGCACTCGTTCACCTTGCTGGCCTGCGGCGGCGGCGGTGGCGGATTTTCAACCGTCACCGAGCTCGTCGTCGAAGCCGTCAAGCCGCGCGAGTCGGTACAAGTAGCCCCGATCGTGATGGGACCGGACGAGGCGCCGGTGGTGTTCAGCGTGGCGGAGTTTCCGCTGCCGGAAATACTGCCGCCGCTCGAAGTCCATCCACCCACCGTCACCGGAACGTTATCGGGACTGGTGCAGGTGCAACTGATGGTTGACGAAGTACCGGCCTGGACCATCGACGGGCTCGCCGAGCAGGAAATCTGCGGCGGGTTCTTGGGTGGTTCCTTCACCGTGAAGTTGGCGGTGCAACTGGCCGTGTTGTTCTTCGTGGCCTTGGGATCGGTGACCGTGGCAGTAGTTGTGTAGCGGCCGCCGCTGACGCCGTTGGTGTCAATGGTGGCGCCGGTATCTTTGCCTTCAATCTTGCCCCCGTTGCTGGCCCAGGTGTAGGTGAGCGTGTGCTTGGGGTTGAAGTTGCTAGCAACGACAGTCGCGTGCACGGGTTCGCCCACCATGACTTCGCTGGGCTGCACTGAGCAGGCCGCCGCCACCGGAACTTCGGGAGCTCCGCCAAGGTTGAACACCAGACCGGTGCGCAGCAGGGCACCGTGGTATTCCGGACGGCGCAAAGAGCCATCCTCAGGCGGCACGACGCTGGCAAAGTTTTGGTGCGACCACTGGTAGTCGGCTTCAAACACACGGAGTGAGACCGTCTTCCAGAGTTTCAGATCCATACCGCCGCCCAAAATCGCGACGACACCGTTGCTGGTAAGGTCACCCTGGGCCCCCAGACGCTCCCATCCGAGCAGCGTGTGCACGAAAAAGTTCACACCTTCGCCGCGCCAGGTGGCCTTCGGCCCAACGCTGAGTGTGTTGATTGTGTCGGCGTTCCAGTTCACGCCGTAATTGCCTTCGAGAGCCAGATTCCTGGTGAAGTTGTAGGCCAGACTGGTGCCGAAGCCCTTGTCCAGCGAGGGCAGTTGAACAGCCAAGGGCGGACTGCTTTGGTCGGGGACGTTGCCGCCCGGGTTCAACCACTGATAGCCAACGAACCACTCCGCCTTGGGAGTCGTGTCATCCGACCGTGCAGTTTGTGCGTTCAGCAAAGCCGGCAACGCAATCAGAACGAGGGCCAGGACGAGCGCGACACTCACGCATCTCCGGTAAGTTTCTTGACAAAGTGACATTGAGTTCCTCCGTCCACTACAAAGTTATTTAGTAGAACTGGAAAAAATAAAGCCTGATGGCACGCACAGATAGGCTGCACCTGGGAAACAGAGAATTCTACAGCAAGAGGGCATGTTTGCAAAAGAGCAAGAATTAGTTAACCGGTATTTTCATAACCGTCGCGGATCGCGATTCCGTTTTCTGTAGAATTGCGCCGGACTTATCTCAAATTGATATTCCGCATTCCGGCCCGGTTGCGAGGCGGCGCGCTTCCCTGAATAATGCTGATTGGGCCATAACAGAGGAATATGACACAGGAACGCGTACTGATTGTTGAAGACGAAGAGAACGAACGAACCGGGCTGGCCGAATTGGTCTCGGGATGGGGCTATCGCACCGACACCGCGGCCGACGGCGTGGAAGCTCTGGAAAAAATCGCTGCCTTTGCTCCGTCCATCGTGATCACCGACGTGAAGATGCCCCGCATGGGCGGCATGGAACTGGTGGAGCGGCTGGCGGATCTTGCGCAGTCGATCGCGGTGGTGATGGTCACGGCCCAGAAGGCGACCGACACCGCATTTCACGCCGGCCGGCTGGGAGTCCAAGACTACATCGAGAAGCCCATCGATTTCCGGCGGCTGCGCTCGATCCTGACCAACATCGGCGAGATCCTGAACACCCGCACCGAAAACGAATCGCTGCGCCGCCGCTTGCGCGACAAAGGAGCGCTCGGCCTGCTGGTCGGCGCGTCCGCTCAAATGCAGGAGATTTTCCGACTGATCGAGCTGGTGGCTCCGAGCACGGCCTCCGTGTTGATCACCGGGGCGAGCGGCACCGGCAAGGAATTGGTGGCACGCACCATCCACGATCTGAGTCCGCGGCGCAACAAACCTTTCTTCCCCATTAATTGTGCGGCCATTCCCGAGACGCTGATCGAGAGCGAAATCTTTGGCCATGAAAAAGGGGCGTTCACCGGCGCGCTGGAGCGCCGCACCGGCTGCTTCGAACTGGCCGAAGGCGGGACGCTGCTGCTCGACGAGATTGGCGAGATGCCGGTGGGCACGCAGGCCAAGCTGCTGCGCGTACTCGAAGATCACAAATTGCGGCGGCTCGGCAGCAAGGTCGAGACTTCGGTGGACGTGCGGGTACTGGCCGCGACCAACAAGGTTCCCAACGATGCCGTGGCCAATGGCGAACTGCGCGAGGATCTTTATTACCGGCTCAACGTCTTCAATATCCATATGCCGGCGCTGCGAGAGCATAAAGAAGATATCCGCGAGTTAGCAAAGAGCCTGCTCGCGGAAATGAACCTGAAGCACGATCGCAAGGTGGCGGACGTGAGCGAAGCCGTGCTCAATGTTTTCCAGACCTACTCGTGGCCGGGCAATGTACGCGAGTTGCGCAACACGCTGGAACGCGCCGTGATCGTCTGCGAAGGCGGACTGGTGGAAACCAAGCACTTGCCGCCGGGATTTGGCCAGAGTGTGCGGCAAGTGGTAAACGATCCCGATGCCGTGCACCTGGGCGTCGGTACGACGGTCGGGGAAGCAGAGAAGCTGCTCATCCTGAAAACTCTGCAGGCGACCAATAACAACAAGACACGAGCCGCGGAGATACTCGGCATCAGCTTGAAGACGCTGCATAACAAGCTTAAAGAGTACGGCCGGCCCCAGGATACGGCGATGACGGAGGAGGAGGCGGGGTGAAGAAAAAGTTCTCAGTTCTCAGTTCTCAGAAAAGGTCTTGTGGTTCTCACTGAGAACTGAGAACCGAGAACCGAGACCTGCCTTTCGATGACTCGCAAATTCATCATCGTGCTCGTGATCACCACGCTATTCACGGCGCTGGTGGTCGGCTTTTCCTGGATTTACCTGTCGCAACTGCTGCGCCAGCGCCTGCTGTGGGCCGATGAAACCGCTTCCCAGCTCACGAACCAGCTCGAGTACGCCGCCTCCAAAGCGGTGCCCGATCTGACCAGCACGCGGGTTGACACCAACAATCCCAAGGCGCTGCGGACTGCCGTCACGAATTACCTCCAGACCGACGCCAACCTGAACGACATGCTGGAATCGGTGGTGGGGAATTCTCGCATCATCTACGACGCCGCCATCATTGATCCGAGTGGAGTAGCGATTCTGGATACCAATCCGGCTCTGAATGGCACGCCGGTTCCGGAGCGCGCCCCTTTGGCCGTGTTGCGCGACGCGGGCTTCCGCCGCCAGTTGCGCATGCTCTACGGCCCGGCCACCGTTTATGACGTGAGCATCGGGCTGCAACTCGACGGGCAGGCGTTTGGCAGCGTTCGGGTGGGCGTCTCGACGGTTTTTCTGCGCAACGAACTGACGCCAAAACTGCAGCAGGCAGCTTTCTTTTCGGTGGTCGCGATTTTTTGTTCGCTGATACTGGGGGCGGTGGTTTCGAATGTCGCGCTCGGCCCTCTGAAGGCCATCGCCCGGAACCTCGACAGCGCCAGCGCGGGCGATCTGTTGCCCGCCGAGGAGTCCGGTTCGGAGGACGAGGTTGGCCTGGTGTCGCTGAAGATCGCGCACCTCGGCCGGCAGATTCGCGATACCAATCAGATTTTCTCCGCGCTGAAAGACAATGTCGAGCAGGTCATGACTAAGCTGCAGGACGGGCTCATGCTGTTCACGCGCGATTCGCGGGTGGTGCTGGTGAGCGCCTCGGCGGAAAAGTTTCTGGGACGTCCGCGCCGCGAAATTCTGGGACGCACCGCGGAAGAAATTTTTTCCGATGGCACGGTTCTGGGAGCGGTGGTTCTGCCTGCTTTCCAGAAGCAGCGCCCGCTGCTGCAGTACGAATTCGAAGCCGCCGATGGCCGGCGGGTTCAAGTGTCGCTCGACTTCATCCAGGAAAAGGGAACGCCGATTGGGGCCCTGCTGACCATGCGCGATGCCGAATCGGTGCGGCGCATCGAGGACGAGATTGAAATTTCGCGGCGCCTTTCCGCCAGCGGCCGGATAACCCGAGGCGTGGCGCACGAGGTCAAGAACCCCATCAACGCCATCGTGCTGCACCTGCAGTTACTGCAAAACAAACTGCAGCAGGACGATCCCGACACGCGCCGCCACATGGACATCATCGGCAACGAGATCCACCGCCTCGACCGCGTCGTGCAAATCCTGGTGGACTTCACCCGTCCCCGCGATTTGCGTCTGGAAGAAGTGGACTTGCGCAAGATTCTGGAGAGTGTATCGACGCTGGCCGCGCCCGATGCCGCGCGTCACGGCGTGCGCGTGGTGCTGGAACTGCCCGACCAGAATCAGCCCAACCACGAACAACCGAACGAAGATGTGCCCAACCGAGATGATGCGCTCATAGTCCGAGTGGATTCCGATCTGATGAAGCAGGCGATTTTGAACCTGGTGCTGAACGGAGTGCAGTCCATGACTGCGGGAGGAACGCTCACCCTGAAAGCGCACCGCGATGGAGATATGATTCTCGCCGAAGTAATGGACCAGGGCTGCGGAATTCCCCCCGAAGCGCAGGAGAAGATTTTCGAACTTTACTACACCACCAAAGGCGACCAGGGTGGAAGCGGAATTGGACTGGCGCAAACCTACCAGATTATGCAGTGGCACTACGGCTCGGTGGAATTCGATTCCATCGTGGGAGCCGGCACAACCTTCCGCTTGCGCCTGCCGGCAGCGGCAGCGAAACCAGATCGTCGCGAGGACGCGGAGATGACGGTCTGAGTCCCGCCCGAATCACGAGCAGGCGAATCACAGGGAAGTCCGCGAGGAGTGAGACTGCCGATGATCATCGAAATGCGCACCTACAAAACCAAGCCCGGCAAGCGCGCCGAGTTCCTGGAAATATTTCGTTCCAAGTCGATTCCGGCACACACAGAAATCGGCATGAAAATATTAGGCCCGTTTCTCTCCGTCGAAGATCCCGACACCTTCTTCTTTATGCGCGGCTTCCCTGATCTTCCTTCGCGTGAGCCGATGAAAGCAAAATTTTATGAAGGGGAATTATGGAAGGGCGAACTGGAGGGCATCCTCATGCCGATGCTGGAAAAATATGAGGTCGTACTGGTAGAAGATCCGGAGAATCTGGTTCACTGGTAGTGGCGGCGTATAGGGTGACGGCCAACCCACGCCCGTGGAAAGACACACAATGAAAGCTTTGCGGCTAATCGCGGCGACTCTGGCGTTCCTGACCGCCGGGTTTCAACTGATGCCGAACTCCGCTTCGAGTCCAGCACATGCTGGATACCTCGGCTTCGATCGCAACGACTATCCGGGCGATGCGAACTTAAAGATCCTCCGCCAGACCTTCTCCTATTCCGGCTATTGGCTGAATAATCCGCCGGGAGCGAAAACTAATTCCTGGACTGGCAAGCGGAAGATTGTCCAAGCTACAGGCTTTGGCTTTCTGGTTCTATTCAACGGCCGAACGTACGCGGAGATCAAGTCGGCCGGGGACGCGGCCAGGTTAGGCAACTCCGACGCTGCCGCAGCGGTCGCGGCGGCGCGTGCGGAAGGATTTCCATTGCAGACCATCCTCTTTCTCGACCAGGAACAAGGCGGACGTCTCCTTCGGGAACAACGAGCCTATCTTCATGCCTGGGTCGATGGAGTGAATTCCGCACACTTTGCAGCGGGTGTGTACTGCTCAGGGATCGCTGCCAAGGAGGGTTCCGGCGCCTCCATCGTGACCGCGCAGGATATCCAGAAAAATGCCGGTGGAAGAAAAATAAAATATTGGGTCGTCAACGACTCATGTCCACCCTCCCCTGGATGCACAACTTCAAGAAAGGATCTCTTGCCCGAATCCAGCGGTATCTCTTTTGCAGAAGTCTGGCAATTTTCTCAGTCGCCGAAGCGATCTGATTTTGCACGCGGCTGCGCTAACTACAATAAAGACGGAAATTGTTACGCACCCGGCATACTTTCCCCAAAAGATCCCGCCCAACGATTGCCCGTGGATCTCGATGTTGCAGCTTCAAGCGACCCTTCTCACGGCAGAACCAGCGATTGACGAAAGAGACTAACCCGCAAGCGCAGCGCCGGTGCAAGTCTGCGGAGCTTGTTGAACCGGTGAATCGCTACAGCATCCCAGCAGAGTTCCTAGGTCGTGCCGGGCGAGGCTTAGCAGATACCCCGCCCGGTTCTCGTTCAGCGCCCTTCGCTGACCCGTTCAATGAATGCTCGTTCCATGAACGACCATAGCGAGTCCAGAGTTGCTGTGTCCACCGGCAACTGCCGAGTTGCACTCGGCTTGGACGGCCGAGGGCGGCCGTCCCTACGCGTTCTGGGTACAGCGACACTAAATCCGCTCTATGTCTTCCCGCCGGAGGACGATCTTACTTCCTGCCCGGCTCCCGGCTCGCTGGCTGCTGTCTCTGCTGCAACTGCTGCGTCTGTTGCTGGTGTTTTTGCTGCAATTGCTGCGTCTGTTGTTGGTGCTTCTGCTCCACCTGCTGCCTTTGTGCGTCATTGGCCTTCTGTTTATCCAGCTTCACGTGCTCCTGGTCCTGCTGCTTCTGGAGTTTGTCTCGTTCCTGTTGCTGCTTCGCGATTTGCTTGTCCTGCTGCTGCTGGTACTTCTTGTCCACCTTCGGGTTGCCCGTATTTGGAGTGCTCCGGGCCAAAGGCGGAAGCTCGCGAGGATGAACGGCCGTGCTGGCTCCTCCCCGATTGGCTGGAGTATAGGACCCTCCTGCCGCTTTGGCCGGGACCGCGCCACGGTCATTGAAATCTCCGGGCCTCGGTGTTGCTGCCACGCCTGGCTTGCCCATGTTCGACGACGCGCGTTGCTGGGGGTTGGCTCGGGCCGCTTGCGCATGTTGAGTTTGAGTCGCTACCGGCGGGATATGTCTCTCACGTGCCGCAGTCTCGTCTTCAGGCCTTGGACGCGCGCTGATTCCACCGTTGCCGCCGTTGTAACTAACGCGGCTCTCGTTGTTGTACGTCACGTGGGTATCGTAAACATTGTGAATGTTGCTGATGTTTATGTTGTTCACGGAACGGTTGTAGAAAAAGTGTCCGCCGTCCCAACGGCCGCCTTCGTAACCCTCACCGAAATAGCCGAAGCCGTAATTGATCCCGCCGTAGAAGCCTACGTGCGGACCCCAGTAGCCGTCATAGAAAACAAAACCGTCCCCGCCCCAACCCCAGTAGGCTGGAGTCCACAGGAAGCCGACTTCCGGCGCCAGCACCCAGGTGCCCGGCACCCAGTAGTAGTCGCTGATGTCGTAGTCGTAGGCCCAGTACCCGGGGGTCCAGATATAACCGTCGCCTGGACAAAGCGGCTGCTCATAGACGGGCAGCGGCGGCGGGCCGATCCTAATGGCCACGCCGATTTGCCCGAACGATGCTGCCGACATCGACAGCACGACGAGCGCGAACAACAGCGTACGAATGAAACGAATATGCATGGTGATTCCTTTGGCCTAATCCCTCGCTTGCCCGGTGATGCTTTTTTGACGCGGGTTGCGTGGATTGAGGGCCGATTTTCGGACGAACCATAACTGCAGACTGCGTCCCGCTCGCAAATGGTTCTGGCAGAACTTTCTCATTACGGAGACATCGAAATCTGTTCAAGAAAGCTCACTTCCGAGCATGTCTCCCATGTTGGAGGTCAACTGGGAAACGTCTGTCCTGCACAGAAGTCGATCTCAAGTCCAGGGCTCGACAGTGAGTCATACTGCTTTTTGCAGGTCAGGATTATTGCAGGTCAACGGTCTGGGCAAGACGGAAGTTGAGACGGCGATCGATGCCGAACACGACATCTCTATCCCGATCTTTCGTAGTGTCGCCAGAAGCCTTGCCGGTAGCGGGGTTTCGTTCCTCGCGGGAGCCGCCTTTGGCGAAGATGCTGGAGGTCTCGATCATGACCGGCCTGCCGCCGACGTTCAAACTCACCAGCACGATCCGCAGATAGCCCGGTTCGAGCGAACTTTCGCGAGAACTCCCGCGAGAACTTGCGGCGGGCTTGGCTTCGAGCACGCGGCCGGTCGCAAGTGTGCCGCGGGCAACGAGCGTCTGGCCGTCGATCACGACCGGCTCATCGATGGTTGCGTTGAAGGTGTCTCCCGCATGCGACGACGCGCTCGAAAGCGCGCTCTGCAGCCGAATCGGGATGGGCGTTCCCTCAGGCAGTTTCGTGGCGGATGGAATCAGCGACTGGCTGGGCAAAATGCCGGTCGAACGCGGCTGGCGATCGAAGGGCAGCTTCTGCGAATCGCCAGAGTTCGAAGCGTTGTCAGCGGGCGGACGGCCACAGGCGCAGAGGAGGCCGAGCACCAGCAGGATGACGGCGATGCGATTGGCGCGGAAAGGCATGTTTCCCCCAATCAGAATATCAAGGAGTGCGAGGGCGGTGGGTGGTGCCTGGCGAGCGGCTGCCCGCTGCCACATGGCTCCGGCTCGGGTATAATATCTGCATGCCGAGAGCAGCCTTATTTACGCTGCTGGTCGCCTCCGTTCTGAACGGGTCTCTGCAAGCACAGCGGGCAGCGCCGGCATTTCACGGGAATGCTGCCGGACAGCGTGTTCGCTCAGGCATTGCCTGGCAGCGCGGCTTCCCAAACAGATACTTTCCCAGCGGTTCTCACCGCCGTAACAGCTTCGGTTCCAGTTTTGTCCCATATTTTTTCCCGTACGACGAGCCGTTTGGGTACGAGCAACCCGATGCTGAAGCAGTGACGAATGAGCCTGGGCCCCCAGTCGCAATTCTACGGACACCGGAACGTCCTGTACCCAAGGCGCAGGTCATCGAAATTCCGGGCGTTGCCAATGCAAACGCCAAAGTATTACCGCCAACCATATTCATCCTGGCAAACGGAGAGCGACTGGAAACTCGGCGGTTTGTGCTCACGGCAAGCCTTCTGTCTGTCAGCATTGACCGTCACCAGCGCAACGTCCCGGTTGACATGCTCGACATCAACGCGACAGTTGCCACCAATCACGAACGTGGAATTGATTTGCGGATTCCGGACGACCGGAATGAGATTTCTGTAAGCTTCTGAGAAACCAATAAATACGCTGGATTTTCTCCCCGATCAACGCGCCATCCGACAGGTAATTACCCTTCCTGGCCTTGCCTTAATTCATCCCGAATCATCACAAATTTGATGTGACAGCGCGCACTTAGCGGCCATGGGGATTCGCACTACACTTTCCCTAATCAGGTCTAGCGCGGTTCATTCGCGGAAAAGTTGGGGCTGGCTTTTTCCCAGCTTGGAATCGCAAAGGTCGCAATGTTCCGTCGCTACCAGCATTTTCTTGCGGTTTCTCCGGACCGCAAGCGGATGTTGCGATGGGTCGGGCGGCGGTCTGAATCTCAGGAGTAATGTCGGCATGAACATCGCAACCCAATTTCCGGCGGCACGCGATTACGATCGCGATCTGCGCTTCCGTGCGATGTTTGAAGGGGCCGCGATTGGAATCGGGATTTGCCGGCTCGATGGCGGGATTCTGGAAGCGAATCCCGCGCTCAGCGGAATGCTCGGCTACAGCCAACAAGAACTGGCCGGCACGCACGCTCGTGAGCTTTATCCGGAACCTTGCCATGAACTTGGCCGCGACATTTCCCCCGGCAATTCTTCGTCAGACGAACGATGGCTGGGCGAGCTGATGCGGGGCGAGCGCGGCTCGTTCGAAATCGAAAAACGCTACCGGCGCAAGGACGGATTCGAGTTCTGGGGACATCTGACGGTGTCGCTGGCTCGCGATGCCCGCCGCGAGCCCGCCTTCCTGATTGCGATGCTCGCGGACGCGACCGAGCGCAAACGGGTGGAAGAACATCTGCGCGAAGCCGAGAAGATGGAAGTCATCGGACGGCTGGCGGGAGGAATCGCGCACGACTTCAACAACCTGCTGACCGGAATTCTGCTGTACTGCGACCTGCTGAGCGCTGGGTTGGAGAAGGGCGGACCTGAGAGCAGCGGATTCGAGGGCGCCGGACTGGCGAACCGCCGATTGGAGAACAGATTGGAAAACAATAGATTGGAGAACAATGGATTGGAGCGGAGCGAACTGTACCAGCACGTTGAAGAAGTCCGCATGGCGGGCGAGCAAGGCGCTGCCTTGACACATCAACTACTGGCGATCGCGCGCAAGCAAGCCGCGGAGCCGCACCCTATTCGGGTCAACGAAGTGGTGGCTTCCACGGAAAATCTGTTGCAGCGGCTGATCGGCGAGCAGATTGAACTGGTCGTAGTGCTCGACTCGGTGCTCGACTCCGGCGCCGGGCTGGTGCTCGCCGATCCAGTGCAGTTGCGGCAGATCCTGATGAACCTGGTGCTGAACGCGCGCGATGCGATGCCGCAGGGAGGGAAGATCAGGTTGATCACGCGGGCGGGGGAATTTCCCAGCGAATTTCCTAATAGCGCTAAACCCGGGAGTGCCCGGCGCGCCGTCTCGCTGGCGGTGCAAGACAACGGCTGCGGGATGGATGCGGAGACTCGCGCGCGGCTGTTCGAGCCTTTCTTCACCACCAAGAAGCTGGGAGAGGGGACGGGTCTGGGCCTGGCGACGGTCGAGCGCATCGTCAGTGAAGCGGGCGGAAGGATCGAGGTCGAGAGCGAGCTGGGACGCGGCACCTCGATTGAAGTATTTCTTCCGGCGATCGAGGCTTCAATCGAGGAGTCTTCGAATCAGCATTCCCCGAATCAGACTGATTCACAAACCATTTTCCAGAAGGGCCCTGATCGAACGTGTGGTTGAAGTTCTTCATCGTGAAGTTTCTTGCTCGTCAAATTTGGGCTCGTGAAGTTCTGCATCGCCAGGGAGATTCGACATGTTCAACGCATCGACCGCCGCTGTCCTCAGTCATAGCCAAAGCCATGCCCCGCAAATCGAGGGAGCGAATTTCTTGAACCTTCTGATCGTGGACGAGGACCGCGCCATCCGCGAGGCGTGCCGGGAGGTGGCGCAATCGCTCGGATTCAACACGCAGGTAGCCGAGTCTGCCGGACAGGCCTACCGGTTGCTCGACAGCTCCAGCACCGACGCCGTGCTGCTGGACTTACGGCTGCCGGGCGCGGGCGGCCTCGAAGCGCTGCATACGATCAAGAAGCATCGTGCCGACGCGCTGGTGATCGTGGTGACCGGCTATGGCACGGTGCAGTCGGCGGTGCAGGCGATGAAAGATGGCGCGTACGACTACGTCACCAAACCCTTCAGCATGGAGGAGCTGCGTCTGCTGCTGGAGCGCGTGGCCGGGCATCTGCGGCGAAGGACGGAGAACCGCGTGCTGCGGGAGACTCTCAAATCGCGGCAGGGGTTCAGCAACATCATCGGGCGCGCGCCGGAGATGGAAAAGCTCTACCGCATCATCGCGAAAGCCGGACAGAGCGCGCACCCGGTGCTGATTCTGGGCGAAAGCGGCACGGGCAAGGAGTTGGTCGCGAAGTCGATTCACATGGCCGGTGTGTTCCGCAACAAGCCGTTCATTCCGGTCGACTGCGGATCGCTCGTGCCGACCTTGATCGAAAGCGAATTGTTCGGCCACGTGCGCGGCGCCTTCACGGGCGCGACCAATCCCAAGGAAGGGCTGCTGGCGATCGCCGCCGGGGGCACGGTATTTCTGGATGAGATTGGCGAGCTGCCGACCGACTTGCAGGCGAAGCTGTTGCGGGCGATCCAGGAGAAGGAGATCCGTCCGGTGGGAAGCGTGAAGCGCGTTCCCATCGATGTGCGGATTCTGGCCGCGACCAACCGCGACCTGGAACGAGCCGTGACTGAGGGCACGTTCCGCCGCGATCTTTTTTTCCGGCTGAACGTGCTCACCCTGCGGATTCCCCCCTTGCGCGAGCGCCGGCAGGACATCCCGCTGCTGGTGGCGCATTTTCTTGAGCGCATCGGGCGCGAGGCAGGAAACGAAAAGACCATTCCGGACGAGTCACTCAAGGCGCTGCTGAATTACGACTGGCCCGGCAACGTGCGCGAACTAGAGAATTCGCTGGAGCGGGCCTGTGCGCTCAGCAGCGCGCACGAAATTCAGATGCGCGATCTTCCCACCAAGATTTACAGCGCGCCCGTCGAATTGATGGGGATGAGCCAGCCGAGCAATGGCATCGTGCCTATAGCGGAACTGGAGAAACAAACCATCCTAAACGCGCTCGCGCAGGTGAATGGAGACAAGATGCTGGCGGCGCGACTGCTGGGCATTGGAAAGACCACGCTGTACCGCAAACTGAAAGAGTACCAGTCCCAAAACTGAGCTGCCGGGCAAAGCGCTCGTGCCAGAACGGGAGGTTAAGCGGAAGGCCCAGCGCACAACTCATTTATTTTCAGGCTAGAACAATTGGCCCGGAAGTTGCGAGAGGGTTTCATCATGATTCTTCTTGCGACGGCGAGCGAGCGGGCATCCGAATGTGCCGCAGCGCTGAAAGAGGCTACGGGCGAGGAGGTCGTGGTAGCGGAAAGTCTGGCGCGGGCAGCCACACTTTTGCGGGCAGAATGCTATCTGGCGGTGGTGCTCGATCAATACCTGCTCGAAGCCGAGCCGCATGAAGCCGAGACCACGCTCGAGCACCTGGGCACTGCCATTCCAGTGCAGGTGAATCTGGCGATCAGTGGAATGGAGCGCCTGGTGCGGGAAGTCCGGGCGGCCATGCAGCGCCGCCAGCGGGAGGAAGTAAGGGCCCGAAAAGCGGCGATCGGCAGGCTCCACGGCGAACTGAGTGGCACGGTCACGGTGCTGCTGCTGTCCATCGAACTGGCCCTGGAAACCCCCGGCTTGCCCCCGGCGGCGGCCGAAAAGCTGCAAGTGGTTCACGAACTGGTGAAAAAGCTCCGCAAGCAATTGGAGACCACGGGCTCAATGGTAGAGTCCGAACCATCTGCACACGTCTAATGGTCCAAGCCAGAAAAACGGCTGGCAGATTTGTCATGCCAGCCGTTCGTAACTTTCCGGTGCAATTTGTTAGCGGCCGCCCCGGGACCCTCCATGGCCCCCTCCGCGAGAACCAGCAGCTGGACCGCGCGCTTCGAAGCCGCGCCGAACCGCCGGACCACGACCCACTGGACCATGTCCGACAAAGCCGCGTCCCGCAAAGCCGCGGCCGTAGGCGCGTCCGTAGTATGGATGTCCCCACCCGTGGTACCAGGGGCCTGCGCCGATGAAGATCCCGTCCGCGAACCAGCTCGGACCGTAGTAGCCATAGGGCGCGCAAGCATACGGATAGTCCGGATAATAGCCGTAAGCACAGACCGGCGGGCCAGCCACATAGCCGCCGACGCCGATCCCCACTCCGACCCTGACCCCTGCCTGCGAGTACGCAACCGGCAACGTCAGTAAAGCAAGCAGTGCAACATATCTCAAGTATTTCATGGTGAACCTCCCCTTTCGCTCCGCTGGGCGATTCGTTGTCGCGATTCGCCGGAGCGAGAGGCGATTCAGCTTTCTGTTTCTTCTGAAGCGCCTACACATTCAAACTCAGATCGCGGCGAAAAGTTGCGGGGAGACAAGTGGCTGATTTCAGCCATCCTGCGTGAAATCAACCAGTTGGAACGGAATGGGTGAAGCGGACCGCAAAACGCTAAGGAACGGGGCCCCCCAAGTTTTCTTAGGAGAAAGCCCTTCGAGATATATCTTCGGCCCGAAGGCCAGCGCCTGACCGCAAGTTCAGATGGGCACTCTCGCCAAGGGCACGATGAACTGAATACCGTCAACGTGCTTGCCCTGGAGCCGCTCGTCATTGGTGACGAAAAGATCCACGTTCGCGCTTGCAGCGCAGGCTAACTGAATAGCGTCGGGCGGCTTGAGCGATCTTTCCGATCGCAGGGCCGCGTATACCTTCGCCGCTTTCACATCGAAGGAAATCATAGTCGACGCCGTGGAAATTGCGCGCTCATATTTTCTGCAAAGTTCAGAGTCGCTGCGCTCGGTGGGTTTCACCAGTATCTCGCCCAGGGTGAGGGTGGAAGTCAGCAATTGATCGCCCCGGTCGAGCATCTTCGAACGAAGCTGTCCGACAGCCTCTGAGAGCACCCCGTAGTCCTCGAACAGGTAAATGAAGAGGTTGGTGTCCCAAAAAATGCGACTCATTCCCAGCCCTCGCGCAGGCGGCGTACATAATCGTCGGCGTGCTCATCCGCCCAAAGCTCTTTTCCAGATCCACGAAGAGCTAACAAAGGATCATCGTCGATTGCTCGCTCGGCGGCTTTCACACACCAGCCGCGATACCACGCGAGGAGTCCTTTTAACCAGTTTTCGGGCAGATCCTCCGGTTTAGGCGAAATCTTCCCGCCCTCTCGTTGAGGATGATAAGCGTCGCCATGGCGAAACAGACGACGGCGTCCAGGCGACGTTTCGAAGAGCATTCTGTAGCGTCCAGGGTTTGGAGGACGATTGGCGACGCAATGCTGCACCACGTGTACATAGAAACCAGGCCGCAGTGGCCCCATAAATCTGAGTTCCTTCGCAGACCCTGCGAATTCCACAATCTCTTCGATCAAAAAATCTGGACGCTCAGGGTACCGCTGGTGAAGCATGAGTGTTGCAACCCAAACCTCGTCGGCCACTTTGATGGTTGGCTCAGTAATGGTCTGCCTAGTGGTTGCTGTCTTCATAACGAACTCCTATGGGGCCGGAGGTCGTGCTGTTCTAGCTTGCGCGTTTCATAGGTGGGCATTGTATCTTCCCCAGTCCTCAAAAAAGTAATTACATCATAACTTGGTATTTAATAATTGTCAACTTATTCTCTTTCCGTTCGACCTTCGGGTTAACACAGCAAAGAAATACGCGGATAACATGGCGCTGAAGTGGGCAGGCCTCGGCTGCGGAAGAACCCAAGAAAACTCTTCCCTAGGCACAGCCCTCGCCCCTAAACTGAAGGCAAGTAGGCCCGAGGGTAGCTCCCAGCCCTCGATCCCCCGAGGGTTCTGTGCGCGTACTGGTGACGGCTGACACGTTCAGCGGAGTGTGGACTTACTCCCGCGAACTGGTTTCGGGTCTGGTGACTCAAGGGGCGCAAGTCACGCTCGTCAGCTTTGGAGAAATTCCGCTTCCCCATCAAACCGCATGGATGGAGGGGCTACACGGCCTCGAATATCATCCCACCGCGTTTCGTCTCGACTGGATGCAGGAAGGTGTGCAGGACTTCCACGCGGCTGAGGATTATCTGTGCGCGGTTGTGCGCGACACGCGTCCTGATTTTCTGCATTTGAATCAGTTGAGTTTTGGAGCGCTGCCGGTGGCGACGCCGCGGCTGGTGGTGGCGCACGGCGATGTGATCACGTGGTGGTTGAGCATCCACGGACACGAACCCGCCGCCTCGGCCTGGCTGAAGTGGTATCGCGAAACGATGGTCGCGGGGTTGAAGCGGGCCGAGGCCGTGGTCTCGACTTCGCGCTGGATGGAAGAGATGCTGCGCCTTGCCTACGGCGACGATTTCGAGGGATACATCATTCCGCCCGGACGCAATCCGATCTACTTCAATCCGTTTCTGGCGAAGGAGGAGTCGGTGCTGGCGATCGGGCGCTTGTGGGATACGGGAAAACAGGTGGCATTGCTGACCCAGCACACGCACGGCCTGCCGGTGTGCATCGTGGGGGCGGATAACCCGATTCCCGCGCCGCCGGTGCCGATCCGCGCCGACGTGCGCGTCTCCACCGGCGAACACGAGATTTCAGTGAAGGGAGCGCAGACCGAATCGCAACTGCGCTCGCTCTACAGCAAGTCAACGATTTTTGCCGCGACCTCGCGCTACGAGCCTACGGGGCTGGCGTCGATCGAGGCGGCGTTCTCGCGCTGCGCACTGGTGGCAAACGACATCGAAGTGTATCGCGAACTGTGGGGCGATGCGGCTTTGTACTTCGAACGAAATAACGCCGAGAGCCTGAGCGAAGTGCTCGCCCAACTGGACGAAGACCGCGAGCTCACACGCCTCTACGGGACGCGAGCCTACAATCGGGCGCGCGAGCGCTTCACGGCGCGACGGATGGTGGACGACTATCTGCGGTTGTACCGGCGGTTGCGGACTCCGAAAGTCGCGGTGGCATAAGGCCGAGGCAAGTTCGTCAAGTGCGGGATTCTCTGCGTGACAGATAAGCATCCAACGACCACGGGCCTGCGCCCACAATCAGAAAGAACAGTGCGCCCAGCCACATGCAGTAGTCGGTGCGCGCCTCGTGCATGGCAGCCCAAAAACCGGATTTTGCCAGCATGGGTATCTTCGTTGTAAGGATCGCGACGCTGATGTCGATGAGCAGAGGTATGGCGGCGAGCCTGGTGAGTAATCCCAGAATCAGAAGCGAGCCACAGACGATTTCCACGACGCCGACGAAGGGCGCAAAGAAGTGAGGAGCAGGAATACCGATCTTAACGAACCGCCCTACCCCGAGAGCCTCGGGAAACAAGAACTTTTGAATCCCCTCAGACAGAAACACCCAGCCAACCAGCAGCCGAACGAGCACCGTAGCCGCCGGAGCGTCGCTACTTAAGGTTATGGGATCACGCATCTTCTTCCACTCCGGAAAAACTGCAACTGCCTGGGTAAAGCGGTCCCTCACTTCTCGAAGAGCGGACACGGGACAGTCAGCAACCGTAAACCGTTTCAAGGGGAAGGGTCAAGGCCGGTCTCACGGTCGGCCCATGCTATACTTTTTAAGCATCTTTCCTGTCAGATCAGCAGACGGAGGACGGTATCGACAAGCGTTTTATCCGCATGAATGAGCGTATCCGGGCGCGCGAAGTTCGCGTGATCGGTGACGAGGGGGAACAGATTGGCGTGATGCCTCCCTTCGAGGCGCTCAAGATGGCCCGCGAAAGAAACCTGGACTTGGTGGAAATTTCTCCGACCGCGCAACCTCCGGTTTGCCGCATCATGGACTACGGGAAATTTCTGTACCAGAACGAAAAACGCGAGCGCGAAGCCAAGAAAAAACAGAAGACGATTACGGTCAAAGAAGTGAAGTTTCGTATCAACGTGGACGATCACGACTACGAAACCAAAAAGAATCACGTGCTGCGCTTTCTCGACGAAGGCGACAAGGTGAAAGCGACCATCTTCTTCCGGGGACGCGAAATGACGCGGCAAAGCCTGGGCCGCCAGATTCTGGAACGTCTGATCAAGGACGTCGACCAGAAAGGTCTGGTGGAGTTCCGTCCACGGCAAGAAGGCAACACGCTGCACTTGATTCTGGCGCCGAAGAAGGAAACCGGAGCGAAGGAAAAGCCGCCTGCTCGTCCGAAGCCCGCACCTCCCGCGTCGCAAGGCGGCGCGCAGACAGCGTAAAATCAGTCGTCAGTTATCAGTTGTCAGTCATCAGTAAAACCTTCGTACCGCGATCGATTCGCGCTGCGTAACTCTGATGACGTAACTGAGAACTGACAACTGAGAACTGAGAACTGACTTTTATGCCTAAACTAAAAACACACAAAGGCGCTTCCAAGCGCTTCAAGAAAACCGGGACGGGAAAAGTGAAACGGCACAAAGCGTTTCTCCGCCACATCCTGACCTCGAAAGCCAAGAAGCGCAAAAAAAAGCTGGGGAATTCCGTGCTGGTGAGTGCTGCGGACCTTCACAAGGTGAAGCGGATGATCCCGTACTAACAACAGTAGCCAGTTGCCAGTGGCCAGTAAGACCACAACCCTTAACCAAGTCTGCGGAGCGAAATGCACCGCAGCGGCGCGTGAAGAGGTCGGGCTTCAGAAATCCCACTCCCACCCCAGAACGGCAAAACCGTCGTTCCGGGGACCCGGTTTGGGTAGAAGCCTCCTTACCTCCAGCCGCCAGATGAAATGAAAAAGGAGAACAGCAATGCCTCGTGTAAAACGCGGAACCAAACGCCGCGCCAAGCGCAAAAAGATTCTTGAACGCGCCAGTGGATATTTCCTAACTAAGTCCAAACTTTACCGCTCGGCGAAAGAAGCGGTCGAGCGCGGGCTGAAGTTTGCCTACTCCGGCCGCAAGCAGAAGAAGCGCCAGTACCGGTCGATCTGGATCGTGCGCATCGGCGCCGCCGCCCGGCTGAACGGACTGAACTACAACCAGTTCATCAGCGGACTGAAGAAGGCCGGCGTGGAACTCGACCGCAAGATTCTGGCGGATTTGGCGGTGAACGATCCGGCGGGATTTGGAAGTCTGGCGGAGCAGGCAAAGAAGGCGAACCCAGCGGCGTAGATGTCAACTTTCAGCTATCAGTTGTCAGCTATCAGCCGTCAGCTTTCAGTCTTAATTTAGTCGTGTCATCCTGAGCGAAGCGAAGGACCTATGCATTTCGCCTGCGCCAGCAGAATGCATAGGTCCTTCGCTTCGCTCAGGATGACAATTCTCTTAAGGGTTGCTCGGGGATCATGCCCTACACCGTTCCCAAACTGACCGACTTCTCGACCTCGGCGCTCGACAGCGCAGTGCGCGAACTTCTGTCTGCGCTCGACCAAGAATCGGCAGCGGTCGCTTCCGAGAACGATTGGAAAGTATTTCGCGATCGCTGGATGGCGCGCAAGAACGGCATACTTACTCAGATCAATGATCTCTGGCTGAAAGGCGCGCCGGGACCGAACAAGCGCGAGGTTGGGCAACGCGTCAACGAACTCAGATCCCAAGTGGAGAACAAAGTCGCGGAGACTAAGCGATGGTTGCTCGCGCCTGGCGTCCAGGTCACGCACAGCGGCATCCCCGTCTCTGCAGCGGACCTTGAGGCGTATTGGCGAGTCGAAAGGCTTAAGGCTGAGCGTGTCGACACCACTCTCCCCGGTATTCGCCGCCCTATAGGCGCGGAACATCCCGTCATCAAGACGATGAACGAGATGATTGGCGTATTCCGCAATCTGGGCTACTCGGTCGAGGAAGGTCCGGAGATTGAGACCGACTTTTACAACTTCGAGGCGCTGAACTTTCCTCCGAACCATCCCGCGCGCGACACGCAGGACACGCTGTTCATCGCCGGGCAGGAATCGAAGCCGCTGCGCGACCGCCTGCTGCTGCGCACGCATACTTCGCCGGTGCAGATTCGCACCATGCAGAAGACGAAGCCGCCGGTGCGCGTGGTGTGTCCGGGGAAAGTTCATCGCAATGACGCGCCCGACGCGACGCACTCGCCCATCTTTCATCAGATCGAGGGTCTGGCGGTCGACACCAACATCACGTTCTGCGATCTGAAGGGCACGCTCGACCACGCCATGAAAGCGATGTTCGGATCGAGCGTGAAGACGCGCTTCTATCCGTCGTTCTTTCCATTCACCGAGCCGAGCGCGGACGTGCAGATCAGTTGCATTTTCTGCGATGGCAAAGGCACACGCGACGGCGCTCCGTGCCGCAACTGCAAGGCCAGCGGGTGGATTGAACTACTGGGTTGCGGTATGGTCGATCCGAATGTGTACGGCTTCGTGGATTACGACGCAACAAAAGTTTCAGGATTCGCCTTCGGCATGGGCGTGGAGCGGATTGCGATTCTGAAGTATGGCGTGGATGATATTCAGCTTTTCTTTCAAGGCGATGTAAGGTTTCTGGAGCAGTTTGGGTAGGACGGTCGTCGTTAGTCGTTAGTCGTTCGCGATTCGTCATTGGCTGTTGGCAACAACGCGCCGTGTTAATTCGGCCATTTCAATTACTGTCATCCTGAGCGGAGCGAAGGACCTACGTATTTCGCCCACGCCAGCAGAATGCATAGGTCCTTCGCTTCGCTCAGGATGACAAGCGGCAAAAGTGAAGAACTGATAGCTGGTAGCTGACAGCTAGAAGCTGCTTACATGAAAATTTCTCCTCATTGGCTGCGCGACTTCGTTGACTTCCCGGTCGATTACAGCCGGCTTGCGGACGAACTCACGCTTGCGGGTGTCGCGGTCGAGGGCATCTCGGGCTCGGGCGAGGCGACCATCTTTGAGATGGACATCACGACAAACCGTCCCGATGAGATGAATCATTATGGCGTGGCTCGCGAGGTCTCGGCGCTCTACGATTTGCCGCTCAAGCCGATCGAGCCGAAGCTGCCGCCGTCGCAAGGTAAGTCCGACGTCACGATTGATATTCAGGAACCTGAGCTGTGTGCGCGCTTCACGGCGCGCGAAATTCGCGGCGCTGCCATCAAGCCCTCGCCCGCAAACATTGCCAGTCGTCTGCAACTGCTCGATCAACGGCCCATCAGCAACGCGGTGGACGCCACCAACTACGTTTTGTGGGAGAGTGGCAAGCCGACGCACGTGTTCGATCTCGATCTGCTCGAAGGCCGGCGACTGATTATTCGTAGAGCCCGAACTGGTGAAACGCTGAAGACTCTGGATGGCGTGGAGCGCACGCTTTCCACTGAAGATCTCGTGGTTGCCGACGCGAGAAAGCCGGTGGGGCTGGCCGGTGTGATGGGCGGCTTCGACACGATGATTACTGAGAAGACGAAGAACATCCTGATCGAATCCGCGTGGTGGGACCCGGTCACCGTGCGCCAGATGTCGAAGCGGCACGGTCTTCACACCGACGCCTCGCACCGATTTGAGCGCGGCGCCGATTTCGAATCGACCGTCCCTTCGACCAACCGGGTCGCCGAACTGATACTTGCATCCGGCGGCGGCACACTCATCGGCGACGTGATCGATGTAATCGCACGCCAGCTTGATCTTGCCCCGGTCGAGCTCGACCTACGGGAAGTACACCGCATTCTCGGCGAGGAACTCAGCACGCTTGAAATCAGCCGCATCCTTACTCGTCTCGGTTTCACGATGCTTCCGGGCGGCGAAGATGCTTATCTGGTCCACATCCCGAGCTGGCGGCTCGACATCGAGCGCGAGATTGACATCATCGAAGAACTGGCGCGCCTGCACGGCTACGACAAGTTCCCCAACACGCTGCCCGCCTACAGCGGCGAGGTTCGGGAGCTGCCTGATGCGCACAAAGACGCGCGGCTGCGCTCTTCGCTGCTGGCGCTCGGTTACAACGAAGCCATTTCGCTGACCTTCATTTCGAAAGAGGATGCCCGGCGTTTTTCGACCGCTGCCGAACTCGACCTCGCGAACCCGCTGAGCGACGAGGCTTCGGTGATGCGCACGTCGATGGTTCCGAGCATGCTGAACATGCTGGCTTACAACCTGAATCGAGGCAGCGACAATGTTCGCCTGTTCGAGGCTGGAAATGTATTCGAGGCGTCAGGAGACAAGTCGCTGGAGATGAAGCGCATTTCGATCGGCGCGACTGGGAATGTGGACGCGGAGGTGGTGCGCGGACTTGTCCCGGGAGCGGCGGCGCGTCCGTTTTCATTCTTCGACCTGAAGGGCGACGTCGAAAGCCTGCTCTCGTCCTTCAGCCGTTGGACACTCTATTACGACGCGCAGACGCATACGGCTGACTACTATCATCCCGGACGCTCGGCCCGCGCTGTGCTGGATGGCGCTATCGTCGCCCAGTTTGGCCAGATTCATTCGGATGTGGCCGCGGCGCGCAAACTGCGACAGGATGTTTTTGTCGCCGAGATCTATCTCGACCAGCTCTACCAGCACGATCTGCGCCAGGTACGTTATGAGGCGCTGCCGCGCTTCCCTGGCGTCGAGCGCGACTTCTCCTTTGTTTTTGACGATGGGGTGGAGTTCGAGAAAATTCACCAGAGCGTCAGCGGATTGGGCATTGCCGAGCTGCGCAGTTTCGTCCCGGTGGAGATTTTCCGCGGAGAAAAAGTTGGGACGGGCAAGTACTCGATTCTGACGCGGGCCAAGCTCCAGTCAAGCGAGCGCACCCTGCGCGACGACGAGGTGGCGCGATGGGCAGAGCAGATTGTGAAGGCGCTGGAAGGGCTGGGCGGCGTGCAGCGGGTGTAGACCCTTTTCACCACGTGCCTCCGTGGTGAAATCAATTTGTGCTAGCCTTACTCTCCATGACTCAGGTTTCGGCCCATCCCAAGCACTTCCTCTCCGACAAGGTTGAGCATTTTACCGAGTCCGTGATCCGCGAGATGACTCGGCAGGCGATGCAATATGACGCCATCAATCTGGCGCAGGGCTTCCCTGATTTCTCCGCGCCTGCCGAAATCAAACGTGCGGCGCAGGAAGCCGTCGCTGCCGACGTGAATCAGTACGCCATCACCTGGGGTGCGAAGAGCCTGCGGGTTGCCATCGCGCGGCAGATGCAGGAGTGGCAGGGGATCGAGGTCGATCCGGAAAAAGAAATTGTGGTGTGCTGCGGCTCGACCGAAGCGATGATCGCGACGCTGCTCGCGGTGTGCAACAAGGGCGACGAGGTGGTGGTCTTCGAGCCCTTCTATGAGAACTATGGGCCAGACGCGATTCTCAGCGGAGCCAAGCCACGCTTTGTCAGTTTGCGTCCACCGCAGGCATCGAAAGGCGAGGGGGGAGGCGAGTGGACGTTCGATGAACAGGAATTGCGCGAAGCTTTTCAGCACAGGACAATCCAACATCACACCAAGGCCATTATCCTTAACACGCCGAACAACCCTACCGGCAAGGTGTTCAGCCGCAAGGAACTGGAACTGATTCGCGACCTGTGTGTCGAGTACAACGTGCTCGCCATCACTGACGAAATCTACGAGCACATTCTTTACGATGGATCGGAGCACATTTCGATGGCGCGGCTTGACGGCATGCGCGAGCGCACGATCACGATCAATGGGCTCTCAAAAAGCTATAGCGTCACGGGATGGCGCGTCGGCTGGGCGGTTGCGCCTCCGGCCATCACGAACGCGATCCGCAAGGTGCATGACTTCCTGACGGTGGGCGCGCCCGCGCCTTTTCAGGAAGCCGGAGCGGTGGCGCTAAGTCTGCCTGCCAGTTACTACCGCGAACTGGCCGATCGGTATCGCACGCGGCGCGATCATCTGATCCCAGCGCTGGAGAAAGCCGGGTTCTGCTGTTACCGTCCGCGGGGCGCGTATTACGTGATGACCGACATCAGCGCCTTCGGGTTCGGGAACGACGTGGAGTTCGCCACTTATCTGGTCAAGGAAATCGGAATTGCTTGCGTGCCGGGGTCGAGTTTCTACAAGCATCCGAAAGATGGATCTCAACAGGTACGTTTTGCCTTCTGCAAAAAACCTGAGACACTGGATGAGGCGGCGCGACGGCTGGAAAAGCTGGTACGAAAGTAGCGCAAAATCCACAGCAAACTGCGCTATACTTCGCTTCAACGCTGAGACATTCCCCGAAAGCGAGTGGTTCCCATGTCCGTGAAAACCGTGGAAGAGGTATCTGCCGAGGTTCCGGCTGAAGATTTTGAGGCGCTGGAAGAGAAAGTTTATCGCACCATTGAGTTGTACAAGGCCGCCAAAGAAGCCCGGGCTACCGCCGAGCGCGACGCGAAGCGGCTGCGGGAGCAACTCGAAGAGCGCGAGGAAGAAAACGAAACCCTGCGCCGCGAACTGGTGCAACTGCGCAAGGATCGCGAGGACATACGAGGCCGGGTGGAAAAAATGTTGGGCCAGATGGAAAGCCTGACGCGTGAGCAGGCGGCAAGCTGAACGATTACTGCGAACCAAACGGCGGCGGCAAACATCCGCCTGGCAGTCGTGTGGCAGGAAGGAATCCGCCGAGGAGTGACATGGCCACTGCGAGCAAACAACCTCCGACCAAGGACGCGCTGACCAAAGATGCGTTGACTAAAAATGCCCCGGCCAAAGATGCGGCCAACGGCAGTGTGCGGGTCGAAATCTTCGACCAGGTTTATAACCTGCGGGGCTCGGACGCGGACTACATTCTGAAGCTCGCCGAGTACGTGGACGGCAAGATGCGCGCGGTATCCGAACAGACGGCAACGGTCGATTCGGTGCGGCTGGCGGTGCTGGCGGCGCTGAATATTGCGGATGAATATCATCTGCTGAAGCGGCGATTGGAGACGGCTTCGCCGGAAGCGCGGCAGCGGGCCAGCAAACTGGCAAGCGCGCTGGACGAAGTTTTGCAAGATACCCGGCGCACGGGCTCAAGTCGATCGTAATCTGCTGGTCATCTTCCATCGCATATCCCAGTACAGTGGCCGCAGGCAGCTGCCGAGCTGCGCTCGGCTTGGACGGGCGAGGCGCCCGTCCCCACACGAGCACAACTGCCAGCAAACCTCCTGCCAACTATTTTGCATTTTCCTCTTGCGAATCTCTTCACGGTTTCCTAGCATTCAAGGTGAAAGCCGACCTGCAAGGTTGGTGATGGTGGCAACCGATTTTTGAACCAATGAAGAATGAACGGGGACTCGACTCGCAAAAAGATCCGGTGTGCTATGTTCCGCCATGCGGAAAAGCCTAATGGGTCGCGGCGGGTTCCCACCGTCTGAGACGGGTTCATTCTCGGCCCACCACACGGCCCAGTGGGTCGGCTTGTTCAATTCAGGTATTAGGTATTAGGTGTCAGGTCTTAAGAAAAGCTGGGCCCCGGGGAGATGCGTTCTTCTCTGCGATCTTGTGAATTACTGCGGACGGGCGGGATGCCCGTCACTCCATCGTACCTCTTGCCTTTCCTGAGACCTGACACCTGAGACCTGTTCTCCTCTGCTAGACTTTCTTTAGAGACTCAACCCGCAATTGGAGCATCCAAACTAACGTGTTTCCCAGACTTTTTCACATTGGCAGTTTCTACCTGCCCACGTATGGTGTCCTGGTCGCATCGGGCGTGCTGATCGGGCTCTGGATAGGCGTACGCAATGCAGAGAAGCAGGGCATCAACGGTGACGATGCCTGGAATCTTGGCATCCTCGTTGTGCTCGCGGGGATTGTCGGGGCAAAGGTTCTTTATGTCATCAACGACTGGAGCTTCTACGCGAACAACTGGCGGGAGATTTTCAGCCTCAACACGCTGCAGGCGGGAGGCGTATTCTCCGGCGGACTGATCGCCTCGTTCCTCACGGCGGCCTGGTACGTGCGGCGTCACCGGATGCCGGCGCTGCGCACTTGCGACGCCTTCGCTCCCGGGCTGGCCTTTGGCCACGTCCTTGGACGTTTCGGCTGTTTCTCTGCCGGCTGCTGTTACGGCAAATCGACCAGTCACTTCTGGGGCGTCATCTTCACCAATCCTTTGGCGAATTCCGTCAGTGGAACTCCGCTTGGCGTCAGGATTGAACCGACACAACTGATCGAAGCCGCAGCCGAGTTTTTCAATTTCCTGCTGCTGACCTGGCTGCTCGGGCGCAAGAGGTTCGATGGGCAGGTATTTGGCAGCTTCATGATCCTGTATGGAATCGAGCGTTACTTCATCGAGTTTCTGCGCGACGATCCCGGACGCGGTGAAGTCTTCGGCGGGCTGATGACGGGAACGCAGTTGATTTCCATTCTGCTGGTCATCGGCGGTGGATTGATCTGGTGGCTGAAGAGCGGAGTGCCGAAGAGAGTACCGGCGCAGAGCAGTGTTTAGTTGCCTTCCAAAATGCCCGAATTCCCTGTAACTCTCGTCGTCTCTGCAAATGGCGCAGGACAGCGCCTGGACCAATATCTCGCGACGCAACTTTCTGATATCAGTCACGCAGAGGTCAGTCGAGCCCGCGTGCAGCAACTCATCGCCAAGGGTGAGGTGCTGGTGAACCAGGCCGCGGCGAAGGCGTCGCTGCGGCTGAAGGGCAATGGCGAAGAGCGGATCACGGTCACTGGGCCCCCGCAAGCTCCACCCCTGCGCGCCATTCCGGAAGAGATTGCGCTCGACATCGTCTATGAAGACGACGACCTGGCGATCGTCAACAAGCCCGCGGGCATGATGGTGCATGCGGGAGCGGGAGCGACCGAAGATGCGCGCAACCGCGGAACGCTGGTCAATGCGCTGCTGCATCACTTTGGAAAGCTTTCGGCGGTCGGCGGCGAACTGCGTCCGGGGATCGTGCATCGCCTGGATCGGACGACCAGCGGGCTGATGGTGGTGGCCAAGAACGATGAATCGCACCGCCAGCTGGCAAAGCAGTTCAGCGGTCGCGAGGTGCACAAGACTTACATTGCGCTGGTACACGGCTGGCCGAAGCAGGATCGCGGCACGATTCAAAGCGCGATCAGCCGCCACTCGCAGCGGCGCACGCGCATGACGACACGAGGATTCGGTGGCCGCGAGGCGGTGACGCATTATGTGGTGCAGCGAAAGATCGATGCGCCTTATGGCAAGTTTGCCCTAGTCGAACTCAAGATCGAGACCGGACGCACGCACCAGATTCGCGTGCACATGTCGTCGCTCGGACATCCGGTGGTGGGCGACGCGCTCTATGGCGCGCCGGGCGAATTGCGGTCGCAGTCGAACAAACGCCGGTCGGCCGGCATGCCCGCGACGCTGACGCTGGATCGAAATTTTCTGCACTCGGCAGGGCTCGAGTTGGCGCATCCCCGGACGAAGGAGTTGCTCAAGTTCTCTCGGCCGTTACCGGAGGAACTTGAGAACTTGCTCGACAGCCTGGAAAATGACCGGCAAGAAGGTCCTCGGCTGGAACCTGGCCAGTAAGAACCTGCTCAGTAAAAGCGAAGTATCTTTCCAGCGCTCGGACGCGGGCTATAATGAAGAGAGCAGTTTCTGATCAAACCGTCCTGATGAAATCGCGCATTTTTCTGCTTCTGGTTGCTTTTCATGTCCTGGTCGGCTCGCTCATCGGCCAGACGTCACCGCCTGCTTCCCCGCCGGCGGCCGCGCAGGATGCTCGCGAGAAAACGAGCGTTCCGCCTGACGGCAAGGCGCAGGGTCCGGCGTCCCCAGCCGCGGGCACGCCAGCTTCTTCCACACCAACTCCCGCAACACCAGCTTCCGCCGCATCAGCTCCCACCACATCAATTCCGGCGGAGCGGACGCCGGCAGGGCAGGCTGCAGCGCAACCGGAAAATCCAGCTAAGTCTGATTCCGATGAGTCCGTGGAGACGATCCGCCATGTCGTCAACGAAGTTCGCGTGGTGTTCACCGTTACCGACCGGCACGGCCGCTACATAAAGGATCTGAAAAGCAGCGACTTCAGAGTGATCGACGATCAAAAGCCTGCCGAGCTGCGTAGCTTCCGCAGCGAGACCGATCTGCCCCTGCAGGTGGGGTTGCTGGTGGACGCGAGTAACTCGGTGCGCGACCGCTTCAAATTCGAGCAGGAAGCGGCCATCGAGTTTCTGAACGCCATCATTCGTCCGCGCTATGACAAGGCATTTGTGGTCGGCTTCGACGCCACGCCTGAAGTTACACAGGATTTCACCGACAACACGGAGAGTCTTTCGGCCGGCGTGCGAATGTTGCGGGCGGGCGGCGGCACCGCGATGTATGACGCGCTCTACTTTGCGTGCCGCGACAAGCTGTTGAAGCAGGAGCAGACGCGACCGGTGCGCCGCGCCATCATTCTGCTGAGCGACGGCGAAGACAATCTGAGCCACGTAACGCGTGAGGAAGCCATCGAAATGGCGGAGCGCGCGGAAGTGATCGTTTACACCATCAGCACCAACATCAGCGGAGTGAAGGGCAAGGGGGACAAGGTGCTGGAGCGCATCGCGGAAGCGACGGGCGGCCGCGCGTTTTTTCCCTTCCAGATGCGTGACGTGTCGGATGCGTTTCTGTCCATTCAGGAGGAGTTGCGCAGCCAGTACGCGGTGGCCTACAAGCCGGCGGATTTTGTCCCGGATGGACACTACCGCACGATCGAAATCCTGGCGCAGGATAAAGGTCTGAAGGTGCGCACCCGCAAGGGATACTACGCTCCGAAGCAGTAGCCAAGAAGCGACCAGCAGGCTCTAATTCGCGGGCGATAGCAAAGTGTCCGCATCTACGAATGCAGTGAACGACGCACCCTGCTTGATTTCCGCGTCCTTGCCATGCACGAAAATACCAGCGGGAACAACCGGGACGAACATGAGGCCGATCGCTTTCCCCACCTTATCTTGTCCCTCCTTCGCGGCGGTACCGTGCAGTTTGATAAGAACGCTGCCGGCCTGGAGCGAGTCTACCTGAAAGAAGACCTCGCCCGGCGCACCCCCCATTCCCGTCTTGTCAACTTCGGTAACGGTTGCAACCGCAGGTGTTCCCTTCTTGACCACAACCACGTCCCCGACCTTTAGGTCCTCGGCCAGCGTCAGAGCAATCTTGTCACCCACATCCGCTGTCTTCGAATTCACGTCTGAAGCGATTACAAAAGGAACGGGCGTATCCCGAGCCAGCAAAAGTTTCGGCCCGGAAGGCGCTGCAGCCGGGTTCGAAGCGGCGTTCGGAGCCGCGACCACCGTCGGCGCCGCCGGCGCCGTTCGGGGCACTCCATTCAGCGTGTAGACAGCAGTGGCGACCCGGCTGCGTCCTCCGTATGGCGAGATGGCAATGGCTTGCAGCGTGGTTGTCTTATCAATCGTAATCGGACCCAGGTATCGAGTTGACGCCGCGGTCGGCGTCCAACCATCCGTCGTGTAGTAAATTACCGCTCCACGGGTCGAGTCTTTGATTTTTATCGTCACACTCGCGGAATAGCTGCCGGGTTTCACGGAGAATTTGGGTGTGGCCGCGCCACAGCGATAGCACTGCGTCGTGTTTAGCCCTGCCTGCTGCGCATTCTGCATAGCCTGCTGATTCGCCTGCTGGGCTGCCTGGTTCATTTGGTCAATGGCCTGTTGGCTTGCCTGTTGTGATATCTGTGCGGCTTGCTGCGCTGCCTGTGCGGCCTGCTGCGCCGCTTGCATACCAGGGTCCTGAGCCAGCGCGAAGGAAACCGCCAGCGTCAACGTCAACAACGTGAGATAAGTCCGCATAAATGATTTCCCCTAATAGATGAGATGTACTCGTTCTGACCCGAGATGTCTATCTTGACGAACCAGGAACATCTGCCGTGCCTGCAATGATAGTTCTGTAAAGAAATGTCTTGAGAATACCCACCGCGCGACTTGGATCTCTGAAGCGGGTTTGTATGCAGTAGAAGCGGCTCCCGGGCGGCAAGACGCCGCGGATCGAGAGGATCGTTGACCGAAAGGGGGAACCGGCGGTAAGAGCGTCGGTAACTTCACGTCAGTAACATGTCAGTGACTCTGCGACGTTGGTAACTTGCCGAGACGCGGCGGGCCGGGTTTTATTCATTGTGGAGAAATAACGTGGAGAAATGACTATGCGAATCAGAACCCGGCTGGCGGCGACGGCGATGGTGGGAATCATGCTTTGTTGGTCGGCATACGGCCAGACACCAACGTTGCGGGCGGAGCGGGAACTGTTCGCTTCGGTCAACCAGGCGCGGCGGGCGCAGGGGTTGACTCCGCTGCGGTGGGATGAATCGCTGGCGACAGCGGCGCGGCGCCACGCGGAAGTGATGGCGGAACACGGATCGGCGCAGCATGGGTTTGAGGGTGAGCCGAGCCTCTCGGCACGGGTCAAGCAGGCGCGTGCGCATTTCAATTGGCTGTCGGAAAACGTAATTCAGGGGCCGTCGCCGGAGTTTATTCACGCGCAGTTTATGAAGTCGCCTCCCCATCGCGCCAACATTCTGGACAGGGATATGGATTCGGCCGGAATCGGTGTGGTGGAGCAGGGCGGGCAGTTGTTCGCGGTGGAGGATTTTTCGCAAGCGCGATGAAACGGGGCACCTGATAAAGGCTGATTCAAGTAATGCCCCCTGAATCGGTTTGGCCCACGCACGATTACATGTCCCGACACATCTTTTAGTCTTCGTGGTGAGCTGTGGCGTAGTAACCGCTGCGGGCCTGGACTTTGTAGTCCGACTGCTTGGGCTTGATCTCGACTTTACGGAAAGAGCCGTCGCGAGCGGTGTTGGTGGGTACGTAGCCGGCGTTGTACTGGCTGCGGAGCTCCTGGGAAATCTGGTCGAAGGCCTGGCGAAGTTTTTCGATCTTGTTGCCGACTTCGATTACGCGGCCGCCGGTTTCCTGAGTGAGTTTCTTCATCTCCACATCGCCGGAATAGCCGCCGAAGCCGTAGAAACCGCGGTCGGCGATGAGCAGCACGTAGCAGATGGCATCGGCTTTCTGGGCGGCTTCGATGGCATCCTTGATCTTGAGGCGGCTGCCTTCGTCTTCTCCATCGGTGAGCAGGATCATCGCCTTGCGGCCGACTTCGTGGCTGAATTCGTCGTGAGAGGCGAGATAGACGGCGTCATAGAGCGCGGTGCCGCGTTGGCCGCTTGCAGAGCAAGGAATCGGGCCCTGCGGACCAATGGGACCGCCGGAACAGCCGACTCCGCCGGTATTGATCTTGGCCTGGTTGAGCGCATGTCTGAGCCGGCTGACGGAGTTGGTGAAATCCTGCAGGAGGGTAATGTCGACATCGAAGCTGATGACGAAGGCCTCGTCTTTGGGGCGCAACGTGCTTTCGAGGAAGGAGCCTCCTACTTCCTTTTCCATATCGAGGACGCGCATCTGGCTGCCGCTGGAATCGATGAGGATGCCGAGGGTCAGCGGGAGATCGGATTCGGCCTTAAAATATTTGATGGTCTGGGGCTTGCCGTCCTCGAACAGGTCGAAGTTCTCCTTGTTGAGGTTGGGGATCAGCGCGCCATGCTTGTCTTTGACATTGAAGAACAACTGGACGACTTCGACGTTGACCTTCAGGGTCTCGACGGGCTGGTCCTGCGACTGGGCATTGGAACTGGGCGTGGCCGGGGAGGTGGGTGCCGGAGCCGGAGAATTCTGCGCGGCGGCGGGAAGCGACAGGGTCGTGATTAGGGCGAACATGGCCAGAACGAAGAGACCCGCGGCCAGGCACGATTTGCAATGTACTTTAGGCATTAGCGTTTTTATCCCGATACTTTGCTAGTCTATCCTGTATGGACCTGCAACGGTTAGATGCACCAAAGAGGCACGGCTGGGCATCTGAATTAGTGAAAAGCGGCAGGGACCGGATGGTGCGCGGACTGGCGCCGAACACGACCGAAGAAGAAAGACAGAGGATTCCGGGGATGGCCACGAAAATTGGCACGGTACTGATTCTGGGGCTGACATTATTGCTGGCAGGCGCCTTGGCGGCGCAGCAAAAGCCTGAGGACATCCCGGACGCGCCGTCGGCGACGCGTCCGATACCGCCGCCAGCGCCACCCAGCCCGCGGCAAGAAGCGGAAGAGGAGTCCAAGCCGGATGTGCCCCCGGCGGATGGGTCGGGCGTGACTACCGGGTCGAAGGAGCTTCCCCGGAGCGCTCCGGATTCGGCCGAACAGAAGCAAGCCCCGCCGCCGATGCCGCCGGTTAAGACGGTACCCGCGGGCAGCGTTCCGAAGGATGCAGAAACCGGGCAGGACCTCTACACGATCACGAAGACCGTAAATCTGGTGATGGTCCCGGTTACGGTAACGGACAGCGAGGGCCGGTTGGTCAGCGGCTTGCTGCCCAAAGATTTTTCAGTTCTGGAAAGTGGGCAGAAGCAGACATTGAAATTTTTCACCAGTGATCCGTTTGCACTGTCGGCGGCGGTGATCTTCGATACCGGCATGGCGGACGTGGGTTTGCGGAAGGTGCAGGAAACGCTGTCGGCATTGCAGGGAGCGTTCAGCCAGTTCGATGAAGTTGGAATCTATACCTACAGCAGCACGGTAGGACGAGTGGCGGACTTCACCAGCGTGGGCAGGCAGTTGACGGTGGCTTTGAACGAGGTCAAAGGGTACAGCGGGGCAAATAACGGACCTCCGGTGACGAGCGGGCCGCTGGGACCGCAGGGACCGATCATCAATGGCCGTCCGGTTGACTCTCCCGTAACCCCGGTTTCCACGCCGCCGAAGGTTGCGCGCGTAATGAATGACGCGATCCTGCTGGCGGCGCGCGATCTTTCGAAGCGTGACCGGGCACGGCGAAAGATCATCTTCATCATCAGCGACGGACGGGAGCAGGGCTCGACCGCCAGCTACAAAGATACCCTGAAAGTGCTGCTGACGCAGAACATTACCGTGTACGCGGTGGGAGTGGAGGGCGCGGCGATCCCGGTATATGACAGGCTGCAGCGGATCCACCTGCCGAAGACGGGGGCTTTGATGGGCTACAGCGACATTCTGCCGAAATACGTCAACGCAACTGGAGGAGGCACGGTGCACGACGAGTTGGCGCAATCCGAAATCGAGCGGGCATATGCCCGGGCGATGGGGGACGCGCGCAACCAGTACACTCTGGGTTATTCGCCCAAGTCGAGCATCGGAGGTTACCGAGACATCGAGGTGCGGGTGCTGCGGCATCCGGGCGTGAAGGTGTATGCAAAAGCCGGATATTATCCTCTGCCGACAGCGCGATAGCGAGTGGAACAGCTAAGCATTTGAACCGGTGGTGGTCTAGTAACGTGGGTAACCTGCGCCAGAGCCTTCCGGTGTGGTATAAGAACCAGCAGTAACCGATACTGTACTCAGTGGATTTGTGGCGAGAAGGCTCGCGCATTGAGGGAGTGGTTTGCGAGAGTGTTTTTCGCGGGAGTTTCTGGGGAAGCCTTTTGAGTTTCATCAACTTCGCAGCACGCGAGATCAACTGCAAGATCGTCTACTACGGCGCCGGATTGGGCGGCAAGACGACGAATCTGCAGTTCATCTTCCAGAAAACAGCCGAACAGCAGAAGGGTAAGATGATCTCGCTGGCCACGGAGACCGATCGAACCCTGTTCTTCGATTTCCTGCCGCTCGATCTGGGAACGGTGCGGGGCTTCAAGACGCGCATCCACCTGTACACGGTTCCGGGACAGGTCTTTTATGACGCCAGCCGCAAGCTGATTCTGCGCGGGGTGGACGGCATCGTGTTCGTGGCCGATTCCCAGCAGGAGCGCCATGACGCCAACATCGAAGCGCTCGACAACCTGATGACCAACCTGAAAGAACACGGGTACGACTTCAACAAGATTCCCTACGTCCTGCAACTGAATAAGCGCGACCTGCCGAATGTGCTGCCCGTGGATGCTCTCTCCAAGGAACTGCGCAAGAAAAACGAGCCGGTGGTGGAGGCGGTGGCATTTCAGGGCGTGGGAGTGTTCGAGACGCTCAAGGAAATCGCACGGCAAGTGCTCACGGAATTGAAGCAGGGGGGGTAGGGTAGTTCTCAGTTGCCAGTATCCAGTACCCAGCTCAAACCCAAAACAATCCTTCTGTAGAGACGCGGCTTGCCGCGTCTAGGTAGCGCCAGCTAGGGTTTCTGATAGCTCTTCCCATTCCCTCATTAGGCTTTGCAGCGCGTTCTTGTGATTGGCAAGTTCTTGCGTCTGTCGCTGCGTTTCTTCCGCGCTAACGAAGCTCTGGAGTTCGGTCTCACACAGGGCAATCGCGGCTTCGGCGCGGGCAATCTCTTCTTCTACTTCGTGCAGATGGTCTTCCATCTGCTGGCGCTTGATCGGATTCAGTCGCTTGCCTTTGGGTTCAGCTGCCTCGGCTGCGGGCGAGTGGTCTCCGTTCACTGGCAGAGATGAAGAGGCCGATGAAATCGTGGATGACTCCGAGATTTCCACTGCAACCGCGGCCCTCCCCTGCTTCCGCCAGAGATAGTCTTCGTAATTTCCTGGATAGATCTCTATTTTGCCTTCGCCGATTTCGAAGACTCGCGTGGCCAGCTTGTCGATGAAATAGCGGTCGTGGGAAACAAAGACGACCGTGCCGGTGTACTTCATTAGGGCTTCGAGCAGCACGTCTTTGGCGCGCAGGTCGAGGTGGTTTGTGGGCTCGTCGAGCAGCAAGAAGTTGGCGGGATGCAGCAGCATTTTGAGCAGTGCATAGCGATTGCGCTCGCCTCCGGAAAGGACGCCGATGCGCTTAAAGACATCATCGCCCGAGAAAAGGAAACAGCCGAGCAGGCTGCGCAACTGGGTTTGCGTGGAGGCGGGCGAGAGTTCGCCGAGGTCGTCGAGGATGCGAGCTTCCGGATCGAGCTCTTTGTATTGGTCCTGCGCGAAATAGTCGGGTTCGACGTTGTGGCCTAGCTTGTATTCGCCGGTGGTGAGTGGCTCCTGACCGGCCAGCAATTTAATGAGGGTGGACTTCCCCGCTCCGTTGACTCCGACCAACGCGATGCGCTCGCCGCGCTCGATCATGAAGCTGACTTTCTCGAAGACCTTGTGTTCGCCAATCCCGTGATCGCCGTAACTTTTGGAGACGTTCGTGAATTCGGCGACAATGCGCCCGCTCGGCTTCGGCTGCGGGAAGGAGAAATGAACCGTCTTCTCTTCTTCCGGGATTTCGATGCGCTCCATTTTTTCGAGCTCTTTGATGCGGCTCTGCACCTGCTTCGCTTTGGTCGCCGTGTAGCGGAAGCGGTTGATAAAGACTTGGAGCTGCTCGATACGGTCGTGCTGCGTCTTGTATGCGGATTCGAGTTGCTCCTTGCGCGCGGTCTTCGCGGCCAAGTATTGATCGTAGCTGCCGGCGTAGAAATGCATCTGCTTGTTCCAGATTTCCACGATGCGTTTGACGGTGATGTCGAGAAAGTAGCGGTCGTGTGAGATGAGGACGAAAGCGTAAGGATAGGTGGTCAGGTACTCCTCAAGCCAGTTGCGGGCTTCGAGATCAAGATGGTTGGTCGGTTCGTCGAGCAGGAGCAGATTGGGCTTCTGCAGCAAAAGTTTGGCGAGGGCGATGCGCATCTGCCAGCCGCCGGAGAATTCTTCGGTCCGGCGCGTCCAGTCGTCACGGTGGAAGCCGAGTCCGGTCAGGACTTGGCCTACCTGCGCTTCGAGCGTGTAGCCGTCGCGGGCGACAAATTCGTGTTCGAGCTTCTGGTAACGGTCGGCGACATTGGAGTACTCGGGTCCGTCGTGGTCGAGTTCCGACATGCTGCGGGTCAGCGACTCCATTTCCTTTTCGATGGCATCGAGTTCAGCGAACACCGACAAGCACTCGGCAAAAACAGTGCGGCCGGTCAGGGTGAGCCCGTCCTGCGGAAGGTATCCGGTGGAAATACCCTTCGCGCGCGAGATGCTGCCGTAGTCGAGCGACTCGCTCCCGCCAAGGATCTTCATGACGGTGGACTTGCCGGTGCCGTTCGCTCCGACCAGACCGATGCGGGATTCAGGCGTGATCAGCCAGTCGGCGTTCTCGAACAAGAGCTTGTGGCCGTAGCGCTTGCCGGCGCCGGAAAGTTGAATCATGGTTGTATGTTAATCGTCTCATGAGAACGTGTGGCGCGGACACTCTTGACCGCGTTGCCGAGCTTCGCTCGGCTGGACGGGCGGGGCGCCCGTCTCTCCACAAACACTAGCGAGCCGCAGTCATGCGGGCGATGCCTATGTGTTCCAGCGCGCGGTCGATCACGGTCTGGAGTTCGTGGGCGTATTTGACTTCGCGGCCCTTGGCTAGGATCACGCGGGCCTTTTCTGAATCGAACCAGGTGGGATTGCGGTCGTCCTCCTCGGGACGGCGCGTTTGACGGACGTCCATCAAGAAAGCTTTGACTACATATTCCTGCACGCCGCCGGGCTGCCAGAAGACGCCCTTGGAATGAATGTAGATGTGGAAATGGCGGGGCTCGATGGTGCCGATGGCGCCGGCTTCTTCCTTGGCTTCGCGTTCGGCGGCCTGGCTGTGCGAGAGACGGGGTTCGGGGGCTCCCTTGGGAAACGTCCACTTGCTGCCGCCGTTGGTATTGACCAACAGAAACTCGGCGTGCGAATTCACCCGCCGGTAACACACGGCAGCGACCTGCAGAGGCAGCGCAAAGCGAGAGTCCCGAGGCGAGCTCATGATTCGCAGTTTACTAGAAAGATATTTCAGGAATGTTAAATGCAGCGAAAATAGTGCATACTTTTGGTAACCCGCCTTCGGTAGAGGGCTAAGGCCTGTATCGGCCACGCGGCCAAGTTGTTCAGCGCTTAGTTGTGAGTTGCTGGAGTCTTAGCGTCAGACTGTTTCTTGGACTGGGCGATCATGGCGTCGGTCTCTTTGAGCAGCTTTTGTTTGACGCTGTCCGAATATTTGAGGATGATCGGCATCATGTCTTGCATCGACTCTGCCATTATGGCGGGCATGTCCCGCAATAACTTTTCACCGGTGGGCGTGGAATAAAACGCAACCAGGTTGTCGATGTCACCCTTGGTGAGGTGTTTTTGATATGCCGGAACCATGGCCTGCATCATTTCATCCATGGGCATGTTCGCGAACATGTCATCCATCATCGCGCTCATCTTAGACTCGTAGTTGGCAGGTAGTTCGTCTTTGTGCTTTAAGTATTGCTCGTGCATCATCTGGTGCATACTTTGCGTCATCGTCGCCATCAACTTTTTCATCATGTCGTGAGATTTGACGACTTGAAAATATCTTTCGACATCCGCTTTCGTGGCCGGAGAGTCGTCGGCGCTCGACTGAGCAAAACATGACCAGCTAAGGAAAAAGACAACGGCCACAACAGGGACCAAGCGCTTCATAACCGACCTCCAGGAAATTCGCGTAAGTATAGCGCGTCGGTACCGCGCGATCCACATATTTCCAATGACGGGCTTAAGTGGCTCCGAAGCTTAGACCGCTTAGCGCGGCTATCTTCCTGGGGTCTATTGCTCGGTTGGCAATCAGTACTTGAAAATTCTCTCCCATGCCTACGGGGGTGACCAGATGCTTGAGCTGGAGGGCTACTTTTGCCTGTTCTTGCGGGATGCGGCAGTCTTCGAAGGCGTCGGCAAACTGATTTCTCTCGCCAATACCCATCAGGAATTGCGATTGCGTGAGCAGCTTTTCAACACGCATACCGGATTGCTCGGATGCAGCAGCGAGCGCGGTGAAATTGACGTGGGCGGTAAGGTCCTGCTCGCCGGGCGCCTGGTAGGGATCGGGGCTGGCGGAGTGATGACGATACGCCATGAGCGTGCCGCGGTAGCGGCCCGCGAGTTGTTCGTTGCGCGTGTAACCGTAGTCAGTGACTAAGAGCAGGCCGCGTTCGATGGCGTTCGCGATTTGCTGCGTCCAATCCTGCGCCTGGATGGGCACTTCGATGCGCTCGTCGGCTTCAGGATGGACGCCGTAGCGGTCGAGGAATTCCAGTTCTTCGGCGAGTGGTGGGAGCCAGGTTTCGTGCAGGCGATTGTTTTCGAGTGCGATGTGGAGTTTGCCGGCAGTCCCGAGAATTTCCACGGGGAGGGCGTCGAAGAATTCGTTGGCGAAGACAATGAGCGGCACGTCGGACCCGAGGCTGCGATCAATGTGCACACATGCCGAGCTGCTCCACCCCGTCAAGCCAACACCGGGCTTGACGGGGGCCCCGGTGCGCTCGGCTTGGACGGGCGAGGGCGCCCGTCCCCACACGAACTCCGCTGAACTGGGCCGTTCCTCCGGAACTTTTGCCTTGCCGGTGCCGATGTGTTCGCGAACAGTCTCTTGCAGTTTGGCTCGTAGCGCCGGCGAACGTTCTTGCAAGGTGTAAGTGAGGGCGGAGAAGAAGTCATGGAATTTCTTGCTGGACCAATCGAGCACATCGCGGGCAAACAAGCCGCGGCCGGGGCCGAGCTCGAGGATTTCGATTTGAGGAGGTCGGTCGAGCGCTCGCCATATTTCGTCAAACTGCCGCGCGAGCAGGCGTCCGAAGACGGCGTGAACGTCGCTCGAAGTATAAAAGTCTCCGGCTTTGCCGAATTGCTCGGCGTTGCAGGAATAATAGCCCTGGGAAGGATCATAGAGGCAGATCTGCATGTAGCGCGAAAACGGGATGGGGCCGCGCTGCCCGATTTCGCGTTCGATTTGTTCGCGGACGGACAATACGCTAGCTTCCCTCTCCGGCAGATCCCAGGCTCCCGGGGACGGCGCGATCCTGCGGCGTGCGGGTAAACATTTCGATGAAATAGTCATGCAGGCCGTCATAGAGCTGGCGCTGCAGATGCCAGGCGAACTGGGGATGATCGAGGTCGCGCGCGTGAATCGGAAGTACGTAGGTGTGAACCGGGACGGTCGAGTTCTTCAGATCGATCAGAACTTCGATCACGCCGTTATTTTCGCGCGCGGAAAAGGCGAGCAGCGGATGATCGTAGAGCCGCAAGTGATCGAGGACTTTCTGCAGGGAATTGGAGTCCGCCACAGGTTCATTGTACTCAAGTGGAGGAGCGAGACGCGGCAAGCCGCGTCTCTACGGCGGAAGAATAGGCAGCTCTTTGTCTCTATTCGTAGCGGAGCGCTTCGATGGGATCCAGGCGCGAAGCTTTGATGGCGGGCAGCATTCCGCTAATGACGCCGACGAATCCGAGGATCATGGCGGACGCCAGCAGAGTGATCGAGTCGATGGTCAGATGAATGTCGCCTTCCGTGCCATTCTCCACGAAGGCGCTCCAGAGGGTAAGCGATCCGACCGACCAGGAGACGATGTAAGCGAGAACTACGCCGGCGATCCCACCGAGAAGCGTGATGACGAGTGCTTCGGCGAGGAACTGGACCAGGATGTGCCAATCGCGGGCGCCAAGGGCTTTCTCGACGCCGATCTCGCGCGTGCGCTGGGTAACGGAGACCAGCATGATGTTCATCAGCCCCACGCCACCGATGCCGAGCGTGAGCAGGCCGATGAACCCGAGCAGAATTTTGATGCCGGTGGTAATCACGCGCAGATCGAGCAGGTCGGCAAACACGTCGAAAACAAAAACAGCACGCTTATCCTTGGGATTGAATTCATGGTGAAAAGCCATCGACCGGCGCACCGCCTCGGCGACTTTTTCGTGGTCACCTTCGTATTCCATGGCGACCGCGTTGAGGTAATAAGTATTGGTGAGGTCACTCATGGCGCTGAACGGGATATACACTTTGCCGTTCATGTTGTCGTCCCCATCCTGAATGACGTGTTTGAGAACGCCGATGACCTCGTACGAAATGCCGTCAACCCGAATTTTTTCGCCGAGAGCATTCTGTCCGGAGAACAATTTTTTCTTGACGTCCGCGCCGAGGACGGCGACGCGGCTGCGCGCATTTTCGTCGAGGTCGGTGAAGAAGGTGCCATCTTCGACGTCCATGCGGCGCATGCGCGAATAGTACGGATAGACTCCGCTGACCCCGTAACTACCGCTCCGCGTGTTATAAGCGACGGTGCTTTGCTTGAAGGCTTCGGGCGAAATGCGCTTGAGCAAAGGCACCTCGGCTTGCAGGTAATCGAGATCGTTGACGGTGAGTTTGATCTCGCTGCCGGCCTTGGTGCCGCCCGCCTGGAGCGAGGTGCGTCCGGGGAAGATGAAGACCAGGTTCGTGCCCCAGGAACGGAACGCGACCCAGAGGCCGCGCTCGAAACCGGAACCGTAGGCGAGCAGTAGCACGACGGTCGCAATGCCCCAGGCCATGCCGAGCATGGTGAGGATGCTGCGGCGGCGATTGTGCTTGAGCGCGCTGTAAGCTTGGCGGGCGAGTTCAAGAATCATATTTACTCCTGGCGGAGCGCCTCCACCGGTTGCAACAGCGCAGCCTGACGCGCCGGATAAAGTCCTGCAGCGATGCCGGCAAACGCGAGCGAGAGAATGGCAATTGCAGCCGACGACGGAACGATGCGGGGCGTGTCGAATCCTTCAGGTGCAGGTAAAGCAGCAAGAACCGTGACCAATGCGGTAGTGATGGCCAGCCCGATACCGCCGCTGAGAGCGGTCAGGAACGCGCCTTCCACAAAGAACTGGGTCAGGATGGCGCGATGAGTGGCACCGAGCGCTTTGCGCAGTCCGATCTCGCGGGTGCGTTCGGTGACGGAGACGAGCATGATGTTGATGATGCCGATGGCCCCGAGGGCAAGCGTAATCACACCGACGACGCCGAGGAAATAGTCCATCCCGTCGAAAATCCTGGCGACGCGCTGGTTGTTCTCGATGGTGTCCCAGTCCTCGAACGATTCTTCGAGCTTGGGATTGAAGCCGTGGCGGCGGGCAATAATTTCGTGGACTTCCTGTTTCGCCGCCAGATGATTGCCTGGCGCAAATGGACGGTAGTTCAGGAACGAAATGGCATCTTCGCTGTTCTGCTCTTTCAGCCGGAACAGGTTGCGCATGGTCTCGATCGGAATGAAGATGCGCGCGTTGGTGCCGTTGTTGCCGTCTTGTCCGACTTTGCTGAGCACACCGATAATTTCAAAGCGGATACCATTGAGCAGAATGTGCGAGCCGACGGCCGGGCGTCCGGGGAATATGTTCTTCAGAAGCTCCCAGCCGACCACGGCCACTCGGCGCGTTTCGGTATTGTCCTCATCGTTGAACCAGCGGCCCGGGCCGACGGGGATGTTGCGAATCTGGTTGTACTCGGGAGCGATGCCGAAGACCTGGCCGTTGGTGGAACCATAATCGCTGACCGCGCGAATGTCCTCGCGGTTGAGTACCGGGGAAAGATACTTGAGGGAGCGCGCCTCGCTGCGGATGGCGAGGTAATCCTGATAGGTGAAATGGTAAGTGCGTCCGGACTGCGTGCTGCCTTCGACGGCGGGAATGCGGCCGGGGAAAGTAAACATGATGTCCTGGCCAAGATTCTTAAGTTGTTTCGCCTGGCCGCTGCGGAAGCCCTCGCCCAAGCCGACCAGCAGGAGCAGCGATCCGACGCCCCAGGCGATGCCGAACATTGTTAGAAACGACCGGAGCTTGTGAGCCCAGAGGGTGGCCAGCGACTGGCGAACGATTTCGATGAGCATCCGCATGGTTGGTTCACGACAGGCTGCCTTATTTGGTGCTAAGCCTGAATCTGCACTCTGTTATGCAGTACGGGATTCGGGGCAGTGCGGTTCCCGAAAAAAGCACGCTTCGCCACCTCATTGGACGTTGGAAGTACCTTCGGGTTAGCTGCGAGTTTCCCGTAGAGAGACGAGCTTGCCTCGTCTCAGATGCGGCAAGCCGGTCTCTACCACGAAGCACAAACGGTGCTCAATTAAAACTCCACCCTCCTGCTCACCGCCGGGATTGGGGCACGTCTAAGACGCCGACCAGGGGTGGGGCCGCGATTCGTGGCCCGTCTGAAAACTTTTGCGATAGAGGAGGCGTTCCCCATGTTTCGAGCAGCTATACGAGGATTTCTGTTCTGCCTGATGATGGCAGCCATGTCGGGCGTGAGCCCGGCGCAGTCGTTTGTACTCGATCTGCCCTTGCAAAGCCAGGGGGCACAGGTTTCACAACGCATCGGCATCACCGATATCACCATCAACTATCACCGGCCGCTGGTGAATGACCGCAAGGTTTGGGATGCCCTGGTTCCCTACGGCAAGGTGTGGCGCGCGGGAGCGAATATCAACACGACGATCACCTTCAGCGATCCGGTCCAGATCGAAGGCAAGCCGCTCGACAAGGGGACTTACGGATTGCACATGATCCCGAACGCCGATGAGTGGACGATTATTTTTTCGAGAAACTCGACTTCCTGGGGATCCTTCACCTACGACGAAAAAGAAGATGCCCTGCGCGTGACGGTGAAGCCCAAGGCGGCGGACATGCACAACGCCCTGACCTACGACTTCGACGATCTGCAGAAGGATTCGGCGGTGGTCGAACTGGAGTGGGAGAAAATCGCGGTTCCGTTCAAGGTCTCGGTCGATGTGCACGATGTGGTCGAAGCCAGCCTGAAGAAACAGCTTCGTAACCTTTCCCAATACACGTGGATGAGCTGGGACAACGCGGCCAATTACCTGCTCGCGGAAAAGATTAGTCTCAATGACGCCCTTACGTATGCCAACAAATCCATCGACAATGAAGACCGCTACGACAATGAGATGACGAAGTCGAAAGTCCTGGCGGCTCTCAATCGCAAGGACGAGGCGGCAACGGCAGAAAAAAAGGCGCTGGGACTTGCCGGCCCGCAAGAACTCCATCAATACGCTCGGCAGTTGCTGGGCGAAAAGCGTAACGAGGAAGCGTACGCGGTCTTCCGCGAAAATGCCAAGAGACATCCCGATCTGTGGGTCGTGCATGCCGGACTGGCTCGGATGTATAGCGCGCAGAGCAAGTTTGACGACGCGGCGAAGGAAATGAAGGTGGCGATGGCAGGCGCTCCAGACGACCAGAAGAGCTATGTGGACGGCTTGGTGAAGCGGCTGGAGGCGAAGCAGGACATTAATTAGCAGGCGGGAGGCACGGGTTCTTTGAGCACCACAACTTCCTTGCCCATGCGCTTTCCGACTTCGACAACGGCGGCCAGCGTTTCGTCATCGGTTTCGAGCGCGCGCACGATTTCGAGCAGCTTCATCTGGTGCACGGGATTGAAAAAGCGCATGCCGACGCACTTTTCGGCGCGATAGGTAACGCTGGCGATCTCGGTGACGCTGAGCGAGGACGTATTCGAGGCGAGAATCGTGGCCGGACGGCAGAACTTGTCGAGCATGGTGAAGATTTCGAGCTTCGATTCCATTTCGTCGGGGACGGCCTCGATGACCAGATCGGCCTCGCGCGCGGCTTGATCGATCGAATCGGCGTACTCCAGCCGGGAAAAAGCTGCGTCGGCGTCGGCGGCATTGACCTTGCCGAGTTCGACGGCTTTGTCCAGATTGGCGCGGATTTCTGTCTCAGCCTTGCGCAGGGCGTTCGGAAGAAGGTCTTCGAGAATGGTACGATAGCCGCCGAGAGCAGCAGCATGCGCGATTCCCCGGCCCATGATGCCGGCGCCGATCACGGCAACCGCGTGGACTTCAGTCACTCGTCGTTCAGTCACTCTTGCCCGCCTGCTCGAGGTGCTGAACCACGCTCTCATAGCTCGGTTCAGACTTGCGGATATATTCGCCCAGGCGGGCGCACTCCTCCTTGGTCATTGCCGGGATACTGGCGCTGATACGGCGCAGGGTGGTGGCGATGTCATCGATGTAATTCATGAGGCGGATAAGTTCTCCAGTTGCGGGCATGAAGGCTCCTTGCGTTTCCCCGACGCGCGCGGAACTAACCGCCGCAGCCAAGGCAACTATTCATTGTTCAACATGCTGGCAGATTTAGCAAAGGCGCTGTCCGATGGAGGGACGGGCGTCTCGCCCGTCCAGCCGGGCGAGGACGCCCGGCGCTCCACCGGGAACTCAAGCTTCGAGCTTGAAGCGCGTTTCGGCGAGACGATAAAGACGCCGCCAGACCAGGCGGTTAGTGGTAACTACCACAGCAGCTAAGGCGATGGTGCTGGCGAGAAGAAGATCGAAATTCTTGGCATCGGTGGCTGCGGAAATCATGGCGCCGATGCCCATCGTTGAATAAATCTGGCCTTTGAAGTGGAAATATTCGGCGACGATGCTGGCGTTCCAGGCGCCGCCGGAGGCCGTGATCATGCCGGTAACGAGAAAAGGAAAGATTCCCGGCAGGATCAGTTTGCGCCAGCGTTCCCAGCCCCAGATGCCGAAAACGCTGGCGGCTTCTTTCAAGTCGGTGGGAATGGCCATGGCGCCGGCGATCACGTTGAACAAGATGTACCACTGCGTGCCGAGCAGCAGCAGAATGATCGAGCCCACTCCCAGACCGCCGCCCAGGCGAATCAAGACCAGCAGCACAACGGGAAACAGCGCCGTGGCCGGAACCGACGCGGCAATCTGCGCGAGCGGCTGCGCGATGCGCGCCAGTCGCGGGTTGAATCCGATAGCGACACCGGCCGGGATCGTCCAGAGGGCGCCGAGCACTAGAGTGAGACTCACGCGCAGGAAGGTCGCACCGACGCCTAAGCCGATTTGGTGGAATTCCGAGCCGCGCAGGCCGGTCAAGATCATGACGACATGCACCACGGCGTAGCCGATCGCGCCGAGAGCCGCGATTCCCACGACTCGCCAGAACCACAAAGCCGCAGTGTTCTCACCTGCCGATTCGGGACGAACCTCATGCCGGGGCGCAAAGTAGTGAATCATCTGTTCGCGGAGCGGACGAACTGCCCGTTTCCGGAAGAGCGCGGCGCCACGGGAACGCCGAAGCAAATCGAGTACCCATGAAGTTGGGGCGCTCGCGCTCTCGACTTGCTCCATTTTGAATTTTTCCGCCCAGGCGATCACCGGACGCCATATCAACTGGTCGATCAGCACGATCACGGTGACCATGGTGACAATACCCCAGAAAATGGAGCGAGTGTCGCCGTTGTCGGCGGCGGCCTGTAGATAAGACCCGAGACCCGGCAGGCGGAAGTCGCCAAATTGCTCGCAGGCCATCAGAAAAAACCAGGCTCCGGCGACCGACATCATGGAATTCCACACCAGGCCGATGGTGGCGAACGGCAGTTCGATCTGAAGGAGACGTTGCCACCAGTTGAACCGGTAGATCGTGGCCACTTCCCGCATCTCGCGCGGAATACTTTTCAGCGAGGCATAAAAGCTGAAGGCCATGTTCCAGACCTGTCCGGTAAAAATGAGCAGGACTGCGCCTAGTTCGACGCCCAGTTGACGTCCCGGAAAGAACGCGGCCATCGCCAGCATTACGCTCGGAAGGAAGCTCAATACGGGGATGGATTGCAGAACGTCGAGCAGCGGAATCATGAAACGTTCAGCGCGCGGACGGTAGGCGGCGATGTATCCGTAGGTGATGGCGAAGAGCAGGCTCAGCACATAAGCGAGCGCAATGCGCAGCAGCGAGTATCCGGCATAGACCGGGAGGGCGCTGAGGCTGCGGCTGATCTCAATCTGAGGATGATAGGGGCCGAGCCAGTTGCGTCCGGCTTGCACGATGCCATAGAAGAGCGCCAGGCCGCCGGAAAACATGACGAGATCGGGCAAACTCGCCACGCTTGTGCGCGGCAATACCGACCAGATACGGACCAGTGGATGGAAATCGGTTCGTTGCGGACGCGTCACGATTGCACCGGAGTGGTGGTTGGCGGATGCGGCTCGGCGACGGGCTCGGCGAGGATCAGCCGGTGCGACTCACGATCGAAGTCGAAAATCTCAGCATAGCGGCCCCAGTTCATGGCGGTTTCGAATTGCCGCTCCACTTCATCCTGGCTGAAGTGCTCGTCGAGGATGTCGTAGAAAAATTCTTCTGAAATGGAGTGATCGGTCTTGGCATGCAAGATGCTGTCGATCTGCTGCAGGATGACGATGTGCTTAAGAGCGGCCTGGCGGAAAAGAATCTTGCGGGTGAGGATGTCGGCTTCCGCGAAACGAGCACCCTCGGCGGTAATTTGAACATCGCCTTCTTTCAAGGTGGCGAAGCCGAGCAAGACCGAAGCCTCGACGATCGGGAGCAGGTCTTCGGCATCCATGATGAGGACTTCGGCGAGACGATGAAGATATTCCTTTCCGCCGCGGTCCTGCAGCAGCTCGAGCAGGCCTGCGATGCCCCCTACGCGCGCGTGCGGAATCATCTGGTATTTCTGGCGAGCGGGCTTTTGCATGGCGGCAGCAGCGTCGGGCACAACCAGCGCGAGTTGGGGCTGCGTCATGATCGTGTAGATGTAGTCCACCAGTTCGACAAAGCGCGGCGATTTGCGATCGCGGGGGTAAGGCAGTTCGATGGGAAAATCGGCGCGCACCCACGCCGGGTTTCTTGCCAGCACGATGACGCGATCCGCCAACAGCACCGCCTCTTCGATATTGTGCGTGACGATGAAAATAGCGCTGGTCGGCATTTTCTTGCTGAGCCAGAGCTCGAGCAATTCGTTACGCAGGTTTTCCGCGGTGAGCACGTCGAGCGCCGAGAAAGGCTCATCCATAAACAGGACTTCGGGCTCCACCACCAAGGCGCGCGCAAAACCGACGCGCTGTTTCATGCCGCCGGAAAGCTCTTTCGGGTAGGCGCTCTCGAAGCCATCCAGACCGACGGTGTCGAGAATGCGCAAGGCACGTTTGTGGCGTTCCATGGCGGGCACTCCGCGAGCTTCGAGCGGAGCCTCGACGTTGTCGAGTACGGTCAGCCATGGAAACAAAGCGAAACTTTGGAAGACGATGGCCACACCCGCGTTCTGCGCTGTAATAGGACGTCCATGCCACAGAACCTCACCCGACGAAGGCTTGCTGAGTCCGGTTAGAATCCGCAGCAGCGTGGATTTGCCGCAGCCGGAGGGGCCGAGCAGGGTAATAATTTTGCCAGGCTCTACATCGAGATCGACGGGCGCAATAACTTCAATGCGGTTCCCATCCGGCTGTACGTAGAACTTTTCGACAGCCCGGGCGCGGATAATGGGATCGGTGGGCTCGGTCACGGTGTCGTACTCCAGAGAGTTTGTTCAATTTGCTTCGCAAGCGAGAATACACTACTCAGGCCGCCCACTCTTCACGTCCCATCGACGCCAATGGCTGCGGGAGCCGGTCGGAGACTTCCGCGAGTGCGGCAAGTTTTTTTGCCAACTCCGGGCGCAGCAACTCGGCGCCAAAACGCCAGCGCCAGTTCCCTTCTTCGCGGCTGGGCACATTCATACGCGCATCGCTTCCCAGCCCGAGCGCATCCTGTAGCGGCACCACGCTAAGGCTGGCAACAGAATCGGAGGCGGCGCGAATCATCGCCCAGTTGATGCCGTCTTCACATCGGCCCAAGTACGCTTCCACTTGCTGGCGTTCGTATTCCGTTGCACCCGATTCCCACCAACCAAGCAAAGTATCGTTGTCGTGCGTGCCCGTGTATACGACCTTGTCGGTGGTGAAAGTGTGCGGCAGATGAGCGTGCGCGCCGACATTGCCAAAACCAAATTGCAGCACGGCCATGCCGGGAATCTTGAGGCGTTCGCGGAGGGAATGCACGTCGGGCGTGATGTATCCAAGATCTTCGGCGAAAAATGGGAGCCCGCCCAGAGCCTCGCGCAGCTTCACGAATAAATCGTCTTTGGGACCGTCGACCCAGCGGCCGTGAATCGCGGTCGGTTCGCTCGCCATAATCTCCCAGAACTGCGCATATCCGCGGAAATGATCGAGGCGGATGTAATCAAAATTATGCATAACCCAGCGCATCCGGTCGATCCACCAGGAATATCCCTGCTTCTGCATCACGTCCCAGCGATAGAGAGGATTGCCCCAGCGCTGGCCCGCTTTGCTGAAAAAATCCGGGGGCACGCCGGCGATGACTTCAGGATCGAGTTCGGGGGTCAGGCGAAACAGATCGGGGTGGGTCCAGACATCGGCGCTGTCGAAATTTACGAAGATCGCCACGTCGCCCACGACGCGAATCGAATGTTGCGCGCAATAGGCGCGAAGCGCCTGCCACTGTTCGAAGAAAAAAAACTGCACGGCGCGGCGGACATCGAGCTCATCGAGCATTTCCGCGTGCGCCTTCTCGATCGCTACCGGATCGCGATGAGCCAGTTTGCGGGGCCAGCGGTTCCAGCTTTCCAGCTTGAAACGGGCGCGCAAGCCATCGAAGAGCACGAAGTCATCGAGCCACGATTGATTTTGCCGGCAAAAGCTCTCGTAACGGGAGCGCGCTTTCGGTGCAGCGGAACGCACAAAGTTGTGCGCCGCTTCAAACAGCAGAGGCAGTTTCTGGTGGAAAACCGACGGGTAATCCACGGGCCCGGCATCGCCGGCTAGAGCGTCGACCTGAGCGCGGTCAATCCAGCCGCGATCGGCGAGCCGCTCCAGGCTGATCAGCAGCGGATTTCCGGCAAAGGCCGAAGTGGAGGAATAGGGCGAGTTCCCGGAACCGAGTGGGCCGAGAGGCAACACCTGCCACAGACCCTGCCGCGCGGACGCGAGAAAATCCGCAAACGCATATGCCGACGGACCAAAGTCGCCGATCCCGCCGCGCGAAGGCAGCGACGTGGGATGAAGCAGAATTCCGCTGGCGCGCGGGAATAACATTCAAAATCAGTTCTCAGTTCTCAGTTGTCAGTCCTGCGTTCTCAGACGTTCGGCCCCCAGGCTGCGGAGACCTTAATGTGAGAACTGGGAACCGAGAACTGGATTCCGCTACGAACCTTCTTGCCCACCTTGCCGGGTCAGATTTTTCATCTCTTCCTGATTGACCTTGAGCCGGTGGGACTTTTCCATGTCCTTGCGCAAGTTCGTAACGAACAGCCCGAACAAATCGTTCTGTTTGGCTTCGAGGAGCGACTGCCGGATCTGGTCCTTCTTCTCGGTGAATTCCTGATCCGTCGGGGCCTGTTTTTCCAGAAGCTGAGCGACCACGCCATTGCCGCCGGCAGTGATCGGCCCGCTAATCTCGCCCGGCTTCAGTGAGAAGATTGCACTCGCGCTAGCCATTGAACCGATATCGGGGACCTGTCCATCGGGCAGGACCAAGTCGCTAGTCTTCACCGTCGCGCCCAGATCTTTGGCAGCTTTTTTCAAATCGTGCGCAGCCTTGGCGCGATCGGAGAGTTCCTGCGTCTTCTGCTGCAGCAGAAAGCCGGCGCGCTCGTTCTTGAACTGGCTCTCGACTCGCGAACGAGCCTCTTCGAACGTGGGCGTAGCCGGGGGTCTTATGGCGAGCAGCTGAAAAACCACGTAGCCTTGCGGAACCTGCACCACATCGGGCGGAGCCTTGTCCGATTCGTTAAAAACCGCGTCCATGAACTGCGGATTCGCGGCCAATCCGGGCAAGTTATCGGTTCGGCCGAAGAATTCGGTGGTCACTGCAGCCTGACCCTTGGCGGCGGCCGCCTTGTCGAATCCGTCAGTACGCGCCTGGCTGAGCAAGGCATTCGCTGCCGCTTCGGTGGCGCGCACCGTCTTCTGCTGCTTCACTTTGTCTTCGATCTCGCCCTTCACCTCGGCAAGCGACTTGAGATGAGCCTCCTGCTTGTCTTCGACGCGGATGATATGGAAGCCGTAACTGCTCTTGACCAGGTCGCTGGTCTGCCCTTTGCCGAGTGAAAAGGCGGCCTTCTCGAATTCAGGCACGGTGCGGCCACGCCCGATCCAGCCGAGTTCGCCTCCGCTTTTGGCGCTGCCGGGATCGTCGGAATATTTTTCCGCGAGCTTGGCAAAGTCTCCGCCCGCCTTGAGCTCTTTCAGGACCCCTTCAGCCTTTGCTCGCGCATCGGCGATAGCTTTCTCATCCTCCTTGGCGCCGGGCGCAGGGAGAGGAATCTTGATCAGAATGTGGCTGACCTTCACCTGCTCGGGCACGCGGTACTCGTCGCGGTGCTGATCGTAGTAGGACTGCAGGTCCTGATCGGTAACCGTCGTCGCAGCCGCCATTTTCGCGCTATCAACGATGACATACTTAATCTGCCGCTTCTCGGGGATGGAGTTGTTGTAGGTCGCCTTGTTGCGTTCGTAAAAAGCCTTGAGTTCCTCGTCAGTGGGGTGCAGCCCCTTCAGGATGTCGGCCTGCGTGATCACGGCATATTCGAACTTCACCTTGGTGTCGCGGCGGTCGAATTCGTCGCGAACTTCCGTGTCACCCACGAAGGCACTGGTGGAAACCAGGGCGCGCAATTTGCGGACAAGAATAAAGTCCTTCTCCAGGGCTTCAAACTGAGGAACCGTCAGGTCGTTGCGCTGAACAAAGTTTTCGTACTCTTCCTGCCCGACGAACTTGCCGTCCGGAAAGAGAATGGAGCCAAGCTGACCATGCTGGAGTTCATCGCGAAGCTCGTCGTCGCTGACGCGCAGACCCATACGGTGCGCCTCGGCAACCAGAGCCTTCTCATTGATGAGTTGCTCGGCAGCCTGACTGGCAAAATAGGGCAGCAGCATGCTGGCCTGCGGTCCGCCGCGAGGAAACTGCTGCCGGATCATGGCCCTCGCTTCACGCTGCACCTCAGGCACGGTCACTTGCTGGTCGCCAATCGTGGCCAGGACGCCAGCCGGAGGCGCGCCAATGCCGAAGCTGGAGCCGATCCCGCCGGGAATCAGAGTGATCGCCATCGAGGCACAGATGAGGACGAGTAGTGCGCCGAGAATGATCTTCACGGTCGGCCCTGCATTTTGAAGCTGTCGAATCATATTTAGATAACTCCGTCAGATTACTCCACGCTGGAAGCTCGAATTCATGATTATAAACCAGCCATTGAGGAAGAGCTGGAGTGCCGGCGGAGCGATCGCGTCGCCATCTGCGTCGCTTACGAGTACCCTGCAAAAATGCGCTATTGAATCGAATTAATAAAGATGATATGAACGTGGAGGCGGCTCCGGCAGAATAGGTTGCCGCTTTCCATTTTTTCATCTTCATTTCATCAAGGACACTTTCATGAAGATATTCCGGCTCTTGATCCCGTTCTTTTCGCTTGCGGTCGCAACTGCCCAGCCCAGCTTCCAGCCGGCTCCGGCCCTGACGCTCCCTTTGCGCGAAGGGTGGGCCCTGCAGTCTTCCGCGAAGCTAACGGCAACTGGCGAAGCGATCTCCAGCGCGTCATTTAAGGCTAGCGACTGGGTCCGGGCAGACGTTCCGACGACGGTAGTGGCAGCGCAAGTAAAGAGCGGGCTGCTGCCCGATCCTTTTTACGGCATGAATCTGCGGCAGTACCCGGGCGTCAGCTATCCCATCGGCTTCAACTTTTCGAATATTCCGATGCCGCCCGACAGTCCCTACGCAGTTTCGTGGTGGTACCGCAAGGAGTTCACGCTGCCCCACGAGTACGCCGGGAAAACCGTGTGGCTGAACTTCCGCGGTATCAACTACCGCGCCAACATTTTTTTCAACGGAAAGCAGATCGCCAATTCGAGCGGAGTCGCCGGCGCATGGCGGACCTACGAGTTCAACGTTACTTCCGCCGTCAAGCAAGGACCGAATGTGCTCGCGGTGCAAGTGTGGGCGCCGGCCGATCAGAGCCTAGCCATCAATTTTGTCGACTGGAATCCGGCGCCGCCCGACAAGAACATGGGCCTCTGGCGCGAAGTTTACCTCACGCCGAGCGGGCCGGTCGCGGTGCGGTTTCCGGCGGTGATGTCCAAGGTGGATTCGCCGGCGAATGACGCGGCACATCTCACGGTGGCCGCGCTTCTGAAGAATGCAACGAATCATGTGGTGAAGGGGACGCTTAAAGGTCGCATCGAGAAGATCGAGTTCGCGCAAACAGTTGAACTGGCTGCGGGAGAGTCTCGGGATGTTACGTTCTCGCCCGAGCTATATCCGCAGTTGAATCTCAGCCATCCGCATCTGTGGTGGCCGGCACAGATGGGAACGCCGGACGTCTACGATCTCGAACTGTCGTTTGAGATCGATGGCAAGGTTTCGGATGAGGCGCGCACGCGGGTTGGAATTCGCGAGATCACTTCGGAAGTCGTCGAGCAGGCGCCGAATCGGTACAAGCTCCTGTTCAAGGTCAACGGCAAGAACATTCTGATTCGCGGCGGCGGCTGGACGATGGACATGACGCTAAAGGAAAACTCGCAGCGGCTTGCCGACCAATTTCGCTACGTGCGGGACATGGGCCTGAACACCATCCGGCTGGAAGGGCAGATCGAGTCGGAAGAATTCTTTGCCATGGCCGATCAGCAGGGGATTCTGGTAATGGCGGGCTGGTGCTGCTGCGATTTCTGGGAGCACTGGGGGGATTGGAAGGACGAGGATTTCGGGATTGCAGAGAATTCCGTGCGCGACCAGATGTACCGGCTGCGCAGTCATCCCAGCATGTTGGCGTGGCTGAACGGTAGTGACAATCCGCCGCCGCCGGACGTGGAGGAGACGTACCTGAAGGTTGAGAAGGACCTGCTGTGGCCGAATCCTGTGGTGTCGTCGGCGACCGCGAAGTCAAGCCCCGTGACCGGCGAGAGCGGGGCGAAGATGTCTGGACCGTACGAATACATCGCGCCGTCGTACTGGGAAACCGATCCCTATCTTCAGAAGGACGAAAATCTCTGCAATCCCGGCGGGTGCGGCGGCGCCTACGGATTCAACACGGAAACCAGCATGGGACCGGCGGTGCCCACGATGGAGAGCGTGCGGCGCATGGTGGGGAAGGATCATTTGTGGCCGGTGGATGAGTATTGGAATTTTCACGCGGGGGGTGGGAAATTCAGGGACCTGCACGTGTTTACCGATGCGCTGAATGCGCGCTACGGAAAGGCTGGCAGCGCGGAAGACTTCACCTACAAATCGCAGCTCATGACCTACGAAGGCGTGCGCGCCATGTACGAGGCCTACAGCCGCAACAAATACACTTCGACGGGCGTGATCCAGTGGTTGCTGAATAACGCGTGGCCTTCGATGATCTGGCATCTCTACGACTACTATTTGCGGCCGGGCGGCGGATATTTCGGCGCGAAGAAAGCGATGCAAGCACTCGACCCGGTCTATGGATACGACGATCACTCCGTGTGGCTGGTGAGCAGCCAATATTCGGATGCCAAGGGGCTGAAGCTGGCGGCGAGGGTGTTCAATTTGGATGGCACGCAGAAGTTTTACAAAGACACATCGCTCGATGCAGCTGCCGATAGCACTGCGAAAGTGTTTGAGCTTCCGCAGATCGAGGGACTGTCGCCAGCGTACTTCCTGGATCTTCGCATCACCGATGGCGGCGGGAAGCTGGTCGGGTCAAACTTCTATTGGCTCTCGACGAAACCGGAAACGCTCGACTGGTCAAAGTCGAACTGGTATATGACTCCAACCGCGTCCTATGCGGACTACACTTCACTCGCTCAGTTGCCAAAAGTAAAGCTGAAGGTATCGAGCAGCAGTGGGAATGACGGCAAAATTGCGGAGACCCGAGTCACTTTAGAAAATCCCAGCAAGAACTTGGCGTTTTTTATGCGCCTCAAGATTGACAAGGGCAACGGAGGCGAGGAGATTCTGCCAGTGGTGTGGGAGGATAATTACATTTCATTGTTGCCCGGGGAAAAGCGGGAGATTACGGCAACGTATCATACCAGTAGCTTGGGAGAAGCGACGCCAGCGGTCGAAGTGAGCGGATGGAACGTGGAGTGAGGAAATTGCAGAAGTCAGAAGTCAGATTGCAGAAGTAGAACCTTGAGACTTGGACGTCAGGAAATGAGCGAAGCTCTTCTTCTTTGAGGAGCCGTTTACTTCTGCAATCTGACTTCTTACCTCTGACTTTATTACTCCTCTTCCGCGGGCAGATCGAAGTTCACCAGGTCTCCGCGGAAGCCACGCGTCTTCCACGCTCCGAAGGCGATTCCCGCTGCCATCCAGATGGAACCGGCGATCTTGGCGGGAGTGCTGAGGCTCAGCCAGAGCAACAGGCAGATCACGAAGCCAAGGACGGGCGGCAGGATAAACGACAGCGTCCTTTTTTGGTCGCGTACCACATAGCGCATGAAAGCGGCAGCATTCACGCCCATGAAGGCGATGAGCGCTCCAAAGTTGAGCATCTCCGCGCCGAGGCCGTAACTCATCACGAACGCGCCAATCAGCGCGATTGTACCCACAAACAGCACGTTATTCCGTGGCACTCGATGCTTCGCGTCGACGACCCCGAAGAACGATTTCGGAAGCGCGTTGCTTCTTCCCATGCCGTAGAGCAGGCGGGCGGCGCCGATCTGCGCGCCCATGCCCGATCCGAAGTTGGCGACCAGCAGGGTGAATCCGATAATGCCGAACATCGGCTTCCAGGCGCGGCCGGCGACATGAACGAAGGCAGTGTCGACGTCCGGAAAGGGCTGCGATGCGGGCCAGATCAACTGCGCGGCGTAGACCTCAAAGGCAGAGAGAATGCCGATCACGAGGCAGGTCAACACCGTGGCCAGCAGAATATTGCGGCGCGGGTTTTCCGCTTCTTCCGAGAGTGTGGAGATGCCGTCAAAGCCGATGTAGGTGAGCACCGCGATCGATGTTCCTGAGAGAACGGCCTTCGTGTTCCACAGGCTTGGGTCGTAGAAGGGCCGGGTGTAGAAGCCTGCGCCGTCGTGCGGGTGCCCGAAGATGTAGCGGGCCGCGACCACAAAGAAAATTGCGATCACCACGCCCATTCCCGCCGCCAGCGCCGAGTTCACCCGAGCCGAAGTTTTCACTCCCTGGATGTTCAGGAGCGTAAATACCAGCGCAAAGAAGACAGCCCACGTCCAGTACGGCACGCCGGGAGCAAACACGTGCGCCTGCTGGCTGCACCAGATGGTGCAGATGATCGGATTGAGTATGTAATCCATCACCATGCTCCAGCCGGTGACGTAACCAAGAGCGGGATTGATTTCCTGGCCGACGTAAGTGAAGGCCGAGCCGGCGCTGGGATAGGCGCGCGCCATGCGTCCATAGCTGATGGCGGTGAACAGCATCGCCACCATGGCGATCAGGATCGTCGTAACCACGTGCCCATGTCCGCGGTCGCTAAGCACCCCGAACACCGACATGGGCGCGACCGGCTGAATCACGATGACGCCGTACAGAATCAGGTCCCAGAGCGTGAGCGAACGCCTCAGCCGGACGTCAGCGGGCGGGTTGGCAGTAGAACTCATTCACGTTCTTAAAACAAAACCCCATTATCCTACGGAGATAACGGGGCTCGGGGAAGGGTCGACCGTGGCTCGCGGGGTCGCTAACAGAGCTACCCAGCCGCAGTCCGCGAAATTCCTCTCGCATTCTATACGGAAGGGATATTCTGTCAACGAAAAAGTGCCTCTATTAAAACGATTCTTGCCGTATTTTAGAGAAACTCAAGAAATTGGCGGAATTCGGAAGCATTTGATGGATCGCTGCGACGGTCCGTCATTGTCCCAGTCGAGATGCGGGAGGCGGTCAGGCCAGCCTGAGCTGCGTCTCTAATAAAACAGATTAGGAGACCAAATATGTGTTCGCATTGCTGAGTTCCCCGCCGCTCTGCTACTTTGAATGGTTTCCCGTTCCGGTTCTGCTGACCTTGTGGGGTGAGACGTTATGCCGGCCATCAAATTCCGTGGTGTGGATTTCATCGAGTTCGATACGTTGCTGAATGACGACGAGCGCCTGGTGCGCAACACGGCGCGCAAGTTCATCGAAGACAATCTCGTGCCGATCATTGAACAGTGCAACCGCGCCGGGCGCTTCCCGCGCGAACTGGTAAAGCCAATGGCCGATCTGGGATTCTTCGGCGCATCGCTCGATGGCTACGGCTGCGCCGGCATGTCGAACGTCGAATACGGCCTGGTCACGCAGGAACTGGAACGCGGAGATTCCGGAGTGCGCTCGTTTGTCAGCGTGCAGTCGGCGCTGGTGATGTATCCGATTTATACCTTCGGCACCGACGAGCAGAAAAACACCTGGTTGCCCGCGATGCAGAAAGGTGAAAAGCTCGGCTGCTTCGGATTGACTGAACCGGACTTCGGATCAAATCCGGGCGGCATGAGGACGCGCGCAAAGAAGGTCGGCAAAGAGTTTGTACTGAACGGCGAAAAGATGTGGATCACATCGGGCTCGATCGCCGACGTGGCGGTGATCTGGGCCAAGGTCGAAAATGAAGGGGATAAGATACGCGGATTTCTGGTTGAGACCGACCGCGCTGGCTTCAAGGCCGACGACATTCACGGGAAGTGGTCGCTGCGCGCTTCGGTGACGTCGGGCCTGTCACTGCAGGATGTGCGGATCCCCGAGTCGAACCTGTTGCCGGGAACGGGCGGATTGAAGTCTCCGCTGATGTGCCTGAATCAGGCGCGCTACGGAATCGCGTGGGGAGCGGTCGGCGCGGCGATGGCGTGTTACGACTGCGCGCTGCAGTACTCGCTGTTGCGGAAACAGTTCCGCGATCAGCCCATTGCCTCGCATCAGCTCGTGCAGGAAAAGCTCACCTGGATGATCAACGAGATCACGAAGGCGCAGTTACTCGTGCTGCAAGTCGGCCGCTTGAAAGACGCCGGAAAAGTGCAGCACCAGCATATCTCGATGGCGAAGAGAAACAATGTCTGGATGGCGCTCGAGTGTGCGCGGATGTCGCGAGATATTCTGGGAGCAAATGGCGTGGCGGATGATTACCCCATCATGCGGCATCTTATGAACCTCGAAAGCGTCAAGACCTACGAAGGCACGCACGATATCCACACGCTGATCATCGGGGCGAGCGTGACGGGGATTGACGCGCTCTAAGTCCGTTACGCGGCATACCTCGTGGGCGCTAGCCACTCAGCAGTAGAGTTCCGTCAGCAATTCATACGCTCGCCGCATATGCGGAATCACTACGCTGCCGCCTACCACCAGCGCCACGTTGATCGCTTCTTCCTGCTCGGCGCGAGGCACGCCCAGGCGATAGGACTGAATGACGTGGTAGTAAATGCAATCGTCGCAACGCAAACAGGCGGAGGCGACAAGCCCCATCAATTCTTTGTATTTCGCGGGCAGGGCACCTTCCACGTAGGTGTTGTGGTCCAGGTTGTAGAAGCGTTTGACGAGGAAGTTGTCGGCTTTGTGGACGTTTTCATTCAGACGGGTGCGGCTGTCCAGAAAATGCCTGGCGAGTTCACTTTTTTCAGCAACCTGCTTCTCGGAGAAGAGGTACGCAGGTTCTTTGCGGATTTTGGTCGTTAGTTCGGTGGTCGTGGCCTCGGTGGTCATGGGCTCGGTGGTCATCGGTTCGGTGGTCATGAGTGAAGATTAGCAGACGGTTGTGGTCGGGGATAGTCGCGCTGGGCTTCCCGCAAAAACCGGATCTGAGATCACCCTTCGGTCATTTCGCCGCACAGCGGGCGGGACGCCCGCGGCACCACGAACTTGCGCTTCCATCTCTGCCCCGAAGGGAATATATTGCAAGTCGCATTTGAATTCAGGAGGCATTTATGCCAACCCAAACCCGTCCCGAACCGCACGCGAAGAATTTCGGAGAAAACATTGAAAGCGATCTGGCGCTGGAATTTTTGCGCGTGGTGGAGAACGCGGCCATCGAGTCGGCGCGCACCATGGGCCAGGGGGACCGTCCGCTGAGCGATCAGGCGGCCACCGAGGCCATGCGCAAGACGATGGACACGGTCCCGATGCACGGCACGATTGTAATCGGGGAGGGCGAGCGCGACGAAGCGCCCATGCTTTTCATCGGTGAGCAGGTGGGCGGCCCTTATCCGGACGGCCGCGATGTTCCGCACGTCGACATCGCCGTCGATCCGCTGGAAGGTACGAACCTCTGCGCCACCGGCGCGCCGGGGTCGATCACGGTGCTGGCGGCTTCGGAAAAAGGCGGGTTGCTGCACGCTCCCGACTGCTACATGGAAAAGATCGTAGTCGGGCCATCGTGCAAGAACGCGGTGGAGTTGGACGCTCCGGTGGCCGTCAACCTGAAGAACATCGCGCGACGCCTGCATCGCGGCGTGGAGGATCTGGTGGTGGTGGTGCTCGACCGTCCGCGGCACGAGAAGCTGATCACCGATATTCGGAAGGCCGGAGCGCGCATCCGGCTGATTGGCGACGGCGATCTTTCGGCGGGCATTGCCGCGGCGGTGATCGGAACCGGAGTGCATGCGGTCATGGGATCGGGCGGCGCGCCGGAAGGCGTGATCACGGCGGCCGCGATCCGCTGCCTGAACGGATACATGCTGGGACGGCTGGTGATCGACAAGCCGGAGCTCGAAGAACGCATTGCGAAGATGGGGATTAAAGACAAGAAGAAAATCTATGAGGCGGAAGACCTGGCGCCGGGGAAACAGCTGATTTTCGCCGCGACTGGCGTGACCGAAGGGGCGCTGCTGAAAGGCGTCCGCTTTTTTGGCGAAGGGACGCGGACCTCTTCGGTGATTCTGACTTTGAGAACCGGACGGGTGCGGTTTATCGAGAGTATTCATTTAGATAAGGGGCCGGATGTCAAAGTGAGATTCTCGTAGGGCAGTTCCCGGCAAAACGGAGATATGTTCCACGTGGAACATTGTACTGGCTGAAGTGTACGTACAAATAGCCCTGATTGTACATACATATCGGTACGTATTTGAGGGAAGAAACTTTTACACGCGAGAGCTTGCGCCTCCGACTGGGTTTGTAAGTCTTTGATAATGCTCAGGGGGCGATGTGGCTAGAAAGCCACATGCGGGTATTTATTACGCTGTAATTATTACAAGACTCATCATTTGGTGGGCGGGCGTCCCAGTCGACTTTTCTTTTCGATTTTGAGTCCCAAACTCCCGCTGGCTCTGGAGTCCCGGGTCGCGCCCTTTTGCGTTGCCTTCTTGCCCTCCCTTGCTCGCCTTTGAGGTTGCGCCAACCGCCAGACGTGGGCACCGTCCAAAAGGATACTTTTCCCACATTAAGAAAAGACATATAAGCGAATCCAGAGGCTAGCTTGATGTTTGCAAGGGGATTCGCCGTCTGTTTGTTGACTATGGGTATCGTAACGTTCGTTCCCTGGTTTATTCCCAGGTGCTACGCAGCAGGGAACAACAGCCAGAACCCCACCGGTGAAGCGACTTTGCTCGAACTGCCAGACCAACCGAACAATCCGAAGCACATGGGATCGACCTATGTTCCGCTGGATAGTTGGATATATCCGGCTCTGGATCGCCTCGCCGCATTGGGCTATGCGGAGAGAGGATTCGAAGGCATGCGTCCGTGGACTCGCATGGAATGCGCCCGAATGATCGATAAAGCGAGCAAGGCTCAGAGAGTATTTCATCCTCTGAGTGAAGACGCAGAGGATCTGCTGAGCCGCCTCGAAGAGGAATTCGCCTTCGAAACCGGCTTGCGAGATGGCCAGCGCAACTTAGACGCAAGCCTTGAGTCAGCTTACGCCAGGGCTGTATCTATCAATGGCCCAGCCTTGACCGACAGTTATCATTTCGGCCAAACGGTTTCTTATGACTTTGGCCGCCCATTCGAACGAGGAACCAACGGACAGGCCGGAGGCGCGTTTCGGGCGGAAGCAGGACCCTTTGCGCTTTACGTCCGCGCCGAATATCAGCACGCGCCTTCAGCTCCTGCTCCTTCGGAGGCTGTACTCAATGTGATCGCGCTCAAAGATGATGTGCCCGTTCCTGCCGATGCCGGCATTGGCGGAATCAACCGGCCGCGAGTGCTCGATACCTATCTGGTGATGAACTTGAGCCCGGTGAAGTTGAGCGACTGGCAGCTCTCGGTGGGCAGGCAAAGCCACGCCTGGGGCCCCGGTCCGGGCGGCGCTTTTTTGCTGAGTGACAATGCCGAGCCTTTTGACATGGTCGAAGTCGTCAACCCGGCGCCGATCCGTCTGCCGCTCTTATTGAAGTTCCTGGGCCCGGCGCGGATCGATCAATTCCTGGGAAGGCTGGCGAACCGCACGGATCATGCGAACCCCTGGGTTTACGGCCAAAAAATCAGCTTCAAGCCATTCGCTTGCCTGGAACTCGCATACGGGCGCATGACTACAGTTGGAGGCCGGGGTGGGGACCCGTTCACGCTACGCAATCTCTTTCTCAGTATGTTTGGGCAAACGAGCAAAAGGGAGCCTGGGGATTCGATTCCGGGCGCGAACAATAACGAGATGGACTGGACGTTTTACGTCCCGAGGGTGCGGAACTATATCGTTCTGTACGGTGAAGTGTATGCCTATGACGACTTCATCGCGTGGGTGAGGCCCACGGCGTATCCGTTTCGGCCGGGGATCTACATTACTCGCATTCCCGGAATCCCCAAACTCGATCTTCACATTGAAGCCGCGAACACGCAGGCCCCGGGACAGGGCGAAGGGGGCAATGAGGGGCAATTTGTTTATTTTAACGACGGCTACCACGAAGCGAACACCAACAATGGCTTTCTAATGGGTAACACAGTTGGCCGAGACGGGCAGACGATTCAAGGCTGGCTCACTTATTGGGCATCGCAGGGAAATACTTTCCAATTCATGTACAAGAACAATTTTGTCGATCCCGCTTTCATTCCGGGAGGAGGCGCGTGGCAGGATTACTCTCTGCAAAATGAGTTTCACCGGCGGTCAGGATGGTATGTAAAGAGCCAGTTACAGTATGAGCACATCTCGCACTATCCATTGCTTTTTAATGGACGACAGCAAAACGTGACCGCAACTGTTGAATTGGGCTTTATGCCCAACCACAAGAAGCACGAACCATAAGGGGGCGCCCCCGTTTTCTTGTCTGCTAACAATTGGTAACCCGCGTTATACCTCGCCGGCCGAGGGAAGTGGGCGACCCGCCCGCGTATAATCCTTGCCCTGAAAGGGCAAAATGAAAAAAATCGTAGTGGCCTGGATTATCGGATCGGTGGTGGGCCTGTACACCACCTTCGTCATTCAAAATCTTTGGAACTGGTTTGCGACATCAGCCCTCCATGTCCCCGAAATATCCTTCTGGGTCATGTACGGCCTTACTCTCCTCATCAGTCTCTTTACAGCCTGGCAAAACGGTGCAGACGAACCACGCTGGAAGGCCATGGGCATTGCCTTGGAAGCCTGTATCCCGGATGCTAAGAAGGAGGAGGTCGAAGCTCAGGTAAAGGAACAGCTGGAGGTCAGGATTTGGGTGGACATGGGGTATCAGGTTTTCGGGAAGGTGGTTGGGACGACTTTCGTTCTGGCGTTGGGATTCGTCGTTCACCTGTTCCTCGCTTAAGGCGATTCATGGTGCCGCGGGCTCGCTCCTGCGCTTGCAGCAGGGCCGGGCGGGTGGCCCATTCTAAATTTCGCGCTCTTTGCGAAATTTAAGTGGGGATTTTGCGGCGGAGATCGAGTCGGAATAGACGACACGAGAACATGAAAGAGCGGCGGGAAGACCCCGTCACAGTAGAACTGCCCCACTCAAGCCAAAACCGGGCTTGAATGGGCCACCCGTCTGGTTGCTTGAGCGCACCAAGTTTACTCGGTCGAACGGAGCCGACACGGTTATCTAATCAGCCTTGGACAGGCCACCCTCAATAGTGGGCTGGACGCGCTAGGTAGGGCCACCTGCCTTTCAGGTTTCTTCCGGAGTACAATTCTGTTTGTCGTCACATGCTGACATTCAAGCGTATCGTGGCCGCGTGGATACTATGGTGCGGTGCCGATCTGGTTGCGATGGGCGTGTTGACTACGACGGGAGTGATTAGCGTCGAAGGGCGGCCGTCTCATCTGCCCGAAGGAGCGCAAGCCGGAATCTGGTTGCTTGTGTCGCTCGCCTTAGCAGTCGGATGCGTTAAGTTAGCATGGGCCAAAATCAAGTAAGGACTGTGACGTGAGCAGGATGGCGAGAACTGATTTTCCTGATGACCTACGGGAATTGCCGGAGGTGGCCGCACGGGAAATATACAACTATCGAGTCGTAGGTCGTGGGTTTCCTCGCGTTTTCTACAAAGAGTATGAGGAGAAGGCTCGACAACGCCATCGTCGCTTCAGACCCAGAGGACAGGGACGATACGCCAGTGCTCCGCACGTAGCGCTTTCCGTCGGAGAACTGGTTCTATTTCTCGCGGCGGCTGCCGGCATGGGCATTCTCCAGAATGCTTCCTACGATCTAGTGAAGTGGCTGGTAAGAAAGCTCCGAAAGCCGAAACAGGAAATGGTTGGACGAACAACGCGATTCGAGTCTGTCATTTCTCGCGAGACCTATAATCGCGTCCGTCGTGAAAATCATCCCGGCAAGAAAGCTCTCAAAACGTCCACCACTGAACTAGAGCAGAGATTGGAGACGAAATATCGGCTCATGGTCACGGTCGTGGATGAGCGCGGAAGGCCGAAGTCTATTCGTCGGTCTTGACGATTTTCCGCGTTCGGTCGGAAAGTGGAAGTATGACAATCGAAGATCAGTTACGTGCCGGGTGCCCCGTCGCGCACTTTGTGATGAGTGGGTTTTGCCCATAACACCAACATTCAGCCCCACAGCCGTTGCGCGGCCCTCACCCACACATTCGCAAAAGCCGCGAAGGGATGGGGCACCCTCTGTGTTGTTTATGGCAGCGAAATCAAAAGCCTGGGTCACCCGCCCATCCGTATAATACTGCTGTGGAGTATCCGATCGACGACGATGGTTCGCCCGTGCCGACAGCCCGGAGGCGCGAATCGCCGCGTGCGAAGGGCTTCTACTCTACCGTCAGAGTATTGCTCACCGCGGTAGCGATTCCAGTGTTGGTTTCCATAATCACCTCCTTTTACGTAAACACACGTCTGTTAAGGCCAAAACTCAAAACGGAATACTCCCTCGCCAACATATGGGTGATGCCCGTTAAGGATCACACAAACGAATTTACTGCCGCCGTCCTTGACATGTACCCAGCTTTCGTCCCAACACCCGACAACCACTCTGGAGTGGAAATCGTTCTGGCCAAGCGGTTGACTTTCAAGTCGAGTGCCGACTACATCATTAATTATCCGCTTGCACCATCACTCATCTACAAGATCATGCTCACGAACGATGGATACGTCACTGCAAATCATGTCAATTTGGGTCTGCTGGGCGACGCGACCAACAGCAGGATTATTGCCTCGCCGAACGTAAAGTTCTCGCAAGAAGGCATACCAGATACAGGAGTGAATTCATCTTTCATGAGGGTCGAAATCGAGCGACTGGGCCCGGGTGAGAGGGCGCTTCTCACCGTAGTGACCGACCCAAGACCTGACTTAGCATCATCCGCGGTCGACCCATCCTTCGTGAAGGTTCACAAGGGCCGACAATATCGGCCGCTCCTGTACCTTAGTTGTGCTGAGGGAACGGGCATGATCGCGAGTGATCCAACCACCTGGCGGGAAGTAACCAGGTGGGAGGAAACCAACTTCCCAGGGTCCGCGACTGGATTTTGGACGTCACGCCTCCAGCCACGCAGTGGTGTCTCACCGTTGGTCGAGGATTTGAAGGAACTAGAGATACCGTACTACACCGTCGATGATAGTGGGAAGACTACCCTTCGCGGAAGCTGGAAGCTGCCGGCTGGCCCACCCTTTGAAAACTGAGGCAAACGCGCACTGGAGATTTCATCATGTCTACCGTTACCGAACCCGCCAGGCGCATGGCCCCGCCTTCGGTTTTGGTTTCCTCTCCACTGACACAACTGTGGGTGAGCCGTCCTTGCGCCCTTTGCTAGGGCGGGTAGCGATACTGCCGATGCGACATGGGTTCGTCCGGTTGTGCGAACATTTCCGCTCCCACCCTTCGCGAAGTGCGCGAAGGATGGGGCACCCCCTGTGTTGCTTATGGCAGCGAAATCAAGAGTCTGGGCCACCCGGCCGGATGTAAAAAAGGATCTTGTACAGCCCAGAGATCATCAATTGCTCTGGAGTTCAAATCGAAATGGGAGATTAAACCTATGACACAAGGGGTCAAGAACATAGTTCTCGTCCATGGCGGTTTTGTGGATGGGTCCGGTTGGAATGGCGTCTACAACACGCTGAAGGGGAAGGGATACAACGTCACGGTCGTGCAAAACCCGACCATCACGCTCGCCGATGACGTTGCCGCAACCAAGAGGGCGATTGCCGCGCAAGAGGGTCCGGTTATCCTGGTCGGCCATTCCTACGGCGGTGTAGTGATCACCGAAGCTGGGAACAACCCGAAGGTAGCAGGGCTCGTTTACATTACGGCATTCGCACCCGACAGTGGCGAATCCGTTGAATCATTGATCAAGAATCCTCCGCCGGGCGCGCCGGTGCCTCCAATCCTGCCGCCTCAGGATGGATTTTTATTCTTGGACCGGTCGAAGTTCCGAGCTTCTTTCGCTGGAGATGTAGATTCCAGCCTGGCTGCTTTCATGGCTGATTCCCAGGTGCCGTGGGGCACTCAGGCACTCGGTGGCGCAGTCTCCCAACCAGCGTGGAAATCAAAGCCGAGTTGGTACTTGGTATCCACGGAAGACCGTATGATTCCTCCGGATGCTCAACGGGCCATGTCCAAACGAGCTGGCGCAAAGGTAGTGGAGGTCAAGGGAAGTCATGCGGTGTACGTGTCTCAGCCGGGCTCAGTTGCTTCTCTCATAGAACAGGCCGCTCAGGGTGCGGCCTCCGTGCTTGCTTCTCGGGAGTCTGCCGCTTAAAGCGGATTCCACCAGCAAATAGACGGATGTCGGATCCTTCTTGGGAAGCGCTCTCCACTCAAGGCGAGGCTTGGGTGGAGGGCGCATATTCAAGCGTTGTCTTCCGGGTAATCAGGCATTAGCACTCATTGAGAATTTCAGCCCGAATGGCGGGTGGCCCCGCCTTCGGTTTTGGTTTCCTCTCCACTGACACAACTGTGGGTGCCCCGTACTTGCGTCCTTTGCAAGGGCGGTAGCGATACTGCCGATACGACATGGGTTCGTCCGGTTGTGCGAACATTTCCGCTCCCACCCTTCGCGAAGTGCGCGAAGGATGCGGCACCCCCTGTGTTGTTTATGGCAGCGAAATCAAAAGCCTGGGCCGCCCGCCGGGTCTATTCCGACGTTCTAACCACCCCAACGGACTTGTCCGCCCTGAAGGAAAGCCTTACGGCGCTGCTTGAATACCTGAGCGGGCGAGGCCGAACGAATGCAAACTGCTGGGCGGTTGCCTGAAAGCTTGGAACGGCGATAAACCAAATTTAAACGCTATCAACGCAATCAGGTCAGGTCACGCACGTTCACCGCAAGCTCACAATCAGCCGGAGCGATGTCAGTTCGCTGGCGGTTTGTCGGTGTCTTTCGTTCCTGGTTTCGCTTCTTCCTTGTCGTCAACGGGCTTGGAGAGATGGAGTTTGCTTATCTCTTTGGCTCCCTTCTCGGGATCCTCAGGCGTGACCTTGATCCCAGTTGCAAAGGCTCCGGCGGTCCATTTGAAGTAATAGGTTTTGCCCGCCTCCGCCTCAAACCGGGCCCGCTCGTTTTCTTTCTGCCTGGCTTGATTGGCGGCCGCCGCGGCGGACATGATGATGCTTCCGTAGTACTCCTTGGGCAATCCGGAGACCACAACTGTACCCGGCGGCACTTCTATGAATGCGTATTCGCTGTTGAGGAGTTTGGCAAGGTGAGTGCCGTTGACATAAAGCTCGTCGTGTGAGGACGAGCCGGTAAATCTGTACGTGCGGTAGATACAGACGATGGCTTTGCCGCTGGATGGCGCGGGCAGTACGGCGGGAGTTTTGGAATCCTGTGCAACGGAGATGGGCCCGGTGAAGAGAAACGCCATCGCACTGAATGCGAGCAGAAGGCTTGCAAGGGACCTGCAAGCTCCCCTGAGGCAAAACGCTGTGACGCCACTGAAAACATTGTTACGCATGGAAGCGCTCCTTTCCCTAGGTTCGGAATCTGGTGAGCGGTATAGCATTAACGTCAGAGCAACCACTTTAAGTCTATTCATTGCGTGCCTCCTTCTATTTCAGAAAGTGTAAACCGGAATTAACTTTTTGGCTCTCGCCAGTGGAACGCATACCTTCATTTGCGTCCAACGGAGCTCAATCTCGGGAATTCTGTCAGGAAAGGCGGCAGCGGAAAATACCGGCTCCACGCCCATGTCATGGCTCGCGATCTAGTGCTCAAATCCTGAGACATTCTGCAAGGTCTCGTGAAAATAGAATTTGGGCAACTTTGCAAGTGATTGTCGCTAACAGGGATATTACAACAGTTGATCGTCTGGCTTTGTGGCTCTTGCGGTTAACGCACATCAGAAGATGTGACCCGTGTCACTGACCTTGTGCATTCGTGTGTATTTAGTATTCTCAGCCTCCGCGAAGAGCGGCCCCCCAGCTGCATCGCCTGTGAGAGGTGGAAAGTCTTCACCCGATGGATAGTAGGTAGGAGTCTCCCATGACGATGGCAAGGATAGTCTCCGTTGCGGTGCTCTGTATCTCGGTATGCAGCGCGTTGGTGGGACAGCGCACGAAAGAGGAAGAGGCCGTCGAGAGACGAATCACGGA
>Ga0208821_1000025_pt1 | contig 141161 bp, 128 predicted proteins | sample June2015DPH_20_5_FD_184720 | JGI IMG/M metagenome (GOLD analysis project Ga0208821, IMG submission 184720) | Peatland microbial communities from SPRUCE experiment site at the Marcell Experimental Forest, Minnesota, USA - June2015DPH_20_40... | ecosystem: Environmental > Terrestrial > Soil >...
TACTTCTGGCAAGCTTCTTCGGTAGAGAACATCGACTGGAACTCGCGTAAGGTTTTCGCAAACGCTGGGCGCGGCATGCCCATATACTACTAATTGGGGCTTGCTGAAACAACCGGATAAGCATGAGTTGACTAGATCGGCGGTGAGTTCTTCCTCGACGGAAGGATGGAAGCGTTTCAGGGAGGCGTGGGAGCGGCACATGCCGTCGCCGGAAGGTATGGTGGGGAGGCCGCAGAAGCGTCCATCGGCATATTTGAAATTGCAGAGATCGTAAGGGTTATTGGATCGTTTGATAGTCATGGGGAAACAATATCGCAAAGTAAAAGTACCTACAAGTAACTACTATGCCAATTCCAGGTACCGGAACCGTGGAAAGTTGTTCGAACACTCCCCGCTCTTCGGCCCTTTTCCCCTTTTGTCATCCCGACCGGAGCGGCCCGATTTTCTCCTTCGCGCCGAATTATGGCGCGTCGGGCCGCGGAGTGGAGGGATCTCTCTGCCGGTTTTCTCCGCCCCTTCTTCTGTAGTGGCCGATCTTCCGCGATGTGTGCGTCCCGGGTCCTCACCGGGAAGATCGGTTCTTGGGTTTCTCTTTTCCTTGTACGCGCGCATGCCGGGCACCGCACCTGGCCGCAGGATTCGATACTAGGGGCACCCGGCCGAAATTGCGTCTCTTTCAGGGAATATTCTCGCCACCCATCAAGATGCTCGATCCCTGATTGGCTGCGTCGAGCTCGTAATACTCGATTTTTGAGTCCTTGAATTGGCTCTTGGGACTCCGTAGCGTCAAGATCGCGTAGTTGTGGAAATACCATCCATCCGAGTTAACGCTCAACTCCATCACCCCGGGCGCGAGGCTCGGCAACGCGCTCTGGCCCTGCAGGTCCGGATTCTGGATAAGGCCGTAGGGGTTTTCCGCTTTCAGACACGGGATCGCCGCAGCGCCAACGCAGCGGCCTTTTTTCAACCCAAGGTAGGGATTAAAGACCTCGAAGTTGTGTTCGTGTCCCCATAACCAAAGCGCAATGTTGTTAAGGAAAGGCCCAAAAACGGAATACAACTTTGGATTGTAAGCGAGAGGTTTCCCCGAGGGCCCTTGGCCAATCCCATCTCCGAATGCGGTGAAAGGCTGATTGTGCGAGAGGAGAATCGTTTGCCGCCCTCCCGCATTCTTCAGCTTGTCCACATGCCAGACCTCTTCTTGCGGATCCAGGTAGGTGACATTGGTTGTCACCGTAGAGAGATCGCAGTCATGAAGTCCCGTATCCATGGCCAGAATCTGCCAGTTTGCACTTCTCAAACAGAAATAACTCGCCTTTTGCTGGTAGGGCTTAAGCCCAGGCGTGGCGTTTAGCTGGCTCAGAAGGCCATAAAACGGCGCGCCCCCCGCGTACATGTCGTGATTGCCGGATAGCGTATAGACGGGAATGTTCGGCGCAATGGCATTTATGGGATCGAGGAAATTGCCGCGGAACTCATCATCCGTTCCCGCGTAATACACATCACCCAGGTGGAGCAGCACGTCTGGGTTTTTCTTCATGACTTCCTTAAGCAGCCATTTTGCGTCATCCAGGCCCGTGCCCCAATCCGCGATTACGCCGATAACCAGATCCGGTTTATCGGGCAGGGGAATCACGAAGTCGCTTAAGCTGGAATAGCGCACGTATGGGATGGGTTGGAACGATGCTTTCCACGCCAGATACGTCTCCAGAGCGATTGCCCAGAGCGGGTCGCATTTGCTGTCGCGAAGTTCATTTTCGAGTTGCGATGCTCTTTCAGCGTTTTGCTTGATTTCCGCCCAGACATATTCCGCCGCCGACTTGGCGCAGTTTCCGATGACGTTTTCAAAGTCGTCGACAGCGGGTATCGGCTTGTTCTTTTGTAGCGCATCGAGCGCCGCGTTAAATTGCGTCATTTCTGGCTCTCTCGAACTGAGATAGAGCTTCTCGCCCGGTTTTTTTTGGGAGATGGCCTTGTGGATGGCGTGCTGCCAAATCGCAGCGACGGGGTCCCGGAAAGTCGTGATTGATCTTTTCATCGCCTTACTCCTCACAACGGAGTCAACAGCTTGCTTTATCGTTCCCCCGCGGCTGCATCAGGCGTCAGCACAGTTCCTGTACCGCCGGTGACGCAGCGCCAGGGAATAACCTGTGACTCACAGGCCGGAGTATATCACTTTAGAAAGTTACCTGGGCGTGATGAGAGGAAGAGATGGAGTTCTTCAGGCGTGGAGCTGTCCACCCACCCCACGAATGGTTCAATCAACGGACCAAGAACAGGCATGTCAGTCGCCCCAAGATGCTGTGCTTGTTGTGCTCGGTCAGATCGTCTGCTACACTTCATTCTAGATTACGCCTAAGTAACTTGCGTCAGAGGTTTGCAAAGCGAGGTAAAATGACGCCACCGAAAAAGGACCCCACGATTGCAGCGCTCGAAGCTGTCCACTCTGCATTGAAACCCCTTGAGAAAGAAGAAAGGCAGCGCGTTCTATCCTCGGTGTATGCCCTTCTGGAAATCGCCCCGCCAGAGTCCTCGACCACGAAGAACGCTGTGTCAGGCACGAGCGGTCAATCTCCAGGCGCCATCCGCGTTTCAATCTCTCCTCGACCCCTTGGGATTACCGAACTGATTCAACAAAAGAGGCCGGGAACTCATCCTGAATACATTGCGCTGTTTGCGTACTATCGAGAGAAACATCAAGGTCTCCCTAACTTTTCACGAGCGGACCTTGAGAAGTACTACGCTGCGAGTCATACGGCGCCGCCCAAGAATTACACTAGGGACTTCATCAGCGCCATGAAGCGGGGTTGGATCCATGAAGACGGCGACAATTCCTACATTACATCTAAAGGAATTGAAGTAGTTGAATCGAATTTTGCGGACGGTCACAAGTCTGCTCGGAAAGATACACCCAGAGCAGGCAAACCCCACAAGAAGCCAAGAAAGAAGAAGCGTTAGTCCCCAGTCCACGGTTTGAAAAATGCCATGGCTGACGCATATCTCACCGTCGAACTTAGAAGACTTGCGAGTGATCTGCGAGACTTGAAAACAGTTCTGCGCAGGAACTATCCGAAGGCCGATCAGCAAGTCATCGCCAGTGAACTGCGGGAGAGGGCGTCACGTCTCGCGGAATCTTGGCTTGCCAATTTTTCACAACGCCCGGAGCTGGCCCGTTGCGTCTCCAAGGAATTCTTGGGAGACCTAAGCGTTCATTTCCAAAGAATCTTAGTTTATGCCGAACACGCAACAGTTCGACGCCGATACGACGCTGAAATCACAGCCGTTCTCCGCGACTATACGGCACAATTGGTCGTTCCACTTATGCAGGACAGACAGAATCAACTGCTTATGCCAGCCCCGCAGGTGAGACCAGCCGTCCAGCTGGAGGCCGGAGAGAACGGCTTCCAGCCTAACGCTTTCGTGGGGCACTCTTTCGCCGAGAAGGACATGCCCATAGTCAACACTGTAATTGATTGCCTGCGCGCGCTCGGGATTCGCGTGGAAACTGGTCAGAAGCCCAGAGCTAGCAGAATCTCGGAGAAAGTTAAGCACCTCATTGACGGTCAGCACATTTTCGTTGGAATTTTCACTTGTCGCGACAAGCTCGAAGGCAAGAAACTGTGGACCACGAGCTCTTGGGTCTTGGACGAAAAGGCCTATGCGCTCGGGAAGAATCGCAAACTGATACTACTAAAAGAGACTGGTGTCGACAGCATTGGCGGAATTCAAGGGGATTACGAGTTCATAGAATTTTCTCGCGACAATCTGCACAATGCGATTGTGGGTTTAATTCAGTTGTTCCTTGTCTCCGTAGAAGGCTTGCGCCCCTAGGGTTTGGAGCAACCTTGCCTGCCGCACTCTCGGCCTGTAAGAGCGCGGCTTTTGGCTTCTTCCTCTCAATTCTCCTCACCGTTTTCGGCCCTCCTCATACCAGTTTCGAAACTAGTGCCGTTCCAACTATTTAGGCCAAATGACGGTCCAGGCATCTAACGCGAACACGGAGGGAGTATTCTCGAAGGGATTTGCTGGAACAAGTTGGAACGGCACTAGTACCCTATAAATAATACTTTACAAGTGGTAAATAATGTGCTATGCTTCGCCTGTTATGCTGCGGGGACGCTGCTCTTGTGCCATTTCGGGCCGTCCCGGAGCCCCATCCGGGACGCACACAACGCGCCCCAGTCCCTCACCCGCACCGAAATATCCGCTAAGTCCAATCATTCCCGTACATCCGAGAAATTCTCCCGTAAGTCCAATTATTCCCGTACATACGCAAAAACAGGGGGGTGGGGGGGGGTATCTTTTTTCGCTTTCCGTTCTCCCTTCCTTAGTGCTCCGCGTTTACACCGGCCCGGTCGCGGTGTCCTCCGTGGTGAGTCCTTCCTGTCCCGCCTTCTCTTTCTCGCCACTCGTTTGCCCAGCTTGCTCCGAGCTTCGAGGGGAGCGATCCCCGCGAAGGGTCACTCGCCACTCGTCATTAACTCCAATCATTCCCGCACCATTGGCAACTGCTGCCCTACCAGTCGTACCCGCTCCAATATTTACCACTACATCACGTATCCATGTCGGCGCGCCGACAATCCCGTTTCTGGACTCGACAAAAGACAACCCAGGAACCGATCTGAAGATCGGCCACTACATGAGCAAACCCAAGAGCACAGGCAAGAATGCCTGTGCCACAAAGTCCATGGAGAAGAGAAACCCAAGACCACCCTCACAAAACGAGGATGGGGCACCCGGCATTGTATGTTGAGGCGGACAGATATAGATTGGTGGCCGGGTCGGAAGTCAGAACGGAAATTGGGGCTTTGTTGATACGGAGGACACAATGTTGCCACGCACGATATTTCTAAGTAAGTTGCTTGGGCTCTACAGCGTTCTCGTCGGGCTAGCTATGCTCGCGCACAGACACGCGTCGGTGGAGACGATCCAGGCGATGGTGCACAACGCGGCGGTGCTTTACCTTGCTGGCGTGATCGCGCTGGCCGCTGGCCTGGCGATGGTGCTGGGACACAATGTCTGGCACGGCGGCGTATTGCCGGTGGTCGTCACGCTCGTCGGTTGGCTATCGCTGGTCAAAGGCCTGGTGATTTTGTCCCTGCCGGCACAGTTGGCTGGGAGATGTCTCCTCGGGGGGCTTCACTACGAAAAGCTTTTCTACCTGAACGCCGCGATAGCCATTATCTTCGGCGCCTACCTGACCTATGCGGGGTTCAGGGCAAAAGCGCGTTAGGGAGATTTTGTTTTTTGGGAGCCGGTTATGCCGGACCCTTCGAGGCTCAGGGTAAACATGAATGTCCGACCCCCTAAAGAGGAAGAGGGATCCCTCGAAGCTCCCTCCTGCGGCGGGCAGGCGGGATGACGGCATCGGAGAAACCCAAGAACGCGCCGTTTGCAATTTTCACATAATCAGTACAGTTTTGTTTTGGCCATAAGGGATACAAGAGCACCTGCTCCAAAGCTGGCCTCACAACCAGTTGATTGAGACAACTGCGGCTCCTACTCTTACGCTGGAGATAAAAATCTCGAGCGGCGATCGCCAGGCCCCCTCCCCCCTCCCCTCGCTCCAGAAACGACTACGAAGGATTGCCTGTCCATGAACAAAACGCTACTGGTGTGCCTATCGGTCGGATTGATTTTTGCAGGTTCCATGTTGTTCCCTATGGCGGTGCAAGCACAGGTCAAAGTCGCTCCCACATCGCTGAGTTTCGGATCGCTCAGCGTAAACACACGAAGCGCGGCAGATACCATTGTGGTGACAAACGATAACCGGCGTAGCGTTGCGATCACAAGGGTGTCGAGCAGCCTTTCAGAGTTTATCGTCACCAGCCCGGCGCTGCCCCTCACACTGAGTGCTGGCGCCAGCGCATCCTTTCAGGTGGTGTTCCTGCCGAACGCCGCGCAGAGCTTCAGCGGCAGAATCGCGGTCACCTTAAACCATCAGGAAGGAGTGACTTCAACACACTCCGTAGCCGTGACGGGAACAGGCGTATCGCCCGCTCTTCCTTCGCAAACGCATCTGCTCTCGGCGAGTGCGAGCAGCCTGAGCTTCGGCAATGCCCTGGTGGGGAGTAGCGCTTCGCAAACGATGACGCTGACGAATAGCGGGACGGGCAGTGTCACCATTTCGCAGGCCGCCATGAGCGGCGCCGGATTCACCTTCAGCGGGTGTTCCGGGGCTGTTGCCCTTGCGGCGGGTCAGAGCTTGACGCTCACGGTCGGTTTTGCACCGGCCACTGCAGGGAGCGCGACGGGAAGCCTCAACGTCGTCAGCAGCGCGAGCAATTCGCCGGCAACGATTGCGCTGAGCGGCACCGGCATACAGCCGCAAATCTCCGCGAGCCCTGCCAGCGCCAGCTTTGGCAACGTCATCGTGGGTGCGAGCAACACTCAGGCGCTCACGATCAAAAACACCGGGACGGCAAACCTCAGCGTCACGCAGGCAGCGCTGGCCGGGACGGGCTTCAGCCTGACTGGTCTGACATTGCCGCTGAGTGTTGCACCCGGAGGTTCCTCTAGCTTCACCCTTGGGTTCACGCCTGCCTCTGCGAGCAGTCTTACCGGCAGCGTGACGCTGGTGAATAACTCACCCAGTTCACCGCTGGTGGTTGCACTGGCGGGCACGGGAGTAGCGTCGGCGCTGCAACTGACGGCGAGCCCGGTCTCGCTAAGTTTCGGAAGCATCGCCACGGGGACAAGCACAAGTCAGAGTGTGACGGTGACAAACACGGGTAACTCGAGCGTGTCGGTTTCGCAGATCAGCGAAAACGGCACGGGATTCAGCGTCGCGGGCTTTACGGCACCGCTCACTCTTACTGCCGGGCAGTCCACGACGTTCAGCGTAACGTTTGCTCCGGCCAGCGCCGCCAGCCTTTCGGGCAGCGTCACCATTACCAGCAATGCGAGCAATTCGCCGCTAACGATTTCCCTGAGCGGCACTGGCGTGCAACCGCAGATCTCCGTGACGCCTGCCAGCGTGAGCTTTGGCAACGTCACCGTGGGTGTGACCAACACTCAGTCGCTGACCATACGAAATGCGGGGACGGCGAACCTTAGCGTGACTCAAGCCGTGATGGCTGGGACCGGCTACACCTTGAGCGGCCTGACAGTGCCGCTGTCTGTTGCACCCGGAGGTTCCTCTGTCTTCACCATCGGGTTCACCCCGGCCTCCGCCAGCAGTTTTTCCGGCAGCCTCACGCTGGTGAGTAACACGTCCAATTCACCGCTCGTTGTTGCTCTGGCCGGCACGGGCATTTCGCCCGTTCTCCAACTCACGGTTACTCCGGCCTCGCTCAGCTTCGGAAGCATCACCACGGGTACCAGCGCAACGCAGAGTGTGACGGTGACCAACAGCGGAAACGCCAGCGTGACCCTTTCGCAGATTAGTGAAAGCGGAACGGGATTCAGCGTCACCGGCTGCACGCCGCCGCTCACTCTTGCTGCCGGGCAATCCACTTCGTTCAGCGTGACGTTTGACACGGCCACCGCCGGCAGCCTTTCGGGCAGCGTTACGGTTACCAGCAATGCCGCCAATTCTCCCGAGGTCATATCGCTCTCAGGAGCAGGCACCGCGCCTGCGAGCTACTCGGTAAATTTGAGTTGGACAGCGAGTTCTTCGTCGTACTCGGGCTTCAATGTTTACCGTGGAGCGCAGTCCGGCGGGCCGTACAGCAAGGTAAATTCCGGCTTGATTGCTGCGCCGTCTTATACCGACACCAGCTGTGGAACAGCGGGAACCTACTACTACGTCGCGACCGAGGTGGACACCACCGGGGCGGAGAGCACCTACTCCAGCCCAGCCAGCGCCATTGTTCCTTAAGTGTGCCGGCAATCCGGCTTGATTTTTTTCTTGATCGGGATGCGGGTTAGTTTTGCCCGCCGGTTTTGTTTTGCGAGCTGGCGGCGGAACGCACCGCCGGCCAATTGTAGACAGGATACTTCGGGCGCTTGATGGGCGGAACCGGATGATCCTTCAGATCCTGCAGCGCGACGGCGACGGCCCTCTCGAGTTGCGGATCGTGGCCCTGGCGCCAGGCGGCGGGGTTGAACTCGACCTCGATGTCCGGCGAGATGCCGCGATTTTCCACGTCGAACTCACCGGTATCCGGATTGAAGAGGCCCCAGCGCGGGGCAGTAATTCCGCCGCCATCGATCAGCGAGGGATAACCACCGATGCCGATCAGGCCGCCCCAGGTGCGCGTGCCGATGAGCGGGCCAGTGCCGAGGCGCTTGAACATCCAGGGTAAAGCATCGCCGCCGGAGCCCGCATATTCATTGATGAGCATGACCTTGGGGCCATAGACGGTTTGCGGAATGAGGGTGTCCTTGCCCTCGCGAGTCATGGCCGCGGCCAGCAGCGGGCGCTTCAGCCAATCCACGATGTAATCGGCAAGCCAACCGCCGCCGTTGAAGCGCTCATCAATCACCGCGCCTTGTTTGTCCCACTGCGCGAAGTAGTAGCGATTGAAGTTGGTGTAGCCGTTCACGGAGGTGTCCGGCAAATACACGTAGGCGAGGCGGCCGTTGCTGAGCTGGTCCACTTTGCGGCGGTTCTCGTCCATCCAGGCGCGCAAACGCAGCGCACGTTCGGTGGGAATCGGCACAACGGTCACCGCGCGGGCATCCTTGCCTGTGGGATCCGGACCGACCTTCAACTGTACGGCCTTGCCCGCTGTTTCCTGGAAGAAGCTGAAGACTTCGTCGGTGCCCAGGAGTTCGCGGCCATTCACCGCCAGCAGATACTCGCCTTCGCGGACATTCACGCCGGGCTCGGTCAACGGAGCGCGCAGGCCGGGATTCCAGTTTTCGCCGTGATAGATATGCGCGAAGCGATAACGGCCATTCTCGATCTTGTAGTTGGCGCCAAGCAGGCCGCCGCCAACGTGTTTCACTTCCGGCCGGTCGCCGCCGAAAATGTAGATGTGCTGCGCGGTGATTTCGCCGAGCATGTCGGCAAAGATGTAGTTGAGATCGGCGCGGCTCATCACGTTGTCCACGTAGGGCTGATACGCGGCAGCGAGCGCTTTCAGGTTGGCGCCGTGCATGTTGGGGTCATAGAAGAAATCGCGCTCGATGCGCAGGACTTCGCGGAACATCTGCTCCCACTCCGCGCGGGGATCAACTTCAATTTCCATGGCATCGAGTTTCAGCGCGCCGCCGGGCTTGCCGGGTTCGCTGGGTTTGCCAAGTGCATCGACGGGCTTGATGAACCACGCTCCGTGGGGACGCCCACCCCCACCCCCGCCGCCACCGGTACCGGAAGGATTCGGCTCGGGTAACTGCTCGTAAAGGGCCTTTTCCGCGTTTGCGGAAATGAAGAAGCCGCCAACATTGTCGAGCAGCTTGTCCGTCTTGCCGGTGCACACATCGAATTTGTGAACAATCTGGCCGGGATTGCCGGAACCATCCTCGACCTGTGGCCCCTCGAGCAAATAGAGGATGTGCGTTTTTCCGGCGAGCATCCGGCTATAGTTCCGTACGGGAAAAGGCAGGGAAAGGATGCGCTGATCGATGTTGTCGAAGTCGATCTTGATCGCCGGAGTTTCCTTGGACTTGTCCTCGTCTTTCTTGGCCTTGGCGTCTTTGTCTTTATCGCTGCCTTTTCCGGCGGCTTCCTTGGACTGCTCCGCGGCGGCTGATTCCCCTTCGGGCTTGCAATCATCCAGATCGGCGATTGGTTTTTCCTTGTTGGCAGCATCGGTTTTGCCGGAGGAAGCGGCGGGAGTGGCGACCTTTTCCTCGTCGCTCTGCGGAGCGAGAGGCGATTTTAAATCCTTGCGAAGCACAATCACATAACCGGCGCGCGTTACGGGCACCCTGAATGCGCCCATGCTGCTGGCCAGGACGGGACCGTCGTCGGTGCTGGCGGTGAAGTAGAGATATTTGCCGTTTCTGTCGAAGGCGACGAAGGCCGCGTCGCTCATGCCGTCGGTCACCTGATGGGGCGTCTTATCCTCCAGCCCGTAAATGAAGGCCGCGCGCATTCCGCTGTTGAGTTGGCGTGTGTAGGCCACCCAGCGGCTGTCCGGCGACCACACGGGATTGAAGCCCGAGCCGGGTTCAGCTTCGTAAGTGTTGGTGTCAATCAGGACAGGCGCGCCGCCGTCGACGTTGAGATACCAGAGGTTCAGCCGCTTGTCGCTATAGACAATCTTTTTGCTGTCCGGCGACCAGGTGGGTGAATAGTAAAAAGTTGTTGGAGTGCCAAGACTGATTTTGCGGACATCGCTCAAACCATCCTGCGAACGCAAATGCAAAGCGTATTCGCCGGATTCATCGGAGAAGTAGGCGATCCACTTTCCGTCGGGCGACCACGCGGGATCGCGGTCCGCGACGGCCGGAGAATTGGTGAGGTTGCGGATGTCGCCGTGCTCGACGGGAACCGTCAGAATCTCGCCGTGCGCTTCAAAGACGGCGCGCGCACCGGTGGGAGAGATGTTGGCGTTCTCGATCTGTTCGGCGGCCTTGACGAAATGACGGCGGACCGCAGGGAAGTCCCCGGTCACCTGAATTTCGACGGGGTGCTGTTTGCCACTGGCCGGATCGAAGACATGGAGCGAGCCGAATTGTTCGTAGACGATGGCGTCCGGGCCAGCCGAGGCGGACTTGATGTCCACGCCGTTGCTGGGAATCGCCTCGCTGACCTGCCTGGAAGAGGTGTCATAAACGTAGAGATTCACCGGGCCGTTGCGGTCCGAGAGGAAGTAGATGCGGTTGCCGATCCACATCGGAGTGGAGTCGTTGGAATCCTTGTGCGGCACTTTCTCGGTGGTGGAATCGGCAAGATTGGCGATCCAGATGGGCGAAGCGGTGCCGCCGCGATAGTGCTTCAACCCGCGCTGGAAATCCCAATTCTCCTTGAAATTCGTGAACGGCACATAGGCCGCATGCGAGCTGTCGGGAGAGTAGGACAATTCCTCCGCCATCGGCAGGGGCACTTCTTCGGGCAGGCCACCCTCGACGCCAACGGTAAACAGCCGGTCGAAATAAGAATAACTGTTGCGAGCAGAGCGGAAGAGCACGCGTTTGCCGTCACGGGTCCAGCCGGCGACCTGATCGGGGTAGGGGTGCGAGGTCAGGCGCTTGGGCACGCCCCCGGCAGCGGGAATCAGAAAGACATCCTCGTTGCCATCGTATTCGCCGGTGAAGGCGATCAGCGCGCCATCGGGCGAAAAGTAGGGATCGGATTCGATGCCGACGTCGCTGGTCAGGCGGCGCGCTTCGCCGCCATTGCGATCCACAATCCAAAGGTCGCCACCGTAACTGAAGGCAATCTGCGTGCGGCTGACGGTGGGCTTGCGCAGCAGCAAAGCCGTGTTACTCGATTGTGCCTTTGCCAGTGGAACGCTGAGAAGGAACGCCAGGACCAACAGCAGGCAGGCGAGGCAGCGAACAAACAGGGGGTTTCCGCGGACGGACATATTTCCTCCATGGATCGTAAGGACTTCGCGCATCGGGTGGCCGGTAACTCGGCAGTCGGAAATAATATCGTGCGATTGGCAGGGGAGAGTGTACCACAGGAAAAGGCGGTAAAACTGGGGGAGAGGCGAGTGGGGGACCATTTCGTTGCTATAAATCAGAAGAGTCAAAATCCCCAGGTGAAAAACCGTCATCTGGGGCACCCAACCCTTTAGGGCGTTGCGCCCGAGCCGCCGGCCCAGCCGCCGATGAGAAGATTTCCCGACCCTTCGCAAAAACCGCGATGGGCAGGTCACCGAGAATTTCCCGAGCACGATAAGGCTGTGGCTCGCGCCAGTCCAAAGGAACTTGGCGTGCTGTACATTGTGCGGTACAATGTACTATATAAGGTGCAGGATGGCGGAAGGCCAACAGCCGCGAAAAATCCCGCTGATTTTTTATCGCTTGAGGCCGGGAAGCGAACCCGTGCGGGAGTGGCTGAAGGAACTCCCGGAAGCCGAGCGACACGCCATAGGGAAAGACCTGTTGCGTGCGCAATGGCGGTGGCCCGCCGGGATGCCGCTGTTCCGGCCGTTGGGAAACGGTTTGTGGGAGATCCGGACGGACCTGCCAACGAAAAGGACGGCACGCGTGCTGATTTGCTTTTACGAGGGGCAGCTCGTCGCGCTGCACGGGTTTATCAAGAAAACGCGTACGACACCGGATGATGATTTGGCATTGGCGCGCAAGCGCCAGAAGGAGTTAGAGCGATGAGCAGGAAGCGCAAGAAGCATATGGGTTCGAGCATTGACGATTTTCTGAAGGAAGAGGGCATTTTTGAAGAGGCGCAAGCACAGGCGGTGAAGGAGGTCGTCGCGTGGCAGCTCGACGAGGCCATGAGGAAGCGGAAAATATCCAAAAATAAAATGGCCACACTGCTCAAGACAAGCCGCACACAGGTTGACCGGCTCCTCGATCCGAAAAACGACATCACGCTTTCCAGCCTGCAACGGGCGGCGGCGATCGTCGGACGGCGGGTGATGATCGAGTTGGTTTGAGAAAACGGCGGGCGCGGGTGGCGCAAATCACGCCTATCTAGAAAGCTGAGAGAAGAAAGAGGCGCCTCCCCTTCGCAAAAACCGCGAAGGGTAGGCCACCCAGGAGCTACTCGCGCATCAAGGGTGCGCCACGCGCCGGAAGAGTCAAAATCCCCAGGTGAAAAAGCGTCACCTGGGGCACCCAACCTTTTAGGGCGTTATGCCCGGGCCACCCTTCGTTTACGGTTTTCCGCTGGGGACGCCATTCTCCTGAATGGCGTTTTGCTGGGCGCCAATCGGGAGATTGGCGTTCCCAGGACCCGCTGAATCAACAGAGTTTTTTTGCTAAAACTAGAGGATTTTCTTGCCTAGGCCGGATAGGACGAGTTCGACGCCGAGGAGCGCGGTGCGGTTGTGCTCGTCGATGATGGGGTTGATCTCGACGATTTCCATGGCCACCATGGCTTCGCTGTCCGCGATCATTTCCATGGCGAGGTGCGCTTCGCGGTAGGTGACGCCGCCGCGGACGGGCGTGCCCACGCCGGGCGCATCGCTGGGATCGAGGAAGTCCATGTCCAGGCTGACGCAGACGCCTGCGGTATCGTCCATGGCGAATTTGAGGGCGTCGGCCATCACCTCGCGCATGCCGCGTTCATCGATGTCGCGCATGGTGAAGGTTTTCACACCCAGCTTCTTGATGAGTTTCTTTTCGTGGGAATCCAAATCGCGCACGCCCACCAGCACTACATTTTGTGGCTCGATCTTCGGCTTGTAACCGAAGAGGTCATGGAGTTCGGGAACGCCATAGCCGAGGATGGCGGCCAGAGGCATGCCGTGGACGTTGCCCGATGGCGAGGATTCCGGCGTGTTCATGTCGCTGTGGGCATCCAGCCAGATGCAGCCGATCTGCTTTTTTTCCTTGCGGAAATGCGCGGCGACTCCGCTGGTGGATCCGGCGGCGATGGAGTGGTCTCCGCCAAGGACCAGGGGCAAGTAGCCTTCTTCAAGTGACTTCTGCACGGCGTGGCCCAGGGTTTTGCAGGCATCAGCGATTTCGTCGACATACTTGCTGCGTTTTTCGCCGACGGGCATTTCTTCGGGTTGTTTCACGATGATGTTGCCGATGTCCTCGACGTGGTGGCCGAGATGCTTGATGCGGGATTGCAGTCCGGCAACGCGCAGGGCGGAGGGGCCCATATCCACGCCGCGGCGGCTGGCGCCGAGGTCCATGGGGACGCCGATGATGCGAATCTTTTGAGGCATACAAGTGTGTCCCGTGATCCGAGTTTCATGGCCCCGGGCGGAAAAATGATTAGCGACATTTCCTCAGGGGCTAAAGCCCATTGGCAGTAGGAGCTTTACGCCGGGGCTGAAGCCCCGGCCTCCTAAAGAAAAGAGTTCTTCCGCAAGCTGTTACGACATTTCCTCAGGGGCTAAAGCCCATTGAAAGCCAAACACTCAATGTCGGAGCTAAAGCTCCGACCCCCTGACGCGCGGAGTGTTTCCGCAAGCTGTTAGACGACCGGGGTACCGAAAAGCCGGAGTGGCGCAGCAACTTCCCGACATTTAAGGATATACCCGATAAATCATCCGGGGGAAGGGGATGACTTCGCGGATGTGCTCGGTGCCGGTGATCCAGGCGACGGTGCGCTCGAGGCCGAGGCCGAAACCGGCGTGGGGCACGCTGCCATAGCGGCGGAGGTCCAGGTACCACTGGAAGGATTCTTCTGGTAAGTTGTTTTCTTTCAGCCGTTTAATGAGGAGATCGTAGTCATGAATGCGCTGGCTGCCGCCGATGATTTCGCCGTAGCCTTCGGGAGCGAGCATGTCGAAGGAGAGAGCCAAATCGGGACGCACGGCGTCCGGCTGCATGTAGAAGGCTTTGATGGCCGACGGGTAGTGATGGACCATGACCGGGCGGTCGTACGCACTGGAGATAATGGTTTCTTCGTCGCCGCCGAAATCGTCGCCGAACTTGGCGGGGTTGCCGTGCTTTTGAAGGACAGCGACAGCCTCCTCATAGGTGATGCGAGGGAAGGGGGGCCTGATGTTCTCGAGCTTCTTGACGTCGCGCTTGAGAGTTTCGAGTTCGCGGGATTTGTTCTTCACCACGCTTTGCACGATGGCGCTGACGAGGCCTTCGCCGAGGTCCATCATGTCGGGGAGTTCGGCGTAGGCGGCTTCGGGCTCGAGCATCCAGAATTCGGTGAGGTGGCGGCGGGTTTTGGATTTTTCGGCGCGAAAGGTTGGGCCGAAGGTGTAGACCTTGCCGAGGGCCATGGCGGTGGCTTCGACGTAGAGCTGGCCGCTTTGCGTAAGGTAGGCTTTCTGGTCGTCGATGTAATTGACTTCAAAGAGTGTGCTGGTGCCTTCGCAAGCGGCGGGGGTGAAGATGGGAGCATCGGTGAGGGTGTAGCCTTGCGAGTCCATGAAGCTGCGCGCGGCGCGGACGGCTTCGGCGCGGATGCGGAGGATAGCGGCCTGGCGAGGGGTGCGGATCCAGAGGTGGCGCTGGTCGAGGAGGAAATCTACACCGTGCTCTTTGAGTTGAATGGGGAAGGGCGTGGCTTCAGGGACTTTCTGGACGATCTGAATTTTGCTGACGCCCATTTCGTAGCCGCCGGGGGCGCGCTGCTCGGCGCGGATTTTGCCGGTGACGATGACGCTGGATTCCTGGGTGAGACCTTTGAGGGCCTCGAAGGCTTCGGGGTTTTCTTTCAGGGAGCAGACGCCCTGAATGATGCCGGTGCCGTCGCGAAAGATGGGGAAGAGGAGCTTGCCGGATTCGCGTAGGTTGTAGAGCCAGCCGCGAATGGTGACTTCCTGGGCGTCGTATTTGCCTGCGTGTTCAATGGTGATAATGGTCATAGTGAGGTTCTCTGTTGTGGGTTCAAACCAACAGTTTAGCAGAGAAGAGACTACTTCCTAGATAACGGGAACGGCGACATCGTTCCAGTCTTCTTCGAGGCGGGCGAGGGAATTGGCGGCGGCGGTGAGTTGGGAGGAGAGGGAGGGGGCTTCGGGGCCGGTTTTTTCCTTGAGTTCGAGGGTTAGGGGGAGATCGGCGGCGGCGGGAGCGGATTTGAGCAGGGCGAGAGCGGCGGGCCAGGCGATGGTGCCGTCGTAGGGCGGGAGATGCTCATCCTTTTCGCCGTGGTTGTCGTGGATATGGGCGCTGGCGACAAGATCGCGCAGGGGCTCAAAGCCTTTGGCGATGCGGGCGTCTTCCGGGCCTTCCGCCAGGTGGGCGTGGCCGATATCGAAATTGAAGCGCAAAGTAGTGAGCCGGGTTTCTTCCACAAAAGCGCGAAGGTAGGCGGGATCGCCCATTTCGTTGGTAGTGTTTTCGACACAGATGGTGACGCCGGCGTGGCGCGCGTGCAGGGTGAGATGTTCGAGGGAACTGAAAGCGGCGTCGCGTTTGCGCGGGTCAGCGGTTTCGCGGGAGCCGCCCATGTGCAGCACCATGCGGGGAAAGGGCAAATCGTCGGCGACGTCTAGAACGCGCTTCAGCTCGTCCATGGCTTCAATGCGGCGAACGCGTTCGACTTCACAGATGGAGAGCGGCGTGGCGCCTTCGCGATTGAGGCTGAGGTCGCGGCTCGTGGGAGCATGCAGCGAAGCGAGTTGCAGGCGATGATCGGTCAGGGCCTGGGCGATGGCGCGAACCTCCTGCCTGGTGGCGTAGTCGAAGTGGCTGCGCGTGGCAAAGATTTCGACGGCCTGGAAGCCTGCGGAGGCGATTTGCGTCAGGATTTCCGGCGTGAGTTTCTTGGAGACAAAGAGGTAGGTGGAGAGGATTCGGAGCATGGGTGGCCGGATATATTTTAGCTGAAATTGGAGGTCGAAGAGAGATTCCTCCACTCCGGGACGGCAAAAAGCGCCGTCCCTCCGGTCGGAATGACAGATATGGGGTCGCGGATGATAGGAGGGATTCATCGCACAAAAAACGTGCGATGGAGAACCGTACAACGCACAAAAGGCGTGCGATGGAAAGCCGTACCTCGCTGCGGGACGGCGCTTTTTACCGCTCCGGGAATCCCTCTTCAACTCCGGATTTCAGGATTACAGTTTGTTGGTGCACGTTCGGCCGTAAAAGCGGCGGCAAGCCGCCGCACTCCAAATTGGGCAAGACGCAGTGATCGTGAGGACAGGGGGCGCAGCCCTTCGCAGCTTAGGGTAAAGAGTCCTGCGCCCCTATAGCGGGGAGGAAAACCCAAGAGCACAGTCAGGAGTGACTGTGCCACGGATCGCGGGAGTTGCGAGGAATTTCCTGGTTGATCACGAAGAGGGCAAGAAGGCGCCATCCCTCCGGTCGGAATGACAGAGTTGGAGTAGCGGTCGGAATGACAAATTTTGGGTGGCGCGCTGAATTACGGAGTTTGGGCTGAAGAGGGTGTGTCGTTAATAGCCTCCAGCGGAGCCGGTGTCGCGGGGATCGGCGGCGCCGCAGCGTTCGCCGGTTTTGGCGTCGACGCCGATGGCGTTGACGTAGCCGATGTGTCCGTACCGCCGCACCTGGTGCCCGTGCGCTTTCAACTGCTCTTCTACATCGGGTGAAAATGACTTTTCCACCAGGATTTCGTCGGGGAGCCACTGGTGATGGAAGCGCGGCGCGTTGATAGCGGACTGCGCATCCGTGCCGAGGCGCATCCAGTTCAAGATGCTGAGCAGCGTTGCGGAAATGATTCTGGGGCCGCCTGGCGAGCCGGTGACAAAACTGAGCTGGCCATCGCGCACAAGAATAGTTGGCGTCATGGAACTGAGGGGGCGCTTGCCGGGGCCAATGGCATTGGCTTCGGATTGGATCAAGCCATAAAGCGCGTTGGGCACGCCGGGCTGCGTGGTGAAATCGTCCATCTCGTCGTTGAGGAGGAAGCCGGCCGAGGAGGTGACGTGCGAGCCGTAGCTGTCGTTGAGGGTGGTGGTGCTGGCAACGGCGTTACCGGCAGCATCCACCACGGAAAAGTGCGTGGTGTGCGGCCCCTCGCCGAGGCTGACGATGGTTTGTGGCGCTGAGCTGGCGTTGAGGCCCTGATTGCAAACGTGAGGATTGCCCGCGGGGACGGATTTGCTGGAGGACGCGCGGCGCGGGTCAATGGTGGCGAGAAGTTCCTTGGCATAACAGGGGTCGGTCAGGCCCGCGACGGGAACGTTCGAGAAATCGGGATCGGCGAGATAGGCGGCGCGATCGGCGAAAATGCGGCGCATCACTTCGACGACGAAGTGGACGCTCTGGGGATCTTCCCAGCCCTTCAACGGAACGTCTTGGAGCATGTTGAGGGCTTCGATCACGGCGACGCCACCAGAGCTGGGCGGCGGCGCGGAGAAGACGTCCCAACGATGGGCATCAATGGTGTAACTGGCGTGGACGACTTCACGAATTTTCGGCTGGTAATGCCCGAGGTCATCGAGGGTGATGAGCCCGCCGAGCGCGGCCATGTCGCGAGCCAGCATTTGCGCGGTCTCGCCTTGATAGAACTCGGCGGGGCCGATCCTGGCGATGCGCTTGAGGGTGGCGGCGAGTTCCGGCTGGCGCAGCGTATCTCCGGCGTGAAAAAGCTTGCCGCCATTCAGAAAAACGCGATTGCTCGTCGAAAAGCGTTGCAGGCCGGGGCGCTCCTCGTCTAATTCCCGGGCTAGCTTTTCGCTGACCGGAAAACCTTGTTCGGCCAAGCGGATGGCGGGCTGCATCACGTCGGCGAGTTTCATGGTGCCATGAGTTTTCAGCGCGAGTGCGAGTCCCGCAACCGTGCCAGGTATGGCGACGGAGCGATAGCCGATGGTGGAAGCCTCTTCGTCCAGTTTGCCATCGGACTTGATGTACATGTCCCGAGTGGCTTTAGCGGGCGCTGTTTCGCGGTAATCAAAGAAAGTGGTTTTGCCGTTTGCCAGGCGCACCAGCATGAAGCCGCCACCACCGATGTTACCGGCGGCGGGTTCGACGACGGCGAGAACGAAGGCCGTAGCGACAGCGGCGTCAATAGCGTTGCCGCCGCGTTTCAGGATATCCACGCCGGCTTGGGAAGCGAGCGGCTCGTCCGTGACTACCATGCCGTGAAGACTGCGCACCGGTTCGCGCGGCCAGTCTTTCGGAATGTTGGGGCGGTCACGGAATTCCGCGGCAGATTGCGCGGCAGAACGCGGTGTGAAGAAAGTGATCGAAAGGAGTGCGCCAGCCAACAAGAAGAGAGGACGTCTCATGATGAAGAGAAAACACTATGGGATTGAAGGGGAAGCGTCAAGGCGCCGGTGGTATGCGCACAGGCGACGGCAAGCCCAAGAGTGGGCGACACCGTTTTGCCGGGTTGGCCAGCACAACCTCCGATGAAAGACACTTTCGTGGAGAGGCTGACAGTGTTAAAGCGGCGGCAAGCCGCCGCACTCCAAAATGCTCGGCCACACCGACACGGGAGAGGTCAGCCTAAAGATTGGCCACTGCCACCCCAAGAGTGACCGATCTGAAGATCGGCCACAACACGAGATTGCGCCATGTGGGCAATTCGTGGGGATAGATGCGGGCCAACTATTCTGCGAGGAATTCGATATTGGGAGGGCCGGGGAGGAGGCCGGCGGCGGTGCCGCGCTCGATCAAGGCGCGCACGGCTTTCCTGCCTTTTTCGCCGTAGCCGAGGGTCCACCTATTCACATACATGCCAACAAACTTGTCGGCGAGTTCGGGATCCATGTCGCGCGCAAATTGCATGGCGTAATTCAGGGCTTCTTCGCGATGCTCGAGGCCGTAAGTGACGCTGCCGCGAATGGTTTTGGCGATCAAGCGGCCCAGTTCGGGGCCCAGAGCCCGGCGCACGGCGTTGCCACCGAGGGGGAGCGGGAAGCCCGTGAGTTCCTGCCACCAGATGCCCAGGTCCACGACGCGATGCAGCCCAAGTTGCGGGAAGAAAAGCTGTCCTTCATGAATGAGCAGGCCGGCTTCGACAACGTCGTTTTTCACCGCTTCGATGATTTTGTCGAAGGGTATGACTACCGCTTCAAAATCCGGCTCAAATAGTTTGAGCGTGAGATGAGCGGAGGTTTTCAGGCCGGGCACGCCAATGCGGAGGCCCTTGAGTTCCTGCGGCTTCAGGGCGTTTGTGGAGACAACGATGGGGCCGTAGCCTTCGCCGAAGCTGGCGCCGGTGTCGAGGAGGATGTAGTTGTCGCGCAGGGAAGGGTAGGCGGCGAAGCTGAGGGCGGTCACGTCGTAGGTTTCCGTCAGCGCCGCTTCATTCAGCGACTGGATATCCGAAAGGATGTGAGTGTATTTGTACCCCGGTGTGGCCAGTTTATGGGTGGCCAGGGCATAAAACATGAAGGCGTCGTCCGAATCCGGAGAGTGGGCCAGCTTGATCTCGCGGGGTTCCTTTTCGGTTTGCGATGCCGTTTGTGTTGCAGCCATAGGGGTAAAGTTTCCTCCGCCCCGGAAGAAGGCCCGCGGAGTTGGCTCGACACCCGTTCGGCGCTCCAGTGAGAAAGATAGGTGGGTCGAGCGACGTTGGGACGTGCGTGACTTTCGGCCGGACTTACTGTTGCAGAAGAGAGACTAACATAGACGTGCCCCGCGGACAAACACCCCGGCCAGGAGTCCAAGGTGCGAAATGAAGGGGCAAATGAGGTAAATGAGGTAAAGGAGAAGAGGGATTCATCGCACAAAAGGCGTGCGATGGAAAACCGTACCTCGCTGCGGAGACTCTGCTCGGAATGACTGGGTTTTTCGGCTTGCTGGCGTGAAGTGGTGCCCTCGCAGGAGCTAATTAGGAGTGGCTTCTAGACAGCCGAGACGAGGCGCGCGATGGCATCCTCGAAAGTGACTTTGCCGTCCAGATAGGGCTGCCAGTAGATGGCGAGCAGGCGGGAATACTCTTCCCAGCCGCGCTGGGAGAGTTTTTCGCGAAGGCCCGGGGGCACGGTAGTGGTGGTGTTCCGCTGCGGGGAGACATCATCGTCCGGCGCATTTTGCTGCTCGGCTTCCTGCATGATGGGACGGAGCACTTCGCCGGTGGTAAAGAAAATCAAGGCATGCCAGAGGTCGCGGGGGATGGGCTTGTCGCGCTGGCGGCACTCGCGGGTGATGGCGGCTTCGACGGGCCGGGCGATATCGTGGGAGGCCTCGTGGAAGAGCACCTCGAGGGCTTCGGGGCCCTGGTTGCGGGGATCGGTGCTGGCGATGGTGACGCGCAGCGGGTCGAGCGTGGTGTAAGCCCCCGCGGAGTTCGCGAAGGCGCAGACTTCAACGCGAATTTTCTCTTTCGGCCACTTTGATTGGTAGATGTCCGCGAGGCGCTGGGACAGGCCGACGCCCTGTTCGCGAACGAGCGGAGCGACGCGCACGACCCAGCGGCGGTTGGCGCGATCGTGGTCCGCCCACCAGTGCGCGCGATAGATGGGAGCGGCGGCCTCCAGAATAATTCCGACATTGCCAGGGAGCCCGGCGTCGCAAGCGGGTTTCTTTCTACCCGTGAGTTCGTTGCAATCCTCAAAATCGCCGAGCTGGTTCTTCAAGAGAATCAGATCGATGTTGACCAGCAGATCTTTGCCGGCGTAACTGGAAACATAGTAGGCGACGGCTTGATCCCAAATGCGCTGTTCCGCGGGGGTAAGAGTGGGCTGAGAAGCGGGTGATTGTTTCAAGACGGGCCCGGCAGGCCTGGTGGCGGCTACCCGCGAATCTTTAACGGCTTCGCGCGCCCTTGCTTCGTGGTAGAGAAAATGATGGAGGTTCACCCAGAAGCCGCTGTGAAACTCAAAGACCGGCAAGGGGCCATAAATAGAATCTTCGACCTGTTGTCCCAAGGCCCGGGGAGCAGCGGCGGCAGAGAGCAGGCCGAGGCTGAGAAGAAGGGCAACGCGAAAAGAGGCCAGAGGCATAGGCGAAACTGGAATGTTAGCGTACTTCTGGCGCGCGACGAAAGAAACTCGCGTCAATATTCCTGATCCTTTTCCGCCAGCCAGCGGTCGAGCCGGGCCTGCTGCTCCGCGGCCACCTCCACGAACACCACACCCATGCCCAGGCTGGGGCTGACGTACACAACGCAGCCGAGGGCTTCAAAGATTTCGTCATGATGGGTAATCCGAAGGCGGACCCGGGTACCTTGCGGCACAGGATTGAGGGTGTCGATGTAGCAGCCGGTGCGGCTAATGTCGGCAGTGCGCGCGCTCGACTTCGCGCCGCGCGGGAGTTCCACAACATCCGCCGCCAGCACGAGTTGGCTTCGCGGCGCACTTCGCCGCTCTACCGTTACATCCGGCATCCCGCTTCTCCTGTCAAACCAGCCGGTGCTGGTCTGTCCGCCTGGAGAGTGGCGAGGCACACGTAGATGTGCTTCGCCGGAAGCCGGATGATCCCAGTTCATTTTCCCGCCGAGGAAGTAGGCCCGCAAGTGTAGGGAATGGGTTTACGCGTATTGGTCAACGGTGTTGTTTCAATCTGGGGCGGTGATTCAGTCGACCTTCGGATCGGTGACACTGCCCACCGCGCCGCGACGGTCTGCGCCGTGGAGGACTCCCAAGGTATCCCGGAAGAACGAGCGTGAACCTGTGCGGCCGTATTCGATGGGGATCGCCGCTAGCTCATATTTGGCGGGCGCGCCGGAGGCATTCGCACCGACAATAACGTAGCGGAAGGAATAGCCATCCTTGCTTCCTTCGGCGAGTTCTACGCTGATCAGGTCGGCCTTTTCGCTTTTCGCGGGGCCCTGCGGAGGTGGACCGAGGACCACCAAGTTATCCGGAAGACGCGTGTAGGTTTTGCGGTAGGTTTCGATGGCGTCGGCCAGGTTCTTCATGGAGTCGATGGCCGATTGTTCGTTGTTCTTGATCTCCGCGCGATCCCACTCCTCGGCGAGCGAGGGCAGGTCGAGCAAGAGCAGACCGAGGGAGAGAAGCTTCCATTGTCCGGCTTCACGAACGAGGCCCATGAGCACGCGATGAGAGTCGTCTTCATCGGAAGCGGCGGCATTCTTGATGGTCAGGGAGATGTAGGCAAGGTTGTCGCGGAGTTCGGGTTTGCCGATTTGCATTTGGGTGGTGACGTCTGAAGTAGCGCAATAGACGTTCAGATTCCCGGAGGCGTCGGTTTCGGCGCGAGGCTGGCCGGGTTTGTCCAGCAGAACGAAGCGCTTTAGGAGTGTGGTGCGCGTTGCGGGCGTCATGCGGGAAAACGCTTCGGCGTTGCGAAAGGTGAGGGCGCGGGCAAATTCAGTGGAATTTTGCGAACAGGCGGCAAACAGGATGTCGCGCAGAGTGGACGCAGGATCGGCGGGGGAAGCCGACTGGGCGAGGCCCTGCAAAGAAGTTGCACAGAGCAAGAAAATGATGAGGGAGAAATAAACGCAGCAACGCCGAGCTTTCCGATCGCGCAAAACGTTCCTCTCAATCCTTGGCGGTTTCCAGGATCGCAGCAATATTCCGGGTGAACACCGAACGCGGCAGAATGTCCGTACAGCCAGCGGCCCGGGCCATCGCCGCGAGTTCCGTCTGCACATGGGACAGGAAGGCCACCACGCGCAACTCTTTTTGAGTTGCGTGAAGGTGCTCGATGGTTGCCACGGGGCTGCTGCGCGCATTGAGATCAATGATGACGAGCTTCGTGGGTGGATCGAGCATGCTCAGCAGCGCTTCACCGGTAGTTGCCACCTGGAATTCCACGCCCAATTGTTTGGCGGTCTCCGCGACTTTCATCTGAAAGAAGAGATCGTCCATCAAGGCAACCGCACGTCCCATCCGTGTGTCCTCCGTGTCCGGCAGTTTTCGCCGGCTTTTCGCGCTTGCGCCACCAGAATAGAATCAGCCAGCGACGGGAAAAGCGTGAAAGTGCAGACGAGGGTGGATCTTTTCGTCGAATCTGTTAGTGGGCGCTCCCCGGGGTGTGCACGCCGACCGTTTCGTCCGGGACATCTCCGGGGCGGCCTTTCACCCGGTCGTACACACTGACCTGGCTGACGGAACCCAGCGCTTCGTTATAGAACGTGGGCACACCCAGGGCGGTGCGCATTTCTTCGTTGAACTTCCGCAAATTGGCCAAGTGCTCCGCGAGTGCGGGAACTTTGACGCCCTCGGTGGTGAGCAGGAATTTCTGGTAGCCGGCGTCCCAGAGCCTGGTGAATTGCCCGTGCAGCATGATGGCGGGCATGATGGTCATCTGGAAGTGGCCGTCGGGAACCTGGCGGAATTCCGCGCCGGAGCCGTATTTTTCCACGCGCACGACGCCGCGCGTGCTGCCGACGGCAAATCCAAGCGCCGCCAGGCTGTCCATGGTTTTCTTTTCAAAGCGTTCGTCGACATTCCACATGGTGATTCCAGAGTACGATTCCTGGTGTTAGGTGTAAAGGCCAGACGAGGCGGAGAATTGGTCAGTTTCCAGTTTCGGCAGCGTTAATCAGGCAGTGACCGCGAGGAGAGAACAATCAGTGGCTGTCTACGATACCCAGACCATCCATTTATTCACGACTTCCCAGCGTCCCGATTTCTTTCTTAGAACGTAACGGTTGCCAGAGCCGCAAAGTCCTCCACATACAAAAGAGACGGAGACAATGGCTTCGTGCAGCGTGGGGTCAAAACCTACGTGCGAAAACGAGATAATCCCACCGGCTCCGGGATACTGCTGCTTAAAAGGTGGAGGTCCGTTTTTCTCAATCGGCACATCGTTAAAGCTCACGCTTTCGACAGCTATGAAAGTCCGTGGCAGGTCAGTATGGAATGTCTGAGAGAGGCGACCAACTGTGCAAGACTTGTGAAGAAAATCTTGAATTGTATCCGCACGTAATGAGCCATCGTAGCCGCTGCGAGTAAGGGCGCGATAGATTTTGTCAGCGAAAGAATCGTATGGAAGCTTGCTGTTTTCTAGCCGCAAGTACCTGCAGGCACGTTCTTCGCAGGATTTTATATCTGTCCCGGGAGTCAAGTAGTTCGACACGGTATCGTCGAAAACAAGTTCGCTTACGGGGGCGTGTCCATGGCCGGTCGGTGCAACCATGTCACGGACCACAGCTTCATAAACTTCATCCTCAGCGGCTAACACTCTCTTTTCATCTGGGTACAGTTTTGAGAAATGAAAGCAGTAAACAAGTGCTAATCCGATTGCAACGCACGCCAGAGTCGCAATCCAAGCACGATGGCGCATTGTTCCCACGACAACTCCGCTTCGACAAAAAATCGCTTTGGATTATGAACTCGAGACCCTGTCCACCACACTAGGATTCTATGCTCGGGGCGGAAAGATGCCTAGTGCCCGGTAAGCCTTACCGGACATCTTGCCCCTAGTACTCCACTTCTCCGGGAAATGCGTCGCATAATCGGAAAGTGTCCCAATCCCACCCAGCAGCATGAAGCGAGATCAGAGATACTCGGGGCCCAACGTGCGTTTTCCCCGAGCCACCACAAAGTCTTCCGTCGTGCAGCCAAACAGATTCGCGGTCGCAAAACGTCCGGCAATTCTTGCTGGTCCCTACTGTCGAGTTGTCTTCGCGATGAATGGCTTCTCCGAAGCGCGGGCAGCAGGTAGAATGGTTATGCGAGGAGTACTATGTCCACCAAAGTACAGCCGTTGACCGGCCACCCGCCGGTAGCGAGGCTGACCAACGAAGAAATTTTGCGTTATAGCCGACATTTGATCATGCCGGAAGTTGGCATGGAGGGTCAGCTCAAGCTGAAAGGCGCGAAAGTGCTGCTGATCGGGATCGGCGGCCTGGGCGCGCCGCTCGGGCTGTACCTGACGGCTGCGGGCATCGGCAAGATCGGGCTGGTGGATTTCGATGTGGTGGATTTCACCAACCTGCAGCGGCAGGTGACCTTTGGCACCAGCGATGTGGGCAAGCCCAAAACCGAAGCGGCCAAGGCACGGCTGAGCAACTTGAATCCCGACGTTGAAATCACTTCCTACGAAACGAAGCTCACCAGTGAGAATGCCCTGGAGCTGTTCAAAGACTATGACGTGATCGTCGACGGCACCGACAATTTTCCCACGCGCTATCTGGTGAACGACGCATGTATTCTTCTCGGCAAGCCGAATGTCTACGGCTCGATTTTCCGATTCGAAGGCCAGGTCACCGTGTTCGGCATGCCCGACGGCCCGTGCTATCGCTGCCTCTATCCCGAACCGCCCCCTCCCGGGCTGGTGCCCTCGTGCGCCGAAGGCGGCGTGCTGGGCGTGCTGCCTGGGATCATCGGCTCTTTGCAGGCGCTGGAGACAATCAAGCTGCTCTTGGGGCGCGGAGATTCCCTGGTGGGGCGATTGCTGCTTTTCGATGCGCTGGCGCTGAGGTTCCGCGAACTGAAGCTGCGCAAGAACTCCAACTGTGCGATCTGTGGTTCGCATCGCAAGATACACAAGTTAATTGACTACAACGAGTTTTGCGGGGTGCGCGGGGAAGAAGAGCCGGAAATGGATTTGCACGTTCCGGAGATTACGGCGCGCGAGCTGAAAGAGCGGCTCGATCGCGGCGACGAGATCTTTATTCTGGATGTGCGCGAACCTCACGAATACCAGATCTGCAACTTGAAGGGGCATCTGATACCGCTGGGCGAATTGCCGCGGCGCGTTCACGAGCTGGACTCGTCGCACGAGATTGTTGCGCATTGCCGGAGCGGGAAGCGCTCGGCCGAAGCAGTGGATTTTCTGCGCAAAGCGGGCTTCCGCAAGGTGCAAAATCTGCGCGGGGGCATATTGTCCTGGTCCACGGAAGTAGATCCCAGCGTGCCACGCTACTGACGATTTCGTTTTCTGCGCTCCAGGGCGACGGCGCCGCATCCTTGGGGCAGCTTGTATTTCCAGTGGCTGGCGGATATCGTGGAGGCGCTTTCAGGGCGTTATTTTGGTTTCGTTGAACGGAGGACTCCATGCCAGGCACGAAAGTCACTATATTCAATAACGGCCCGCTGCGCATCGAAGGAGATTTTGAGATCGTGGATCAGGAAGGCAAAGCGTTCGGGCTGGGCGGGCGGACGGCCGTTGCCATTTGCCGCTGCGGCCACTCCAGCAATTCGCCCTTTTGCGACGGCACGCATAAGCGCCAGAACTTCACGAGTACGGTCACCGCAAGGGACCTCCCCGCGCCGGCAAAGCCGTAAAAAGGTGCCTCATCCCAAGTTGAGACAGTCTCAGGATGAGACTTTGCGCACTTTTGGGCCTATCTTCTCCAAACCTCTGCTAACTCTCTGGATACATTCACGATAGTGAGTCAATTCGACACCGAGGCAGTATCTTTTGCCGTCTCGGACACTGTCTCAAGCGGGACGACGTCTTCTGCAGTTATTAATAACTCATCTATTTTGAATTAGTTACAAACCTTCCTCGGCGACTCCAAAAGGGCCCGGACGTGCATTGCCCGATATTGCCGGTTTTCTTCGGCAATTGGGGGATGTTTTGGGAGATTGGGCCAAGATCACGGGGTATTTCCGCAAGGACCGCGGGCATCTGCCCGCCGTTGCGTATAGTCTCCTGGCGGCTTTTTTCCTTGGCGTCGTGCTGTACGCGCGGCACTCCCACGTCTCCGGTTCGCCCAACACCTATCTGTACCTAGAGGTGGGCGGTTCACTGCTGTGCTTCTGCTACGCCGCGAATGCGCTGGTGCGCTTCCGCGGAACCCACGATCGCATCGCGCTAATTCTCGCCTTCGGATTTGTGCTTTCCGGGATGATCGAGACGCTGGGCTACTTTGGATTGAATGATCTTTTGCGCCTGGGCCCGGTGGCGCTGTCGCATGTGCCCATGGGCTGGATGGTCGGGCGGACGTTGCTGGCGGTGCTGCTGCTGGCGGCACTGGCCGTCGAACGATTCATTCCAACAGCGCGCCAGCCGAGCCGGGAGACAGCCGGCGCCTTGTTCGTGGTGGCGGCGGCAGCCTATGTGACGAGCGCCGCGTTCCTCGCCGCACCGGCGACCCCGGTGGCGAAGGCGGGCGCGCTCTTCTCGCGGCCCTGGGAAACGCTTCCCGGCATCTTGTTTGTTCTTGCCGCGATCTTCTTCTATCGCAGGTTCCAACAGGGTAGGAAGAGCGACAGTGATGCGTCCCTGTACGATTATTCGCTGTTTCTGGTGGCGCTGCTGAACGCCTGCTGCCATATCGCCGCATTGTTCTCCCGGCGCCTTTTTGACGGCCCGTTTTTCCTTGCGGAACTCAGCAAGGTGGCCAGCTACGCGATCATATTGTGCGGCGCGTTGATTGATCAGGCGCGGCTCTTCGATCAGGTTCGCACGCTGGCCGTAAGCGACCCGCTGACGGGGCTGGCGAACTACCGGCGGCTGATCGCGGTGATCGAATCGGAGTTGGACCGCTCTCGCCGGACGCAGCGCCCGTTCAGCATCGTCCTGCTTGATATGGATGGATTGAAGACGATCAACGACCGTTACGGGCATCTGGTGGGCAGCCGTTCCCTGGTCAGATTGGCCAAGATTTTGCGCAATCATTCACGAGCGATTGACACGGCAGCGCGCTACGGCGGCGACGAGTTCGCGCTGATTCTCCCAGAAGCTCCCCCGGACATTGCTTCGCGTGTGGCTTCCCGCATTCGCGAACGGCTAGCGACGGAAGCCGAAGCTCCCGCGCTGTCGGTCAGCGCCGGCATCGCCGGGTATCCCGAGGACGGCGACACCCCGGAAAAGCTATTGGGCGCCGCGGACCGCGCGCTTTATCGCATGAAACACCGCGGCAGCGCCATGAATTCCATTGCACGCATCGCCGCGTGCCTCTGAGCTGGATGAACCATGGCACATACACACATCCATCCCCATCCACGGCGGGAATCCCGGATCCAGATGGAAATTCCGGTGGTTCTGGAAGGTCATCGCCAGCTTCCCGGCGCGGAAGCAACGTTTACGGAAAATGTCAGCGCGAAGGGTGCCCGCGTGGTGAGCTTCCGGCGCTGGGACAAAGATGCGCGGCTGGTGTTGGCCTCGCGCACAGGTGAGTTTCGCTCCGCGGGTCGGGTGGCCTACTGCCAGCCAATCCATGGTGAAGGCTATGCGATTGGCGTGGAGTTCCTCGAACCGCAGGGGCGATGGGTAGTTGAATCTGCAAATTAGCTTGACAAATTTTGGCGAGCGGATAGGAGGGAACTGCTGGAATATTCTTCAAGGAAGAAAGTTACTAGCGCAAGAAAGCGCCGTACGGGTCGAGAAGGAACCGTTCGGCGCTTTCTCTTTTTGATGGGGTGCTGGAAAAGACTTGTGAGCGCATCCGATAAAAGCTTCGTGCGACCGACCTGAGCACCTTAGGGGTTAAAAACCCCTGAAATTCCGGAGCCTTCCGGCACGGCTGAAAAAGTTGAGGAATAAAGCTCAATGACATTTCCTCAGGGGCTAAAGCCCGTCGGTTATAAGAGCTTTACGCCGGGGCTGAAGCCCCGGCCTCCTAAGGAAGAAGACTTTTTCCGCAAGCTGTGAAGCCGTGCCTTAGCCGGGGCCAAATGTAGGATTGCTTCTTACCAGAATGCCGCCAGGGTCAAGCTGGTATCCCGCCGTGTTTTGATGCAGGTTTCAAGGCGTCACATTTGCCAGTGGTGGAATGGTTGTATACTCGATGATGATTTCTTGAGCTGTCTGCGCGTCTTTATTCATTTCAGGGAGGCGTTTCCGTTGAACATTCTAGTGACCGGCGCCGCCGGCTATATCGGGAGTATCTGCTCGGAAGTGCTGTTGTCCCGCGGGCATCAGGTGATCGCGCTGGACAATCTCCAGGAGGGCCACCGGGCCGCCGTTCCGCCCGCTGCCACCTTCTGCCAAACCGATCTTGCGATTCGTTCGCAAATCGAAGCGGTTTTTTCCTCGCACAAATTTGATGCGGTGATGCATTTTGCCGGGGAAGCGCTGGTGGCCAAGTCAGTGCGCGAACCGAGCACATTTTATGCGGCAAACGTTGGCTGCGGCGTGAACCTGCTGGACGCCATGGTGCGCCACGGCGTCAACAAGTTTATTTTTTCCTCGACCGCCGCGACCTATGGCGAGCCCGAAGTCGTCCCCATCCCCGAGGATCACCGCAAAGCGCCCATCAATCCCTACGGCAAATCGAAGCTGACCTTCGAGCAAATTCTGGGCGATTACCGCGCCTATACCGGGCTGAAGTATGTGACATTGCGCTATTTCAATGCCGCGGGCGCCAGCGTTGAGCGCGGCGAAGCCCATCGCGAAGAAACGCACTTGATTCCCAGAGTGCTGGACACGGCCCTGGGAGCCATCGCACAGCTCGATATCTTCGGTTTTGACTATCCGACGCCGGACGGAAGCTGTGTGCGCGATTACATCCACGTGATTGACATCGCCGATTCCCACTTGCGCGCGCTGGAAGAGATCGAGCGAGTTCCGGGAGAAGCGTTCAACGTGGGCAATAGCAGAGGTTTCTCCAACCTGGAGGTGGTGAAAACCGCGGAGCGCATCACGGGGCGCAAGATCCCGCACAAGCTGTCTCCGCGACGCCCCGGTGATCCGGCGGTGCTTGTGGCGAGCAATGAAAAGCTGAAGCGGGCGCTGGGCTGGGAGGCCAAACACTCTTCGCTGGAAGAAATCCTGCAATCGGCGTGGGACTGGCGCCGCAAGTTTCCCAAAGGCTACCCGGAATAATGCAGGGACGCAATTCGGAGTGAAATCCGTCCAGGAAATTGTGGATTGACCCTGAAATCCGAAGTTGAAGAGGGATTCATCGCACAAAAGGCGTGCGATGGAGAACCGTACGTCCGCTCCGGGACGGCCAAAACCGCCGTCCCTCCGGTCGGAATGACAGATTTTGGGTGGTGGGTGATGCGGGAATACTCAACTTCGGATTTCAGGTTAAGTTTGTGCCGGCGCGTTGGCGGCTGGGCCCGCGAGCTCCTCGTATACAGCAAGCGTGTTGGCAACCATGCGGTCCGCCGAGAAACGCTCGATGACTTCATGGCGTCCCGCCTCGCCAAGCCGTTTTTGCAGCCCGGCGTCACCTACGAGGCGTGCCATAGCCGTGGCAAAGCTGATTGCGTTTGGCTCCGCTACGATTGCCGTCCGTCCCTCCTCCACCACTTCACCGAGGGCGCCTCTTGTGGTGGAAATCACCGGCAAGCCATAGGCCATCGCTGCTTGCAGCGCGGTTCCCAAGCCCTCGAATTCCGAGGGAAATACGAAAGCGTCCAGCGCCGCATAGAACTCTGGCATGTCCGTGACAAATCCCGGCAGGAGGACCGCCGGTAGTAAATCCAAACGTGCCGCAAGATGTTTCACGTCGCCGAGGCAACTTCCTTCGCCGGCGAGCAAGGCTCGCGTGTTGGGGAATTTCTCCCTCACGATACTTAGGGCCTCAACCACGTGCCGCTGGCCCTTTTCCGGCACAAATGCACTGGCGCAACCGAAGAGGAACTCGCCGTCCGCCACGCCCCATCGTTTTCGCGCCGCGTTTCGTTCTTGCGCGGAAACGCGCTCCGGGATTTCCACGCCCTCGTTGACAATGGCGATGCGCTCCGCCGGAAATCCGCTTTCGACAAGACTCCGGGCAACGTCTCTACTATTCGCCACAAAGCGATCCAGGGCCCGGAATCTTGCCCATGAAATCCAATTGCGCTGCAACGGAAAAGCAATCCGTCGAGAGGACAATAGCGGCAACTGCCGGTGCGCCCCCGCCAACCAAGCCGCGGTCAAAGCGTGAGCTTCGTTTGCATGGAGTAGATCGAATCTGCCGTCGCTCAAAAGGGAGCGAATCTTGCGTGCCGCCGCCAGGCGGAGCATTCTTCGCGGAACGCTATGCACATAAATCCCAGCTTTCCTTGCCCGCTGGCTCAACGCGGATCCGCGCGCCGCCAGCAATTCCGCGGCGTGTCCCCGCTCATACAGGCCTTTCAGAAGGAGCAGCGCCTGGTTTTGTCCACCGCGCCATTCCGTTTCGAGGTCCACAATGAGAGGGATCACGCTGCACCGCGACTCTTGGTCTGCTTATCGGCATTGATCAATTTCCCGAGTTTCTGAAACTTCAGCCTTACGCCGCGCGCGGCCATTTGCGCGATCAGCGCCCCGCGGTACCCGTCCAGAAACCCAGCTCCAAGAATAAAGTAGCGGAACCATGCCCAGGGCGTCGCAATCCAGAGCGCGGCGCGCCAGTCACGCCGGCCCTGTTGGAACATCTCGCGGGCGACAACTGTGGTGTACATGTCCACCTTGGCCTCGTGCTCAGCAAAGTTGCGGATGGTGAAGTGCAGCAGGTCGCCCTTGAGGCGGCCTGCCTGGCCCGCGAAGCGCAGCCCCGAATGCATAGCGCCGGAATAGTTGGCCCTGTCGCGGCGGTAAATTCGGCGCTGCCAGTCGGGATACCAGCGAGAGTGGTGGATCCACGCGCCCAGATACCAAGTCAGGCGCGCCATCTCATAAACGTCGAATCGCGGCGTGTCCTGCTTCCATTGCTGCACGGATTTCTTCAGTTCGGCGCTGAGTTCCTCGTCGGCGTCCAGCACGAAGACCCAGTCGTTGGCGGCCAGCGAGACGGCGTAATTCTTCTGGTCGGATTGGTCAGTGTACGGCCGTTGGAACACCCTGGCGCCATATTCTCGGGCGATTTCCGGTGTGCGATCCGCGCTGCCGCCGTCCACTACGACGATTTCGTCGGCAATCCCCTGCGCGGATTGCAGGATCCGCGGCAAATTATCCTGCTCATTTTGTACGACGAAACAAACACTCAGGGGGATCATCTCTGCGCCACGCTGTCACACCCGTGCCAGTATCTCACACGAGGCCGCGCAGGATTTGCACATTACTTGGATTGAAAGCTCAACCGGACGGTGCTGCTGCCCACACGGAACTCCGCGCCGTCCTGCAAGAAGGCCGCGCGCACGCGCTCGTCCTCGAAAAACGTGCCGTTTGTGGAGTCAAGATCCTTGAGGTTCACGGAGCGTTCCCGAACCTCCAGGACACAATGGTGTCGGGAAATCTCCGGATCATCGAGGGGCAGGTCGGCGCCTTTGCGGCCGATCACGGTGCGCGGATTTTTCAGTTTGAAAGATTTGCCCTTGGAGGGGCCGGTCGAGATGGTCAGCACGATGTCCGCGTCCGGCGGCAGATGTAACCCGTCGTCGGCGGGAGGCAAGCGCAGCTTTGCGGTGGAAGCGTCGGCCCGGGCGAAGGAAGGCATCGGCGAGATCACCACGGTTTCGTCGGCGCGCCGCTTGACTTCCACGACCGTGGTCTGACCACAGCGGGTGCAGCGGAACTGCACCTTTTCGTGCCTAGCCAAGACGTCGTCTTTAAGCAAGTGCTGCTGCCCACAGTGCACGCAACCCGTCTGCATGCTCCTAAGCTAGCATGCCCGGCAGGCGGCGATTCGTCCACGCCGCGTGCGCATGCGGCAAGCGTTACTCCGTGGGCTGCCGCCGGCCATCTCTTCAGTTGTGCTACGATATAAGTTTCGAGATCATGCAGGGGAGCGTACATGCCCGAACACATTTCGCGTAAAGAGTTGAAGCAGGACAAAGTCCGGGAAACTTTCGAGCATGGCGCGGAAGCCGTTCTCTCCCATACTCGCCTTGCCTCCATCGCCCTGCTGGCCGTAATCGTCATTGCCTCCGGCTATCTGGCGTGGAGGTTCTATTCCGATCGCCAGAACGCCACGGCGCAGGCCGCGCTGGACGATGCCATGAAGATATACAATGCGCCGCTATCCATTCCCGGCCAACCCACGCTTCCGGGCGAGGTGACCTATGCGGATGAGGCACGACGTTCCCAGGATGCGGAAGGCAAACTCGCCGTGGTTGCCGAGAAATACCCGCACACGAATCCTGGCAAGCTCGCCCGGTACTACTCCGCGTTGTGCCTGATGGATCTGGATCGCTTGAATCAGGCGTCTGAAGAACTCAAGAAACTAAATGCAGGTTCGGACAAGGAACTCGCGGCTCTCGCGCAGTACCAGAAAGCCCTTATCGCCGAGCGCACGGGCAAGAATGAGGAGGCCGTGCAAGATTTGCGAGCGCTCTCCAATTCCGGTTCCGTCCTCGTGCCCAAGCCTCTCGTCCTGCTGGAGCTTGCGGGAATTCTTCGTCAGAGTGACCCGAAGCAAGCAGCAACCATCTACGAACAGATCAAGAAGGATTACCCGAACACCACAGTGGCGGACGAAGCGGACCGCGGCCTCGGATCGATCACGCCGAAGTCCTGAGGTAGCGCGGCCCGCAGTTTTTTCGGGAGGTCCCGGCCATCGACAAACCCCGTCCAGCCGCGCCCTGGGCCATGCAGCCCGCTTCTTCCCGCGGCCGCCGTTTTCTGGAACCCGCGCATCCCTACCGGAGCGAATACGCACGCGACCGCGACCGCATCGTCCATTCGCGCGCGTTCCGTCGCCTGGAAGCGAAGACACAGGTTTTCACGACGCGCTTCTCCGACCATTTCCGCAACCGCTTAACGCACACGCTGGAGGTTTCACAGATCGCGCGCACGGTGGCGTCCGCGCTCGGTCTCAACGCCGATCTTGTGGAATCCCTCGCCCTGGTTCACGACATCGGCCACCCACCGTTTGGGCACGCCGGGGAACGCAAACTCAATGAGCTGATGGGGGCGCACGGCGGGCGGTTCAATCACAATCTGCATGCACTGCGCATCGTCGAGCATTTCGAGCAGCGCTACATCGGGTTCGAGGGCCTGAACCTGACCTTTGAGGTGCGCGAGGGCATTGTCAAACACTCTCGCGATTACAACGCGGCGGAATTTCCCGAGCTATCGGAATACCTGCTGGAACTTCGCCCACCGCTGGAATCCCAGCTCATCGACTGGGTGGATGAGATTGCGTACAACACGGCGGATCTCGACGACGCGCTTGAAGCGAACCTTCTTGATGTTGAGGCCCTTTGCCACGAAGTGCCATTTTTCGGCGAATTCTACGGCAAAGTTGAGTCCGAACATGCCGGAGCCCGTCCCAAGCTGAAGTTCAACGAAGCCTTGCGTCACGTCCTGGACCATCTGGCCAGCGACCTGATCGCCAATACGGAACGCATGGTGCGCGATTCGCGCGCGCAATCGGTGGAGGACATACGTCACGCGGCGGTGCGGCTAGCGCGTTTCAGCGAATCCGCCCGAGGGCAAAACGCCCAACTGAAGGGATTTCTGTTCTCGCACATCTACAATCACCCGCTGATCACCGAGGATTGCAATCGCTCCATTCGGTGCCTGGAGGAACTCTTCGCTTTCTACCTGGAGCAGCCGGGTGCGATGCCCGAACTCCACGAAGAAATGTCGCGGACAACCGCCCGGCACATCGTCGTGTGCGACTACATTGCCGGCATGACCGATCAATTCCTTCTCCGGCAGCATCACGAGCACGTCGGCTCTTCCGCCAGCGCCCCGCCTGCAATCGGTGGCTCGCAGCAGTTAGAATGAACCGGTCTTCTGGAGTGAGGACAATGGCTGCTCGCCGCAATGCCGTTCTGCTTTTCGTCCTCATGGTGGCCTGGTGCGTGCCGTTACGCGCAGAGACTTTCGGCCACCGCCTAGCCATCCTTGGTCCTGATCCGTGTGGATGATCCGGGAGCCACGACGCAGACTTGAGCGGAGTCTCGCTGCTTCGGCCTTCGCTTCTTTCAAAATGGGGATATCCGCGCCGGCATAGTTCCACACTTCAAAAAACTTCTGATACGTGGCCTCGAGGAAAGGTTAGAATGCAGGCATTTGTTCCCGCTATGACCGTGGACACCGAGCGCCGCAAGAAACTTCGCAACCGCCCTCGCAGCCTCGTTTACGTGGAGCTTGAATCCGGCAACGGCGGGATGATGCGCGATCTTTCGGAAGAAGGATTTGCGCTGCGGGCGATGATGCCTTTGCGCGCCGGGGGAAAGACGCAGTTTGCATTTTCGCTCGAGGAAGCGACGCGCATCAGCGGGGAAGGGCGGATCGTCTGGATCAAAGAAGATGGCCGCGTCGCGGGCATCGAATTCTGCGGGATTTCCCATAGCGCTCGCGAACAGATTCGCGAATGGCTCGGCCGGGCCGATCAGCCCACTACACGTGAGCCCAAAGTGCCGGCAATTGCGGTTGCCGAGCCGCCTACGCGGGAAGAACTGCGCGAGGAAGCGCGTTCCACTCTTTCGCGCGTTGCGCAGCCATTCGATGAAGCCGCTAAGACCGCGCCTTCCCCTGAGGCGGAGATTGCGCCCAAGGTCATTCCCGAGCCGCCCAGGCATGAAGAGCCGGGCGGGGAGACTCGGTACGCCCTTCCGCGCGTCGTGCTTCCGTCTGTTGAAGCGGCTGAGACTTCGCTTTCGGCTGAGCCGGAGATTGCGCCTATTGCTATACCTCAACCCGCCGGGATTACTGACCTCGCAGAAGCTCCGACGGGGAGTGCCACCGCGCCCAGTCCAGAAATGCAAACCGAACTGTATGACATCTCGCCGGAGACGTTTCCGGTTGCCGCACTCGAACCGCTCCCAACAGAAACCGTGATTGAGCCGCTGCCCGAATTGCAGTGGGAATCCGAATTCAGCGAAGCGGTCGATTCTCGCCTGGCAAGCCGTATCCTGCTGACGCGCGCAATCGGCATCATGCTTCTTCTGACCCTGATCGCCAGCGCGGTGGTTTACCATCGCCAAGTTGGCCACGCGCTCATTTGGCTCGGCCAAGTCATTGCCGGCCCTGAAGAAGCGCCCCGTGCGCAATCTTTGGTCGCCGAGCCTCCCGCACAAGCCGCTCCCATGCCGGAGACCACAGTGCCTGTCAATTCGCCGGCTGTTTCTGAAAGTTCGGCTACTCCCTCGCCGCAGGGGGATCGCGCTGCCCCTTCAGAAACACAACCTGCGGCCACGAGCAGAGTCATCGAAGTGCCGCCCATCTTGCCCGCCGTGCCTCCTTCTTCCACGAAAACACCGAGCGTGCCTGTGCTTCAGCCAACCTCACAACAGAATCGCGTTCCCGCGCCGGCCAGTTCCCCCGGGACGGCCAGCGATAACGGCCAGCAGGAATACCAGCAAGCAGAGTACATCCTCCGCAACAGGAGCAGGGAGGCGGAACTGCCAGAAGCCGTGCGCCTGCTTTGGGTGGCCGTGGAGAAAGGAAATGTCGGCGGCGAAGTGGCCCTCGCGGAGCTCTACCGGCAAGGCCAAGGCGTAGCGAAGAACTGCGCCCAGGCGCGTGTTCTGCTGACGGCTGCCGCGCGGAAGGGAAGCGCCGAAGCACAAAAGCATCTGGATGAACTTGTGCGGGATGGCTGCGAGTAATTTTGGAGTGAGCGAATTTTGGCGCGCCCTCGAAGGGGCCGCTAGCAATCGGAGTAGACTAGGTCGAGGAGGATCACAGTGTACTGTTCCAAATGTGGTGCGGTTCTCGCCGCGGACGCCGCGTTTTGTGTGTCCTGCGGAATTCCAGTGGTGCGTGGGGCGCTTGCGGGTGCGGCGGGGCTTCCCGTGCCAGCGAACGTGGGAGTCGCGGGGTTCAGCACAACGCGCAGCGTGACTTACGCGGGATTCTGGTTGCGCTTCGTGGCCTATCTGATTGACGGCGTGATTCTGGGAATTGCAATATTTGCGCTGGTCATTCCGCTGTTATTCCTGACAGGGTTGGCGGCGACACTCGAGAGGTTGCCGCATCATCTGGACGGACAAATCAGTCCGGCGGCGATTGCCGCGATTGTTTTGCTGGCTCTCACCTTTGCCGCGGTCGCCGTCGTGTTGAAGTGGCTGTACTTTGCGTATCTCGAGAGCGGAGAGAAGCAGGCGACGTGGGGCAAACAGGCGCTGGGTTTGTACGTGACGGACGGCGCGGCAGAGCACATTTCGTTCGGGCGGGCTTCCGGGCGATTTTTCGCGAAGATGATTTCCGGGCTGATTCCCCTGGGCATCGGCTACATCATGGCGGGATTCACGGAGAGGAAGCAGGCGCTACACGACATGATCGCAGGGTGCCTGGTGTTGCGCCGCTAGTGTTGTGTCCCGGAGATACAAAGAAAAAGTGCGGAGTCCTCAGGGACTAAAGCCCTTTTCTTTGCAATGGCTCTTGTCAGGGCTGAAGCCCTGACCCCCTAAGGAGAAATGCACCGAACTTACGGGACGCGATACGAGCTTGCGATGACGAATTGGAGTGAGGGGTTAGACGGGCGCCAGAGTCTGTTCAACGATACGGCCGTCGAAGAGATGCAGGGTACGCTCCGCGTGATGGGCGTAGCGTGGGTCGTGGGTGACCATGCAGATGGTTGCGCCATTGGCGTGAAGTTCCTTCAGCAGATCCATTACGGCGTCGCCGTTCTTGGAGTCTAAATTTCCAGTCGGCTCATCGGCCAAGAGAATCAAGGGATCGCCCACCAAGGCCCGGGCCACGGCGACGCGCTGTTGCTGGCCGCCGGAAAGCTGCGCGGGATAGTGCTTGGAGCGATGCGCCATTTCGACGCGTTGCAGCGCGGCTTGTACTTTCTCCTTGCGTTCGGCGGAGGCCATGCCGCGATAGGTCAGGGGGAGTTCGACATTTTCGTAGACGGTGAGATCACCGATCAGGTTAAAGGCCTGAAAGATGAAGCCGATTTCGCGGTTGCGAATGCGCGAGCGATCGCTGAGCTTGAGGCTGGAAACCGGTTTGCCGTTCAGGAAGTAATTTCCCTCGGTTGGCGAATCGAGGAGGCCGAGGATGGCGAGCAGTGTGGATTTGCCGCATCCCGAAGGGCCGGCGATAGCGAGGTATTCGCCCTTTTTGATTTCGAGATCGATTGCGGACAAGGCGTGAGTCTCAAGCTCGTCGGTGAAGAAGATTTTGCTGACGCCTTGCATCTTGATGAGCATGCCGTTTGGTGAAGCCATGCGAACAGCCTCCGAGATGGAATGCCTGGAACCTTTCTTCAGGGGCTAAAGCCCATTCGTGCTCGGGGCTTCACGCCGGGGTTGAAACCCCGGCGTCCTGAAGAGAAAAACAAAACCGAGAGAAACCCAAGAACCGACCCCAAAAGGCGGGGTCGGCCACTACAAACCCAAGAGAAAAGCGCCCGCCTCAGAAGGCGGCCGCTACAAGAGCAAGAAAAAGGCATCCATGAGATGGCTCCTAGCGCAAACGAATGCGGTCAAAAGCATCCCAGGCGGACATATCGGAGAGGATGACTTTGTCTCCGGACTTGAGGCCTTGTAGGATTTCGACGGTGTTGACGGAAGTTTTGCCGAGCTTGACGTTGGTGCGGACGGCTTCCGAGCCGCCGTCAACCAATTTGAACAGGCCGATCGTGCTGTCGGATTGGCCGTGGACGGGGCGGCCCACGTAGAAAACATCTTTCAGGTTTTCGATTTCGATGGTGCCGTCGACGCTGAGGTCGGGCCGCGCACCCAGGGGGAGGGGGCCGGTGATTTCAACGTCAACGGTAACGGTGCCGTTTTGCACGGAGGGGTCGATGCGCGAGACGCGCCCCTGGACCACGCCGTTTCTGGTGTCAATGGAGGCCTTCTGGCCGATGACCACATCCTTGGCTTGCGATTCGGCGATCTTGATTTCGGCTTTGAGGCGCTTGGGATCGGCGACGCGGGCAAGATTCGTTCCCGGCGTGACGTGCTGGCCGACTTCAACGGGAACGACTTGAAGCACGCCCTGGATGCCGGCGCGAACGTGAAGGGCATCGGCTTCGCTGCGTTTCAGGTCGTAGAGGGCGCGCTGCTGGTCGACGCGGGATTGTTGTGCCAGGAGGCGCGCTTTTGCGGAGTCCGCGGCGTTTGTGGTGCGATCTTCCTCGAGTTGCAAGCGAATCGTGAGCTGTTCTTCTTTCACTTTCGACAGCTTCTCGGTGACATCGGCACTAAGACCTTGGGCGCGGAGCTTTTCGTCCATTTCGTGCTGGATTTTGGCTTGCTCGTAATCGCTGCGGACCACGGCAGTGGCAGCTTTCTGATTGAGGAGATCACTGTTGAGTTGGACTTTGAGGTTCTCGTAGTCCGCTTGGGCGGCTTTCAATTGATATTCGGCGTCGAGCACGTCGCGTTGCAATTCCGGATTGGTGAGTTCCAAGATGACGCTGCCGGGCTGCACGATGGCGCCGGGTTGCATCAGGATACGATCCACGCGGGAATCGGTTTGTGCGGGAATCCAGCGGATGTCCTCGGGGACAAGCGTCCCGGTGCCATGGACCTCGATGAGCAACGGCCCGCGCTTTACTTCGTCGGTCCAGACGGTGGCTTTATCAACCGAAGGAGCGGCGGGGCGGAGCCACGAGACGCCATAGGTGACGCCCGCGACGGAAATTATCGCGATACCGACGTAGACAATGCGGCGGATCTTTTTAGTGTGGGCGTTTGACGGGCGTTGGATGTCCATTGGTTTTCTGTCTCTACTCGTAGCGGAGGACGATCATGGGATCGACGCGGGTGGCGCGGCAGGCCGGGATGTAGCAGGCCACAAGCGCCACGGCGACAACGACGAACGCTACGGTTGCGAGGGTGAGCAGATCGTTCGCGCTGACACCAAAAAGCAGGCTACCGATCAGACGGCCCGCAAAAACCGCGGTGATCACTCCTGCGACCAGACCAACTATGACTGGTGCCATGCCCTGACGAAGCACCATGCGGAGCAAATCTTGCAGGTTGGCGCCGAGGGCCATGCGAATACCCAATTCCTGGCGACGCTGCTCGACGGAGTATCCGACAACGCCGAAGATTCCGAGCGCAGCGAGCAGAAGCGAGGACAAAGCAAACAACATCGCGAGAAACATTGGGAAGCGACGCGCGTCAAGCGAGTGGGAGACGATTTGCGACATGGGGCGGAGGGTTGTGAGGGGCACGTCGGGGTCAATGTTGCGAATCAGGTCGCGGACCGGGCCAGCATAGATGGCGGGGCCTCTCACGGTGCGGAGGACGATTGAGGCGGATGTGGGAACAGAGATGGTGTTGAACCAGGTAGGCACGTAAACCATCATGAGCGGAGGCATATCGAGCTGGACAGTGCGAATATCGCCAACGACACCGACTACTTCGGCGGGGACATCCGGGCCCCACTGGGTAATGCAGATTTGGCCGATGGGATTCTTTCCGGGCCAGAAGCGTTCGGCAACGTTTTGCGAGACCACGACGATTTTTCGATCGTGGTCGGCGGGTCCAAAGATCCTGCCCTGCAATAAGGCGATACCCATGGCCGAGAAATAATCCGGGCTGACAGGGCGATAGTTGGCGATGGGGGTTTCGGCTTGTGTTTGCGGGGCGCCGGGAATGTTAATTCCGGTCACGCTGCCTTCGCCTCCGAGCGGAGGGATGCTCACCCAGCCGGCGGCTTGAATACCGGGAAGCGATTGAAGGCCTGCCAGGACCCTGTCGTAAAAATGCAGGCGATCCGCAGGCTGAGAATAGTTTTGCGGGGGCAGGTCAACACCGGCAATTAGGACATTTTCAACGGTGAAGCCGGTGTGAACACGGAGGAGCTGCCCGAGGCTGGCTATCAACAGACCCGCAAGAATCAAAAGCAGAGTGGTAAGTCCAACTTCGAAGCTAACCAGACTTTCGCGAAGGCGGCGAGTTCGACGGCTTTCTGTCGTGGCCGTAACGCCCGACTTGAGAGCGTCAACAGGCTGGGAACGAGTGATGCGCCAGGCGGGGAAGACTCCGAAAAAAGAGGCCGCGGCAATGGAAATGGCCAGAGCGAACAGAAGGACACGCGCATCCATGTTCACTTCGTCAAGACGCGGAATGCCTGGAGGCGCTAAACGTACCAGCCACTTCACAGCGAAACCAGCGATCCAGATTCCCAGCGCGCCGCCGGCAAAACTAAGCAGGAAAGTCTCGGTGAGCAACTGGCGAATGATGCGCGCCTGTGTGGCGCCCAGCGATGCTCGTATCGCGGCTTCGCGCATACGTCCAGGAACACGCGCGAGCAGCAAACTCGCAAGATTGGCGCAGACAATGAGGAGGACAGCTCCAACGGCGGCAAGGAGAAAAAGGAGGCCGCGGCGGGCGGGTCCGACCACTTCGGTTTCGAGAGGCAGGAGCGTGCCCAGGAGATCGACACCTTCGTTGGCCCGTCTGGCAATTTGTGACTGGACGACGTTCAGTTCAGCGAGAGCTTGGTCCTGAGTTACGCCGGGGCTGAGGCGTGCGACGGCGGCGAAATCGAATTCGCCGATGAGGCTCTGCTCATAGGACTCCGGGCCGTTCAGGGGCTTGAAAAAGGCGAGGCGAGAGTAACTGTCCGCCCCTCCGAGGACCTGGGGAAATGGAAATGACGCGGGGAGGATGCCGACGATTTCGTGAGGGACGCCATCAAGCGTTATCGTTTTACCGATGGCGGACGGATCACCCTGGAAGCGGTTGCGCCAGAATGCGTCAGTGAGGATGAGGACACGGCCACGGCCGGAGTCGTCCTCCTCGGGGCGAAAAGTCCTGCCGAGGGCAGGGTGGGTTCCGAGCACTGAGAAAATATTCGCGGAGGCGCGGACACCGTGAAGGACTTCGGGCTCGTCATGGCCAGTCAGATCGGCGGTAGTTGATTCGGCAATGGCCACGTCCGCGAACGCATGGACTTGCTTTTGCCAAATATGAAAGTCGGGCAGATTGGCGCTCAGCGTCGGATAAAACTTGGCGAGCTGTGGCACAATTTCGCGGACAAGGTAAAGCCGTTGGGGATCACGATATGCGAGAGGGCGAAGAAGCGCGCTGTTCACAACCGAGAAGATGGCAGTGGTAGCACCGATGCCAAGGGCGAGGGTGAGGATGGCGATGGCGGTGAAGCCAGGGGACTTGCGGAACATGCGCAGGGCGAAGCGAAGATCCTGGTGGAGGACATCGAGGACGGGAATACCACGGGAATCGCGATGTTGCTCTTTGGCTTGTTGTGCGCCGCCGAATTGGATTAGGGCTTGGCGGCGGGCTTCGGCGGGGGACATGCCATTGCGAAGATTATCTTCGATGGCCAATTCGAGATGGGAGGACATTTCCGCTTCGAGGTCTTGATCGAGTTGCGAACGGCGGAAGAAGGAAGCCAAGCGCTGCAGGAAGCGGAGGTTCATTTGTGGGCCCCCGCGAATCGTGATTGGTGATACGTAGAAGACGAAGAGAGATTCATCGCACAAATAACGTGCGATGGAAACCCGTACCTCGCTTCGCTCGGAATGACGGGTTGCTTGTACCCGAGGGCAAAGAGGAGAGAATCTGCGCCGTTCCAGCGGAAGAGCCCACCCTCACAAAACGAGGATGGGGCACCCTCAAGATTCATTGGGCAGAGGCGTGACAAAAAAGGCGTGGCAATCATGATTTGCCCCCCTCTTCCTCGGGCATGGCGAGGACGCGGTTCATTACGAGAGAGAGCCTCTGCCAGTACGCGGCATCTTCGGAGAGCTGTTTGCGGCCGGCTTTGGTGATCGAATAAAACTTGGCCTTGCGATTGTTGTCGGAAGTGCCCCATTCGGCGGAAATCCAGCCGCGCTGCTGAAGGCGGACGAGCGAGGCGTAGATAGTGCCCTGGTTGAGGAGGACTTCATTGCCGCTGACCTGCTCGATGCGACGGGCGATGCCGTAGCCGTGAAGCGAGCCCATGGCGGCGAGGGTTTGCAGGACCATGAGGTCGAGAGTGCCCTGGAGAAGATCAAGTTTGGAATCGCTCATGAGGTCTCCTGTGTGATGACCACATGAGCATAGCACGTCTTCTGTGGGAATGCCACAGGAAAAGCCGTGCTTACCGATTGCGGCTCTAGTGCCCAATTGCTCGCGCGTCGCAGGGTGGATACAAACCTTTCTTCAGGGGCTTCCGCCAAAAATCGGCGGACGCAAAAGGCGCGAAAGCCCATTGGTTCTAGAAGCTTTACGCCGGGGCTGAAGCCCCGGCCTCCTAAAGAAAAGACTTTTTCCGCAATTCGTGAAACCGTGCCCTCCCAACAAGCGCTTGAAAGACAGGTTCTGGCGAAGGGCAGTGCGCAGGGGAAGAGGAAGAGCGGCGGTGAGGTATAATCAGAACTTGGGGAAGTTGTAGCTGAACATGGCGAAAATCAGAAAAAAGGGGAAAGCGCCGGCGAAGACGCGCATGCGGAAGCGTTTGCGCTTTGCGAAGACGCGCCTGCACGAACTGTGGATGATTACGAAGGCACTGACGGATACCAAGCACCCGATCCTGGTGCACATCATCCCGATGCGGCGGTGCAACCTGGATTGCACGTACTGCAATGAGTACGACGACGTGTCCAAGCCCGTGCCGCTGCAGGAGATGAAAGAGCGGCTGGATATCCTGGCGGACATGGGCACGACGATCATCACCATCAGCGGTGGCGAACCCCTGATGCATCCGGATCTGGACGAAATCATCCGGCACACCCGCAAGCGCGGGATGATGGCGGGGCTGATCACGAACGGATTTTTCCTGAACAAGGAGCGGATCGAGCGGCTGAACGACGCCGGGCTGGAACACCTGCAGATCAGCATTGATAATGCAGTGCCGGATGAGGTGTCCAAGAAGAGCCTGAAAACGCTGGATGGACGGCTGGAGATGCTCTCGGAGTTTGCCGTGTTTCGGGTGAACATCAATTCCGTGCTGGGCGGGGGCGTGAAGAACCCGGAGGATGCGCTGACGATCGCGCACCGCGCGGTGGAGTTGGGTTTCACAAGCACGGTGGGGATCATTCACGACCACGACGGGCAATTGAAGCCGCTGGGGAAGCGGGAACAAGAGATTTTTGAAGAGATCATGGAGCTGGGGAAACGCTCGTTTTCGCGATTCAACGAGTTTCAACACAACGTGGCCCGGGGGAAAGAGCACGATTGGAAATGCCGGGCGGGCTCGCGCTACCTGTACATCTGCGAGAACGGGCTGGTGCACTGGTGTTCCCAGCAGCGAGGGTATCCGGGAATCCCGCTGCGAGAATATACGGACGAGCGGCGGCATCGGGAGTACTACACGCATAAGGGATGCGCACCGAGGTGCACAGTGAGCTGTGTGCAACAGGTCGGGATCCTGGATAATTGGCGGGGACCGCAGACGCTACAACCGGAACCGGCGAGCCGCGCGGACCTCGTACAGATTGCGAAATAAGGATTTCCCGGGAAGGTGCAGGGCGCACAGACGGAATAAAAGCGCAAACGAGGAACGGAAGAGAAGTACGGACGTTGCAATCCTTGCACACCAGGATGCGCTCGCCGTTGACGAATGGCGCGGGGTCTAAAAAGATATAGGCATGTCCACTCCAGCAATTGAGATAGAACATCTCTCGAAGGTATACCCTTACGGATTTTTGAACCTGAAAAAGAAAAGATCATTAGAAGACCTGAGCATGCGGGTCGATACCGGCGAAGTGTTTGGTTTCCTGGGGCCAAACGGGGCCGGAAAATCGACGACCATCAAGCTGCTGATGCGCTTGATTTTCCCGGACGGGGGAAGCGCGCGAATCCTGGGAAAATCGATCGACGATGTGTCCATGCACCAGGAGACCGGCTACCTGCCGGAGCAGCCCTATTTCTACGATTACCTGACCGCAGCGGAAGTGCTGAATTACTTCGCGCGATTTCACGGGTTGACCGCAACGGACCGCCATACGCGAGTGGAAAACATGCTGAAGAAGGTCGGGCTGGAAACCGCGGGAAAAATTCAGTTGCGGAAGTACTCAAAGGGCATGCTGCAGCGCGTGGGTTTAGCCCAAGCCATCCTGCACGACCCGCAGGTGGTGATTCTGGACGAGCCGATGTCGGGGCTGGACCCGCTGGGACGGAGGGAAGTGCGGGACATCATCCTCGAATTGAAGAAAGAAGGGCGGGCGGTGCTCTTCTCCACGCACATTCTCTCCGACGCGGAGATGCTGTGTGACCGGGTGGGCGTGATTGTAGGCGGGAAACTGCGCGGCGTGGGCACGCCGGGAGAAATGGTAGGAATCAAAACGCAGGGAATGGAAATTCTGTTCGAGGTGGCGGAGGGGAAGAACCTGCCGCTGCTGGCCAAGGCAACACGGACAGGCGAGCGTTACCGTGTGCAAATGCCGGAAGAAGAGTTGTACGGGGCGGTTGACCAATTGCGAGGGGCTGGCGCGCGGATTCATTCGGTGACGCAGATCAAGCCGACGCTGGAAGAGTTCTTCATGAACCTTGTCGAAGCGGACCGGGCGCAGGCCAATGCAGTTGAGGTGAGTGGAAAATGAAGAACGTATGGACAGTGGCCGCGAATACATTCCGGGAAGCGGTGCGGGACCGCGTCCTCTACAATCTGGTGTTCTTTGCGCTGCTGATGATGGGCGCGGCGATCCTGGTGGGCCAGATTTCCATCGGGATTGAAGAAAGCGTAATCGTCAGCCTGGGATTGACGGCGATCTCCGTGATCGGGTTGTTCATTGCGGTGTTTATCGGCGTGGGGCTGGTGTCCAAGGAGATGGACAAGCGCACGCTGTATGCGTTGCTGGCGAAGCCGGTGGAGCGGTGGGAATTCCTGCTGGGGAAGTTCTGCGGGCTGGTGATGACGCTGACGGTGAATACGGCGGCGATGGCCGTGGGATTGTACCTGGCGCTATGGACGGTGAAACACACGCTGGAAAAGAGCGACGCCTGGATACTGGTGGCCGTGTATTTGATTCTGCTGAAGCTGGCGCTGATTGTGGCGCTGGCGCTGCTGTTTTCCTGCTTCACCACGTCGTTTCTGGCGATTCTGTTCACGGCGGGAATTTATGTGGCGGGGTTATTTGCGGGAGATCTGCGCGCGATAAAGGCGGTGGATTTGAGCGCCGGGGCAATGAACTTGATGAAAGGGGTTTCCTACCTGCTGCCGAATTTTGAGAATTTCAACGTAATGGGAGCGGTGGCGCACGGCCGGGCAGTGCCGGAAGCGCTCGTAGCGCAGGCGACGCTATACGCGGTGGTTTATGGGGCGGTGGTGCTGGCCGCAGCGGCGGCGATTTTCTCGCGCCGGAACCTGAAATGAAGCGGAGCGGAATCATTAAAGTGACGTGGGGCGTCCTGCTGGTGTTGGGTTTTGCCGGCGTGTGGCAATTACAGAAGAAGATTGATGCGCAGCGGCAGGCATTGCAGGAGGAGCGCGATGAGCTGGTGTTGCGCTCGCCAAAACTGATCAAGCGGATGAGCCTGGAATACGCACCACTGATGGGCGCGATGTACTGGACGCGGGCAGTGCAGTACTACGGAGAGAAGCACCGGCTGCAGCAGATGAATCTGGAGCTGCTGTGGCCGCTACTGGACATCACGACGACGCTGGACCCGAATCTGATCGTGGCGTACCGGTTCGGCTCGACATTTTTGAGCGATGCGCCGCCACGAGGAGCAGGCGATCCGGACCACGCGGTGGAACTGCTGCGGCGCGGGGTGATTGCCAACCCGGATTACTGGCGCTTCTACCAGGACATGGGCAACGTCTATTACTTCGACAAGAAGGATTATGCCAGGGCAGCGGCGGCCTTCGCGGAAGGAGCCAAGAACCCGCAGGCGGCAATCTGGATGAAGGTGATGGCCGCAAAGATCGCTGCCGAAGGCGAGTCTCTGGAGACCTCTTATTTCCTATGGCGAGACGTTTACCAGACGGCCAAGGAGCCGCAGATCAAGAAGAATGCGGAACTGCACTTGCGGTTGGTCAAGGTGGATTTGGACTTGCGACAGCTAAACCGGCTCGCGGATGAGTATGAGCGGCGGACCGGACGGCGAGCGACGAAGATGAGCGAATTGGTACAGGCGGGATTATTGTCACAATTGCCTGGCGACCCGGACGGGTATCCGTATGTATTGGGCGAAGGCGGCAAAGCCGAATTGAATTTGAATAGCCCGATGTTGGAAGAGAAGCTGATGAATAAGTAGTGGGGATTGCCGGCCCGCGTCACGATCCGTGAAAAGGCCGGGCCAAGCGAAGTCAGCACCAACCGAAGAAGCCGCAAAGCCTAATCCGAAGTTGCAGAGGGATTCCTCCGCTCCGGGACGGCCAAAACCGCCGTCCCTCCGGTCGGAATGACAGAATCTAGGTGGCGGGTGATGAAAGAGAACCCAACTTCGGCGAAGTTGGGGCTTCCCACGACAATTGATTGAAATAACGCGAGATGCAGTCACATGCATTTAGTCAACTTGGGAATCGAGGAAGAAGCACGCCTGATTATTCCGGAACACAAAGCAGGGTCATGTGAGGATCGATGAGGAGTTTGCGGGGATCGGTCTGCGTGTAAAAGGAAAAAGGTGTCTCGCCGGCGGTGGCAATTACCGTGCCGAGGAAAACGCCGTGGCCGGAGCCGCTGACAAAAAGAGGAACAGGCGCAATGAACGAGTGAGGCACGCCCGAGGCCAACAGCTTGCCACTCACTTGAAAGCCCTTGTCGGTGCGGCGCGACGAGAAGCTCACCTTGTAATGAGGAATGGCGGTCCCCCGGACATATTCGTCGAAGAACCACTCCATCGAGCGGCCGCCTTCCAGATCCATTTTCGGGGTCATGACGGCTTCCACTTCGCGCTGGAATTGCATTGTGGTGAGGCTTTTCTGGGCGTACTTGGAAACCAGGGACTTCAGCAGAGCCATGAAGCGCGCGTCGGGATTCGGCGTGTTAGGCTGGCGCAGCATTTCCCGGAGCATTTGCATGATCCAAGCGCCTTTGCCGTAGATCACTTGATCGTACGCGGAAGCCGACCTAGAGGAAGACAGGCGCATGCCCATGATGAGCGCTCCGGCTTCGGCAGGGGGGCGGTCTTCGTTGGGGGCTTTGGTGAGAAGACCCTTGCGGTAGCGGTCGAGCCAGGCGTGAAGAGTGTGGTCCGGATTTTTCTGGGAATCGGCAAAAAGAAGCGCGAGATAATTGGCGATGGCTTCGTTGATCCACTGATCGCGATAGCTGGACCAGCCAACGACATTCCCCCACCACTGGTGAGCGACCTCGTGAAAAGGAACAATTTGCGTGAAGAGTTCCTGACCGGTCGAGTTGAGGCCGGCACGCTGTTGGGTTGCGGGCGGCAGGAACGAGTAAGTGGAGATGTAGAGAAGTCCCGGCCAGCCCTGCCCGAAGGCGCCGGGAATTTGCGAGACGCCGAGATGACGAAATGGGAAGGGGCCGGAATACTGTTCGCAGAAATGGATGGAGGAATCGACCTCACGGGCAAGCTGCTTCAGGGCATCCGCGGGACTCGGAGTCAAGGGTTCGGCGGATAGGCGGGCGTTAGGGAAATCGCCGCCTGGAACTTTAATGGCCGGACCGAGATCCACGGGTGAGCGGGCCAAGCGGGCCTGGATGGCATCTTCGAGCTGTTTGTTCGCGTAAACATCAATGGAATGGTTTTCCGAGGCCAGGGAGGCCACGGCGTATTCGCCGAGGTTGAAACCGGCCTGGGTGACCGGCTGGTCCGTCTTCCAGTGCGCGACGCGGAAGTCGCCCTCTTCGTGCTCGTCGGATTTTTCGCCGGTGGCGACCAGGTGAAGGTGCTTGGGCCAGCGCAGGGTCATGTCGTAGAGGGAGAATTCGGCGGTGTCACCGTGGTGGGGGAACCAGCTTTCGCGCTCTCCGACGAAGAGGACGGCGTTACCGGCGTTTTCGATAACGTTGCCGCGATAGCGGAAATTCAGGGTAAAGAGTTCGCCCGCGGGAAGAGGCTTGGGGAGGAAAACACAGATAGAGTCTTCACCGCGGTAACGCATCTCCTGCGCGGTGAGGCCCTCGTTCTGGAAAAAGGTGAGAGGCGCGCCGGACTCGAAGGAGATGGATTCGACCTTCAGGGAGCGCGCGAGTTGGATGAAGAGGAGTTGTTCGCCGCCGGTGACAGAACGGAAATCGACGGAGGTATTCCCTTCGAGGGAGTTGTCCGTGTGGATGGTGGTGTTGATGTGGTATCGCAGAGTGGTGAAGGGAACCGGTGCAGGAGAATATCCGGGCGACGAGTAGGAAGCCCAGACGTCGTAATGCACGACATTGTCGACGAAACGGGGTTGCCCGACGATGAAATTTTCCATGCGCATTTCATCGGCCAGGACGTCAAACGGGCCGGTGACAACGCCATCAATTCCCGCATGGAAGAAATGCCGGGGCGCGGAGGAAAACTCCTCGAACAGGATTCGCAGGGAGTGGGAAGAATTGAGGCGCGCGACATTGGGTTCCCAGGCGGCCACAAATGAAGCGTCGGGTGAGGGCTGGAGGCCGGCGCGCTGAAACTGCGCCAGGAGGTCCTTGGCGGTATCATCGGTGAAGCGCACGTAGGCGGAGAGGAATTGTTGGTCCAGGACGGGCGCCCCCAGGAAACGTGCCATCTGCTGCTTTTCCGCGGGATCGCGCGGGAGGGCAAGCGCGTGACCCAGACCGGAGAAGACAAAGCCGGTAATACGGCCTTCAAATGGAGCGTAGAAGGCGAAGCGTCCCTGTTGAAAAGTGAGGACGGCATCGCCATGACGGATTTCGATGTGGTCTGGAGCCGAGACCGTGAAGACGTTTTGTGAATCAAGGGAGAGGGCGTTGAGCGAAGTGAGAAGTTCGCGGGGCGAGAGATCGGCGGAGTGGCAAGTCGCTGGCCACGAAACGAGAAGAAGCAGGCAGGCGGAAAGGAACCTCACGGAAAGAGTGTAGTCATATTCGGCATGGAGGAACAAGGCTACGGCGGATGGAGCGTCCCGGCGGCTTAAAATAGAAAGATGCAGCGAAGGTGGAGCACGGCAAAGATCACGTACCTGCTGGCGGGCATACTGCTGGCGGCGGCAGCGGCACGCGCGGACAAAATCGTCCTGAAAAACGGCCAGAAAATCCTGGCGAACAACGTAGTGGAGGATGGGGACAAGGTCCGCTACGAGACCTCCGCGGGGCAATTGACGTTGCCGAAATCCATCGTGGATCACATCGAAAAAGGCGGGTTGCCGCCGGTGACGGAATCGCCCGCGGCGGCCGCGGCAAATCTGAACATCGCACCACCCGCGATGGAGACTACCGCAAATGCCGCGGAGATAGATCATGGCGCGGTTCACGATGGATCGATTGACCGGAAGTACATCGCGCAGTTGGAGGAAGAGGCACGCGGAGGCAGCGCGAACGCCAATGAACGCGCGGCGCTGGCGCATCATGCGGCATCTCAGTTTGCACTTTCGCGTGGGGACCTGGATCAGGCATTGAGCGATGCGCGGGCGGCGGCGTCCTACAGGCCGGAGCAAGCGGTACTGCTCATGAATGTCGCGTATATTCAATTACAGCGGAGCGAATTCCGGGAGTCGCTGGAGTATCTCGACCATGCCAGGCGGCTGGCGCCGGGCAATGCCGATGTATACAAGCTGTCCGGCTGGGCCTATTACGGGATGAACCGTCCGGATCTGGCGGTGCAGGATTGGAAGAAAGCGCAGTCCATTCATGGTGATGCGGAAGTACAGACAGCGCTGGAAAAGGCGGAGCGCGACATCCGGGAAGAGGAGAATTACCGGGAAAACGAGAGCGCGCACTTTCAACTGCGGTACAACGGTGCGGCGGAACCGGGACTGGCACGAGACGTTCTGCACACGCTGGAGGGGCATTACCAGCAGATGGAATCGGCGCTGAACTACACGCCACCGGAGCCCATTGGAGTCGTGCTGTACACGGAACAGGGATTTGCGGACATCACGAGAGCGCCGGAGTGGGTGGGTGCGCTGAATGACGGAAGGATCCGCGTGCCGGTGCAGGGCTTGACGGGAGTGACCCCGGAGTTGTCGCGCGTTCTACGGCATGAATTAACGCACAGCTTCATTCAACAAAAGACCCACGGGCGTGCGCCGACGTGGCTGCAGGAAGGCGTAGCGCAATGGATGGAAGGAAAACGAAGCGATGAAAGCGCGGCCGTGCTGGTGCAAGTCTACGAACAAGGACATGCAGCGCAACTGGCGAAGCTGGAAGGATCGTGGCTAGGCCTATCGGAAGATATGGCGCGGTATTCGTATGCTTGGGCGCTGGCGAACGTGGAATTCATCGTGCAGACAGGCGGGATGGGAGATATCGAAAAGATTCTGGATCGAATCGCGGCGGGGCGGCCGGCCGAAGAGGCGCTGCACGAGGTGCTGCACAGTGATTACGGGGACTTGATGCAGGGAACGGTGGAGTATTTAAAGAAGAGCTACGTGCGGTGAAGCGGCCATTGCGCCCCAAAGCCAACCCGAACGGTGATCTACGAAGAGGACAGGAGAGAGCCAAGCAGGGCGGCACGGACGGGCATGGTCTTGGTAAGTACGTGCTCATGAGCGGAGTGCGCGCCATCGCCGACGGCGCCGAAGCCATCAAGAGTCGGGATACCGAGCGCCGCCGTGAAGTTCCCGTCGGAGCTTCCACCGACCGCAGCCTCGCCCAAGGAGAGGCCCAGTTGACTGGCGAGAGAAGCGGCGCGTCCGAAGAGAACAACGCTTTGCTTGCGTTCGAGCGGCGGGCGATCAAAGCCGCCATGGATTTCGAGCTTGGCGCCGCGATGAATGGGTTTCAATCCATGTAAGCGCTTTTCGAGGGCGCGCATATCGGCCGTACGCCAGGCACGCAGATCGAATTTGGCTTTGGCCAGTTCGGGGATGACGTTGACGCCTGATCCGCCCTCGACGATGTCCGCATTTATGGTGACACCACGGCGGTGGTCATTCCACTTTTCGATGCGGGCGATTTGCGCGGCCAGCTCATGAACGGCGTTAATGCCTTCTTCCGGCGCGAGGCCCGCATGCGAAGAGCGGCCATGTACAATGATTTCGGCCTCGCCTACGCCCTTGCGGGAAGTTTTGACGAGGCCGCGCGGACCGAGCGACGGCTCAAGGACAAAAACAGCGTCGCTGCGGCGAGCTTCCGATTCGATGAGCACGCGGGAGGATTCGCTGCCGATCTCCTCGTCGGAAGTCCACAGGAAGACGATGCGCTTGGAAACCGTGGCTTGCGCTTCCTGCAAGGCTTCGAGAGCAAAAAGCGCCTGAACAATGCCGGCCTTCATGTCAAAAGTGCCGGGGCCATAGGCTTTGTCCCCCGAGAGGCGATAAGGCATTTTGGTGATGGTGCCGGCGGGGTAGACCGTATCGTAGTGACCGAGGACGAGGAGTTGCGCTCTGGGCGGAGCAATGGCGGGAGACCAGACGATGCGAAGATGATCGCCGCGATGCTTCTGGCGGAGCACCTGGACGAGCGTGCCGCGCAGCAGCCATTCGTCCGCGAGATAGCCACAACAGCGGTCGGCGTGCTCTTTATCCAGGCTGGGAGACTCCAGGAGCGTGAGTTGCCGGAGGACTTCCAACATGTTAGGCAGCCTGGGGCGGAGCAGGGCAAGAAGAGTCTGTGGTAGTGAACGCGTAGCCATGAAGGAGTCATGGTAACAACCTCGGCAACGCAGGGCAACATCGGAGAGGGGGAGGAAAAGGCAGTTGAGGCGGCATGTAGAAGATTACCTTTGCTGGCCGTCCAGATTGCTTATAATAATAAGTTTGCAGGGATCAAGGGATGCGCCGCAGAGCAAGGGAGTGGCGGCGCAGGAGCAGGCATGCAACTCGACATCAACGAAATACAGAAATATTTACCGCACCGCTATCCGTTTCTGATGATTGATAAGGTGCTGGAAATGGTGCGGTTCAAACGGATCGTGGCGGCGAAGAGCGTCACGATCAACGAGGCTTACTTCCAAGGCCATTTTCCCGGGAAGCCGGTGATGCCGGGCGTGCTGATACTGGAGTCGATGGCACAGGCCGGCGGATTGCTGCTGCTGCAGGAGATCCCAGACCGCGACCGCAAGCTGATGTATTTGGCCTCGATGACGGACGTGAAGTTCCGCCGGCCAGTGGTGCCCGGTGATCAATTGCGGATCGAAGTGGACGTCCTAACGTGGAAGGGCGATCTGTGCAAGATCAAGGCCAAGGCGTTCGTTGAGGGCAAGCTGACGACGGAAGCGACGATGTTGTGCGTGATGGCCGACCGCGAAGAGCCAACGAAATCCTGAACATGGGCGAGGTTCAAATCCACGCGCAAGCGCTTGTTTCGCCGGAAGCGAAGTTGGGGAAAGGTGTGCAAGTCGGGGCATTCGCGGTGGTGGGGTCCGGCGTCGAGTTGGGCCAAGGGTGCGTGCTGCACGAGCACGCGGTGGTGCGAGGCCCGGCGAAATTCGGGGCGCGAAACGTGTTTCACCCGTTCACAGTGATTGGGGGCGATCCGCAGGACCATACGTATCGCGGGGAGCGCGTCGAATTGGCCGCAGGCGATGGAAACATTTTTCGCGAGTACGTGACCATCAGCCGGGGAACAACCAAGGGCGGCGGGACTACGCGCGTTGGGAATGAGAATTTTTTTCTGGCGTATTCGCATGTGGGACACGATTGCCAGGTGGGAAACAACACGTTGTTTGTGAATGGCGCGACGCTCGCGGGTCACGTAACGGTGCAGGATTACGTGACGATCGGCGCATTTTCGCCGGTGCACCAGTTCTGCCGGTTGGGGCGCTACGCCTACATCGGCGCGTGCACCGTAATCACGCAGGATGTGCTGCCGTTTGCACTGGTGGTGACCGAGCGGGAGACGAAGTGCTTCGGCCCAAATACCATCGGGCTGGAGCGCAAGGGATTTTCGGCGGAGCGGATCAAGACGCTGCAGCGGGCGTTCCGGGTGCTGTTGCGATCCAGGAAAAATACTTCGCAGGCGCTGGCAGAGCTGCGGAAAACATGGGGAGATTCCGCGGACGTAAAAGAACTGATGGATTTCGTGGAGAAGGCGGAGCGCGGGATCGTGAAGTAAGAGCAGGGCTGGCAAGGGCTGGGGTGCTTCCTGTCAGAACAACAAATGAGGATCTAAAAAAGGGAAGAGTGGATGGGTGGCCGAATACGCCGCCGGCGACCGAAGCGCGGTCTGGGCTTTTGAAATGAATGAAGACAGGGAAGGCTGGGGACTGATCGCGGGGAACGGGCGATTTCCGTTTCTAGTGCTGGAGGGCGCGCGAAGCCAGGGAATTGAGATGGCGGTAATCGCGCTTAAGGAAGAGGCTTCGCCGGAACTGGCACAAGCCGCGAAGCGTGTACACTGGGTCAGCCTGGGAGAACTGAGCAAGGCCATCGAATTGTTGCAGAGCGAAGGTGTGACGCGCGCGGTGATGGCCGGTCAGGTGAAGCACAACAAGATTTTCAGCGCGATCCGGCCGGACTGGAAGCTGGCGAAACTGCTGATTTCGTTGCCCAGGAAAAACACGGATTCCCTGATCGGCGCGGTTGCCAAAATGCTTGAGGAGGAAGGGATTCAACTGGTGGATTCCACGCTGTTTCTGAAGCCGCTGTTGCCGGACGCGGGTGTGTTGACGCGCCGTGCGCCCAATGAGCACGAAGCCGCCGACCTCGCCTACGGGTTGGGCGTGGCGCGGCAGATCGCGGCGATGGATATCGGGCAGACCGTGGTGATCGCGGACCGCGCATGCGTGGCGGTGGAAGCGATGGAAGGAACGGATGAGACAATGGAGCGTGCGGCGCGGTTTGCGAATGGGCGGCCGTTGGTCGTCGTGAAGGTGAGCAAGCCGGGGCAGGATATGCGCTTCGATGTACCCGTCGTGGGGCTCCCGACCGTCGAAACCATGAAGCGCACAGGGGCCACGGCGCTGGCCATTGACGCGGCGCGCACGCTGCTCTTTGACCGGTCCAAGCTGATCGAACTGGCGGACACCGCAGGGATTGCCATACAAGCCTTTTCTCCCGACCAGGTTGCGGAACCCAAACGGGGTTCCGAGGGAATGAATAAAGAATGAGTGGGAACAGCGGCCAGGCGGGAGACCCGCGGAAAATTCGGGTAGCTGTAGTGGGAACGGGGGAATTCGGCCGGAACCACGTGCGGGTGTATCGCGAAATGGGGAGTGTGGAGCTGGCCGGGGTCTTCGACCGGGATGGGGCGCGCGCAACGACGATAGCGCAAGAATTTGCGACTCGCGCGTTCAACCGGTTAGAGGAGTTGCGCGGGGCTGTGGACGCGGCCACCGTGGCCGTGCCGACGGTGGCGCACGCGGAAGTAGGCTGCCGATTGATGGAGATGGGCATCGATGTGTTGGTCGAGAAGCCCATGGCCAGCACCTTGGCGGAAGCGGATGCCCTGCTGGACGCGGCCAGCCGCCATGCGCGGATTCTGCAGGTAGGGCATGTGGAGCGCTTCAATCCGGCGGTGCTGGCGGTGGAACCCATCGTGAGCCGTCCACTGTTTTTTGAAGTGCACCGGCTGGGCGTATTCACACCACGCAGCCTGGATGTGGACGTAATCTACGATTTGATGATCCACGACCTGGATATTCTGCTGGCGCTGGTAAAAGAGCGCGTGACGGAAGTGAAAGCGGTGGGAATTCCCGTGCTGACGGACAAAGTGGACATTGCGCATGCGCGGCTGGAGTTTGCAGGCGGCGCGGTGGCCAACGTGACCGCGAGCCGCGTCTCCACGGAGCGCGTGCGGAAAATGCGGTTTTTCCAGCGGCACGAGTACATTTCCCTGGATTACGCGCGGCGCGATGCATTGCGGATTGGCGTGAAGAGGCCGGGTCCGCAACCGGAATTTGCGTTTGAAAAGCTGGCGGCACCGTCGGTCGAGCCACTGCGCGGGGAACTCGAAGCGTTTGTGGAGGCGGTGCGAACGCGAGTTTCCCCGAAGACGGATGGGACGTCAGGGCGAGCCGCGTTGGAGTTAGCGAGCGCGGTGATGACGAGCATCCGGGAGCACGCTGCGCGCGTCCAACCTGTAGCGCCATCCGGGGTGGATAAAACAAAAAGATGATTCCGCGAATTCTGGTACCGATTGGCGCCCGCCTGCCAGCCACCGATGTGGCGACAACGCGGCGGCGGCCGACCACGCTGGACGAACGGACTTTAGTGCCGTCGAACTTGCCGATTGTAAGGCTGGACGGTCAATCGACCATTCCAACGAACCTGCCACTCGAATCCATCGCTACCCGCGTGGTGGTGCCGCGGGACATCAATGTGGAAGCGGTGCAGCGGCCGGAGGAGTCCCACCTGCCGCTCCAGCCGACGGACATGGACGAGCGCGTGACCGTGCCGCAAGGCGCCGTGCCGCCGGAGGAGTTTTCGCCACTGCCGCCGGTTTCGGAAGAACTGGTTGAGCCGGACATCCTGCAAACGGGCGAGGTGGCGTTCCTGACGCCGACGCGGCCAAGCCAAGGGTCGCTTGGCGACGCAATAACGCGCGTCGTGTCCATCACTCTGCACATCTTGCTGGCGCTGTTCCTGGTTTTCGAGCCGAAAATCTTTGGGCCGCACGTGCGTACGAACGAGGAAGAGGAGATCGCGCGGCGACAAATCACGGTTCTTTTGCCGCCGGGCGCGCTGGAATCGTTGAAGCCCTCGCCCAGGTCGGCGCCGGTGCCCCATGAATCCATGAGCGTCGATCCCAAGATTCTGCGCAGGGTTGCGCCACCCATCGAGCCGCCTGCTCCTCCGCCACAACCTGAACCACCGAAGAGAGAGCTGCCAAGCGCGCCAGTACCGCAGCCCAACGCGGTTGCGCCGCCGATGCCGCCGCCGCAAGGAGCCAGAGGCGATTTTCCCAAGACACCGCTGAAGCTGGAGACTCCCGATATGCCGGTGCCACAGAGCGGATTGAACCTGCCGAAACAGTCATCCCCTGGCGACGCCATTCGCGAAGCCGCGCGACAATCAGGGAAAATGAATTCGCCGGCGCCCATTGGCGGCGGCGGGCGACTCCCGGGCGGGGGTGGGCAAGGGGGCGGCGGTGGACACGGAAGCGCCTACGCGGGAATCCAGATGCTCACGGACAATGAGGGCATCGATTTCCAGGACTACCTGCACCGCGTGTACATCAAGGTGAAGCAGAACTGGGAGGCGGTAATGCCGGCGTCCGTGTACTTGGGCGACCAGGGAGTGGTGTCGCTGCAATTCCGCATCATGAAGGATGGCTCGGTGCCCGACGGGGATCCTGCGCAAGTGTACAGTTCGGGGAAAGAACCATTGGATCGAGCGGCATTTTCGTCGATCCGCGGATCCAATCCGTTTCAGCCTCTTCCGTCCAAATTCAAGGCGGAGTACATCGTGCTGCGTTTCACTTACTATTACAACCTGCAGCCGCCAAACAATTGACCCGATTTTCTCATAAACTACAATTCATCCGTTTTTCCAGTCCAGTAAGACAGCGTCACTCTGAGACGATCCGATGAGGATCGCCGAAGGATCCCAACAATTAAAATTGGGCGCCGTGTGTAAGTTGAGATCCTTCGGGGCGCAAACGACGCGTCCCTCAGGATGACAGCGTGCTACGCTGTTTGAATAGCGGGTAAAAGGGCATCACATGAGAAATTCAGATTAGCAGACGCCCCCCGAATGGCGGCCGGCGCATAAGGATTTTTTCCAGGTGCGGGAGCCCGGTGATCTGGCGGTGGTTTCCGTACGAACTGCAACGCGGACCTCTTTTTGCTGATCTGTTACCATTCTGCTGAGGCAGAGGCATGAAGCTGGCCCGGCAACAGGTGCTCGGGAGCGTGTTGATCGCGCTAATCGTGCTGGTGGTGCTGCTAATCCGAGCCTGGCCGCTGCTGTTCCGCAAATGAGCGAACCCCGCGAATTGCCTCTCGTAGTCATCGTAGGACCCACCGCTTCCGGAAAATCGAAATTGGCTGTGTGGCTGGCCCTGCAAGCGGGCGGCGAAGTGATTGCCTGCGATTCCACGCAGATGTACCGCGGTTTTGACATCGGCACCGCGAAGCCCAGCGCGGAAGAGCGCCAGGGCGTTCCGCACCACATGATGGATTTGCTGGATCCCGGCGAAGAGGCTACGGCAGGGGGATACCGCGAGCGGGCGATCGGCGTGCTGGAAGACCTTCGCGTCCGGCAACGTCTGCCGATATTGACGGCGGGGACAGGGCTGTACTTGCGCGCCCTACTCGAGGGATTGGCGGACGTGCCACAGCGCTCGGAAAGCCTGAGAGAGAGATTGCGAACGAGCGCGGCGGAGCACGCCCCGGGACATTTGCACCGGATCTTGCTGTGGCTCGATCCCATCTCTGCGGGAAAGATTGCAGCCGCAGACGAGCAGAAGCTGATACGCACAATCGAAGTGTGCCTGCTGGCGAAGAAGCCGATGTCGGAAGTGCAACGGAGCGGAAGGACACCCTTGCCAGGCTGGCGAGCTGTGAGGATCGGGTTACAGCCAGAACGTGAGGAGCTGTACAAGCGCGTGCACGCGAGGACGGAAGCGATGCTGGCCAGCGGGTGGATGGAGGAAGTGCGGGGAATGGCAGCAGGCGGTTTCCCAGACGAGGCGAAGCCATTTGACTTCATCGGCTACCGTGAATTGCGGGCGGTCTTGCGCGGGGAGATGAAATTGGAGGAGGCGCGAACAGCGATTCAGCAGGCCACGCGACGCTATGCCAAGCGACAAATCACGTGGTTCCGGCGAGAAGCTGGCGTGCATTGGTTGGGCGGGTTCGGAGATGATCCCAAGATCCAGTGGCAGGCGTTGGGCATCGTGCGCGAGGAGTTGCAGGGCGCGGTTCTGGGGAGAATGGACGTATAATTGAGGCGATGAGGCAGGTTGGTGCGATAAAGTGCAGTGAAGGCATGATGACTCCCGGTTGTATTCACCCGTGAAAACACAACACGCTACTTCCGCGGCTGAACGTGTCCTCCTGGTGGGCGTGGGATGGAAGCGGGCGCCACGCTTTCCTGGCATGCCGACGGGAGAGCAGGGCCGCGAATCGTTGCTGGAGCTTGAGGAACTGGCGCGCAGCGCCGGGGCGGAGATAGCAGGCACGGTGTTTCAGTTGCGCGAGGCGGCGGACCCCGCAACGCTGGTCGGGCGCGGGAAATTAGATGAGATTCGCGCGGAAGCCAACGCCCGTGGGGCGCCGTTGATCATTTTCGACAGCGAACTCACCCCGATGCAACAACGCAACATCGAGGAGGCTACCGAGCATCGGGTGATTGATCGCACGCAACTTATCCTGGATATTTTTGCGAAGCACGCGCGGAGCCGCGAAGGACAATTGCAGGTGGAGCTGGCGCAGTTGAACTACATGCTGCCGCGGCTGACGGGGCGCGGCACGCAGATGTCCCGGCTCGGCGGCAAGAGCGGCGGCGGGGGATCCGGAGGCACGGGTGGAGGAGCCGGCCGCATCGGCGTGCGCGGACCTGGCGAAAAGAAACTGGAAACCGACCGGCGTCGCATTCGCGACCGGGTAGGGAAAATTCAGGACAGCATCAACGAAGTACGCAAACAGCGAGCGCTGCGGCGGGAAGCGCGCAACGCCGTGCCGCTGGGAACGGTCGCGCTGGTGGGATACACCAACGCGGGGAAATCGACGCTGTTCAATGCCCTGAGCCGCGCGGAGGTGCTGGTGTCCTCGAGGATGTTCGCGACGCTGGACCCGACGGTGAGGGCGATCCGCCTGCCGTCGAACCGGCGCATCCTGGTATCGGACACGGTGGGGTTCATCCGCGACTTGCCGAAAGGACTGATCACGGCGTTTCGCGCCACCCTCGAAGAAGTGCAGGAGGCGGCGCTGCTGCTGCAGGTGAGCGATATATCGAATCCCCGGCACGAGGAATTGGACGTGGAAGTCGAGAAAATTCTGGATGAGCTGGGCGTGATGGGAAGGCCACGGCTGCGCGTGTTTAACAAAGTGGACCGCCTAACGGAGGCGCAGCGCCAGGAACTCGAAGCAGCTTGGCGAGGCACTGGCGGAGGAACACCGCCGGTGTTCGTTTCGGCGCTCACAGAAGAAGGGCTGGAGGAGTTGCTGAGGCGGATGGATGTGGCGGTGCCTGTGGACCCCGTGGTAAAGCTTTCCCTGCACATGCCGCTGAGTGAAGGGCGGTCTCTGGCGCTGATACACGCGCTGGGGCGCGTGCTTCATTCTCAGGTGAGCGAGTCGCACATGGATCTGGAGGCGGAAGTTCCGGAGACGATCGCGCGGCGGCTGAAGCTCAACGATTTTGTTGTGAAGGGAACTTCGCGAAGTTCGCCCGCGTATCTTTAAGTGGGGTGAGAATCATGGCCGCTTTCATTTTGTGGTGTCTCTTGCTGGTGGTATGTTGGCCGCTTGCGCTCTTGGCGCTGGTGCTGTATCCGTTGATTTGGCTGTTGCTGCTGCCATTCCGGATTGTGGGAATTGCGGTGGGTGGAGTGTTTGAACTATTGCGTGCCATTCTCTTCCTGCCGGCACGCGTGCTGCGCGGTCCGCGGGCGATTTGAAGCGAAGCGAAAATGTGGAGCGTTACTTCCGGGTAACTACCTCCAATTCCGCGAAATGTGAACAAAATATGACAATTAGCGGGGGCGGGACAAGGTTCCCCGAGGTCGTGTCCCGTTGTGGAAAAGTTTGTGGAAACTTGCAGCCAGCACCCGGAGGCAACCAGAGCACAAAACGCTGTCGAGGAAAGAGGCCATTTCGGAAGTCTCTGTAAGTTATTGAATATGCATGTCTTAAATATTCTTGCTCTTCCCTGTGGAGATTGCCGGGATGCTTTTCCGGCAGAGAGTGCCACCAGACTTTTGCACAGCTTTGCAGCAGGGGTGTTACGAAAGAGTATCCGGCTGCCCGTTGGCAGCGCCCCCTGCGTAGTAACCCCAAAGTACAGCCCCGGCTGGGTCACAAGAGCAAGCTTCCAGCGTTGACGCTTTCCAGAGCGGAGTCTATAGTGAGCCGAGTGGTGGTGTGTTGCCGCAAAGGCAGCGCCCGCTATCGTGGCCCTATGAACCTTCCGAACTCCTTGACCGTCCTGCGGATATTTTTCGTGCCGCTGCTGATTGTGGTCCTGCTGACGCGAACTCCCAACGTGGAGCTGTGGGGTTTCCCCATGCATTTCGAGTTCTGGGGCGTTCTGATCCTGTTGGTTGCGGCGGCCACCGACTGGGCCGATGGATATTTTGCGCGGCGTCATTCGCAAGTGACGACACTCGGGATTCTGTTGGACCCCATCGCCGACAAGTTGCTGATTTCCGCGGCGTTCATCTCGCTGGTGGACATGCATCTGCATCTGGTGCCGGCTTGGATGGTGGTGATCATTATCGGGCGGGAATTCACGATTTTAGGATTGCGCAACATTGCTTCGGCGGAGGGCTTCACCATCGCAGCGTCGGCGCTGGGGAAAACAAAAATGGTCTTGCAGGTGTGCGCGGTGGCGGTGCTGATCACCAGCGCCCGCCACCCATCGCTGAAGCGCTTTGCGTGGTTCCTCTTGTGGCTGGTGGTAATCAGCGCGCTGGTTTCCGCGGGGCAGTATTTCCTGAAGTTCTGGAGCCAACTGGATGACCGCATCAAGCAGCGGCGGAAGCTCAGCCTGACGGAAACACGGAAGAATTCGCAGGATGCCGTGCCTCTCTGATGCCGACCGAAAGACCATCCTGGATTTGGCGCGCCAGGCCATTACGGAAGCTGTCTGTCACGGGCGCTTAATTCATCCCATCCCCAATAGCGGTTTGTTGGAACGGCGGTGCGGTGTGTTCGTTTCTCTCCATGTGAGGGGAAAGCTGCGCGGCTGCATCGGAGTGATTGACGGCCGCGAGCAACTTGGCGAGAGCATTGTGCGCTGTGCGGCGGGGGCGGCGCTGGAAGATCCGCGCTTCACGCGGATGCAGCCAGAGGAAATTGGGGATGCGGAGATCGAAGTGTCGCTGATGACCCCGCTGGAGCTAATCCGGCCCGAAGAAATTGAGATCGGAACTCACGGCTTATTGGTGGAGCAGGGCGGGCGCCGCGGATTGCTGCTGCCGCAAGTGGCTCTGGAGCACCATCTGGACCGCGAGCGCTTCCTGGAAGAAACCTGCTGGAAGGCCGGTCTAGCGCGGGATGCCTGGAAGAACCCGGACACGAAGATCTATGGTTTTCGCTGCGAGATTGTTTCCGAAAACGAGTAAGCCATATTCAAAAGAAGAAGCCCGCGGCGCGGAGGTGACGCGGGCTTCCCGAAAACGGAACAGGCGGAAGAGGGATTACTCGATTTCGACGTAATCGCCGGCGAAGGTAGCGTTACTGATGTAAGTAACGAACATGGTTGACGAGTTGTGGTCCACTCTGATCACGATGCCCTCGCCGAGCACTTCCCGGGGCAGATCGTTCCACTCGTATTTTTGAGGTGTACTGCCGAAGCCAAGCAGTTTGTATTGAACGTCCGCAGTAGTCGGAGTCATTTCCGCGCGCGCGCCCTGATAGCGGAAGATGCGGAAATAGTCCCCAACCTTCACGCCCTGATTGGTGCCGAGGTTGACATACACGATGGAATTCTGGCCATAGGTCTGCGAAAATTCCTGGCCTATGACAAGCATGCCGACGGACTTGCCGCTGACAGGCGCAAAATGATCGAACTGGCCGGCGGGCTTGTATGGCGGCGAGGGGCGTTCCTCCATGGGCCTGAGGATGTCGCCGCGTTGGATGTAACTGCAGGTGAAGGTAACCTGTGCGGTAGAAACATTGGGCTGCACGTTAATGACAACAAGTTGTCCGGTATCCGAGTAGATCGTGCCCATGGCCTTCAAGAGCTTGTCCTGCCACTTGAACCATTTCACCCGTACCGGATCAGGTACTGGCCGAACGGCAAAGAAGCGGTCCCCGACGCGCACGCCCTGATTGGAGCCTTTGTTGATGTAAACGTAATCACGGTTGGCGAAAACGATCTTGACGTTGGACTGCTCTCCGGAAATCAAGCGCACCTCATCCTGCACTTTCTCACCGGAGATAAAGCCGGCACAGTAAACCGCCGAAAAATCAGGCGAGGTGTGGGCGCCGACCGCTTGCGTGGAAGATACGACCTGGCTGGGGGCGTTGCCCTGCGCCGAAGCGCCGACGGCTGCCAGGAGAATTCCGAGACACATCGTTGCTGCGTTTGCGCGCATCATCATCGTACTCCTTCGACTCACGCCAGAAAGGGCCGTGCGGGGACTTGCACCTTTGAAGCTAGCAAGCGCCTCAGGCTACGTCAACAAAATGGGTGAGGACGCTTTACACATTTGCAAAGGCATGCTACAAGCCCTATTTTCAAGGGATTGGGGGTAGTTTACGTCCATGAAACCGTTCGGAACCGGGGTGGGGCGCATTTGCGGAGTGGCCGCGGCCGCAACCGCCAGGGAATTGAGGGTTCTGCTCCGGCAGGCGCTTCGCTACACCCGGACCGTGGAACTTCGTTTGGACTGGCTGCGGAGCGACCAGGAACGCCAGAAGTTCTTAAGTTGGCTGAAGAGATCTCGCCCGGAAGGCGCCATTTTAGTAGCGACTTGCCGCCGGCGCATTGGCGGGGGAGAGTTTGCTGGAGACGCCGGCGCGGAATTGTACTGGCTCATGAAGGCAGGGCAAGCGGGCTGCCAGTGGTGTGATCTGGAAGTGGAAACGCTGCGGGAGCTGCCGGGAAAGTCCGTGGAAGGATACGCGATACCATCGAAGATGATGCTCTCGATGCACGATTTTCGACGGACGGCGAAACTTCCCAAGAAGCTGAGCCTGCCGCCCCATGGAGGAGTGGACGCGATCAAGATGGCAGCGATGTCCCAGACAATTGGGGACAGCGTGAGACTTCTGAAAATGCTGCGTCACTCGCGACAACTGATTGCCGTGCCGATGGGAGAGATCGGATTGCCCGCGAGGTTGCTGGCCCTGCGCGAGGGAAGTGCGCTGGCCTATGCACCGGTGGCGGCGGTGACAGCGCCGGGACAAGTGCACCTGCGCGATTTCAAGGAGATGTACCGCGCGCACAAGATTACGCTCAAGACGCGGGTCTTCGGCGTAATCGGGAATCCCATCGGGCACTCGATGTCGCCCTTGCTGCACAACACGGGTTACATTGCAGCGAAAAAGGACGCGGTGTTCCTGCCGTTCCTGGTGGAACGCCTGGACGATTTCCTGAAGGCAGCGCCGGATCTGGGCGTGGAGGGCTTCGGGGTAACCTTGCCGCACAAAGAGGCGGTCTTCCGGCGATTGGATGATTGCGAACCTTTGGCGCAACGGATAGGCGCAGTGAACACCGTTACGGTACGGCGTGATGGGTCGCTCTATGGAAGCAACACCGATTATCTGGGAGTGCTGCGCGCACTCGAGAGGAAACTGCAGCTTCGAGGCAGCCGCGTGCTGATTTTTGGGGCTGGCGGCTCCGCACGGGCCGCGGCTTTTGCGCTGGCCCATGCTGGGGCTGAGGTTTTTGTTTGTGCGCGGCGGGAAGCGGCGGCAAAGGCGTTGGCGCGCGCCGTTGGCGGCGAAGCGGTGCGGCGCGGCACGTTGGGTAAGGAGCGCTTTGACGCCATTTTGAATGCGACACCCGTGGGGATGCACCCGCAGGTTGGAATTTCGCCCCTGAGGGCCGGCGAGTTACACTGTCCTGTCGTGATGGACTTCATCTACCGCCCACTGCGGACGAAGTTGCTTCAGATCGCGGCGGCGAAAGGGATTCGCACGGTGTCCGGCGTGGAAATGTTTCTGGCACAAGGAATCGCGCAATGGGAATTGTGGATGGGAGGCCGAGCCCCGGAAGCAGCCATGCGCCGCGCGGTGCTGCAGGCGCTGCAAGCGGGAAAGCAAAAACGCGGGTGACCTGGTCCAAAGAAAAGCCGACCTGACGCAGGTTGTACTTTGCCTTCGACTTGCAACCCTAAAACTGGAATAGTGATCGCAAAACGATGATTCAGCCTTGTTTCCAGGAATTTCAACGGCTCGCCAAACGCGGGAACCTTATCCCGGTGTATGACGTTTTCTCCGCGGACCTGCTGACGCCGGTGAGCGCCTATTTGCGCGTGGCGCAGGGGGCGAGATATTCCTTTTTGCTGGAGAGCGTGGAGGGTGGCGAGAAAATCGCGCGGTATACCTTTGCGGGCGCCAATCCGGAAGAGGTGTTTCGCTACGCCGGCGGAGCGTGCGTACTGGAGAGCCGCGACCGCATTATCTGGGAAGAGCGTGACCCCATTTCGTTCTTGCGGGAACACATGGCGCGGTTTCAGCCCGTGCGTTTGCCGGGTTTGCCGCCGCTGGTGGCCGGGGCGATCGGGTACTTCAGCTACGACATGGTGAGGCTGATCGAGCGGCTCCCCAAACGATTACGCGACGACATCGGCGTGTATGACGCCATGTTGATGTTCTATCGCGGGATCATCGCGTTCGATCACGTGCAGCACCGCTTGTGGATCGTGCGCAATGTTTACACCGAGGGGCCGGGAACTCTGCGCGCGAAGTACAACAAGGCCGTGAAGGAGATCCGGCGAACCTGGCAAATGCTGGAAGAGCCAGTGGCCGGGGAGCGGCCCGCGAAGAAGAAAGCCGCGAAATCGCAGGCGCCAAAGGTCAGTTCGAATTTCAAGCCGAAGGAATACCTGGAGGCGGTCAGGAGGGCGAAGAAGTACATTCGCGAGGGCGATATTTTCCAGGTGGTGTTGAGCCAGCGATTCTCGGCGAAGACCAAGGCCGCGCCGTTCGACATTTACCGCGAACTGCGGGCGCTGAATCCCTCGCCCTATCTCTTTTACCTGCATCTGAACGACGTGCATGTGGTGGGCAGTTCGCCGGAAATGCTGGTGAAGGTGCAGGGCAGGGAAGTGTTTTACCGGCCAATTGCCGGCACGCGTTGGCGGGGCAAGGATGAGGCGGAGGATGTGAGGCTGGAGCGCGAGATGTTGGCCAGCGAGAAAGAACGCGCCGAACACATAATGCTGGTGGATCTGGGGAGGAACGATCTCGGGCGGGTGTGCGACTACGGCTCGGTGAAGGTGGAAAAGCTGATGAGCGTGGAGCGCTACTCGCACGTGATGCACCTGGTGTCCAGCTTGCGCGGGAAACTGCGCGAGGATGTGGACTGTTTTGACGCGCTGATGTCGTGCTTTCCGGCAGGGACCGTTTCCGGAGCGCCCAAGGTTCGCGCCATGGAGATCATCGAGGAGTTTGAGAAGACGCGCCGGGGCATCTACGCGGGCGGGATTCTATATCTGGATTTTGCGGGGAATCTGGATTCCTGCATTGCGCTGCGAACGATGGTCATCAAGAATGGCGTAGCGCACGTGCAGGCCGGCGGAGGCATTGTCGCCGATTCGACGCCGGAAGGGGAGTTTCGCGAGTCGGTGAATAAATCCAAGGCGCTGCTGCGCGCGCTGGAATGCGCGCATGGCGGTGGCGATTCTCCGGGAGTGAGACACAAACCGTGATTCTGCTGCTCGACAACTACGATTCGTTTACCTACAACCTGGCGCAATACCTGGGCGAGCTAGGATGCCAGGTGGAAGTGCACCGCAACGACAGGATTTCCGTGGAACAGATTGCGCGGCGAAAGCCGGAGCGGATTGTGATTTCCCCGGGCCCGTGTACGCCGCAGGAGGCAGGCATTTCCGTCGAAGTGATTCAGAAGCTGGGCGGGAAGATTCCGATCCTCGGCGTGTGCCTGGGGCACCAGGCGATTGGGGCAGCCTATGGCGGCAAGGTCATCCGCGCGCCAAAACTGTTTCATGGCAAAACGAGCGAGATCCGGCACGATGGGAAGGGGATTTTTGCCGGGCTGCCGAACCCGTTCACGGCCACGCGTTACCATTCGCTGATTGTGGAACGCAGGTCGCTGCCCCGGGAATTGACGATCACGGCCGAAACGAGCGACGGGATCATCATGGGACTCAGCCACCGCAAGCACAAAGTAGCGGGCGTGCAGTTTCACCCCGAATCCGTGCTAACGCAAGCGGGGAAGCAACTCCTGCAAAATTTTCTGGCGCTGTAGCGGTCCCGTGGTACTCAAACAGTTGGAAGTAGTGGCTGCTTTTCAACTCTTCGTTCATCGGGAGTGTGCATCATGAAATGTCGGGCTAAGATCGCTGCGCTTCTGTTCTCTGTCGCTGCGCTCATGGCGAGCGCTCAGTCAACACCGGATGCGCAGGGGACGTGCAGGAGACTCAGGTTCGCGGTTATTGGATCGATCCATCCACTAGGCTGATGTGGGCTGGGAAAGACAACGGAAAAGATGTGAACTGGCACAAGGCCATTAGATACTGCCGCGATCTGCGATTGGCTGGCTATTCCGACTGGAGGCTCGCGACGCTCGGGGAGTTGGAAGGGATCTATGACAAGGACGCCAATACTCCCGGGCGCAACGGCCAAGGGGCTTCAACTTGGCACGTGAAGGGCAATCTGTTCTTGACCGGCAATCAATGGAGCAGCAGCCGATTAGTAGATGATCGCGGGCACCCTTCGGGGTATGCGTCGCGCTTCGATTTCAACGAAGGACGGGTGTTCAACGGCGACGAACTCTCGTTCTACACCAACAAGCGCGCGCTGTGTGTGCGCGGTTCCGGAAAATGATGCTCGCAGGCCCGCCTCTGGGCGGCCTGTAAGGGCCGCTGGCGGGGGCTGTGGCCGTGAGAGCTGAGGTCTTGAAAGACGGCGCTGCTGCGCAGCGTCATGAGGGTGACACGTCACCCCCGAATGGGCGCTGTAGAGCGCCGTCCGGCGCTCTGGGTTAACTTCCTCGCGTCGCGCCAGTTAGAAAAACAGCGGCGCTCTGGAGCGCTCCAGGGCGCTGTCCGTTAACTTGTTGATTTTTCTGCCAGAGTAGTACACTAGGAATTACTGAAGTAGTGTCAGAATGGTACCTCTTAAGTAACTCGCGAAATAAAATAGAACAGAGATATTACAGAATAAAATATATTGAATGATTGGTTAAAATAGAATAAGGTGGCCTTCAGCGGGTAGTTCCTCCGTTTCGCCCGGCTTCGGAGGCCCTCCATGTTTCTATTTCACCGTACCCTGGCAATCCTTCTGGTTTTCACTCTTTGCATGTATCCCTTGCTGTGCAGGGCAGGTGCGAAAGGGCCATTGGGAATTCTGACGCAGGCTTATGAGGCTCGCCTGAACGAGGCGGCCGCCTTTCCCGGACTTTCCGTGTTTGAAGGCGAGGACGTCTCGACGGAGGCGGAAGGCCGGCTGGCTGTGCGTGTGGGCCGAGCGACGGTCTGGCTGGCAGGGTCCAGCGGCGCAACGCTGCATGGAATAGACAGTGGCGCCCATGTGGATCTGACCGCCGGGACGGTCTCCTTCACTTCGCCGGAAAACGGAATCGTGGAAATCCACGCCGAGGAAGCGTTCCTGCGCCCGGAAAAGAACCAACTGACACATGCAGAAGTCACGATTCTTGCACCGACCGTGCTTCAGGTTCGCGCGCGGCGAGGGGATCTCGCCTTCCGGTACCGCGAGGAATTTCAGGTGCTGCCGGAAGGTGCAACGTACCGGATCTATCTCGATTCTCCGGCAGAGCCACAAGACACAACGGGTTCGGGCGCGCAAAAATCCACCAGGTTGCGAAAGGTTTCGTATTTCGTGGTGGGAACCGCGGGTGCGGGGCTGGCGGCGTGGGGAATCTACGAGTTCACACACTCCGGCAGTGGCATGGAAAGCCCTGCCAAGCCTTAGGAAGCAGACGCCCGCCAGGCCTCATTCTGTTGCTTGGCTTCAACCGTCGCTGCTGGTGTTCAGAAAGGTTTTGAGCTGTTGCAACTTGGCGAGAGCCGCGCCGGAATCGATGGCCTGAGCGGCCACTTGCGCGCCGGATTGGAAATCTTCGGCGAGGCCCGCGACGACGAGAGCGGCTGCCGCGTTCACGATAACGACGTCGCGTGGGGCGCCGGGCTGTCCCTCGAAAATCCGGCGGATGAGATCGGCATTCTCGTGAGGAATTCCGCCACGGAGCGCTTCAAGGGGCGCCCGCGCGACGCCAAACGCCTCGGGCGTGACGATAAAGTTCCGGATGCGGCCGTCGCGCACTTCCGTGATAAGGGTTTCACCCGCAAGCGAAATTTCATCCAGCTCGTTGCCATGAACCACGAAGGCGCGTTGCGCGCCCAATTCCAAGAGAGTTGCGGCTACCAGGTCGAGGGCTTCCTGGGCAAAAACCCCCAGCACCTGCCTGTCTGCGCCGGCCGGGTTTGTGAGTGGCCCCAATAAATTAAACACGGTGCGTTTGCCGATCTGCTTGCGCGCAGGCACCGCATGGCGAGCGGCCGCATGAGCCACTGGCGCGAACAGGAAACCGATTCCCACTTCGCGAATCGCCTGGCCCGCGCGCCGCATGGACACGTCAATACGCATGCCGAGCGCTTCCAGGACATCGGCGGAACCGCTGCGCGAACTGGTTGACCTGTTCCCATGCTTGGCGACGCGCGCGCCGGCGGCCGCGGCCACAAAGGCCGCTGCCGTGGAAATATTGAAAGTGCCGCTGGCATCGCCACCCGTGCCGCAAGTGTCCACCAGATTTTCCGGGCGTGACTCTCCGGGCGCGAAGACGGGCGCGGCGTGGCGGCGCATGGTGCTGGCAAAGCCGGCCAGTTCGGCGACGCTGACAGGGCGCAGGTTCAAGGCAGTCAGAAGGCGGACAATCGCCGGGGTTTCCAAGCGGCCAGAGAGCAACTCCTCCATGATGGATTCTGCTTCGGCGCGCGTGAGGGTGGCGCCGGCTTCCGCTTTCTCGATCAATGCGGTGCTGTTGGTCATGTCTTCTGCGAAGGGCAAAACCACTGCCTTGCTCGAACCCCGCGTCTCAAGTAAACTTGGATGTTTTGCGAGACCTCAAATACTAACATCTGTGCACTGCACCATCGTCGCACAGCATAGCGACCGCGTCACGGCCGCGTAAAAGGCAGAACCTCAAATGAAGATCCACGAATACCAAGCAAAAGCGATCCTTGCTCGTTACGGCGTCGCCACGCCCCGCGGCGAAGTGGCATTCACGAAGGAGGAAGCGCGCGAAGCGGCCCAGCGCCTGAAATCCCACGTGGTTGTGGTGAAGGCGCAGATCCATGCGGGAGGGCGCGGAAAGGGTGGAGGCGTAAAGCTCACACGCTCCGCCGACGAAGCCGCGGAAACGGCTTCGCATATCCTGGGCATGACATTGGTTACGCCGCAAACGGGCCCGCAGGGACGCCTCGTGCGGCGGCTGCTGATTGAAGAGGGCCTGGACATCAAGCGGGAACTCTATCTGGGGCTACTGATTGATCGGGAGACGGAGCGGCCCGTGTTTATGGCAAGCTCCGCAGGCGGGATGGAGATTGAGCAGGTGGCGAAGGAAAATCCCGGCGCGATTCTGCGCGAGCCGATCCATCCGGCCGTAGGATTGCAGGCCTATCAGGCGCGCAAGATTGCGTTTGGGCTGGGGCTCACGGGAGAGCAAGTGACGGCGGCGGTCCCGTTCTTGCTGGCGCTGTATCGCGCGTTCATCGATACGGATGCGTCGTTGGTGGAGATCAACCCGTGCGTTGTGACCGGCGACGGCAAGATCGTGGCACTCGATGCAAAGATGACGTTTGACGATAACGGGCTCTTCCGGCACAAGGAGCTTCGCGAGTTGCGCGACCTGGATGAGGAAGACCCGCTCGAGGTGGAGGCATCCAAGTACGGGCTGAACTACATCAAGCTGGACGGTACCGTGGCTTGCATGGTGAACGGCGCGGGACTCGCCATGGCCACCATGGACATCATCAAGTATGCGGGCGGGTCGCCGGCCAACTTCCTGGATGTGGGCGGCGGCGCTTCCGCCGATCAGGTCAAGAATGCCTTCCGCATTCTCCTGAGCGATCCCGAGGTCAGAGCGGTTTTTATCAACATTTTTGGCGGCATTCTGCGCTGCGACGTGCTGGCGACGGGCGTTGTGGCGGCGGCGAAGGATCTGCAAGTGAAAATACCGATTGTGGTGCGAATGGAAGGAACGAATGTGGAGCGAGGACAACAGATTCTCCGCGAAAGCGGATTGAATTTTACGATTGCAGAGGGCATGAAGGATGGCGCACAAAAGGTTGTTGCGTTGGCAGGAGGTGCGCGATGAGCATCCTGGTCAATGAAAAAACGCGGCTTCTGGTGCAGGGATTTACCGGGCGGGAAGGCACGTTCCACTCGCAGCAGATGATCGAGTATGGAACGAATGTCGTGGGCGGTGTAACGCCGGGCAAGGGCGGCACGAAGCATCTGGAGCGCCCCGTATTCAACACCGTCGCCGAAGGCGTGAAAGCGACGGGCGCGGATGCCACCGTGATTCTTGTGCCGCCGGCGTATTCAGCGGACGCAATTCTGGAAGCTGCCGACGCGAAGGTAGCCCTGGTGGTTTGCATCACGGAGGGGATTCCCACGCTGGACATGGTGCGAGTCTCCAACGTCGTGGACAAGTCCAAAACGCGCCTGATCGGGCCGAACTGCCCGGGGATTATTTCTCCCGGCAAATGCAAGATCGGGATCATGCCGGGGCGCATTCACAAGCAGGGAAATGTCGGATTGGTGAGCCGCAGCGGCACCTTGACCTATGAGGCCGTATACCAACTGACGCAACTGGGGATTGGCCAGTCCACGTGCATTGGGATTGGCGGCGATCCGATCATCGGCACAACGTTTCTAGATGCCATAAAGATGTTCAATGACGATCTGGACACGCACGCCATCGTGCTGATCGGCGAAATCGGCGGGAATGCGGAAGAGCGCGCTTCCGAGTGGATTAAGGCGAATGTGAAGAAGCCCGTGGTGGGCTTCATCGCCGGGCAGACGGCGCCGCCGGGACGGCGCATGGGCCACGCGGGTGCGATCATCAGCGGCGGCCAAGGCACGGCAAAGGACAAGTACGCCGCGATGAATGCGGCGGGGATTCACACGGTGGAGACGCCTGCGGATTTGGGATCCAAGGTTGCCGCCGTGCTGAAATGAAGCAAAGAAATGAGGAAGCAAAGAAGCAAAGAAGCAAAGAGATAAGGAAGTAAAGATCGTGTGGCTGCACGTGGAAGTTGCGGATGTCCATTAAGACTTATAAGGATTTAAATGTTTTTCGTGAAGCTTATCAGTTGGCATTGGACGTCTCTCGATCATCAAGCTTCCTCCCAGGATATGAGTAATTTGAAATTGCCAAGCAGTTGCGCCGCGCCGTACGATCAATCCGCGCGAATATCGTGGAAGGCTGGGCAAAAAGGGCGTCGCCGCTGGAGTTTAAGCGGTATCTGCAGATCTCGATAGGCTCCTGCGAAGAGTGCAAATTCTGGTTAGAGATGAGCCGGGATGAAGGGTATCTTAAGCAAGAGGAATGCGGAGAATTTGCGAATCGACGCAATGTTGTGGGGGCGATGTTAAGGAGTCTGTGGAAGGATTGGAAGGGTTTTACTAATTAGTGTTGTTCATTGCTTCCTGACTTCGTTGCGTCATTACATCATTGAGGAGAATTTTGTGGCGATTGAACGCACACTCGCAATCATCAAGCCGGACGCAGTCGGCCGCGGCCAGCAAGGAGAAATACTGGCACGCATCCATAAGGCGGGTTTTAGGATCGTCGCCATCAAGTCCATGCGGTTGACAAAGGAAGAAGCCGGCGGGTTTTACTACGTGCACCGGGAACGTTCGTTTTACGGCGAACTCACGGACTTCATGAGTTCAGGAAAAATCTTTGCCATGGTCCTGGAAGCGGAGGGAGCCATCGCCAAGTGGCGCGACACCATGGGCGCGACGGATCCGAAGAAGGCTGCTCCCGGCACGATTCGGCACAACCTGGGCACAAGCATCGGCAACAATTGCGTGCATGGATCCGATGCGCCGGAGACAGCGGCGTTCGAGATCGGCTATTTCTTCTCTGGGTTGGAACTGATCTGAACGCGCATTCCCATCTTGAGATCCATTCTCAACTTGAAAACCGAAGCTTAAGAGAGATTTCTCCGCTCCGGGACGGCAAGAAACCGCCGTCCCTCCGGTCGAAATGACAGATTCCGGGTTTTGGATAATGTGGGAGAATCCAACTTTGGCGAAGTTGGACTCACTCACGGGAGTCGATTGAACCAAAACAAGATGCGCTCGCCTGCCGGATGTTCGTCAGCAAGTTTAATGATGTGAGTTTGGATGCGACTGAGGTGCTCCGGAGCTTCCCGCCGCCTGCGAAGTCCCGGCATTTTTGCGAAGCACGATTTTATCGCCTCGCAATTCGTACCGGCTGTCTCGCCAGACAGCTCGTGCTCCCGTATAACTGGCCGCCCAAACGATAAAACCCAAAAAGTCGCGAATGGCGTAGAGCCAGAACTCCTTCAGGGCCACGGGATCTCGCACCACGCCCCAGCCCACCAGCCACGACTCCAGAATCCGGTTGAGAACTGCGGCGCCAAGCAGCGCCAGTCCTAGGCCCGGCTTACCAAGCGCTATCGCCGCGACCAGCCCTAGAAGTCCGTAGGGCAAAGCGAAAATCAAGCCGCTGCCGAAATGCCCTTTCGGGCGCGAATAGCGCGTGGATTTGGCCCAGCGAAATTGATTGTCCCACATGACCTGAAAATTCTTCTGATGGACCACATGCTCGATGACATGTTGTGAAAGCACGACGTGATAGCCGGCTGCGTCAATCAGGTGGCCGATCATGAAGTCGTTGGCGAAATAATCTCCCAGCGTCTGGTAGCCGCCAATGCGCGCCAGGGCCTCTTTCTTCACGGCAATCGTCGGCCCCAATCCGAACTTCATGCCTTCCAGAAGGTTGGCCACGAGCACGCCCGCGGTCATCTCCACGGACATGCCGATTGCCGTCAGCCCCGACCAGAATCCGGCGGTGTTCTTGCCCCGATATACGCACGTAACCATGCCAACTTTTGGGTCGAGGAGTGGAGCGACCACTTCGCGTAGGTAGTTGGGGGCGACTTCCACGTCGCTGTCGCTGGTCACCAGGATTTCGTTCTCTGCCAGTTCGGACATGCGCGAAAAGGAATAGGCGGGCGGGTTGGGCCAAGGCGGAATCCCATTCACGAGGATCTTGCAGGGAATTTGCGCGTACCGCACGCTCACTTCCCGGACAACATCAAGCGCGGAATCGTTTTCTTCATCCGCCGCGAACAGGATTTCATAGGCGGGATAATCCTGGCGGAAAAAGCCCTCCAGCTTCTCCTTCAGCCGGACTTCAAGACCGTGCACCGGCTTGAGCACGGAAACGGGTGGAAAATCTTTCACGCGGGAAAGGGCATCGCTCGCCTGCCGTGCATCCCGATGAAACTTGATGGCCCCGGCAAGGGCCAATCCCAGGAAGATTGTGGAGGTCAGCGTGCCGAATAGGGCTACGCCGACCAGGAGGTATAGAATCAGCACGGATTGCGCCCCGCGATGTTCCGGGGCCCGTGGGGACTCGAGGCGCGCTTCGCCTTAGGAAGAAGCGCGCTTTTTCGCGGCAATGATTCCACGACCTGTCGTCTCCGCCACCAGCTTGGCGGGCTCCAGCACGTATCCCGACTTAACTCCGTCGTCATAAAACATCTTCACAGTTTCCAGCGAATAGTCGCTCAAATCTTTCCCGATCAGGTGCAATTTCCGCAGGACGTCGTTCGTGACGGTGATGATGTGGCACCCGCACTGCTCGGCATGATAGATGTTCAGGAGTTCGCGCGGACTTGCCCAGATCAATTCGGATTGCGGATTCTCCCGCAGAATAGCCACGGCTTCAGCCATGACGGGTATCGGATCGCGACCCGTATCCGCGATTCTTCCCGCAAAGATGGATACGTTGGAAGGTGCGCCGCCGCGCAACGCTTTCGCGACTTTCCGCAACTGTTCAAGCGTCAGCAGTGCGGTCACGTTGATCTGAATTCCGTCCTGGCTCAAGCGATGGATCAGCGCGTACATCGGCTCTCGGCGCGTGTTTGTCACCGGAATCTTTACGTACACGTTGGCGCTCCACGCCGCGATGTATCGCGCCTGCGATTCCATCGTCTCTGCGTCGTCGGCGAGCACCTCGAAGGAAACCGGCCGGTCTGGAATAAGCTTGAGCACCTGCGCCGCAAACTGTTCATAGTCCGGCACGCCAGCCTTCCTCATCAGTGTCGGATTCGTCGTAAATCCTTTGATGAAGGGGTGCCGGCTAAGCTCCTGGATACCGGCAAGGTCGGCGCCATCCCCATAGATCTTCACCGCAAGCTGGGAAAGTGACTTCATCGCGCCGCACCAATGGAATGTGCATGCAGAATCCAGTCGGCCGCTTCCCGAAGCGAATGCACAATCGCGTCCGGCGGGCGTGCTGGGTGCTTCTCCTGGTATCCCTGATCGATCAAAACCGTGCGACACCCAGCGTTCTGTCCAGCTTCCACATCGCGCCAGCGGTCTCCGATCATGAAACTCGCGGAGAGATCAATTTGGTGCCTCCGTGCTCCCTCCAGGAGCAGCCCCGCTTTGGGCTTGCGGCAATCGCAATTGTCGCCATCCACATGGGGGCACACAAAAAACTCATCCACAGGCAGCGCTGCGGCTAGCTTCCGGTTGATGGCGTCCACGCCTTCTCGCGTTGCCAGACCCTTGGCGAGATCCGGCTGATTCGTCACCACCAGCAGCTTGAATCCTTGCGCCTTCAATTCCCGGAGGGCGTGCTCCGCTCCCGCGGCAATATCCAACTCAGCGGCACTTGCAGGCGGGTACGGCTTCCCGTCCCGAATCACCGCCCGGTTCAGCACGCCGTCCCGGTCCAGAAAGACCGCTCGCGAAAGCCTTCCCACGTTTGCGGTTGCTTCCCATTTTGTCTGCGTGATCTTCACCGCCGGATGCGTCACCAGCAAATGCCAGACCACCGCCTGAAATGCTTCGGTGTGCGGCGTCACATGCGCCGGGTTGACCGTTGGAATCACGATGCAGACGTCCGCAACCTTCGCCGTGTACCCACCGTCTCGCCCGACGATGCCGAGGATTTTCGCTCCCGTGGATTTTGCAAGTTGCAGCGCGGCCACCAGGTTCGGGCTAACGTTGCGCTCCAGGTCTCCGCCACCCACGGAAAACACCAGCACGGCATCCCGCGCTTGCAGCTTGCTCGTCTTCAGCCAGCCCTCAAAGACTGTCGCCCATCCCTCGTCGTTGGTTCGCGCCGTCAATTCCGAAACGTTGTCGGTTGGCGCATACGCTTCGATTCCGGCAATCTTCCGAAAATCGTTCACCGCATGCGAGGCATTTGCCGCGCTTCCCCCAACGCCGAGAATGAACACGCGCCCGGCATTCGCTCGCACGTCCGAAAGGAGCTTCGCGGCCTTTTCAAGGCGAGACACGTCCAGGCCGGCAAGGATTTGCGCCGCTTCCGCCAGGAACTTCTCCGCAAAAGTGGGTTCGTGGTTCATTCCTGTACGAACCCTTGTGCGGCCTGCTGCGTGGCCAGGAAGTGCGCTGTCTCTTCGAGTCCAGCGGGCGAGCCAATCTCATAAAATCGTTGTTGAATTTCCATTCCTCCCAGTTGTCCTTCTTCCAAAATCCGGCCGTAGAGTTCCGCCAAGCCGGAGGCCTGCCCCGTGGGCACTCCCGCAAAAGCTTGCGCGGAAAAAGCGCCCAGACCGTAGTCAATGTACTGCATGCGCGGAGTCCGGTTTTTCTTGCTGTAGGCCAGAATCCGACCGGCCTGATACTCCACATTGCTAGTGTCCCATTGCCCCTCGTTCTTGAACACCGTCATCAGCGCCAGTCTGTTCGCCCGCAGAAACTCACGAGCCACGGCGGCATAATCGCAAGCCAAGTACGAATCGCCATACAGCACAAGGAAGGAATTCCCGAGTTTAGGGAGGGCATTCTTGACCGCACCCGCAGTCCCCAATAGTGCCGTACCGTCGAAGGAATAGTCAACTTCCACGCCGAAGTCTTGCCCTTCGCGGACAACCTGCCGAATCATCTCTCCTAGATGCCCTACGCACAATACAACGCGCTGGACGCCATGCGCCTTCAAAAGCCGCAACTGGTGGAAGATGAACGGCTCCCCGTTCACCTCCAGCAGCGACTTGGGCACCTTCTCGGTGACCGGTCCCAGGCGCGTCGCAAGTCCCCCGGCAAGTATGGCGACTGGTAACAACCATCCCCCCTAGGAATGCGCCATGATGGTGGTGCCGGCAAAATCAAACTGCAATCGCACTTCGCGAAGTCCCGCGCCCCTCATGGCCCGGCGCAGCCTGGTCTTCTCTTCCGTATAAAACATCAGAAATCCACCGCCGCCGGCGCCCACCAGTTTTCCGCCCAGCGCCCCGTTCGCGCGCGCCAAATCATAGAGTTCATCAATGCGGCCGCTGCTCATTCCCGAAGAACGCCGTTTCTTGTGCTCCCAGTGGACGGCCATCAGGTCCGCGAACTTACGCAAGTCGCCGGCGACCAGAGCGTCACGGCTCTGCAATCCAAGCGCCTTGGTGAAGTGCAAATTCGCCAGCATCTCCGCGGAATTTTCCTTGCTGCTCTGATCCTGGTGCCGCAAAATTTCCGAAGCGGACCGCGAAGTCCCGGTGAAGAACAGCAAAAGATTGTCCTCCAGATTGGCCAGGGTCTCCGGAGGAATTTTCAGCGCTTCTACCGTCACGTTGCCGTCCCGCTGAAACTCGAAACAGGTGATGCCGCCGTACGCGGCAATGTACTGGTCCTGCTTCCCCACCGGCTCCTTCAAAAGGTCAATCTCGATATGGCAAGCCTGCTCCGCCAGCTCCTGCGGCGAAACGAATCGCCGGCTCAGCGCATGCAGCGCCTGCAACAGCGCCGTCGTAAAGCTCCCCGAAGAGCCCAGCCCGGTCCCCGCCGGTATGTCCGAGAGGCTCACGATGTCGAGGTACGGTCCCGTCACCCCCGTGAGTTTCATGGCCTCGCGGACGATGGGGTGCTGGATATCGTCAACCTTCTCCACTTCCTCCATCTTCGAGTATTTCAGCCGGATCAGCGGCCAAAAAGCTTCGCTGATTGTGATGTAAACGTAGCGCTTGATCGCCGCGGACAACACGAATCCCGTGTGGTTCGTATAATAGGAAGGCACGTCCGTGCCGCCTCCGCCGAGCGAAATGCGGAGCGGGCTGCGCACCATGATCATGCCGCATCCATCCTAGTTTGATTTCTCCGTGAACCCTGCGAGCTGAATTCCCCAGCACGACCCAAATAATACTTTACCATTCATATAGTTCCGCTGTACCGGCTTTCTCCTGGCGGCTTCCCTGTAAACCGGTCCTCTGTCCTGAAAACTTGGTTGATACTGGACGTCGGCCGGGCGAGAACAGCGCTCGGCGTGGAATGAGCCGGGATCCCGGCCACGACGGCTGGATCAAATTAGCGCGGGAATGGCGGAGCGTTCCGTCCGGCATGCCTCTTCCCTTCGCCTTGTCTTAACTGCATAATAGGCGGGCCCGCCCCGCATCATTCTTCCTGGGAGGTTCGTATGTCCCTAATGCATCGCCGCGAATTTCTTAGCCGCAGCGCCATAGCAGCATCGGGCGCTGTTTTCAGTTTGCACCCACTTGCGCGGAGGCTGCTGGCGCTGCCTCCGATTGCCAGCAAGTTCCGCGCAGCCGACACGGTGACGCTTGGCCGCACGGGGATTCAAACATCACGGCTGGCGATGGGCACGGGCACGGTCGGCTCTGGCCACCACTCGCATCAGACCGCGCTTGGCGTGCAGGGCCTCGCGGCCGTGCTCCTGAACGGCTACGATCAAGGGCTGCGCTTTTTTGACGCGGCGGATTCCTACGGCAGCCATCCGCACGTTGCCGAAGCGCTGAAGCACGTTGACCGCAGCAAGGTGACGGTCCTCACGAAGACCTTTTCGCGCGATGCCGACGGGGTGAAGGCAGACCTCGACCGTTTCCGGCGCGAACTTGGCACGGACTACCTCGACATCGTGCTGATGCATTGCGTCACGGAGCCCGATTGGAGCACGCGGTACCGTCCGGTGATGGACGTGCTCTCCGAAGCAAAGCAAAAGGGAATCATCCGCGCGCACGGTTGCTCCTGCCATACGATTGAGGCATTGCGCGATGCGGCTAAATCGCCGTGGGTTGAAGTGGACCTGGCGCGCATCAATCCCATTGGCGCGTACATGGACGCCGACCCCGACACGGTGGTGAGCGTGCTCCGCGAAATGCGCGCGGCGGGCAAGGGCATCGTCGGAATGAAAATTCTCGGGCAGGGAAGTTTGCGCAACAAGCAGGATGAAGCCTTCAAATACGCGCTCGGCCTTGACGTGCTGGATGCTTTTACCGTGGGGGCGGAGTCGGTCGCAGAGCAGAATGACGTTGTTCGCCGCATCGCCGCCGTGGCGTGAGGCATGGACCCCACTCGCGAACTTGGGCGCACGCTGCTGATTCTGGGGGCGCTGCTGCTCGTCGTGGGCGCAGTTTTCTTTTTTGGCGCCAGATTGCCCTTTCGCCTGGGACGCTTGCCCGGCGACATTGTGCATAGGGGCGAACACACCACGTTCTATTTTCCAATCATGACCAGCATCGTGCTGAGTGTGGGGTTGTCGCTGCTCTTTTGGCTGCTCTCACGCCTGCGCCGTTGAAGCGAACTAGGCGCGATCCTGCTTCCTGCGCTAGACTTGGACCACTAAGGGAGGTCCACGATGAAAGGCTCGGCAAAAGTTATCGAACAACTGAACAAGGCGCTGTGCGAGGAACTAACGGCGATCAACCAGTATTTTCTTCATGCCGAAATGTTCGAGAATTGGGGTTACGAGAAGTTGTCGGCGTACATCAAGATGCAGTCGATCGGCGAAATGAAACACGCCGAGGCGCTCATGGAGCGCATTCTTTTTCTGGATGGATCGCCAACGATGAAGCCACTCGAGCTGACCGTGGGGAAGAATGTTCAGGAGATGCTGCAGAGCGACCTGGACCTTGAGCTTGGCGCAGTAAAGGATTACAACGCGGCGATCCAGATTGCCGTGGCGGAGAAGGACAACGGTTCCCGTGACCTTTTCGTGCAATTGTTGAAGGATGAAGAGGGCCATGTGGACTGGCTCGAGGCGCAGATGCACCTGATTAAGGAACTGGGCTACGAGCGCTACCTCACCATGCAGATGGGCGAGGACGAAGAAGAAGAATAACCCAGCGATTGGGCCACTCTGCTGTCGCCGCGGATCGCTGGACTGTTTCCGCAGAGTTATGGATCAACTGCAACTCAATCTGCAACCGGAGCGGCGCGTGTTTACGGTCAGCGACCTGACCGCGCGGATTCGCGACCTGCTGGCGAAAAACTTCACGGACATCCTGGTGCAGGGAGAAATTTCCAATTGCCGCGAGGCGCAGTCCGGCCATTTCTATTTCACGTTGAAGGACGAGCGCGCGCAGATCCGTTGCGTGTTGTTCAAGCAACAGAGACGCGGCATGAAATTCCGGCCGGAGGACGGGATTCAGGTTACGGTGCGGGGATCGCTCAGCGTGTACGAAGCGCGCGGCGAGTATCAGATATACGTGGAAACGCTGGAGCCGGTGGGGCGCGGGGCTCTGCAATTGGCATTCGAGCAGTTGAAGAAGCGGCTGGAGGAAGAAGGGCTGTTCGCCGCGGAGCGCAAGAAGCCTTTGCCGCTGCTCCCAAACCGCATCGGCGTTATCACCTCGCCGAAAGGCGCGGCCGTGCGCGATGTGGTGCGCATCCTGACGCGGCGGTTTCCGAATGTGCACCTGACGGTGTATCCGGTGCGCGTGCAGGGAGACGGAGCCGCGGAGGAGATCGTCGAAGGGCTGCGGTACTTCAACAAAAAACGCGCGGCTGATGTGATCCTGCTGGTGCGGGGCGGCGGCTCGATGGAAGACCTTTGGGCGTTCAACGAAGAGCCGGTGGTGCGGGCGATTGCCGCTTCGAGCATTCCGATTATTTCCGGCATCGGGCATGAAACCGATTTCACGATTGCGGATTTTGTGGCGGATGTGCGAGCATCCACGCCGTCGGCGGCTGCGGAACTGGTAGTGCAGACGCGGCGCGAATTCGATAAGCATGTCGCCGATTTGCGCGAAACGCTGGAAAGCCTGCTGCGCTACCGGATACTGGAGCTTTCGCGGCGCGTGCACGAGTTGGCAGGCAGGCGCGGGTTCCGGCGGCCGCTGGATTTGCTGCGGCAACGGCGGCAGCGCGCCGATGAATTGACATCGCGGCTGGCGCTTGGGCTGCGTGCGCGGCTGGAGTTTTCACGGAAGCGCTTCACGAAGGCGCATCTTCGCGTGGCTTCGTTCGATTTTCGGGCGAAGGTGGGAGTATTGCGACTGCGGCTGCAGAGGCGCAGCCAAGAGTTGGGTGTGCGCGCGGATCGCCTGCTACGCAGAAAACATGAGCGCTGGGAACGTTTAGCGTTGCAATTGCAGGAACGCGGCCCGCTGAAAGTTCTGGAGCGCGGGTATGCCATCGTTACCAATATCGGAGGAAACGTCCTGACCGACAGCGCGCAAATACAGATCGGCGAGATGGTCACAGTCCAACTCCACCGTGGCCGACTAGCTTCGGAGGTTAAGAAGAAAGAATAACTGCAGCGCGCCACCGTTATCGGTAGACGCTTCCACGCTGACCGATTTTTATGATGGTTACTGCCTTGGCGGAGTCGTCAATTTCGTAGAGGATTCGATAGTCACCTGATCTGACACGCCAGATATCGGTGGGTCCTTTTAGCTTTTTGCACCCAACAGGGCGCGGATTATCCCGTAGCCCCAGCAGTTTTTGCTCGACAATCTCAAATACAGGGACGGGAAGTTCTGCCAGCTCTTTTTGAACTTTGCGAAGGATCGTGACGCTATAGCTCACTTGCGGGTGCGGCGAATCTCGGCCAGAGCCTGCTCTAGGGGAATGGGGATTTCACCGGAGGCCTTGGCTTCCTCATATTCCCGAATGGCTTCGCGATCCTCCAACTCTTCCAGCAACTTTTCGTACTCTTCAATATCCAGAACCACGGCGACGCGCACCCCATTCTCATCAGTAACAAATTGCGGAGGCTTGGCCATCGGTGACTCCTGCGGATAGTCTACAACCAGCGGCAGGCAACGACAATTGCCGGTGTGTAGGCTGTTGTAGGGCTAGTCCTCTTCGTCGGAGGAGACCTTTAGGACGGCGAGGAACGCTTCCTGGGGGATGTCCACCTGGCCGACGCGCTTCATGCGCTTCTTGCCTTCTTTTTGTTTTTCCAGGAGCTTGCGTTTGCGCGTGATATCGCCGCCATAACACTTAGCCAGCACATTCTTGCGCATGGCCGCGACCGTCTCGCGCGCGATGATACGGCTGCCGATGGCCGCCTGGATGGGCACCTCAAACATCTGGCGGGGAATGAGCTTGCGGAGGCGCGTGGCGAGTTCGCGGCCGCGCTCGTAAGAATGATCGCGATGGCAGATTAACGCGAGGGCATCCACGGGCTCGCCGCCGACAAGCACATCCAGCTTCACGAGGTCGGCTTCCTTGTAGCCGGCCAGGTGGTAATCCAGCGAAGCATAGCCGCGCGAAACGCTCTTCAGCCGGTCATAGAAGTCCATCACGATTTCGTTCAGCGGAAGTTCGTAGGTGAACATCACGCGCGTCGGCGAGAGATACTCGAAGTTCTTCTGTATGCCGCGCTTCTCCTGACAGAGCCGCAGGATGCTGCCAACGGATTCGTCGCTGGTGATGATCATGGCCTTGATAATGGGTTCTTCGATCTTGCTGATGTCGCTTGGATTGGGAAACTTCGCGGGGCTATCGACTTCAATGACTTCCTGGCCGACGCGGGTGATGCGGTAACGCACGCTGGGCGCGGTGGTGATCAGGTTCAAGCCGAATTCGCGCTCCAGCCGCTCCTGCACAATCTCCATGTGCAGGAGACCCAGAAAGCCGCAGCGGTAACCAAAGCCAAGGGCGACGGAGTTTTCCGGCTCGTAGAAAAACGAGGCGTCATTCAACTTCAGTTTGCCGAGCGCATCGCGCAGCGGCTCGTAGTCATCGGCCAGCACCGGAAAAAGGCCGGCGAAGACCATCGGCTGGATGGCTTCAAAGCCGGGGAGCGGCGGCGCGCTGCTGCCCGCTTCGACGATGGTGTCGCCCATGCGCGCGTCGGCCACCTGCTTGATGTTGGCGATGACAAAGCCGACATCGCCGGCTTCAAGTTCCTGAAGCGCGATGGGTTTGGGAGTAAGCGTGCCGAGCTGTTCGACTTCGTAGGTTTCATCCCCGGCACACAACCTGATCTTCATGCGCCGCGCGATGCGGCCCTGCTTCACACAAACGAGGACAACCGCGCCACGATAAGGGTCAAACCAAGAATCGAAAATCAGCGCCTGCAGCGGGTTTTCCACGCTTCCTTTTGGCGACGGAACACGCTGCACGATGGCCTCAAGCACCTTGTCCACACCGATCCCGCTCTTCGCGCTGATCAGCAAAGCATCCTCGGCGGGAATGGCCAACACGGTTTCAATCTGTTCCTTGACGATGTCGGGCTGCGCGGCGGGCAGGTCGATCTTGTTGATCACGGGAATGATGGTGAGGTTGTGGCCGGCGGCAAGAAAAGTGTTCGCCACGGTCTGCGCTTCCACGCCCTGGCTGGCGTCCACCACCAGCAGAGCGCCCTCGCAGGCGGAAAGCGCGCGGGAAACTTCGTAGGAGAAATCCACGTGGCCCGGCGTATCAATCAAATTCAGGCGATAGGTGTTGCCATCCTTGGCCTGGTAGTGCAGGCGGATACTCTTCGCCTTGATGGTGATGCCGCGCTCGCGCTCCAGGTCCATGGAGTCCAGCACCTGTTCATGCATTTCGCGCTGCGTGAGGGCGCCGGTCAATTCGAGCAGGCGATCGGCGAGCGTCGATTTGCCGTGATCAATGTGCGCGATGATGCAGAAATTCCGTATGAACTTTGGGTCCATTCGCTTCCGTTACCGCCAGGGTTGTGCCTGATGGTGTTCTCGTGAGATAGACGGCGGGCCCAGGCGCTGGGGCGAGCACCTCTCACCCTGCTCGAAGCTTGCCGTGTAAACACCTAGTGCCCTTCCAACTCAATGGACCAATCGCGCGAGCGGCTGACTCCCACGTAATGGCCTTCACCCAGCTTGGCGACAAATTCCCGAAACGAGTTGGAACGGTACTAGTTTGCCACAAACGCATGGGGACGTCAGCCCGCACGGCTGCGAGGTGGTGGGTCAGTTTCCGGTGAGCGCGTTTATCATGTATTGGGTAAAAGTGCCGTCCATCAGATGGAGCGAACTCACACTTTGGCGATTTATTGGGATGTCGTATCACGCTGGATCAAGACGATGCGCTTTACCTGATTACGATTGAGGCTCTGAATGGCTCCGCCAATGCGTATAAAGACTTCGGTGGCGGACATGGATTGCACGTCGCCGCTCAGGACGGAACCGTCGCGCAGTTCGACAGTGTCGTGGGCAGATATGCCAAGTTCGTAGCTTACGCTGCCTCCGGAGACATCGTTGGGAATAATCTCCAACGGAAAAGTGCCAGGATTGAAGCCCTCTTTGCTGAAGACCAGCGTGTGTTTTCCGGGCGTGACTTGAACGATCTTTGGCGTCGTTCCCTGGGGGATGCCATCCATTTTGACATCTGCTCCCTGCGGTACAGAATTAACGGTGATGGAAATCGCTTTGGGAGGAAGAGCCGGCTGTAGCTCCGGTGGAAGCGATTGCGGAACAAGTTCCACGGAACTGATGGTGCCAGAGGCGGTTATGGTGGTCTGAAATTTAACCACGCCCGCGGGGCTCACGTCACTGATGGAAATCCACCCTTCGCCGATGCGCACCTTGGCTTTGTCAAAAACATAAAGCGTGAATTCCGCTCGGGAGATTTTCTTGTTCCAAAGATTCTCGGCGGTGACATCGGTAGTGTAAACGTGTTGCTTGCCGGCGGAGCTAAGCTCCTTGAACTTGCCAAAGCTGAAGCGCACGACGGTTGTTCCTGACGCTGGCCAGTCGATCACCAGAGGCGGAGGTTCCTTCGCATTTGCCAGGGTAAAGAAAACAGTACCAAGGCTAATAAACAACATTGCCAGTTTAGGTGGACGCATGAATTCACCTTGCCAATAGTATAAACCGTTAGCCTCAAGTGTCAGCGCTCGATTAGTGCATAATGGGAGACTGACCCGCTATGGCTGCGAGGCGTCGCAGGAGATTCGCCACACGGAGCGACGGGAACAACTACCAGGAAGGCCCTCTTGCCGGATTCCCCATCATGGTGCCAGTCTCGTTATGCCACTTTTCCGGGCGGGTATATAGTGAAAGGTGGGTTCGTACCACCCGCGGACCTGTTTCATCCAACGCCAAAGCAGCATCCAAGGGCAAATCGGACAGATGGCCTCAGACGTCAACAAGCATCTGGAACGCGCGAAGAAGTTTCTGGAAAAGAACCGCGTGGAGGACGCCATCGAGGCGTACCTGGCGGTTCTGGACGAGGCGCCGCTGCACGCAGAGGCAACACAGGCGCTGGGCGATCTCTATACGCGCGTGGAACAGCCAGACCGCGCGGCCGTTTACTATGGCCACCTGTTTGACCTGCTCGTCGAGCCCAAGGACGAAACCAAGGCCCTGGCCATCTACAATCGCTTTCTGCGCCATTCCCCCGCGCCGCAGTCGCCCGAACGCATTGCGCGTTACGCCTTCCTGCAGCAGAAGCAAAACCGGCCGGAAGAAGCCATCGAGCAATACAGCAAAGCCGCGGAGCTCTTCAGCGAGGCAGGGCGGGGCGAAGACGCGTTGTTCTGCTGGGAGCGTACCGCGCAGCTCGATCCAGACAATTTGAAACGTCAATTGAAGGTGGCGGAGGCCGCAGCGCAATTGGGAATGAACGCGCTGGCGGCGCGGTCGTTTCTGCGCGCCGGACAACTCACCACGACGAGCGGCGACCAGAAAGAGGCGATGAACTTCCTGGGCCGCGCGTATGGACTGGCGCCGCAGGAACGCAGCGTAGCACTACTGTACGCCGGAGCGAAATTGCGGAATGGAGAGTCGGCGGAGGCCGCGGCGCTGCTTGAACCATTTGCCGCGAGCGAAAGTGACGTGGCCTTCCTGTCCACGTTTGCCGATGCGCTGCGCCAGGCGGGGCAGCTCGATCGCGCCCGGTCCATCCTGGAACGCCTGCTGCGCGAGAAAAATGAAGGCGCTAGGCGGCTGTTCGATCTCGCCGACGCTTACTCCGACACAGGGCAGGACAACAAATCGGTGGAAATCCTGCAGACGCTAAAGAAGCGGATGTTCGCGGACAAGAAACATGGCGAATTCATGGCCCAGGTCGAGGAGTTGGGCGCCAAACATCCGGAGTCGCTGCCCATCCTCGAGTTTTGGGCGGCAGTTTACAACGAATTGAATCGCGAGTCGCAATACTTTGAAGTGCTCATCAAATTGTTTGACGCCAATTTCAATTCCGGGAGTTTTCAGAAGGCCAGCGAAATACTCGAGCGCCTGGTGGACATTGATTCGTACGATTACCGCAACCAGCAGCGGCTGGAGCAGCTCAGCGGGCACATCGACGAGGCTTTTCTGCGCCGCGTGGCCGGGCGCATGGCCAAAACCGCAACCATGGCCGCGCCCCCCACTTCTCACCCAAAGGCAACGGCGAGCCAGGAGGTTGCGGAAACCGCTCCCGTGACCGAAGAAGGCCGCAAGCTGCAGGCATTGGAAGATCTGATCGTGCAGACGGAGATCTTTTTGCAGTATTCGCTGCAAGGTAAAGCAGTGGAAAGGCTGCAGAAAATTGCGGCGATGTTTCCGGGCGAGGAAGACCGTAACGAACGGTTACACAACTTGTATCAACAGGCGAACTGGTGGCCGAAGCCGCAAGGAAGGCCCGAGGGCTCCGCAAGAACAGCAACCGCGCCGGTTGTGGAAGCGCAGCCTACCCCGCCAACCGGGCGCACGGGAACTTACTCCACAGAGACTTTACGCGACCTTACCAAAATCTCCGAGATCAACCAGAAGATTTTCCGGCAGCAGACGCCGCGGGCCATGCTGAACACGACAGTCAATGAGGTGGGCACTTATCTGAAGGCCGCGCGGACACTCGCGGTCATCGGCGTTCCCGGCAGGCCGCCGGAGATGGCCGCGGAATATTGTACGTCGGGATTGAAGACTGCGCCGGGCGCGCAAGTGGTGTTCGTGCTCGCGCAAATGGAAAAAGCCGTTCCCGACGAATTGGGCGGGCTGGTGGTGGACGCAAGCGAGGGATCCATCCTGAACGAACTGGGATTGCGGACGGCCTTGGGTGTAACCATCACGGACAAAGAGACGCAAAGCCCGGCGGGGATGGTGATCGTCGGCCACCAAGGGGAGCACCGCTGGAAGCCGAATGAGACCTACTTCCTGCAGGCCATTGGCGACCAGATGATGATGAGCGTCAGCCACACGCGGTTGCGCTCGCTGGTGCGCCGCATGGGCGTCTCCGATGAGCGCACTGGATTACTCAGCCGGAGCTCCTATGTTGGATGTCTCCTGAATGAAGCGGACCGCGCGCGCACGCAGGGCACACCGCTTTCGCTGGCGATTCTGCAGATTGACCGCGGCACGGAAATGCTGCGCCAGCAGGGGGAAACACCTCTCGAGAAATTCCTGGAGCAACTGGCGCGCTCGTTGCAGCCCATGGTCCGGCAGAACGATATGGCCGTGAAGTACACGTCGTGGGCGCTGGCATTCATTCTGCCCGATACATCGCTTTCGGGTGCGCAGAATCTGGTGGAGAAATTGCGCCGCGCCGCCGCGGGGGTTCGCCCGCCTTGGGATTCGACGCAGATCACCCTGAGCGCCGGAATTGTGGAAGCGGTGGCGAAGCAGGAGTATGACAGCGAAGATATTGTGACCGACCTGATCAACCGCGCGGAATCAAGCATGGATGAAGCGCGAAAGCGCGGGGGAGACACCGTGGTCGTCGCCGAAATTCAGCGGCCTTGAAGCAAAGCCCGTTCGATGGCGGGCTTCCAGCATTGAAATCATTACAAGCGAGGCGAACATGTTTCCAACCGATGTGGTAATCGTTGCGGGCGCGCGATCGCGCTTGGCCATCCGCTGGGTGCGTCCGGCACGCGCCTGGTGATCACCGTTTTGAACGAGCTGCGCCGCAAGGGTTTGCGCTACGGCCTGGCCACGGCATGCATCGGCGGCGGCCAGGGGATTGCCATGATCGTGGAAACCCTGGGAAACTGACGGGCCGGGAGTTCTGCGGAAACCTCTGATACACTTTTGCGGGGTAGTTGTTCCCGCCGCATGCATCGGAATTAGCAGACGTGAGGAAAAAGAATGGCGATCCAAAAAGTCGGCGTCGTTGGGTGTGGGCTGATGGGCTCGGGCATCGCGCAGGTGTCGGCGCAAGCCGGATTTCAGACTGTAGTGCGGGAAGTGAGCGGGGAGCTCGTTGAAAAGGGCCTGAAGGGCATTGAGAAGAATCTGGCGCGGCTGGTGGAAAAGGGCAGTCTGACGGAAGCGGCAAAGGGCGAAATTCAGGGGCGATTGAAGGGCACAACTTCCCTTGAGGGCTTGAAGGATTGCGACGTAATCGTGGAAGCGATCATTGAGCAACTGCCTGCAAAAAGAGAGCTATTTTCGGCGCTGGATGCTATTTGCGGGCCAAACACCATTTTCGCAAGCAATACTTCTTCCCTGACGATTACCGAAATTGCCGCCGCCACAAAGCGGCCGCAGCGCTTTGTCGGCTTGCATTTCTTCAATCCGGTGCCGGTGATGAAGCTGGTGGAAGTGGTCAGGACGATTGCGACCGATCCGGGTATCTATGAGGAGATGGTCGGGTTCGGCGCGAAACTTGGGAAGACGCCAGTGCGGGCTCAGGACGGCGGCGGCTTCATCGTAAACCGGCTTCTTGTGCCGTACCTCCTGGACTCCATTCGCGCGCTGGAAGAGGGCGTCGGCTCCGTGCTCGATATCGACAACTCCATGAAGCTGGGCTGCGGCTACCCCATGGGACCGTTCACGCTGCTTGATTTTGTCGGCCTTGATACGACGTATTACATTTCTCAGATCATGTTCGATGAGTTCAAGGAAAAGCGTTTCGCTGCTCCGCCGCTCCTGAAGCGCATGGTGCTGGCGGGCTGGCACGGCAAAAAGAGCGGCCGCGGATTTTACGACTACAGCGACCCCAACAATCCGAAACCGATGCAGCTTTAAGGAAGAAACAATGCCCTACGAAAACTTGCTGTACGAGAAAAAGGAAGGAATCGCCTACATCACGTTCAACCGGCCGAAGGTGTTGAACGCGCTGAACCGCAAGACCATCGAGGAATTGCAACAGGTGTTGCTGGATGCGCGCTATGACGCAGCGGTGCGCGTGCTGATCCTCACGGGCTCCGGCGAAAAGGCGTTTGTCGCCGGAGCCGACATCAACGAACTGGCGCAACAAACGCCGGTAAACGGCAAGGAGTTTTCCATTTTCGGCCAAGGGGTGTTCCACCTGCTGGAGACCATCGGCAAGCCCTCCATCTGCGCTATTAACGGGTTTGCGCTTGGCGGCGGGTGCGAGTTGGCTCTTTCATGTTCCATTCGACTGGCCAGCAAAACCGCAAAGCTTGGGCAGCCCGAAGTAAAGCTGGGCATCATTCCGGGTTACGGCGGCTCGCAACGACTGGCGCGGCTTTGCGGCAAAGGCGTGGCCCACGAACTTTGCCTGACCGGCGAAATGATCACGGCGGACGAGGCGCAGCGTATCGGGCTGGTGAATCACATCTACGAGTCCGCGGAGTTGTTGCCCGCCGCCGAAGCCATGGCAAAAAAGATTATCGAGAAAGCGCCGCTGGCCGTGAAATACTGCATGGAGGCCATCGAGCGCGGCGTGGAGATGCCGCAGGCGGAAGGTCTCTTCCTGGAGGCGACCCTCTTTGGGCTATGCTGTGCTACGGAAGATATGCGGGAAGGAACAAAGGCATTCTTGGAGAAGCGGGCAGCGGCGTTCAAAGGGAAGTAGCAAATGAAGTGTAGGATTTAGTGCGCGAAGTTTTACGCGGGCGGATCGAGAATGGCGGAAAATCACAAGTTCGGGGAAATAGATGGCGGGTTGAGCGCCGACGGCTTGCGCTTCGGGATCGTTGTCAGCCGGTTCAACAGCTTCATTACCGAGCGGTTGTTGCAAGGTGCGGTAGATGCGCTGCAGCGCGCCGGTGCGAGCAGCAAGCGTATTAATGTGGCGCATGTGCCGGGTTCGTTTGAGCTGCCTCTGACGGCCAAGAAACTCGCGACGACCGGAAAATACGATGCGCTGATCGCCATCGGGTGCATTATCCGCGGCGAAACCGCGCATTACGATTATGTCTGCTCGGAAACCGCACGGGGTTTGCAGCTCGCGCAAATGGACACCGGGATTCCCATCATGTTTTGCGTGCTGACCTGCGATACGCTCGAGCAAGCCATCGATCGCGCGGGCCTGAAGGGCGGCAACAAAGGCTTTGAAGCGGGGCTCGGGGCCATTGAGATGGCGCAGCTTTCGCGGAAGATCCGTGGTGCGGCAAAGCCGGTGGAAGCGCGCAAAGGCCGGCGAACTTAAGTGTCCCTACGAACCAAATCCCGCGAGTTTGCCATGCAGATGCTCTTTCAATGGGAAATGAGCCAGCAGGAGCCCGCGAAACTCGAAACGAAATTCTGGAAGGGCGCCAAAGCCGCGGAGCAAACACGCACGTTCGCGAATCAGTTGTTCGAAGGCGCCGTGCACGATTCCTCGGCACTTGACGAATTGATTTCAAAGCATGCCGCGAACTGGCGCTTGGAACGCCTTTCCGTCATCGACCGCGCTATTCTTCGCCTGGCGCTTCACGAGATGCGCGCGACGGACACGCCGCCGAAGGTGGTCATCAATGAAGCGGTGGAGCTAGCCAAAAAGTTCTCCTCGGAAGAAGCAGGCGGCTTCGTGAACGGGATTTTGGACACTTTTCGTAAGACCATGCAAGAAAAGTAGTCGTAGAATTTTCGCGCCTCGCCGGAACCCTAAGGCATTTTTTCATTCTCAGGCGGTAAGCCACTTCATCAGGTGCGGATCACGCCTTCAAAGACTTTCACAGCCGCACCGCTGACTCTTGGGGTGAGTTTCTTTCCGGACTGCGAAACTTCCACCTCAATTTCGCTGGGGCGTCCCATCTCCACTCCTTGCGAGACATGCAGCGTGTGCCCCGCGCCCAGCTTCCCGCGCTTCACAAGATACGCTCCCAGCGAGCCCGCCGCCGATCCTGTGGCGGCATCTTCGTAAAGTTCCCAAGGCATCATGCCGCGGGCAAAAGCGGCCGTGCCATTGCCAAGCGCGAAGCAATACGCGAGCGCGCCCTGTTTGCCGATCAACCGCGCCAATTCCGCCATGTTCATTTCGATTTTCGCCAGAGCCGCGCGGTTCCGCAGCGGCACCATCAGGTTGAAAATACCGGTGGAAACGAATTCCGGCGGGAGCTTCGGATCGAAGTCCTTGGGATGGAGGCCAAGAGCGGCGGCAAGTTTTTTCTTATCCACCTTCGAGGGTTTGAAGATGGCTTCTTTCTGCGTCATCGTCACGCGCTGCGGGCGCCCGTCCTTGAAGCGGATTTCGACCGGAAGAATGCCCGCGCCCGTTTGCTGCAGCACGTGCACACCGCCTTCCTGCGCGGGGACGACGCCCAACTCCGCGAGCAGAAACCACGTCCCGATTACAGGATGGCCGGCCAGCTTGAGCTCTTCCTTGGTGGTGAAGATGCGCAGACGTGCCAGCGCGCGATCGTTGGTGGGCTTCTGCACAAAAACCGTCTCCGAGAGGTTCATCTCGCGGGCGATGGCCAGCATCTGATCCTGCGAAAAACCGTCGCCATCGGTGATGACGGCGAGGGGATTGCCCTGAAAGGGGTGGTCGTGAAAACGTCCATGGTGAAGAAGCGATGATCCATATGTGCTCCGTATCTATCGCCGATCGGGCGGCGGCTACTTCAAATCCGCTCGATCTGGCTGACGGTCCTTTCGTTGCTAATGTTCCCCGTGTTCAGTGTGCTTTTCGGTTCCAGCAGGACAATGTGCACTTCCTCGTCGGCAACCGGCAGATGCTCCACGCCATGAGGCACGATGACAAACTCCCCTTCGCGCACAACCGCTTCATGGCCGCGAAACTTCATGCGCAAAGTTCCCTTGACCACAAGAAAGAGTTCATCCTCTGCCTCATGGTGGTGCCACAGGAATTCGCCCTTCAGTTTCACGGCTTTCACCTGGAAGTCGTTCACTTCGCCGATGAGCCGGGGTTTGCAGTAATCCTGGAATTTGCTGAATTTCTCGGCCAGGTTCACGGTTTGCATCTGGACCCCCTAGAGACTTTGAATGGCCGCAACCGTGGCCTGCAGGACTTTCTGCGTGGTTTCCGCGCTGTTTGTTTCGGAATAGATCCGCAGCAGATTCTCCGTGCCGGAAGCGCGCACCATCACCCATCCAATATCGCCCAGGTAGACCTTTATTCCATCCATGGATTCTCGCCGCACGACCGGCCAGTCGAGTAAGCGCTGCAGCTTGCCATCGGAGAAGTAGACGATGGCTTTTTCTTTTTGCCCGCGAGTCACGTCCAAATCGATGCGGCCGTAGCGGTGTTCACCAAATTCCGCGTGCAGCGCGCCAATCAGTTCTCCCAAGGATTTACCGTGCCAGGCCATGAGTTCGGCGAGCAGAAGCGCGGAGACCGTCGCATCGCGTTCGGGCAAATACAGATTGGTGCCTATGCCGCCGCTTTCTTCTCCTCCGATCAGGATATTTTGTTCCAGCATGAGTTCGCAGATGTACTTGAAGCCGATGGGAACTTCGTGGAGCTTGCGGCCGTATTTGGCAGCCAGCTTATCGATCAGCTTGGTCACCGAGAAGGTTTTGGCAATATCGCCGGGAAGTTTTCGAGTGCCGATGAGGTGCCAAACCATCAGCGCGAAGATTTGGTGGGGGTTGATGAAGCTGCCGTCGCGATCGATGGCGCCGATGCGGTCGCCATCGCCATCCGCAGCGAAGCCCGCGTCATACTTCCCGGCAAGAACCGCTTTGCGCAACGCTGCGATGTGCGGCTCGATCGGCTCCGGATGCACGCCTCCGAAACGCGAATCGCGCGTGCCGCGAATTTCGTCGCATTTCACGCCATTTCGAGTAAACAATTCGGGCAGTAGCCCTGCCGCGGAGCCATGCATGGGGTCCGAAACAAATCGAAAGTTCGCGCCGCGTAACTTCTCCCAATCCACCAGTTTTTCCACCGTATCGAGATATGGCCCCCGCGGATCAAACGAGTGGATCAAGTCCTTTCGCGGCGGCAACGGGGGCACACCCGTGCGCAGCACATCTTCCAATTCGTTTTCGATCAGAGCCACGATGGATGGCAGCGCGCTGCTGCCATAACTCGCCTTGTACTTGATGCCATTCCACTGGAATGGATTGTGACTGGCAGTGACGACGATGCCCCCCGCTGCGCCGCGTTGCCGCACCAACAGGGAGATGGCGGGTGTTGGACAGGGCTTGTCCGCCAGCCAGACGGGTGTCCCGGTCGCGCTGATGACCTCGGCGATTTCGGCAGCCGTGCGATCCGAAAATTGGCGGTGATCGTAGCCGATCAGGACGCCCTTTCTTGCGTCCTCGCCGCGAACCACGTAGCGCGCAATGGCATAAGCAACCAGCCGCGCATTCTCCGGCGTGAAATCTTCGCCGATTACGCCGCGCCAGCCATCGGTTCCAAACCTGATGTTCGTCATTGCTTGTGAGTATACGCGAAGCGCCGGAGAGGCCAAACACCACAATGGACTGCTTTGGAATGAGACAGCTAGAGGAGCTTTTTTCGCTTTTTGGCTTCCAGGGTCTTGACGATTTTGCCGACGTCCTGGGCCCGCTCCCGGGGACAAATGAGCAGTGCATCCGGCGTATCAACCACCACGAGGTCACGCACGCCGATGGCCACGATGAATTTATCCGGGCTCCACAGGAAATTGCCCTCGGCATCGATGGTATGGCCGTCACCCGCAAGCACATTCTCGCCCGGTTGCTTTGCAACGAGTTCATAGACCGCGGCCCAGGAGCCGAGGTCGCTCCAGCCGATGTCCGCGGGGATCACGAAGACCTGGCTGGCGCCATGTTCGCGCGTGGCGTGCTCCAGCATGGCGTAGTCCACTGAAATATTCTCGAGTTTCCCGTAAATTCTCTTCAACTTGGCGGCATAGCTGCGTTTCCCGATGTGCGGAGCCAGCGCTTCCAGTGCATCATGTGTCTTGGGAAGATATTTCTTCAGAGCCGCCAGAAACGTTGACACACGCCAGAAAAACATTCCGGCATTCCACTGGTAATTTCCCGAGGCGACATATTCCTTCGCCATTTCAAGTTGCGGCTTCTCTGTGAATCGCCGGACGGCATATACCGGGCACCCGTCCACCTGCAGCGGCTCACCCATCTTTTCGATATAGCCAAAGCCCGTATCCGGACGCGTCGGCGGGATTCCCAGCACCACCATGCGTTCCGGCTCGCGCGCAAGCTGCAGCGCGGCGCGCACAATTTCCCGGTAATTTTCCGGCCGCGCGATGTAATGATCCGCGGGCAGAACCGCGAGCAACGCATCACCCTGAACCGCATGGCGCACGTGAATGGCCGCCAGCGCGATGGCGGCAGCGGTATTTCTGCCAACGGGCTCCGTCAAGACGCGGTGGCGGGCCGCCGCCGGCAGTTGCTTGCGCAAGGCCACAGCTTGCTCGGCGTTCGTCACGGACCAAATGTGATCGGCGGGAAGGAGCGGCCGGAGCCGTGCTACCGTCTGCTCGAACATCGTGGTTTTGCCCACGATGTTGAGCAACTGCTTTGGCGTGCGTGTGCGGCTGCGCGGCCAGAAGCGCGTGCCGCGTCCCCCGGCGAGGACGATGGCGTGGGTACTCAGTTCTTGTTTGGTCATGCGAAGTTACTCAACCAGGACGCGGGCAATGACCGCTTCCTCGAATCCCATTCTCCGCAGTTGCTGGTGCAGCGCAGCAAGATCCGGCACAATGATGCGCAAAAGCGCGGTCGCGCTCGCGGGCTGCAAAGAAAGCACCGGCAGGGAAGCCGGAAGAAACCACGCCTCACCGATGCGGTAATCGAGCGCTCTGTCCGCATCGTAGAACTTGCCGTGGCCCTCCAGAATGATCAGCAATTGGAATCGTTCCGGGTCGCTTTCGATCAGCGTTGTCTTGTGGCAATCCCAGCGCTCCGTCGCGAAGAATTCGCAAGCCGCCAGCAATTGTTTCTTGGCATCGGGCGAATGTAGCGCGAGCGGGGGAATCTTGCCGCCGCGCGTTCCCGCAAAATTCGTCACTTCCATCGCCTTCTCGATATGCAATTCGCGCGGTTTGCCGGAAGCATCGACACGGCCAAAATCGTACACCCGGTAGGTCAAATCCGAGTATTCCTGCACTTCACAAAGAACCATGCCGGGCCCGATGGCGTGTTGCGTGCCCGCAGGCAGAAAAAACGTCTCTTTGGGGCGCACGGGGTGGCGTACGCAGAGGTGTTCGACATTGCCTTTGGCGATGCTCTCCCGAAGCACTTCTTTCGTGACCCCGGGCTTCAATCCGATTAACAATTCCGCGCCAGGTTGCGCGGATAGAATATGCCACATCTCGGTTTTGCCGCGGCCCCCGGCCGCCTGCTCGTGCTTTGCCGCATAGGCGTCATCGGGATGCACCTGGATTGAGAGCATGTCGCACGGGAAGATAAACTTCACGAGCAACGGAAAGCCGCAATAGTGACCAAGCCGTGTCCCACGCCATTCCTCGGGCATGGCTCGCCAGCTTTCCCCCAAGGATTTTCCGGCAAAGGGACCGTTGGCGACGGGCCGGTCCATGCTCGTGAGCCAGGCCTCGCCCAACAGTTCCTTCAGGTTGGTCTTCTCTGGGAAATAGGGAGCCAGCGAGCGCGCACCCCACGGGCGCGGGCTGAAGAACGGTTCGATTCGCGCTGGAACGGGCTCGATCACGGTTCAGGAGGCAGCCTCGGCGCGCGTAAATGTTTTCCGCAACCGGCGAAGCCCTTCCTCAATACGCTCCAACGAAGTTGCGTACGAAAGCCGCAGAAAGCCCGGTGCGCCAAAGGCCGCGCCGGGGACCAGCGCGACGTGCGCTTGTTCCAGCAGTAGCTTGGCCAGATCCGTGCAGTTCTTTGCAATCGCATCCTTGCCTTCGCCGAGGTGCGCGGAAACATTGGGGAATGCGTAGAACGCGCCGCCCGGCCATTCGCAAGTAACGCCAGGAATGGCACGAAGACCTTCGACGATCCGCTTGCGCCGCGCGGCATATTCCGCGAGCATGACGGGCACCGTCTCCATCGTGCCGCGCATGGCTTCCAGCGCCGCGTACTGCGCGATGGAGGTCGGGTTTGACGTGGACTGACTCTGCACCTTGATGATGGCCTGAATCAGCGGCTCCGGCGCCAGCGTATAACCGATGCGCCAGCCGGTCATCGCGAATGTTTTGGACACCGAACCAATCACGATGACGTTGCCCTTCGAGTCCCTGGCGCTCGCGATCGAAAACGGCTTGTGCGGCTCGTACACAAAATGCGAATAGCACTCATCGTCCATCAGCCAGATGTTGTGTTTCCTGCAGAGCGCCAAGATGCGCTCGTATTCCTCGGGAGTGACGACGCCGCCCGTCGGATTGCATGGGGAATTGATGATGACCATCTTGGTTTTTGGCGTGATGACTTTTTCAATGTCGGCGGCTTTGGCTCCGAATCCGTTTTCCGCGCGCGTTTGCACAATCACCGGGGTTCCGCCGGCATACTTGATGATGTCCGGGAAGCTCACCCAGTAGGGCGCGGGCAGAATGACTTCGTCGCCGTGCTGGATCAGCACGCTCACGGTGTTGAAAATCGCGTGCTTCCCGCCGACGTTGACCACACATTCTTTCGCAGTGTAGTCGGAGCCAAGCTCGCGCTTGTGCCACGCCACAATGGCTTCGCGCAGCGGCATGATTCCGCCGGTGGGGGTGTACTTGGAGCGATTCTCTTCGATGGCCTTGATGGCGGCCTTCTTGATGTGATCGGGCGTGGGAAAGTCCGGTTCCCCTGGGCCGAAATCGGCGATGTCCACGCCCTTGGCCTTAAGCTGCTCCGCGGCATTGATAACCGCCGCGGTCGGCGAGATCTGAATGCGGTTGATGCGGTTGGTAAGTTGCACAAGCACTCCTCGGAGCGAGATAGCAGACGTAACCTAACAGTTTTCAGGAAAACGCGGAGAAATTCAATCGGGAAAAATGTTACGGCGGGGCAGCCAATGTGGCTGGTAACCGGAGGTCACAGCGCACCGACTTTCCAACGATTGGACGCCTCTTGTTTAGGAGACTTTCGCGCGCAGGCGCTGCTCGACGATCGCGGGGACCAAGCCCGTCAGCGGGCCGCCGAGTTGCGCGAGTTCCCGGACAATCTTGGCGCTCAAGTAGCTGTAGGCTTCGCTAGGCAGCATGAAGACGGTTTCCAAGCGCGGCTCCAGCTTGCGGTTCATCAGCGCCATCTGGAGCTCGTATTCATAGTCAGAAATGGCGCGTATCCCGCGGAGGATCACGGAGGCGCCCCGGTGCCGGGCGTAGTCCACCAGCAGCCCCTCGAAGACGTCCACCTCCACGCAATCCCATTTCTTTGTGACTTCGCGGAGCATCTCCACGCGCTCGGCCACGGAAAACATCGGTTCTTTTTCCAGGTTCTTCAAAACCGCAACGATCAGGCGGTCAAACATTTTTTCGCCGCGTTCGATCAGGTCCAGGTGGCCGTTCGTCACGGGATCAAACGAGCCGGGATAGATGGCTACAGATGTTTTCATTTCATGTGCGTCCGCCGCACATTCTATCCTAAACATTCCGCAAAGCGCGAGGGAACTTGCAGAATCACGGGATTGCCGAGGTTATAGGGTTTTGCCTTTGGGAAAAAATTGTGCCAATCTCAAGTGTTTCGCAATGCCACGGATGTGTTCCCTGGTCGCAGTGGATGGATTTTCTGGAGGTCTGCACCATGCGGAGTTTTTTTCACGGTAAAATTGCCGTTTTCCTGACCGTATTGTCGCTGGCCTTTGGAGCAATTTCGATGCGCGCGCAATCTCCCCCGGCTCTGAACCTGATGCCCATGCCCGCCAAGGTGCAAACGGGCAGCGGCTTCCTTAAAGTGGATGAAAGTTTTCGCCTTTCTTTTGCGGGTTACCGGGAACCGCGCCTCGATCGCGCGGCACAGCGATTCCTGGAACAACTCCATCGCCAGACGGCCCTCGTGCTTGCCAGTCGAGAAACAGTTGATCCAGCAAAAGCGACCTTGCTGGTCAGCACGGAGCAGGAGAGCAAGACGGTCCAGGAACTTGGCGAAGACGAGTCGTACACGCTGGACGTAACCCCCTCTGGCGCAAAGCTGCATGCGGCGAATCCCCTGGGAGTGTTGCGCGGGCTGCAGACCTTTCTGCAGTTAGTCACCATCACGCCGGACGGTTTCGGGGCGCCGGTTGTGAGCATTCAGGATCAACCAAGGTTTTCCTGGCGCGGCTTGATGATTGATTCCGGCCGCCACTTCATGCCGATCGCAGTATTGGAACGCAATCTGGACGGCATGGAAGCCGTCAAGCTGAACGTCTTCCATTGGCACTTGTCGGAAAATCAGGGCTTTCGCGTCGAGAGCCATAAATATCCAAAACTGCATGAACTCGGTTCCGACGGGCTCTACTACACGCAGGAGGAAATTCGCGGCTTGCTTGCCTATGCCCGCGACCGCGGCATTCGCGTTGTGCCGGAATTCGATATTCCCGGCCACAGCACAGCCTGGTTTGTGGGCCACCCGGAACTGGCCAGCGGCTCTGGCCCCTACCAAATCGAGCGCAAATGGGGCGTTTTCGATCCGGCGATGGATCCCACGAGTGAGAAAACGTACAAGTTTCTTAACGAATTCATTGGGGAAATGGCGAAAATCTTTCCGGACGCGTTCTTTCATATCGGCGGCGATGAGGTGAATGGAAAAGAGTGGGACGCCAATCCGGGCATTCAGTCGTACAGGAAGGCCCACGGGATCAAGGACAACAATGCTCTGCAAGCGTATTTCAGCCAGCGCGTGCAAGAGCTTGTGGTGAAACACGGGAAAACGCCCATCGGCTGGGATGAAATCCTGGTGCCGGGTGTGCCGAAGAGCATCGTCATCCAATCCTGGCGCGGCACGGATTCGCTGGCGGCCGCGGCAAAGCAGGGTTACCGCGGGATTCTTTCAAACGGCTATTACGTGGATCTGGGCTGGAGCGCGGCAAGGCACTACGCCGTCGATCCGCTGGGAGGCGCCGCGGCAAACCTAACACCGGAAGAGCAGAAGCTGGTGCTTGGCGGAGAGGCCTGCATGTGGTCGGAGTACGTGGACCCGGAAAACATCGATTCACGCATCTGGCCGCGCACTGCGGCGATTGCCGAAAGACTCTGGTCGCCCGCAGATGTGCGCGATCCCGCTTCGATGTATGCCCGGCTGCCACTGATCAGCCAGCGCCTTGAGCGGGTGGGCCTGAACCATCGCGCGTATCAGCGTAGAATGATCGAGCGCATGGCCGGAACCGCCTCGCCCGATGAACTCGCCGCCCTGCAGTTAATCGTCGAAGCCCTCGAACCCGTGAAGGACTACAACCGGGAGGAAATTGGAGCGGAGCCGACCAGCCAGACGCCGTTGAATCGCGTCGCCGATGCTGTGCATCCGGAAAGCGATATCTCGCGACTTTTTTCCAGCAAAGTGGATGATTACCTCGCCAGTTCGTGCAAAGACGTTGCCATGGCATCCGAACTGCGCGCGAAACTTGTGCAGTGGGCGGGAAATGACGTGCACCTCCGGCCTCTTGCGGAACGATCTTTCCTTGTGAAGGAAGCCAGCCCCGCTTCATCGGCGCTTTCCCAGGCCGCGGAAGTCGCCCTTGCCGCGCTCGACCGCATCACCCTGGGCGTTCCCCTCTCACCAGACCTCAGGAAGCAGCAGCTCGATGGCCTGAATGCGCTTGAACTGCAGGCCCACAAGGCTCAGGTGACGATTCCGGCGCTGCCAGCGTTTCAGAAGTTGATCGAGGCAGCCACTGCTGGAGGCGCGTGCCCAACCTCAAAGTAGTGTCAGGCTTGCGCCGGCCGGGTTGCGTTCAGCTTGCCAGGGCAACGGGTTATCTGGTTTCGCGCACAGAGAAGCCGGACAAACGCGGAGCTGGCAGTTGCCGTTGGGAGAGCCATGGGCACCATTCACCCCTCAGAATCATCCATTTAGCGAAAAGTCCTCCATATCCGACTGATTTAGTCTTACTCTAAGCTAAAGCAAAGCAATAGTTTGCTCAGGCTCTTGGAGCCGATGGAGAGTTGACAAGAGTGCCTACCAGGGGATATAGTCTAAATTGCGACTAGAACAGTCGCATATTTGCTGAGTCGTTCTGGGGGTACCAGGCAAGCCGAATGTTCAAATTCTCCAAGAAGGCGGACTATGGCTTGATTGCCATGAAGCATCTGGCCAAACACCGCCAGCAGCACGCGTGCAGTGCGAGCGAAATCGCCGAGGAGTATGGGATTTCCGCCACATTGATGGCCAAGGTGCTGCAGAAACTGGCCCGGCAGAGTTTGGTTACCGCGAAGCACGGTTCGACCGGCGGATATCAATTGGCGAGAGCGCCGGAGAAGTTGTCTGCTCTGGAAGTGATCACAGCGATTGATGGGCCGGTGCTGATCACCTCCTGCGTGACAACTCATGGAAATTGTGACGCAACGGAGCGTTGCTCCATCAAAGAACCGTTGCGCCGCGTGAATGAAAGTATTTTGAGCGTGTTGAGCACGGTGACCATCGCTCAGTTGACCGAGGAGACCCCGGAGCCCGCGCTCGTGGAATTGAAGGGGATGGAGCGCCTGGCCGTAACTGGCTGAGCGGAATCCCCGTCTGGATAGGAGAATAGGGAAATGGCCATCAAGCTGCCGATTTACATGGACAATCACGCCACCACGCCGATGGATCCGCGCGTGTTGCAGGCGATGTTGCCCTATTTCACGGAGAAGTTCGGAAACGCCGCGAGCCGCAACCACTCGTTCGGCTGGGCTGGCGAGGAAGCGGTGGAGACCGCCCGGCAGCAGATTGCTTCCCTGATTAACGCGACGCCCAAGGAGATCATCTTCACCAGCGGCGCGACGGAATCCGACAACCTGATGCTGAAAGGCGTCGCGGAAATGTACCGCGAAAAGGGCAATCACATCATTACCCAGGCGATCGAGCACAAGGCCGTGCTGGACACCTGCAAGAACCTGGAAAAGCACGGGTTCGAGGTTACCTATCTGCCGGTGCAGAGGGACGGCCGCGTGGATCCCGAGGATGTGCGCAAGGCCATCAGGCCGAGCACGATTCTCATCAGCATCATGTACGCCAACAATGAGATTGGCGTCATCAATCCGATCCGGGAAATCGGCAAGATTGCCAAAGAGCACGGCATCTTCCTGGCAGTGGATGGCGTGCAAGCTGTTGGCAAGATTCCCGTGGACGTCCAGAAGGACAATATTGATCTGCTGGCGATTAGCGGGCACAAGATTTACGGGCCGAAGGGCGTTGGAGCGTTGTATGTACGCCGCCGCAACCCTCGCGTGCAGCTCGCAGCTATTATTGATGGCGGCGGCCACGAACGGGGTATGCGCTCCGGCACGCTCAACGTAACCGGCATCGTCGGCCTCGGCAAGGCTTGCGAGATTTGTCAGCAGGAAATGCCGGAAGAGACGAAGAGAATGCTCGCGTTGCGCAAGAGGTTGAAGGACGGCCTGGAAGCCAAGCTCGACGAGATATTCATTAACGGTTCGCTGGAGCATCGCCTCCCGAACAACCTCAACATGAGCTTCGCCTATGTCGAAGGCGAGTCGCTCCTGATGGGCATCAACGACGTTGCGGTTTCCAGCGGTTCTGCGTGCACCTCGGCAACGCTGGAACCGAGTTACGTACTCAAAGCACTAGGCGTGGGCGAGGACCTGGCTCATACATCGATCCGCTTCGGCCTGGGGCGCTTTAACACCGAGGAAGAAGTGGATTACGTGATCGACAAGATGGTGCAGGTTGTGACCAAGCTGCGCGAACTTTCGCCGCTTTATGAAATGGCCAAGGAAGGGATCGACATCTCCAAGGTCAAGTGGCAAACCGCGTAATTTCAGGAAAGATAGAAGGGAAGCAAAATGGCAAGCGCAATTGCAAGTGAAGGAACACTCAGGATTCACCGGTCCATCGCCGGAACGTCCGCGCCGTTTCGCGTGACGTACCAGGCCTATCAGGATGGCGACGAGCCGGCGCCCGCTGCAGAGCGCGCGTTTTATCACCTCCAGGAAGTGCGGCAATTCCTGCACGTTCTGGGACTCACCGCGGAATACATTCGCGACGCGCTGCGGGAACTTACCGCGGGACGTTCCGCGTTTCTGACCAACATCGCCCTGACCGAAAAGGCGATCAAGAATGCAGGTTTTGGCTCGCTCGTCACCGTGGCGAAGAGCTGAAGTTTGAACAAGGAAAAACCAGAAGGAGCAAGCGGTCCATGGCATACAGCGAAAAAGTAGTGGATCATTACAATAACCCGCGCAACGTCGGCAGCCTGCCCAAGGAAGATCCCAACGTCGGGACCGGCCTGGTGGGCGCGCCGGAGTGCGGCGACGTGATGAAGCTGCAGATGCGCATCAATCCGGAGACGCAGGTCATTGAAGAAGCCAAGTTCAAGACCTTCGGCTGCGGTTCGGCCATCGCCAGCTCTTCGCTCGCCACGGAATGGGTGAAGGGCAAGACGGTGGAAGAAGCGCTCGCCATCAAGAACACGGACATCGTCCGCGAGCTCTCTCTGCCCCCGGTCAAGATTCACTGCTCCGTGCTCGCCGAGGATGCCATCAAGGCCGCCATCGGCAACTGGAAGAAGAAGCACGGGGTGGAAGTTCCCGAGCACGAGAAGGCCTCTCACTGATTCTCGGCTCGGCGTTAGTGGCGTCTTCCGGCGGCGAGGGTCGGCCGCCGGAGGATGCTGTCGAGCTTTTGGCGCGCGTGGTTTTTTAGGATTGGAACTATGCCGACGGAAGTAAGTACAGAGGTTACCCAGAAAGTCGGGCCGGTAATTCACCTGACCGAGCATGCCGCGAAGAAGATCCTCGCGCTGCTCGCAAAGGAAGGTGTGTCTCCGCAAACTGGCGGCCTGCGCGTCGGTGTGCAGGGCGGCGGCTGCTCCGGGTTGTCTTATGCCATGCGGCTGGATACGCAGGCGCGTGACCGCGACAAAGTCTTCGAGGAATTCGGCGCGCGGATCTTTGTCGATCCCAAAAGCCTGTTGTATCTCAATGGCACCACCCTGGAGTATGAGGAGACGCTCATGCGGCAGGGATTCGTGTTCCAGAATCCGAATGCCGCGCGGAGTTGCGGCTGCGGCAGTTCATTTACGGCTTAGCGGCAGCACGGACATCAGTCTGTGCCCGGGCGGTTACTGACTCGGTCTGACCAGTGGTTGGCCACCGCAAACGCCAGCCACTTTTTTTATGTTTGCGGAGCGGTTAGGAAAAATTCCATGTCCACGCAACTCCCCATCACGAACCCTCCGCTCGTTTGCTGGAATTGCCACGAGCGCACCATTGGCACACATTTCTGCCCGGGATGCGGCAAATTGCTGCAGCTCCCGCAGGGCAGCGACTACTTTGCGATGTTTGAGCTGCCGCGCAAGCTCTGGATCGAAATGGACGCGCTCGAACAAAAGTTCCTGCAGCTCAGTTGGAAGCTGCACCCGGACAATTTTGTCAGCGCGACGGAGCAAGAGCGCGAAATTTCATTGAAGCGCAGCTCGGAACTGAATGACGCCTATCGCACGCTGCGCGACCCCATCGCGCGTGTGGAATACCTGCTGGCGATCGAGGGCATGCGCAAGAACGGCGAGAACAAGCAGCAGGCGCCCCCGGAATTGCTCGAGGAAGTCTTCGAGCTGAACGAATCGCTCGACGAACTCCGCGAAGCCAAGGCCGAAGGAAGCGACACTGCTTCGCTCCGGCAGCGTCTGGAAGCCGCGGAAAAGAGTTTTGGAGAGAAGCTGAACGAGGTTGATGGCGCGCTGCAGTCCAAAGCGCAGGAATGGGACGATGCCATTGACGCGGGCGCGAATGTGGCGGACCGAGGGAAGATCATGGCGCAACTCAATGAGTTGTTGAACCGGCGCTCCTACATTCGCAATCTGGTGGTCAATGTTCAAAAGGAATTACTGTAGCGTGGTCGTCGGGCCCGGGTTCTAGCTGAAAACGGATTACTGATAACTTTTCATGGGAAAGATCGTCGGCATCGATCTGGGAACAACGAACAGCCTGGTGGCGTACGTGGATGCGCAGACCGGCGAGCCGAGGTGTATTCCGGGGCCGTCCGGCAGCACGCTGTGCCCCTCCGTCGTCAGCATTGATCCGGACGGCAGCATCATCGTTGGGGAACCGGCGCGCCGCCGCTTGCTGATCCAGCCGGAGCGCTCCATCTATTCCGTGAAGCGCCTGATGGGCCGCGGGCCTTCCGACGTGCAGAGCGAACTGAAGCTCTTCCCCTTCCGCATCGATCCCGCAAGCAGAAATGTGATCCGCGTGCAGCTCGGCGATAAGGTATTTACGCCGCCGGAGATTTCGTCGTTCATTTTGCGCGAGTTGAAGAATTGGGCGGAATCCTACTTCGGCGAAACGGTGGACCGCGCGGTGATCACCGTGCCCGCCTATTTCAACGATGCGCAGCGCCAGGCCACCAAGGATGCCGGCAAGCTCGCCGGACTGGAAGTGCTGCGCCTGGTCAACGAACCGACGGCCGCGGCCCTGGCGTATGGCTTGCACGAAAAGCGGCGGGGCAAGGTTGCCGTTTACGATCTGGGCGGCGGCACCTTCGATATTTCCGTGCTCAAGCTGATTTCCACGGGCGAAGGCGACATTTATCAAGTGCTTTCCACGAACGGCGATACGCACCTCGGCGGCGACGACATTGATAACCTGCTGCAGGCCTTTGTCCACGAACAGATTCTGCAGCACGACCAGATTGACTTTTCGCCGCATGGCGAACTGGCTCAGGAACTCCGCAAGGTGCTAATTGAGATCAAGCACCAGCTCTCCGAAACAACCACGGCCACGCTGCGTTTTCCGCTGCCCAACGGCAATGTTTTCGTGCGCGAATTCACGCGGGGCGCGCTGGAAGCTCTGATTCGCCCGGTGGTGGAGCGCACAATGGCACCGGTGAAGCAGGCGCTGGCCGACGCGCAACTGAAGCCCAGCGAATTGGATGAAGTCGTCCTGGTTGGCGGCACCACACGCACGCCGCTGATTCGCCGCACCGTGCAGGAGTTTTTCGACCGCAAGCCGCACACGGAGCTGAATCCAGACGAAGTGGTGGCGCTGGGCGCCGCGGTGCAGGCCAACATCCTCGATCAGGGCGTGAAGGACATGCTGCTGCTGGACGTCACGCCGCTTTCGCTAGGTATCGAGACCTATGGCGGCGCCGTGGCCAAGGTCATCCCGCGTAACTCCACGATACCCGCGAGCGCCCAGGAGCTTTACACCACCGGAGTGGACAATCAGACCGGAATTGACATCCATGTGCTGCAGGGGGAGCGCGAATTGGCGAAGGACTGCCGTTCGCTAGCACGGTTCACCTTGCGAGTTCCCCCGGCACCGGCGGGTCTTCCCCGCATCGAAGTGAAATTCCTTATTGACGCTAACGGCATTCTGCAGGTGGCCGCGAAAGACTTGCGTACCGGCGAGCAGCACACCATTGAGGTGCAGCCCAGCTATGGCCTGAACGACGCGGACATCGAGCGCATGCTCGAGGAATCCATAGAGTATGCGGAGCAGGATTTCGCGGAGCGCCAGGTGATCGAAGCGCGCACCGAAGCGGAATTAATCCTCTCCGCCACGGCGAAGGCGCTGGCGAATCCGCAGGCCGCACAATTGCCTGTGACGGAGCGGCAGAAGGTGGATGCCAGTGTTGCCACGCTGCAAGAAGCGGTGAAGGGCAGCGACTACAAACTGATCCGGCGGCAGATCGATGAGTTGAATCGCGCCACGGAACATCTGGCCGAAGTGCTGATGAGTTCTGCGGTGCAAACGGCGCTCGAGGGCAAAAAATTGGCCGAAGTCTAGCTGGCTGTTGCAAGAGTTGGTTTCTTCAGGAGGCCGGGGCTTCAGCCCCGGCGTCGAGGCCCCAGGACGAACGGGCTTTAGCCCCTGAAGAAAGCTTTTCCGATGTTTTTCGGGAATTTGTGAGGGGAGAGCACTATGGGTGGCAGCAATCCGTACATCGAGGAAGTGAAATACAAGAAGGCGACCAAGAAGTTCAAGGTCACCTTTCTTCCGAGCGGCAAAACCATTGAGGTCGACCCGGAAAAGTTTCCCTACGGCCACAACGGCCTGCCCGGCAGCATCCTGGATATTTCCGAGGGCTTCCAGATGGGCCTGGACCATGCCTGCGGCGGCGTTTGCGCCTGCTCCACCTGCCATGTGGTCGTGAAGGAAGGCCTGGAATCCTGCAACGAAGCTACCGATGCGGAACTCGACGAACTCGATGAAGCACCGGGCATCACCCCAAAATCGCGCCTGGGTTGCCAGACCGTCCCCGACGGCACCACGGACATCGTGGTGGAAATCCCGGATTGGAACAAAAATTACGCCAAGGAACTGGATCACTGAAGACCTGACTCGTGACTCGTGATTGTTTGCTGGTGGCTGGTGATTCGTGACTCGGAGCAACAATCCAAGGGGCTGCGGAAAAAGCACCATTCCGTCATTCCGAACGGAGTCTGCGGAGTGAGGAATCCCTCTTTTCTTGGGCTTCCGCAAAAGAGAGATTCCTCGCTTCGCTCGGAATGACGGGTTGGGCCACTTTTTCAACAGCTGGCTAAGCAGGAGCGCTTTGTGACGGCTGCCCCCTGGCATGAGCGTACTCGCAGGGGATGAGACCGGCGATTTGGAGGAGCGGAATTCATGCCGCGGTCTTTTGACTGGGACAACCTCGATGATATTGCCATCGGCTTGTCGGACAAGTATCCCGATGTCGATCCGCTGACTGTCCGCTTTACGGATCTGCACAAATGGATCACGGAATTGCCGGGGTTTGCGGGTGATCCGCTGAAGTCCAACGAGAGCAAGCTCGAAGCCATTCAGATGGCCTGGCACGAAGAGTGGCAGGACCGCCAGGGGTGAGAGAAGTTTTAAGTTTTCAGTATTAAGTTTTAAGTAGAACCCGAATGCGGGCGCATGGTTTACCTACCCACGGGCCGTTCTTCCGAAACTTAAAACTTACAACTTAGAACTTATAACTTTCTGCCCCCGCGTGGCGCACAAAGGGGCTTTCTCGTATACTTGAAAGGTTGTATTTCCCACGATTGTGGCGCTATGGTGCAACGGTTAGCACGCGGCCCTTTCAAGGCCGAAATACGGGTTCGATTCCCGTTAGCGCTACCAAGCTTTTTCCACTTTCCGGCTGTACAAAACCTGCCTGGTCCCGGCGCTTCCCACTGATTTTATGCCCTTGGGGCCGTGGTGTTATCCTTGTAAAGACGTCCCATTTGCGGGCTGGAGGGCATTTCGATGGCAGAGCTGTTTCGCTCCAATAATCCTGTTCTGAAGGAGAAGCTGTTCGCCGGGCCGATTGCCGCCGGCGAAACGATGACCATCCAAGGCACGGTCAACAAAACCGGCCTGCTGCTTCTTCTTGTGGTCATTGCGGCGGCATGGACCTGGGGTCTGAGCCATTCTCCCACTCCGGAAGCTGCTTATCCGTGGATGATCGGCGGCGCGCTTGGCGGATTCGTTCTCGCCCTGGTGACGGTGTTCAAGAACACCTGGTCGCCGGTCACCGCGCCCATCTATGCGCTGCTCGAAGGGCTTTTTCTTGGCGGCATTTCGGCCGTGTTTGAGAAGTCTTATCCGGGTATCGCGGTGCAGGCGGTGGGCCTGACCTTTGCGGTGCTGTTTGTCTTGCTGCTTGCGTACAAGACCGGCCTCGTGCGCGCCACGCGGGGGTTCAAGCTGGGCGTGATCGCCGCAACCGGCGCGGTCATGCTTGTTTACGCAGCCAATGTGATCATGAGCTTGTTCTTCCACTCACAAATTTCCGTTCTCTACAGCAGTTCGCCCCTGGGCATCGGCATCAGCGTGGTTGTGGTCATTATCGCGGCGCTGAATTTGGTCCTCGATTTCGACATGATCGAAACAGGTTCGCGCATGAGCGCTCCCAAGTACATGGAATGGTACGGCGCGTTCGCCATGATGGTGACGCTGGTCTGGTTGTACCTGGAAATTCTGCGCCTGCTCAGTAAGACGCGACGCCGGTGAAACTTAAGAAAACCAAGAGTGCTCGTAAAACTGAGTCGAGGCTTGCCCTCTCACGCAAGTTTATTTCCGCTTTGAGCTATGCGGCGCGGCTGCACGCCAACCAGATTCGCAAGCGCACCGAGCGGCCGTACATCGGCCACCTGCTGGGAGTCGCGTCCATCGTCATCGAGTACGGCGGGGACGAGGAGATGGCCATCGCCGCGCTTTTGCACGACGCGGTGGAGGATCAGGGCGGCCTGCCGCGGCTGCGCGAAATTCGCCGGAAATTCGGGAAGCGCGTGGCGGAGATCGTGGACGGCTGTACGGACGCGTACAGCGAACCCAAGCTGCCGTGGCTCCGGCGCAAGAACGATTACGTCGCGCGCGTTGCCCGCGAAGCAGCCGACGTCCGACTGGTTTCCGCCGCCGACAAGCTCTCCAACACGCGGGAAATCCTGCACGACGTGCGCATGCACGGTGTAAGTGTGTACGAGCGTTTTACGGGAAAGAAGGACGGCACGCTGTGGTACTACCGCGCGCTGATCACGGCCTTTCGCGCGGCGGGCAACAATCCTTTGATTGACGAACTCGATCGCGTGGTCAGCGAACTCGAGGTAATTTCCAGTAAAGCGTCATCCTAAGGGAGAATGAAAGCACGTCCGCGCGTGAACCGGCTCGAATCTTTAGCGGGGTGCGGAAAAAGGCTTAAAACCATTTATTCAGGGGCTAAAGCCCGACGATAGCTAAGCATTTAATGTCGGAGCTAAAGCTCCGACCCCCGAAACGGCGGAGTTTTTCCGCGAGCCGTTAGAACGCAAAGTGGGGCCGGGCAGAAAAACCCCCGGCAGGGCAGAACGCGTTACACTTCCAAGGATCAGAATGCGCTCATGACTGCACCGGCTGCCAAGCAACCAAAGCTGTTTACCCTGGGGCACTCCAACCTGGGGATGTCCGATCTGCTCGGCATGCTTGTTCGCCACGAGATCAAAGTGCTGTGCGATGTCCGCAGCCGGCCTGGGAGCTTTCGGTATCCCCAGTTCAACCGCCAACCGCTGGAAGCGCGGCTAACCGCGGCGAAAATACGTTACGAATTTTTTGGCGAGCAGCTTGGCGGGCGACCCCTGGATCCGCGCTTTTACCTGCCAAACGGCATGGTGGATTATGCCGGCCGGCGCAAAGCTCCTGATTTTCTGGAGGCAGTGGACCGTACCATTGCCCGTGCCCGCGAAGCGCCTACAGCAATCCTCTGCGCCGAAGAAGATCCGCTGCACTGCCACCGTTTTCTACTCATTTGCCCGGCGCTGGTGCAGAAAGGCGCTGTGCCTCTGCACCTGAGGCGCGGTGGAGTCATTGAGCCGCATCGTGATGGCGAGGACCGGCTCCTTCAATTGCACGGGTTTGCCGACGTCACCAGTGATTCCCTGTTCGTTCACGGCCGCGAGGCTGCGCTCGAAGACGCGCTCCGGCTTCAGGCGGAGCAATACGCCTTCCGGACTTCCCCGGAGGCCATCGAGTATTTCTGAGCACGAGAAGCCTCAGGCGAGTTTGCGATCTCCTCTGGAAATAGAAGCGCGTCTGCTGGATGATTGAGCCCTCATCACTGGACGATTCCGCCTCAGCCGCCACTGCAGAGTTTTGCATCCGCTGAGAAACGTAAGGGGTCCCGGGTTGCCATTATCGAAAGTTTTCGTCATCGGATCCAACAGCGCTTTTGGCTCGCGGGTGGTTCCATCGGAACAGGTTGATCACGCCTTTGGGATGCCTTCCGGCAAATTGCGCCACCGCGCGGGGATTGTGTCGCTTGCCTATGTAGCAAAAGAGGAGAATGAGGGCACGCTGGGCGCGCAAGCGGCGGCGCCTCTGTTGCCGGGCGGGAAGGAAAAAGGGCACGGCATTGATTGGATTGTGGCGGCCAGTGAAACGCACCACGCTTATCCCTCGCTTTCCGCGATTCTGCATGCGCGGCTCGGCTTGCCGGAGAATTGCAGCGCGCTCGATGTCGGGAGTGGCTGCCTGGCAATCGTGCAGGCGCTGGCCGTGGCCCAGGCGTTGCTGGCGTCTGGCCGTGGCACGAGAATCCTCGTGGCGAGCGCGGATGTACACAGCAGATCCCTGCGTCCCGGGCGCGCGGCGGGGGAGTTCGGCGGCCTTTTTGGCGATGGAGCAAGCGCATTCCTGCTGTCGAGCGCAAAGCCCGAAGGGAACCGGCCAGCGTACCGGCTAGGAGAATTCTTTTTTGGGTGCGCCGCACAGTATGCCGATGCGATTTCCGTGAGCGACGCCGGTGGCGGACGCCTGACCGTGCAATTCAACGGGGGAGCACTCTCTCGTGCCGCGGTGCACCGCATGGTGAAAGTGCTGCATGAAGTGGAGCGCCGGAGCGGACTTTCGCGCAAGGAAGCCGGCGCGTTTGCCACGCACCAGCCCAATCCGCGGCTGGTCACTCTGCTGGCGAAGCAGTTGAAGGTGCCGGCAAGTTCATTTCCACCGATCGCGGCCACCAGCGGGAATTTGGGCGCTTCGACCTGCGGCGCTGCTCTGCATGCTGCGCTGCAACATGCCGCGCAACAGCCCGCGGCTCAGCGCAAGCCGATCTTCCTGGCGTCTCTGGGGCCGGGGCTGCTGTTTGGCGGAGGCTGGATGGTACCGGCGCACGGCTGGGCGGCTGTCAAGAGATTCCCAGCCCGCGGCAGAGCACAAAACTCCGGCAGCGAATTTCCCCAGGCCATTTTATGGTGACGGACGCGTGCGCGTGGTGAAGGTGGTGTTCGCGGGCGGCACCACACATCCCTGCAGGGGTGGCCAGCCGGGATCCGTGGTGGAATTGCGGCAGAGGGAAACGAGCGCATCGCTCACGTCGCTTGGCGCGACCGCGCCATCCAGAGGTTCTACGTAAATCTTGTAGCTTTGGCCTACTGGCAACTGATCGATCTCGTAGTTGCCGTCGAATTGCACCGGGCCGGGCGCGGTGCAGCTCCAGCCGCCCAGCGTGCCTGCGATGACCGCGCCGCTCGTCGCATCGATGGCCACGACGTGCGCGCCGAATACTCCGGTGACTCCCGGCGGCGCCGACGGCAGCGAAATGGGATTCGCGGGAATGATGTGCCCCTGGATCGAGCCCACATAAAGCCTGTCATTCGGATCGTGATAGAGAACGCGCAAGCCGGTACGATCGTCGTCTGCCAGCGGCGCGTCCGGCTGCTGCGTCGTTGGCCGCTGCCCGGCAAAGGTGCCGGGCGCTGGAGCGAACGGGAACATCATGGCGCTCCAAACCGCGGAATGACTGAATCCCAGCGCGTGGCCCAGTTCGTGGGTGAGGATCGATTCCAAGTCGTAGGAGCCCGGATCTGCGCTCAGCGCCTGGGGAGTGGCGAAGGAGGTTAGCGAATCGCTAGGATTGAAATAGAGATCAGCGTCGAGGATCTGGCCAACTTCCGTGGAAGCGGGGCCGCTGCCAACCTGAATGCCAATGGTGTCGGCGGTAACGACGCGGGTAAACGCCAGCACGCCGGGAGTGAAGGCCATGTCCGGCTGGTCAAAGCAGATGGAGTTGATCCCGTCGATGCCGCATACATTCGCAGAGGAGATTCGAGTCAGCGGAGCCAGTGAAGCCGGCGTCAGCGTCGTGCCGCTCACATTTGTCCACACGGTGAGCGCCTGCTGGATGGTTTGCTCGATTTCATTCAGGCTGCCAGTGGGAGTCTGGTCCTGCGTCAGAATGGTCGTTGGATTGCTGCCAAGCACCGTGCTCCAGCGAAAAGACAGGCTGCCGGCGCCGGTCAGTTGGTGCGCGTGAATCGGGCAGGCCGAGCCTCCCGAAACGCTGACCGGCTGGCGGACATCGGGCACGATCTCGTTGAAGGCATACCCGTGAGCGGCAACCACGGACCAGAGCCCGTAAAGAGCGGCGACGCCAATGGCACCAAGTTTTCGGAACGTCACTCGCATGGTCTGCTTCTGCCTTGCCTTTCGCCCGTCGCTTTCATTGACTTTCGATCCGTAACCCAACTCACGCACAAAATCCTTGCCCCGCAAAGAAGCCATCTATGGCACCGCGCGCAAGACTTCGCGGCGTATACGCTCCTGAAACACATCGAGCCGGAGGTTTTTGACACCCATCTTCGTGAAGGCATTCACTTCAGGATCGAAGACAGGAATCTCAGCAGAATCCTGCGTGACGGTTTCCTTGCCGGAGAGGGTGTCGTGGTGGACGCGGAAAGTTCCTTGCGACCAGCCCAGCACATAAAACTGCCTGCCCGGGCGTCCCCAGAGAAACAGGTAGACTTCCTCTCCGATGCGGAATTCCGGCGCCCCTTCCACATGCGAATATAGGTGCTGGAATTTACCGCCCGGCTGGCGCACCACGATCGAAGCCGGTAAACGCCCTTTTTCGGTTTCCAGCACGTGGAAACGCGTGTCGGTAAAGATTTCACCATTCTCGACGCGGGTGTCGGCGCCGACGCAGCGCACCCGCGCGATGGCCGAAGCGTAATGCACCAGGTCCGGGAAGCGCAGCCGCACATACGTCGTGGCGCGCGCCGTCATGGCAACCAATAGAAGGCCCACGAGGAACAGGAGCCACAGGGAGCGGCGGCGTTGTGCGTAGCTCATCGTGGTCTCCGGGATCTCACTGGATCTCCAGGGCGCCCGTGGCGGCGGTGCGATCCAGGTTGGCGTTCTGAATGAAAAGGGTGCGCGCGCCCGCCGTTGCGCTCGCCGGAACCTGCAAGGTGAGGTGAATGATGCCGAGGCCGGCCGGCTGCTGCGCGATTACCGCGACGTCACCGGAGCCGGAGACCGTGTAGCTCATGCTGGTGTCGAAACCAGCCTCCGAGAAAAGGCAGATGTCCGCGGCAATGGTGCCCGAGGAAGGCCGCACCAGCGGAATCGGATTTCCAGCGAGCGTGCAGGTATTTGTGGAAGTGGTGAACAGACCGATCGCGGCCACTTCGAGATCCAGATTGGCATCGGTGGAATCCAGTCCGGCGGTGGTGGGTTCGACGACGGTGATGTCCTTGCCAGTCGCGGCGGGCGAGCTGCTGGTCAGCGTGACAACGTCTTCGCCGCTGCCGGGCGTCACGATCACGAGGTCCACGACGTTCGACGTGCTCGTATCGGGATTCACGATTTGCACGCTAAGATTTCCGGCCAGAGCCACATCCGTGCTGCTCACCGGCGCGGAGCAGGAATTCGCGCTATCACACGTCGTGATGCGCGCGGTGCCGCCAATTTGCAGCACGGAGCCAGGGCGCGGTTGGGAGGGCACGAAGCCGCTGCCGTCCACGCTGACGGTGAAGCCATCAGTGCCGCCGGCATAAACGCTTGCGGGATGCACCGACAGAATGTTTGCGCCACTGGAAATGGTGATGTTGGCGCTGCCCGACTGCGAGGTATCGTCCTGGCTGATGGCAACGACGGTCAGCGCATCGGGCGTGGGCGCGACGCCGGGGGCCGTGTAGGTGCCTGCCGGCGTGATGGAGCCGCACAAGCCGCTCGAGGTGCAGCCAGTGCCCTGGATTTGCCAGACGACGTTTTGATTGTCCGTACCCAAGACCGAAGCGGTGAAACCTTGCACGCCCAGCGGTGGCAGCGTCACGTTGTTCGGCTGCACGCTGACCAGCACATGGTTGATCACCGTGATTTGCGCCGAAGCCGTGAGGCTGGGATTGCCGGCGCTGGTCACGGTTACAGACACCGGATTCGGCGCAGGTATCGCGCCGGGTGCAAGATAGTCCGCTTGCGTGGCGGTGCCGCTCGTGAGGCTCTGGCAGGGATTCGAGCCCACAACGCAAATTTGTCCCAGCGTGGCGTTGCCGCCGGAAACGCCGTTGACGCTCCAGGCCAAGCCAGTGTTGGCGGCGCCGTTCAGGGATGCGGTGAGCGTGATGCGATGATTGCCGGCCAGCGTCGCCGTCGACGGAGAGATGCTAAGGCCAGCGCCCTGCACGATGGTGATGTTGGCCTGCGCTTTTTTCGTGGGATCGGCTTGGGGTGTGACGGTTACGGTCACGGCGTCCGGTTGCGGGGCGGTGAAAGGCGCGGTGTAATTCGCCGTATCGGCGATCGAATTCCCGCCGGCGGACTGCGTGGTTGTGACCGTCAAGATTCCGCAGGCGCTGCCACTGCAGCCCGTGCCGGAGAGTGACCACGATAAAGAGCTGCTGGGATTCGAGCCGGGAACCGGAGTCATGGTGGCTACCAGCGCCGCTGTCACGCCGAGTTGCACGGTCGCGGGTGCGCTGAGCTGCAGCGAGAAATTGCTGGTGATCAGGACGCTTGCCGAGTTTTGTTTGGAGGGATCGGCGGCGCTCGTCGCCGTCAGGGTGACGCTGGCATTTCCCGGCAGAATTTGCGGTGCGGTGAAGTTTCCGTTTGCATCGACGCTGCCGCACGAGTTGGGGCAGGATGAGCCGGAGAGGCTCCAGCGGATCGCGGAATCCGGCTTGCCATTGCTGGAAATGGAGGCGTGAAAGGCTTGCGCGGCGCCCAGCTCGACACTCGCCGTTCCCGGCGAAATCGAGACGGTGATGTCGCTGGTAATGGCGACGTTTGCAGAAGCGAACTTCGAGGAGTCCGCGTGGCTCGTGGCAGTCACTTGCACCGTCCCGCCCTGGGGAAGATCCGCAGGTGCCGTATACACTCCATCGGCGGAAATCGTGCCGGCTTGAGGAGAACCACCGGTGATGCCGTTGACACTCCAGATCACGCTGGTGTCCGTGGAGTTGGAGACGCTTGCCGTGAACGCGAGTGTTTCACCGAGCAACACTGTGCCCGGATTGGGAGTCACGATGACGTGAATGGAGGGAGGTGGGGACGACGGGGGCGTTACGGAGCCTGCGCCTCCCCCGCCGCAGCTCAGAGTCCACGCACCCATCGCGAGGAGAACGCAGGCTAAGGCAAATCGGCGCATTTCTGGCGTAATTTTCCTTTGGGCCATGTTCTTCACGGATGTTCTTGCTTCTCGAGTTTGCGGAAGGGGCCGCATGCTTTCTGCAATTGCAGGCGAAGGACCAGCGAAATCGTGCTGCACCAGTTTTCTCGCGCAGTCCGCAAGCGAACTGCAAAACGCCTGCTAACGCCTTTGTATCGATGTATTTGGAATTTCTAATGGAATTTGGCCGCGGCGCATGGAGCAAACCCAGCGTCACGCCATGAATGACCTTCGCGTGCCGAACTGAAATCCCGGGCTCAGTCAAAATCCCAAAGTGGGAATGCAGCCCTCGCCTTTATTGACATTCTCCCAGGCCGCTTCAATAATTCGCCCATGACGCGACCCAACGCGGTGCGGCGAGTGAAGAGCTACTCGGCTTCCAACGGCTACGTCTACCAGTATTGCTTCCACGAGGTGAACCGCATCACCCACGAGGGCGGGCCCGCGGGCGAATACATTTACGCCATTTCCGCCGATCGCAAGACGCCGTTTCCGCTGCGCATCGTGGTCGTGCAAGCGGCGCTGGAGGCTTGGGCGCAGTCCAATGGCCGCCCGCTGACCAGCAGCGAAGAATACGCCGTGGCCAAAATGCGATTGTTCCAGGCCTTCGACGAAGACGAAGTGCCGGTCACAGACCCGGGTGCGGAAGAGCAGCGCCTGCTGGTGGACGAATCCAGGCTGGAAGATCTACTCCGGATGCTCAACATTTGACCGCAGAGCTTTGCCCTGGATGAACCGAAAGGCAGACCGTGGCGTCTAGTTCATGTAAGGCAAAGCGGGGATGGCACTCCCGCCCCAGGGGAAGCATGCAGGAGCTCGTTCTGGTCCAACCGGGACAATCCATCGGCGGGACCCCCACGCGTGAACTGGAACGCTCCGTGGAAGAGTTGCCGGAGAAGCTTCGGCTGGTCCTGCTGCTCTCGGCGCTGCAGGGTTACACGCTCGAAGAGGTTTCTTCGATGCTGGGCATCCCGATTGGCACGGTGAAGTCCCGTTTATTTTTCGCCCGGAAGCAGCTAGCGGAGAAATTGCGATGAACTGCCACAATGCAAGAGAGCAAATCACCGATATGTTGGCCGCGGGCAGTGTGGAACTTACCAGAGAGCTCGCGGGCCACGTGCAGTCCTGTGCGGGATGCGGGGCATTTTACGCGCAGCAGGCCGAGTTGTTTCGTGCCATGGATTCCGCCCTTAGCGCGATGGCCAATGAACCGGTGCCTCCCTCGCTCTTGCCGAAAGTCCGCGCGCGGATGGAAGAAAGAGAGTCGCGTCGCGGCTGGTTTCCCAACCCGATGACGGCTGCTGCAACATTGGCAGCTGTTTTTCTTGCGGTCATGTTCTTTCCGCGCGTTGAGAAGAAGGCTTTGGAGAAGCCCGTGGCGGCACTTCCGACGCACATCTTGGACAGGTGGGAAGCGCGCCGGACAGGGACAATCGCGGCGGCAGCTGCTTTGACTCCTCGGCCGAGAGTTAGCCATGCGAAGGCTAACCGGGCGGCAGGTGTCAAGGAAGTTTCCCCCGCCCCCGGAGTAATTGTTCTTGTGGAAGAGCGGCAAGCCTTTGCCAGGTTTGTCGCTGAGCTTCCCGACGAAAGAGAAGTAGCACTGGCGTTGACACGGCCCGCCTCGGCGCTAGAGGACGTTCCTGTCGAGATTGCCTTGTTGCAGATCGAGAGCCTGGAACTAAAACCTTTGGAAGGAACGCCAGGGGAATAGCATCGAGGGCTGATTTTGCGCGTGGTTCGAGCAAGCAGGGGATATCGAGAATCTTGGAGGAAAGAATGAGAAAAGTACCTTTCGCATTGGCAGCACTATTAGCACTCACGGTGGTTGCCTACCACATCTCGGCTCAGGACAAGCCGCGCAACGACAGCAAGACACCCGCGACCACCCTCAAAGTGCAGGTGACTTTTGCCGAAAATGAAGGCGAGAAGAAATTGGCGAATTTGCCGTATACGTTTTTTCTCAAGACGGGCGACACCAGTCCAGCTTTTGGACCTTCCTGGACCAAGGTTCGCATGGGCAGCCGCGTCCCCGTCTATGCCGGCAAAGACGCAGGAATGCAGTACATTGACGTCGGCACGAACATCGATGCGCGAGCCCTTCCGGCAGACGCCGGGCGATTCGACGTGTTCGTAAATCTTGAACGATCGTGGGTCGAGGGCGAGGTGCAGGTCGAGCTACAGAAAGGTTCCGGAGGCGCTGTGGATCCGAATGCCGCTGGGTGCAAGCAACCAATCATCCGCCAATTTAAAACTGAACTTACTCTAACGATGCATGACGGCGAGACAATTCAAACGACACAAGCTGCCGATCCGCTGAGCGGAAGGGTCCTCACCATCACGGTCACCATGAATGTGGTGAAGTAAGTTCGTCCTTCAAGAAAACAGGTAGGTCAGAGCTGCCGCCAAGTCTGGATAGAGGAAGCGGTAGCCAAGTTTCTCCAATTGTGCGGGCAGCGCGCGCTGGCTTGCGAGAAGCAGTGCATCTGCCATCTCGCCGAGCAGCAGCCGCAGCGCAAACGCCGGGGCAGGAAAGAGCGCTGGACGGCGAAAAGACTTTGCCAGCACCCTGGTGAACTCGGCGTTCCGCACTGGGTGTGGTGAAACCACATTTATCGGGCCGCGCGCCGCACCGTTCTCCAGCGCAAATCGAAGCATGGCGACAACATCCGGGAGCGTTACCCAACTCATCCACTGTTCGCCGGAACCGATTTTCCCACCGGCGCCCCACAAAAAGGGGCGAACCATGCGCGGCAAAGCGCCGCCGTGTTTTGCAAGGATAATTCCAAATCGTGCGCGAACGACGCGTATGCCTAACGCCTCTGCCTTCGCTGCTTCGGCCTCCCATTCCTGTCCCAGGCGGCTCAGAAAGTCCTGGCCGAGTGGACTCTCTTCCGTGAGCACCTGATCGCCGCAGTTCCCGTAGTAGCCGATCCCAGACGCGGAGACGAGCACGCGCGGCCGGGCGGCCATTTTGGAGAGTGCCTGGACGAGCGCGCGTGTGGTATCCACGCGGCTGGCAAGCAGAAGTTGCTTGCGTTCGGCTGTCCAACGCCCATCCGCGATCGAGGCCCCGGCAAGATTCACGACCGCATCCGCGCCCACCGCCGCGCCACCAAGCTCCCCAGTTGTGGGATTCCAGTTCGCATCGAAACCGCCGGCACCTCGCGGCTTCTCGACGGCCGTGCCTGGCCGCACCAACCGGCAGACCGTGTGTCCGGCGCGCTGCAATTCCTGGCATAGCGCGGTGCCAACGAATCCCGTCGAACCCGACATCAGAATCTTCATCACTGCATCTCCCTGCAAACCCTTGGCGTCTCCGCCGTGCCTCCTGCTGGCAGGCCGCACCTGCTCAGGTTACAATTTTCCCATGCCATCCGTCTCTCCCAGTGTCCGCGTGAAGGTCCTCTTCTTCGGCCGCGTCCGTGAACTTACCGGCCTCACGGAAGAAAATGGAGAAATCAGCGAAGGGGCGACACTCGGCGACCTTCTGGAGCGTTACATCCAGCGCTACCCGCAACTCGCGGGGTTTCGCGCTTCACTGGTGGCCTCGCGCAATCAAGAATTCGCCGCCTGGGATACGCGGATTGCAGGCGGGGATGAGATCGCCTTTCTTCCCCCGGTCAGCGGAGGCTGAGACCCAGCACCAATGCCCACGACGCCCGAAAGCGATCTTTATGAGCTTATTCAAGCGGCCGTCGATCCTGCGGCGCTAGTGCGGCACGTGCGCGCGGGGCAGGATGGCGCCATCGTCACCTTCGATGGTTTCGTCCGCAACGAATCTCATGGCCGGGCCACAAAATACCTTGAATATGAAGCTTACGAACCCATGGCGCTGGCGAAAATGCGCGAGATTGGCGCGCAGATCCACGAGAGATATGCCATTCACCGGGTCGCCATGGTGCATCGCCTCGGACGGATGGACATCGGCGAAACAAGCGTCTTTATTGCGGTCAGCGCGCCTCACCGGGCGGCGGCATTCGATGCCTGCCGGTTTGCCATTGATACACTGAAGCGCACAGTTCCTATCTGGAAAAAGGAGTATTTTCAGGATGGAGCCATTTGGGCGGAGGGGAAAATCCCCCCGACGGCACCAAAGACAAAACCTGCATCTTAACAAATAGATGATCTTCCAGGCCAAGAGCAGGCGCCATGCGCTGGTTGCAGGATTGCTCCTGCTCATTTCTGCATACGGGCTTGCGGCACAGGAGAAACCCGACCGGCCGCCATGGGCGCAGCCTACCAACAGCGGGCAAGGAAAGCCGAGCGACGTGCAGGTCAAGGAAAAGAACCAGGAGCCGGCTTCGCCGCGCGGCACGATCAAAGTGAATGTCAACCTCGTGAACGTGCTGGTCAGCGTCCTCGACGAGCACAACCGCCCCGCGCCGGACCTGCCGGTGGACGCCTTTCAGGTCTTCGAGGAAGGCGTGCAGCAGAAGATTGACATCTTTGAATCGGAGACCAGGCAGCCCCTGGATCTCGCGCTGATGATTGATGCCAGCCTCAGCGCGCACAAGGAGATGCCGTTTGAGCGCGAGGCAGCCTCGCATTTCATCAAGCAAATTCTGCGGCCCGATGATCGCATGAGCGTCTTCTACTTCGACGAAAACGTGACACAGTTGGCTGGTTTTTCGGACAACGTGGCGACGCTGCAGGAAGCGGTTCGCAGGATTCCCGATGGCGGAGGCACCTCGATTTACGATGCGATCCTGCTCGGCTCGCGTGCCATGGAGAAGCGTCCCAACGAACGGCGCCGTGTGCTCGTGTTGCTGACAGACGCGGGCGAAACCACCAGCCGCTCCGATTTCGATTCGGCTCGCAAGGCCGCTCTGCGCGCGGAAGTCTTGCTGTACACCATTGTGATTCGTCCGGTGAAGAATGAGAACGGCCGCAACACCGCCGGCGAACACGCGCTGCAAACCATTACGGAGACCACCGGCGGAGCGATGTTCTTTCCCGATTCCGCGCAGGAGCTTCCGGTGATCTTCGACCGCATCGACCAGGAGTTGCGCACGCAGTACCGCCTGGCCTATTACCCCAATCCGCGGGGCCCGGCGAACACCTATCGCACCATCGACGTGAAAGTGCTGCCGGGCTATTCTTCGCGGCATCGCACCACCTACCTGACCGGCCCGCAGTAGGATCGATCTCGATGATTTCCCATTCTGAACGGCAAGCTGATAACGTATATCTGTGCACGTCTATGTTTGTGCCCAGGACGCAGAAGTCGGAACTCAAAACTTAGAATTTAGAACTGACGGCTGACCTTATGACCAAAACATTTCTGCAGGCCGCTGTTGAAATCGCCAGGGGAGCCGGCGCTATCCTACGCGAAGAGCTGGAACGCCCTCCGGACATCGCCTACAAAGGCGACTTTGACCTGGTGACTCAGGCCGACCGGCGCTCCGAAGAATGGATTGTGCGTCGCTTGCAGGAGTTTTTCCCGGAGCATGCCATCGCCGCGGAAGAGGGCACGGCAAAGGACAGGGAATCGGAGTACCGCTGGCACGTGGATCCGCTGGACGGCACCACGAATTTCGCTCACGGCTATCCCTGCTTCTGCGTCTCGATGGGACTGGCCCGCAACAATGAACTGGTTCTCGGAGTCATCTACAGCCCCGTGTACGACGAGTTGTTCACAGCGCAACGCGGCGAAGGCGCCCATTTTAACGGGAAAAGGATCCGCTGCTCCAGGATCGATAGCCTGAAGAACAGCCTGCTGTGCACCGGCTTTCCGAATCACAAGCGCCACGCGCACCCGAATATTTATTACTACTGGGATTTCACATTGAAATCGCACGGTGTGCGCCGCGACGGCTCGGCGGCGCTGGATCTGGCCTACGTTGCCGCCGGACGGTTCGACGGCTTCTGGGAATTCGGGCTTATGCCTTGGGACTCTGCCGCAGGCGTCGTGCTGGTCGAAGAAGCGGGCGGTACGATCAGTGACCTTGAGGGTCGGCCGTATACGCTTGGCGGCAAGTCCATTCTGGCGTCAAATGGGCTGATCCACGCAGAAATGAAACAGGTGGCTGCCGAGATCGCCAAGCGCTCGATGCCGCCACTGTAGGATCCTGCGAAGTCTCTTCATCCGCGCGCGAGTGGGTCCGAGTTGTCTTTGGCCGGAGAGAGGGAGTTGCATAACCTACCCCGCCCCTGTTTTTGTGCAAGAGTGCGGAAGTTTTTGAAGGGGAAGGGGATATTGGGATTGCAACTCCCAAAGAGTCCGCAAGAATATAAAAAATAAGGGCTTACATGCGCCCACTGGGTAGGGGAAAACCTCCTCAAGGCTCGTGTTGCATAGCGACCCCAATCTAGATCAATGAAGAAGGTATGTTCCAGAGGAACTGCTCGGAGAAACCACGAGACGCAAATTAACTCATCAAAAATTATACATAAAAGTAATTAGCTGTCAAGAGGGATATTCCCCCGTGGACAACGCTGCCAGAGCGTTCCCCGGCGTGAGGCTGCAGAGTTCTAGAAAGCCATGGTCGAACGTCACAAAGAAAAGTGATTAAGCTCACACACTTTTGCGGGAAATGACCCAGTTTGGGCTCCATTCTGAAAACCAAGCGTGCCTTGCCAAGTTTCGTCATCCAGAATAAACGATTCATTTTGTTAGTTTTGCAGGAATTCGACCAAAACGACCGGATCACTCCAGTTAGGCCTTCGAGTTGCCTCTCTGCTAAGGCGAAGCGGGACGGAAAGCGGAGGAGAGGGAAAGGCCATATGGCAAACTCAATGGTTGCGGAAAGACCGGAAGTTTCCAGCTTGCGGCAAAGCACAGAACTCCGGAGCAGGACGCGCACTCCGTACGGCTTGCCGATCGAGGATGATTGCAGGAGTTGCAGGGTCCGCAGCACCGAGTTCTTCTGCGGCTTTTCCGAACCTTCGCGAGCTGCCTTGCGCCCGATCATGCACGTGAGCACGTACCCGGAAGGCGCGTTGATCGTGATGGAGGGGGAAGCGGCGCGGGGCATCCACCTGCTGTGCCAGGGCCGCGCGAAGCTGCTGACCACAAATAGCGAGGGCAAGACTTTCATCCTGAAGATCGCGAATGCCGGGGAAGTGATCGGCCTGAACCCGATCCTCACGGGGATGCCGTATGACATCACGGTGGAAACGCTGCAGCCGTGCCAACTGGCGTTCATTCCGCGCGACGAGTTTTTGAAGTTCATCAAGGAGCACAGCGACGCCTCATTTCAGGTAGCGCAACACCTGGGCCGCGACTGCCAGATGGCCTATGACGTCATCCGCTCGATCGGATTGAGCAATTCGGCCGCGGAAAAGCTGGCGAGGTTTCTGGTGGAGTGGGCCGGCGATGGGAGTCCGAGCGGCGGGTTCCTGCGCGTCAAGCTGACATTGACGCATGAAGAAATGGCGCAATTGATCGGCTGTTCGCGCGAAACCGTGAGCCGCACGCTGAGCGAATTCAAGCGCCAGCGCCTGGTCGAAGTGAATGGCTCGACACTCGTGGTGCGCGATCTGGCAGCTTTGGAAGACCTCGCGGCAAACTAGCAATAATCCCAAACGCCTTGGCCCGCCCCAGCGCAAAAGATGGCGCGGTCCTGCCTCCACCCGCTGTCCGTTTGGCGCTTTTTCCACTTCTCCCACAGACTCTTCAGCCCTGAAGAATGTTTTTACGCAGATTTTCAGCAAGCTGCCAGGAAAGAGGCGGGGTCACTCCGCAAATGACAACAGAGTGTCAGGTGGAAGCCCAGTTAGTACGTTCGAGGAACGTGGGCGGCTCGTAGGTCTTGCCCTTGGCTAGGCGGCGCTCTTCGCGGCGCGTAGTCCATAAGAGAAGAGGGCCAAGCGCGCGCGAACTGAGCCGGGCGACGATGCCAGACTCGCTCTCAACATCCTTGCGCAAGGCCTTCATTTTTTCGCTGACGCTGCAATTCACCGACCGGAATTGGTGTTCCATCGCCCAGAGTGCGGCGCTATAGCCCGTGCGCAGCTTCTGCATTTCGCGGGCAAAGCGCTCGCGAACGCGCGGATCGGGATAATCGCGGTAGCGCCGCCAACCCTGCAGCATGGTCTGGCACATGCGGTAGAGGCTGGGCCCGTTGGACTCGAAATCGTGGAGAAATGCCCAATCGAGAAAGCGTTTGGAGTCTTCGCGGGAAATGGCGGCGTGCTGGAAGTTGAATTTGTACTGGCCGTGGATGTCGGCGAGGTCCACGAAGTCCAGCATGCGGCCCTGCTCCTTCATTTCGTTGTAGAGGGGCGTGCCCGGCACCGGCGTGTAGAGCATGAACTGGTGGAAATCGGTCTCGTGGCTGCAGGCGTGCTCGATCTCGGCGGTGATATTGGCGGGGGTGTGGTGCTCCAGGCCGATAATCGTGGAGCCCTGCACGCGGATACCGTGGCTGCGCAGCTCGTGGGTCAGTTCGCGCGTGTCCGTGCCCTTGAGCTTGGTGTACGCCGAGTGCGGGGACTCCAGACCCATCCACACCCAGGAGATGCCGAGTTCCACGAGCTCCTCCATCGAGTAGGCTTTGATGGCATTCGCGGAGGCGAACACCGCCATGCCCCAGCTTTTGCCTGCGGCCTTCATGCGCTCCAGGAGCTGCAGGGCGCGCTTGCGGTGCAGCAGAAAATTCTCGTCCATGATAAAAAAGGTCTGCACGCCCAGCGAGGTCTCAAAGCCCTCCATGATGTCAAAGAGTTCGTCGCCGGTTTCATAGAAATTGTAGAAATTGCCCTTGCCACCGAAGAACGACGAGGTGGCACAGAAGCTGCAACCCATGGGGCAGCCGACCGAGGGAATGATCGTGGCGGCGGTGGAACCCCGGCGCTCGGGAAGGCGCATGCCCATGGCGCGCGTCTGAATCCCGGAAACGATGGCGGGATGCTTGATGGGCGCGGTCACGTCCTCGCCCAGGTAGCGCCGCATCCAGGAGATGCCTTCGCCGCGAACGTAATGGTCGGCGTCCACCATGTGCTCGATGCCGGGAATCGCGGTGATATGGCCGCCAACGATGATCGTGGAGTGCGGCGAGAGTTCGCGCACCAGGCGGCACATCTCGCGGACCTTACCGACGTTGATGATGATCGAGGAGATGCCAACGATCTCGTATTCGTGCGAGGTCAGCTCGCGGGCGAAGCCTTCGCGCGTGGGAAAATCGAGGACCGTGCAGGGCGCGGAGATGTTGGCCTGGATCAGCATGATGCCCCACGAGCGGTGGAACATTCGCAGGGAGAAAGCGCCTTGCGCGCGAGTCACCTGATTATGGTACAGCTCCATGGGATTGATGGCGCGGCTGCCAAATTCGTCGTCCTGCGCATACGGCCCAAAAACGGAGCTCAGAAGCACACGCGCACGCGTACCTTTAGGATGGGTCACGCTACAACTCGGAAGCTGCGGATTCGTAGACAAGAAATATAGGCTAGCACGAGAGCCCTGATATCCTTTGTGACGGGTGAACATGAAGGCGCGGGAGGGAGTGTTCTATTTTGAACATCCCAGGTGTTGCAATAATCCCGCCGTGAGCTGCTTGATTCTGGCTGTGCTGTTCGCCATCACACAAACACCTTCCCCAGTCCCATGGGAGGCAACCGATAGCGCTACTGACACCCCCATGACGTCACAAGGAATGCCAATGATAATAAGGCTCCCACCACTTCCTCTCCGTCCACTGCCAATCCTGTCGCGACCAATCCAAATCAGGACAATACCGCACGGGAGGATTGCTTGCGAAGGGCCAACGTGGCGTGCGAGAATAAAAAGCCGTGGCTGAGCCGTCCCAAACAGCGGTTGGCTGCAATGGCGATATCGTCTAGGGGTCCAGGACGCCGCCCTCTCACGGCGGAAACCCGGGTTCGAATCCCGGTATCGCTACCAAATCTCCCCCAAACCGTTTCACCCAAGCAGTCTTAAAAAGTTGAAGGACGGGTGTTGCTAGTCTCGCTTCTCACTTCCCAGATCGCTGCTTCTCTTACATTTGCCACCCTTGGCTGCCAGGCCGCCTGGACATTGAGTTCGCCTTAGCTGCAACCTAAGATTTCGCCACTCTGACCGATGATTGGCCAAACCATCTCGCACTACCGCCACCTTGAAAAGCTCGGTCGTTTTGCCACTACTTTGAAACACCGTCATCGCTGTGACATGCCCGTTTCTTATCGATTCCTTTAGGCCAACGGCGTAGAATGCGCCTGGGGGGAGAGGAGCATTCTTCCCCATGGCTAGCCAAACGCTAGGTCAGGATTTACCCGTCGGCCTCGAACTGGGCCACTACCGCATCGTTAAGAAACTAGGCGGCGGTGGAATGGGTGTTGTTTACGAGGCCGAAGACACCCGCCTGCACCGTAATGTTGCGCTGAAATTCCTACCCGACAATTTAGCGAAAGACCCACAGGCACTAGCGCGTTTTCAGAGAGAGGCGCAGGCAGCGTCGGCCTTGAACCATCCCAACATCTGCACCATTTATGACATCGGCGAAGCGGAGGGAAAGGCATTCATCGCCATGGAGCATCTAGAGGGTGCTACGCTGAAGCACCGCATTTCCGGCAAGCCCCTGCCGCTTGAACAAGCGCTGGACTTGGGAACCGAAATCGCTGATGCGCTCGATGCCGCTCACAAAAAGGGCATCATCCACCGTGATATCAAGCCCGCCAACATATTCGTGACGGACCGAGGGCACGCCAAGATTCTCGATTTTGGTTTGGCGAAAGTAGTCCGTGCTGGCCCGAGCATTTCTGTTTCAGAGATGCCGACCGCCTCAGCGGAGGAACTCCTGACTAGTCCCGGCACGACGATGGGCACAATGGCTTACATGTCGCCGGAGCAAGCGCGAGGGGAAGAACTTGATGCACGCACGGATTTGTTCTCGTTCGGCGCGGTGCTGTATGAGATGGCGACTGGACGGATGGCGTTTTCGGGGAACACCGCTGCGGTCATCCATGAGGCGATACTGAACCGACCGCCGACCTCTCTGGTGCGAGTGAATCCTGAGATATCTCCTGAACTGGAGCGCATTATCAATAAGGCTTTGGAGAAAGACCGCAAGCTGCGCTACCAGAGTGCTGCGGATATCCGCACGGACTTGCAGCGGTTGAAGCGCGACACCGAGTCGGGCCGTGCAGCCCTCACAACAGCTGAGACCGGGTTGAAGCCCGCTCCGAAATCCACTTGGTTCCGATGGGTGGCGGTCACTGGCGCCACTGTACTGGTCATCGGATTGGCAGTGGGCGGCTGGTTGTTCCACACCCGCAAGGCACACGCGTTGACCGAAAAAGATACGATCGTGCTCTCCGATTTTGACAACAAGACGGGCGATGCCGTCTTCGATGACACGCTGAAGCAGGGACTCTCGGTTCAGCTTGAGCAATCGCCGTTTCTCAACCTGCTTTCCGACCGCAAGGTAAATGAGACATTGAAGCTGATGGGGCGTCCCGCCGGTGACCGGTTGACGCCGGAGGTTACACACGAGGTTTGCCAGCGCACGAGCAGCAAGGCCATGCTGACCGGCTCGATTGCGGGGCTGGGCAGCCAGTACGTGATTGGCCTGAAGGCGGTGAACTGCAACACGGGGGACGTGCTGGCGGAAGCGCAGGAGCAGGCGGCGGGCAAAGAAGCGGTGCTCAAGGCTCTGGACGCTGCGGCAGTCAGCATGCGCGGCAAGCTGGGCGAGTCGCTCAGCTCGGTGGAGAAATACGCCACGCCGGTGGAGGAAGCGACCTCACCATCGCTGGAGGCGCTAAAGGCTTTTAGCATAGCAGAAAAAATGACCGGTGTGAGGGGCTTTGCGGTGGCGCGGCCTTTCTTTCAGAGGGCGGTGGAACTTGATCCGAATTTTGCCAGGGCCTACTCCGCCATAGCGGGTCTTTACGGCTCGGCCGAGTATGCACGCAAGGCTTACGAGCTGCGGGAGAAGGTCAGCGAGCGGGAACGGTTCCACATCGAGGGAATCTACTACGGTACCGTGGGAGACTCAGAGAAGCAAGCGCAGACCTACGAGCTGTACCAGCAGGCCTACCCGCGAGACTACTACCCTCACGTGATGCTGGGAAATATTTCCAGTAGCCTGGGTGACTGGGAAAAGGCATTGGAGGAATTTCGAGAGGCGCTGCGCCTGGGGCCAAATGGTGCGGGCAACTATGTCAACCTCGGCTTCGCTTACACGGCCCTCAACCGTCTGGATGAAGCCGAGGAGGTGTTCAAGCAGGCGGAGGAGCGTGGGCTGGCGAACGAGTTTCTGCCCTTGTGCCGCTACTTGATGGCGTTTCTGAAGGGCGACACGGGGCAGATGGCACGGTTGGTCTCAGCCGCCATGGGCAAGCCAGGTACGGAAGACGTATTGCTGGCCGCGCAAGCGGACACGGAAGGATGGTACGGCAACCTGAAGAACGCGCACGAGCTGACGGGGCGGGCGGTGGATTCAGCCCAGCACAACGACGCCAAAGAGAGAGCGGCAGCCTATCAGGCAGTGGCAGCGTTGCGCGAGGTGGAAGCGGGAAACCGGGAGCAGGCGCGGGCCGAGGCCAAGGCGGCGTTGAAGCTGGCCCCGAACCGCGATGTGCGGGCGATTGCGGCGCTGGCCCTGGCGCGGGCAGGCGATACGGCAGGGGCGGAGAAGTTGGCCGTCGAACTCGACAAAACCTTCCCGCTGGACACGCTGGTTCACAGGTACTGGCTACCCACGATCCGCGCCGGAGTCGCCCTGGAACGCAAAGACCCGAACCGCGCCATCGAGTTGTTAAAGACCGTGAGTCCGATCGAACTTGGCCAACCCTCAAATATCATCTCCTGGCTCTGTCCTGTCTATGTGCGTGGAGAAGCCTATCTCATGCTGCACGACGGCCACCGAGCGTCAGCGGAATTTCAGAAATTCATCGACCACCGTGGAATAGTAGTGAACTTTCCATGGGGCGCACTGGCTAGGCTCGGGCTGGCCCGCGCTTATGCATTGCAAGGCGACACCGCCAAGGCCAAAGCGGCCTATCAGGACTTCCTAACGCTCTGGAAAGACGCCGACCCGGACATTCCCATCCTTATCGCTGCCAAGGCGGAGTACGCGAAGTTGAAGTAGCCTTTCCATCCGCTGCCCTCAATGCAGAAAGCAAATCAAAAGCCACAGTCTGCGTGATTGAGTTTGGCCGGATCTGGGGCCATTTTGGGCTGTGCTGGCGGACCGGCGGGAGTGCTGCGATGAGAAATCGCGTCAAAGTGTCGCAAAAAAGCGAGATGGGCGTACAATGGTGTTGTTTTCGAGAGCAAGAGGGAAACTGCGGCTCAATACCTCCAGGGGAGATATTTTGCTCAGCCTGCGAGCGCTCGCGGGGCTGTGGCATTTTCCTGTGGGGATGGTGCGGGCTGAGGTAGCTTTGGGGTGTGGCAAACGCCCGCTCATTCGTTGCATCCAAACGTTTACAGATCTCAGGGGGCGTCCAATGAAGAATTGGAGCGCGATTTGGCTGGTCGTGATCGCATTTGTGTGCTGCGCGCCAAGTGTGTTGGCGCAATCAGGATCCTTCGCCGGTTCGGTGACGGACAGTACCGGGGCAGAGGTCCCAAACGCGAAGATCACTGCATTGAACGTGGCCACGGGAATTTCCCGAACGGCGGAAACCGATGAATCGGGAACGTACCGAATCACCAATCTCAACCCAGGCATTTACGACGTTCGCATCGAGCACCAGGGATTCAAGACCATATTGTTTTCCCAAATCCCGCTGAGTGTGGATGCGGTGCTGACACTCGACGCCCACCTGGTTATAAGCGCGGCCAAAGAGACGGTGACGGTGACCAGCGAGGCCGTGGCGCCCGTAAATATAAACGACGCCCAAATGGGGAATCTGGTGGACTCCCGGCAGATGACCGACCTGCCGCTGATTTTGCGCGATCCCTATGCCTTGATTCTATTGTCGCCCGGGGTGATCCAGAGCAACACGCTGTTTGGCGGATTCTCTGTGAATGGCTCGCGCGAACGCAGCAACAATTTTCTGCTGGACGGCACGGACAACAACGACCCTGATTTTGGCGGTTTCCCAAGAGGCCTAAGCGCGTTGAATCCGGAGACCACGCAGGAATTCCGCGTCATCTCCAACAGCTACCTACCCGAGTTTGGGCGCAATAGCGGGGCCATCATTGACATCGTCACAAAACACGGCACGAATGATTTTCATGCGGACGCCTATTGGTTTGGACGTTATACCGCGCTTTCGGCGAAGGACTACTTTGCCGCAGACCGCAACGACGACCCTTTTGTGCGCAATCAGTTTGGCTTCTCCCTCGGCGGGCCGATTGCGAAAAACCGGACGTTCTTCTTCGTAAATGGCGAGTTGCAGCGATTCAGCACGACCATTCTGAATGCCAGTATCGTCCCCACGCAAGCTTTCAAGACAGGGTTCTTCACCTATCAAGGACAACAGATTGACGTAAGAACTCCGGGCTCGCCCAACAATGGCACGGGACTCTCTCTTGACCCCACCATGCAGCAAATCCTGGCCCTTTATCCGGCCCCCAATGGGCCGATCCTGGACGGTGCCCGCGGAAGACTGTACTTCCCGAGCCACTCGCTTTCAAACGGCAACAGCGTTACCGGACGGATCGACCATGACTTCCGAGGCGGCGGCATTCTCGCCCTGCACTACACTTACAACGAGTATTCGGATACCAACTACCGCCATCAGGACTTTCTCCCCGGCCTGGGAGGCGTTTCCACAGATCAGCACAACGACAATATTTCCCTCGGGCTGACCTCCAATTTCCGGCAAACCATGACGAATGAACTCCGGTTGGGCTTCAACCGCCTGGAGTTCCCCCTCACGTGTACCGGCGTGAGTCAATTCAATGCATTGGGCCCTGGTGGCCTCGATGCGGTGGGGAACGGCATGGACTTTCCGCTGCCCGCGAGCCTGAGCGGCTTTGGGTGCATTTTGTTGGGTGACAGCAGCGGGTCAACACGCGATAGCGGGACGCTTACCGCCGGCGACAGCTTCTCCTGGGTGCTCAGCCGCCACACGATCAAAATCGGCGGCGAGTTTCACGACGTGTACTCGAATAGCTCCAACAACTACGCTTCGCGGACGATGATGGATTTTAGCGTGTTTTCAAACTTCAACATCCCAGCGGCCATTACAGGAACCGGAGCAGATCAAGACCCTACACTGCAAAACTTGGTTTGGATGTTGCTTGGAGGCGTGGACCTGCAAACGCAAGCGCAGTTCTTCAATAGCGCCGGGACGCGAACGTCCACCGACGCGCGTCAATTTCGCCAGCATGAAGTCGCCGGCTTCGGGCAGGATTCCTACAAGCTATTTTCCAATGTCACGTTCACATACGGATTCCGCTATGAATTTTTTGGGGTGCCGACAGAAGTGAACAATTTGTTGTCCACGCTCACGGTTTCGCCAGACGGGCCTGCGCCGTTCACGTTCACGCGGGTGGGCGAAGGTAGCGGCCAGGCTCCCCTTTATCACAATGAGTGGAAGAACATCGAGCCGCGCGTGGCAGCGGCCTGGGACCCGTTTCGGAATGGCAAAAGCTCCGTCCGCGCCGGATATGGCATTTATCATGACCGCATTTTCGGGCAGCTCATCAGCATGCTGCGAGGCGACCCGCCGTACCAGATGCTGGAAACGCAGGCGTGCCTGGGCCTTTTGGAGTTCGTAGCCTCGCAAGGGAGCGATCCCCAAGCACTTCAACAATGCGCGCTGAGCGCACAAACGCCATTGTCGACCTTCCAGTCTTCGCCGGTAGCGAACAATTGCCCGCCGTACATGCAGGGCCTTTGCTCCCCGATACTTCCTTTCCTGGTGGACCCAAATCTGCACACGCCTTATACGCAGACGTGGAATATAGGCATTCAGCACGAACCTTATCCAAACCTTCTTCTCGAGGTGAATTACATAGGATCGAAGGGGACGCACCTGCTGAGGTTGGTGGATGGGAATCCGCCGCAGCCCGGACTGGTCTCGGCCCTGGAGGCGTTCTGCGTACCGACGAATCCAGAAAATGTGATGAACTGCAGCCCGCAGACGCTGCAGTTCAGCAATCTCTGGCTTGGAGGGAACAACGGCTCCCTGCCCTTCATTGCCGCAAACAACAGCGCGTTTCTGCAGGCCGAGCTTTATAAGAGCATTGCAAGTTCCACGTATCATGCGCTGCAAATGAACATCACCAAGCGCTTCTCGCACGGGTTTGCGATTCAAGGGGCATACACGTATTCGCACGCGATCGACAACGCCTCCGACCCGTTGGTTCCCGGGCAAGGGAATCAATCCTTCCCGCGAGACTCTCTCGACTTGGGGCCCGAGCGCGGCAATTCCGATTTTGACGTGCGCCAACGCCTGGTTATGAACTACTCGTGGCAACTTCCTTTCGGGCGTGGCGCCAAGCACTGGTCGGAGGGCGTCGTAGGAAAAGTGCTGGAAGGCTGGGACGTTTCGGGCATCTCCACCTTCTCTGGTGGCTTGCCCTACGACATCTTTACGAATGTGGATACCCAGCACACGGGATTCGCGGCGCGCCCTGATTACAATCCTTCGGCAACGGTGACACCCAGCAGCAATCCACGCACGCAGACGGGTCCGCTGGTTGGCTATTTTTCCGTTCCGAACTGTGACAGCTGCGCTGGGAACATTGGCCGGAATGTATTCCGCGGGCCGGGAATCAACAACACCGATTTCGTCACTACCAAGCGCATCAGCATGACCGAGCGGACGCGACTCGATCTACGTTTCGAGTTCTATAATCTTTTCAACCGCGTGCAATTCAATCAGCCCGATAACTCGATCGCTGACGGCCCGGGGTTCGGGCAATCCACTTCCGAACTGGTCCGGCCAGATTTCACGACCGGGGCGCGCCAGATTCAGTTGGCATTGAAACTCACCTTCTGAGATGGCCGCGCGGGTCAAGTTTCCAGCTTCGCCAAGCGGCGATGAAAAGTACATCAGGGTTATCGAATTTGAGGATTTTTGCCCGCTTTTTCCACGTTTGTTTTGCCCCCTGCACCGCAAAGTGGTAAAACTGCGTTAGAAGCGCCCGGTTCGCAGGCCGGACCCTCCGAGACCCCCATGAGGCAGAGGCTGGAACCGAACCGACGGGAGTTCCTCAAGAAGTGTGCCGCGGGAGCGATGCTCGCGGGAGGAACGCATGGACTCCCCGCCTTTTTCTCCGCACGAGAAAAAACCAGGGTGGTGAACGCGCACGATCCGCTGCTTCGCGGAGCGGGATCGAGCCTGGACTCCGGCCGGCTTTTGAAAATGCTGGATCGTTCCGTGCAGGCTCTTTACGCGACGGATTCTCCCCTGGAAGCCTGGAAGAAAGTGGCGCGGCCCGGCGAAGTGGTGGGACTGAAGGTCAACGGTCTTGCCGGCCGGGGCATTTCAACGAGCGTGCTCCTGGTCGAGGTCGTGTGCGCGCGATTGCAAGACGCTGGCATCCCGCAGAAGGACATCGTCATCTGGGACCGGCTGAATGCGGACCTGGAAAGCGCGGGATTTCGCAACGCCACGCGCCAGGATCACATGCGATGCTTCGGCAACGACACGCTGGGTTATGAAGAGGATCTCGCGACCTACGGGAGCGTGGGCAGTTGCCTGGCGAAGACCCTTACCCAGGTATGTGATGCTGTCATCAACCTGCCCGTGCTCAAAGACCATGGAATTGCCGGCGTGACCATGGCGCTCAAGAATCTGTTCGGCGCCATCCACAACCCCAACAAGTATCACCTGAACGTGGGCGATCCATACGTCGCCGACGTGAATATGCTGCCGCCCATCCGGCAAAAGGTCCGGCTGCACATTTGCGATGCGACCACGGCGCAGTACGAGGGCGGGCCATCGTACATGCCGCAATGGACTTGGCGTTACAACGGACTACTGATGTCGCGGGACCCGGTTGCCCTGGACTACACCGGTTGGCAAATCTTGGAGCAAGAAAGGGCCGAGAAAGGCATGAAATCGCTGCGGGCTCTCGGACGAGCTCCCGATTACATAGCCACGGCTGCTGATCCGAATCACCGTTTGGGGACCAATGACCCAAGCCAGATTGAACAGGTGGAGGTCTGAGCCTCTGCGAGATACGTTCTATGTCGAAAACAGCCCATACGCGCAAAGGCGAGGCGAGTTTTTCTTCTGACGGCCCTCGCCGCGAGCAAGAAGCAAACGACGCACTGCCTTGTGACTCCGTGCTCGCCTCTCTGAGCAGCCTTGGAGCATCGGAGCACGATCGCAGAACGTTCCTGAAGCTGGCCGGCGTTCCTTGCCTCACGGCTTGCGTGGGTTCGTGTATGGCGGGATGGCCCAGCCTTGCTCTGGGGGCTGGCTCGGCGCCCGCGGAGGATTCGCGGTTTATCGTTGAGGCCCAGTTTTACGAAAAGCTGCCCTACAAGAAAATCCGGTGCAAGCTGTGTCCCCGCGAATGCGTTATAGACGATCGCGAGCGGGGCTACTGCGGAGTCCGCGAGAATCGCGGAGGCAGCTACTACACGCTGGTGCATTCCCGCGTGTGCGCCGCGCACATCGATCCCATCGAGAAGAAACCGTTGTTCCATTTTTTCCCCGGGTCACTGGCGTTTTCAGTGGCCACCGCGGGCTGCAATGTAAACTGCAAGTTCTGCCAGAACTGGGACATCTCGCAATCCCGGCCGGAGCAGGTTCGCAACGCCTATCTGCCTCCCAAGGACCTCGCCAACCTAGCGCAGCAAAATCGCTGCCCTGCCATCGCCTACACCTACAGCGAGCCGATTGTTTTCTACGAGTACATGCGCGACGCCGCCGAAGCAGGCCACGCTTTGGGCATCAAGAGCGTGGTCGTGAGCGGCGGGTTCATCCAGCAGGATCCGCTCAAGAAACTTTGTCGAGACGTGGATGCGATTAAGGTGGACCTGAAGGCGTTTTCGGAGAAGTACTACAAGGAGGTCGTCAACGGGGAGCTCAAGCCGGTGCTCGAAGCGCTGGTCACGATGCGCAAGCTGGGAATGTGGACTGAGCTCGTGTATCTGGTGGTGCCCACGTTGAACGACAGCGATGCGGAGTTTCGCGCGCTGGCGCAATGGGTCAAATCGAACCTGGGTGCGGAGGTACCGCTGCACTTCTCGCGTTTTTATCCGCAGTACCTGCTGAAGAATCTTCCGCCCACGCCCCTGGAGACGCTGGAACGCGCGAAAGCCATTGCGGACGCCGAGGGCCTCCACTACGTGTATTTGGGCAACACACCCGGAAACGCAGCGGAAAACACGTATTGCCCCAAGTGCCGCCGTATCGTCATTGAACGGATTGGTTTTGCGGTGAAAGAAATGCACCTTCGGAAAGGCAAATGCGAATACTGCCAACAACCCATCGCGGGCGTGTGGCAGTGACAAATGTTGACGCGCACTTGGTGCGCTGTGGGTGAAAGACTATGAGAAAAAGATTTTGTTGGGCAATTCTCCCCTTGTGTGTTTTCTTCGGCGGCCAGCTATCGGGCGGTGGCAGTCTTGCCGATGAGAAGCCCTCGGTCCGGCAGCCGGCGGTTGCCGGCCAATTCTACCCCGCGCAACCCGAGGAACTCCGGCGCATGCTGGACGAGTATCTGGCGCAAGCCGCGGCGCCGCCCCTTCCGGGGAACTTGGTGGCATTGATTGCGCCGCACGCGGGCTACATCTATTCCGGCAAAGTGGCCGCGCACAGTTACGCGCTGCTCAAAGGCCGAAAGTTCGAGCGGGTGGTGGTGATTGCGCCCTCTCATTTCGAGGCCTTCCCGTTCGTTTCGGTCTACGACGGGGATGCCTATGCCACGCCGCTCGGAAACGTCGCGGTGGACAAGGAGTTCGCCGCCAAGCTGGTCAAGTTGAACCCGCTCATCCAGCTTTCCAGCCGCGGCCACGTGCCAACCCAGGAGCAGGGAGAGCATGCCCTGGAGGTGCAGCTCCCGTTTTTGCAGCGCGTGCTGGGTGATTTCAAGCTGGTTCCCATCGTAATGGGCGAGCAAAGCTATGAAACGGAGCGAGCCCTCGGGCTTGCGCTCGCCAAAATGCTCAAGGGTACGGGGACAAGCACGCTCATCGTGGCCAGCTCCGATCTCTCGCATTATCACACTTATGACGAAGCCACGAAGCTCGACCAGAAGGTCTTGAAGGCCATCGCGGAGTGGGATTACCTCAGTCTGTCCCAGAATTTCGAGTCGCGCATTTGGGAGGCATGTGGCGGAGGTCCCATTGTGGCCACCATGATGGCGGCCGAGCGGCTGGGAGCCAACCAGGCCAAAATCCTGAAGTACGCGAACACCGGCGACGTGACCGGTGACCACAGCCGGGTGGTGGGCTACGGAGCGGTGGCCTTGCTTCAGGCGCAGAGCCACGCTGCCGCGGTGGAGTCGTTTTCTCTGGGTTCAAAAGAAAAAGACGCCTTGATCCAGTTGGCCAAGAAGTCGGTGGAGACGGCCGTCCGGGAAGAGAAATTGTACGAGCCGGCGGCCTCCGAATTCGCGGCCTTCCAGCAGGAGCGCGGCGCGTTCGTGACCCTCAAGGAAAAAGGAGAGCTGCGCGGGTGCATTGGTTTGACTACGGCGGAGAAGCCGCTTTATCTCGCCGTGCGGGATGCCGCTACGTATGCGGCGCTGCGTGATCCGCGCTTTCCCCCGGTGAGCGCCGGGGAACTTCCGGAATTGGAATACGAGATCTCGGTGCTCACGCCGTTCCGCCGGGTGTTGGACGTCAAGGAGATCCGCATTGGCCGGGACGGGCTGCTGATGATCCAGGGGCGCAATGAGGGGATCTTTCTCCCACAAGTGCCGACCGAGGAGGGCTGGGACCGGAAAACCTACCTTGAGGAATTGGGCCGCAAAGCCGGGCTCACGCGCCAAGCCTGGCAGGACGAAACAACCGACATCTTTGCCTTTTCGGCAATCGTCTTCAATGAGCGCAAGGCTCCGGAACCCCTTACGCCGGAACAGCCTGTTTTCCCAAAGCCGACAGCCCGGCAAGGACCGCCGGCGCTAAGTTCACCACAGCCATAAGCCAGGCCGTTTCCCGGAAGCCAAAAACAGGAACCAGATACGAGCTGAGAATAACCGCGCCCACACAGGCGCCCGCCAAATCCAGGGCATAGAGCGTTCCGGGCCCCCTTGCTCTGTCCTTGGAGTTTGAAAAGAAGATTCGTGTCGCCACCGGGAATTGATATCCCCCGAACAGCCCGCACAAAACCGCCAGCACGGGGAACAATATCTGGCTCGCCAGGAAAACGGTGGCAGGGCTTTTGATCGCGGCTAGTGCGTCGAACAACAGGTATAGCAAAACGGGGGAGAGGGCGGCGAGCAATTGCAGGCAGAAGAGGCGGCGGACGTCTCGCGGACCGGTGGCGGGGGCCGTGGCACGCAGTCCCCAGCGGCTCCCCAAGGTCATGCCCAACATGAAGCCTGCAATGATGATTGCGAGTTGCTGGTAAACGTATCCGTAAATGGCCTGGAATGCCAGCAGAAGCAGCATCTCCAGGCCGATCAGAGTGAACCCCATCGCGGCGACGCAAAGACCGGCGCTGGCTCGCGCGCGATTCTCCGCGGCAGGCAGCCAGCGTAGAAGAGCAACGAGGCCGAAGAGGGCCAACGCGAGCCACGTTGCAAGCGCACCGAAGCGTACCCTGGCCATGGTCTGAAACACGCGACGATACGCGGCGTTGAACCGGGTGCTCCACAGGGCCACGTCGAAGTAGTAGGCGATAGGCGCGAAGTCACGGTTTGTGCGCGTCTCCACCTGAGGGACAATCTGCGACTCGAGATCGAGCATACGGTCGGGCATCATCCGGTAGGGAAGATAGTATTCGCGCACGTAGCTGGTGTGGATGTGCCGGGCGCGAAGCCGGGCGATGAGTTCCTGGGGATCATTCGTGAGGCTTCCCGCTTGAGCCGTGGCAAAAAAATGAACCGTGTCGCCGGGAATGGTGACGATTTCCGGGAAGACCTGCCGCAGGGTATTGTCAATGCAGCGCAGGAATTCGGCCAGATCCGGGCTGATGTAATCCTCCGATGCTTTCAACTGAAACGAGAAAACACCCGCGGGGGTGAGCTTGCTGGCCGCCTCCCGGAAAAACTCCAGTGTGTAGAAGCGGTTGAGCTGCGCCGTCTGCGGCTCCGGCAGGTTGACGATGAGAACGTCAAACCTGAGATTCGTCGTTTGCAGGAAGAGGCGGCCGTCGGTGTTGTGGACATGAACGCGCGGGTCCGCGCGCAGCGCCGCCCACGCCGCGGGGAAGTATTCCAGCGCCAAGTCCAGCACGGCCGGATCCAACTCCACGTAATCGATCCGCTCCAGGCTGGGGTGCTGCAGCGCTTGGGAGAGACTCCCGTTCACACCGCCACCAATGAGCAGGAGGCTCTTCGGCGCGGGGTGCTGGAGCAAGGCAAAGTGCACCGCCTCTTCGGCGGCCGCAGGGTCGGGCACATGGAAGGCAGCCAAGCCATTCTCAAAGAGGCTGCGGGTGCCTTCGGTTTGCACCACAGCTAAATTGCCGTAAACGGAATTGCGCGCGGCAACCAACTCAAAGCCGCTCCACAGGCGCTTGAGTGACATCTTTTCAAGCCAGGGGCAGCCGAAGGGGAGCACCAGGAGCGCGAATGCTCCAACCAGCGCCAGCCCGGCCGCTCTGCGGCGTGGCACTGAGCGAATCGCCAGGCTTGCGGCGCCCGAGAAATTCAGCAGGCACAGCAGGGCGGCGATTTGGAAGCTCGTGAGGTAGCGGATCAGCAGCAGACTAGCGAGAACGCCACCCAGGCCTGAACCAAGAGCTTCCAGAAGGTAGACGTTGCTTGTTCCTGCCGTTGTGGAAGTGCCCGTCTCCTGGGCAAAGAGCCGGCTGCCCACGGCGAAGAGGCCCCCAGAGAGCAAGCAGAATGCACTCAAGACCACCAAGGAAGTGAGGATCATCGGGCCCGGCCCCAGGATTTCTCCGGGAACAGACTGGAAGGCTCCCTTGCTTGCGCGCGCCAGGAAAATCGCCAGAGGAAAGGTGAGGGCCACGAGCAATTCGAGGAGAGCCATGAGCCGGCGAGGCTGGGATGTTCGTGAGGCCAAGCGGCCCAGCGCGCTGCTGCCGATCGCCGTCCAGAGGAGCCAGCTTGCGAGCATAAGTCCAAGGGACATCTCATTCCCGCAGAAAACCACCATCAGCTCGCGCATCAGGACAATCTGCGCAATCACGGCGGTAAAGCCGATCAGCATCAGAATAGCCAGCACTGTTCGTGGAGCATGCCCGATGCCGCGTAGATCGGCCTGGGAAGTAGTTGTCTTATCCACGGAAGTAGAATTAGTCTGACAGCCGAGGGAAGTCAAACGCGCCGAGCGCGACTTAAAGGAGGAAGGTACGTCGGGCAGCGGGATTACGGCTTGTTAAAGGATGCCGCACCTCAATCGTCACCGTGCACCTCGGCGACGACACGATGTTCCTCCTGCCAGGGTGGAAGGATTTTGATCAGCACATAAAGGATGGCAAAGGGAAGTATCATCAGGGCCACCGCAGATAGCAGTCCCTCGCGGGTGACAAAAGCAACCTTGTAGGTCGTATAGCCGAGAAAGCTTTTCGAGAAGAGTTGTCCGCCGATCACGACGTTCCACCGCATGGCAAAGATCCCCACGAGCGTCAAAACACCGGCAATCGCGTAGATGCGCCGGCGAGCCGCCACGGAAAAGTTGATCACTTGGGTGAAGCTGAGAATCGCCAGAGGCGCCAAGGTGCCCAGAATAATCTGAATCAGGATCTGCGAATAGAAAAGCCGCGTGTGCACCATGAAATCCAGGCTCCGGAAGGATTCATCGGATTCGTAGATGCGGTGAATGAGGTCCAGCATCTCCAGCGCGAAATCAATGACAAATGTATAGAAGAGATATTTGGCAATGGTGTCCAGGCAGCGCATATCAATGGCGACACGGCGCATCGCACAGGTGAGCATGTACATCAAAAGGACCAGGGCGATGCCGGAAACCATCGCGGAGAAGAGAAACACGACCGGCATGAGTGGAGTGGACCACCAGGGATTCGCTTTCACCGAGCCGAAGATAAAGCCAACGTAACCGTGCAGAAGAAATGCGGAAGGTATGCCGATGAGAGTGATAATCCATCCCACGCGATCATCGATTCGCAGCGCGGCCGGGCTGATGTTATGCGAACCAAGAGTGAGTGCGCGGTAGAGGAGGCCTTTCACGCCGCGGCTTGATTCGGCCAGGCGCACGATATCGCGGCGGTAATCCAACCAGATTTCCACCACCAGCACCGCCATCAGATACCAAAGATAAACGAATCCGAACATCGCCATGGCCGATGAGCGATGCGGCGTCAGGTACATCTCCAGCGAGCGTTCGGGGTGGCCAAGATGAAGCTGCAACGGAAGCGGGGCAACGATCAGGAAAGCCAGCGCTGTAAGCAAGGCAAGCCGGTACGTCGGCTTCACCTCCTCCACGCGAAACACCCGCTCGAGAGACGCCAGGATAAAGGCTCCGGCGACCAGCCCGGTGAGATAAGGATAAAGAACAATGAGGATGCTCCACTGGAGCTCTACCTCATTGGGATACATGAATCCTTCCATGACTTCTTCTTCCTTACCGGACCGAGCCGTCGAGGCTGTTGTAGAACAGCTTCGAGCCCGTCGCGAGATGCGGCTTTAACACTTGCACCGCGTGCGTCTTCAGAAAGGCGTGAATCGGATCGCTGGGATTCTTCAGGTCGGCCAATTGCCGCGCGCCCGTGGGGCATGCTTCGCAACAGGCGGTGGTCAGGCCCTTCGTGATCCGGTGATAACAGAGCGTGCATTTATCGGCGGTATGTTTCTTGGGATGGAAGAAACGGCACCCATAAGGGCAGGCCTGGATGCAATAGCGGCAGCCCAGGCAATAATCGTAGTCGACGAGCACCACACCATCGGGTGTACGAAAAGTGGCGCCGACGGGGCACACCTGGGAGCACGGCGAATCGACGCAGTGGTTGCACATCTTGGGCACGAAGAAGTTCTTTCCACCTTCCGCCTTGGCTGGGGGGAAACCATCCATTCCTCCCTTTGGTGAATCCACCTCGGGATTTTCGATGTGCCAGTCAGAGACGTGGTAGCGCTCGACCCAGGTCCGGAAGTAACCTTCCGGAACATCGTTTTCCATCGCGCAGGCGCGCACACAATTTCCGCACCCTATGCACTTGGTGATGTCGATGAGCATGCCCCACCAGTGTTCGCTCATCTTATAGTTGGGTGAACCTTCCGGATTGCCGGCGAGAACAGAGTCCCAGGCGACGGCTGCGGCAGGAAGCAAAAGCAGGATTTGCCGGCGGTTCAAGATCATTTCTTGCCTCCCGCGTCAAAACCTGGACTGTGCGGTTGGTGGCATGTGTTGCAGGCCTGCCCACCGGAATGCTCCTTTGCATTCACCTGCGGGAAACCTGCCGGTTTGGCGATATTTTCCGAGTGGCAACGAATGCAAAGCTGCGCTACATCCGGCAAAACTGGCTTGACGGTCCCTGGATCATCAGCGTGCTTAGCGAGCGGTCCGTGACACGACTCGCAGTTGATGGACTTATGGACCCCCTTTGCTTTCAGCGCAGCAACATCGGGGTGGCAGTTCTCACAGGCCTCGTGCCCCGCAAAGGCCAGGGGCCGCGAACTGAGCTCCACAAGGGCCGCACCGCGAAATGGGCCGTACCGCCCAAAACTCTTTGGAATGGTCACCGACCGGAAAACAAGAAAGAGGATCAAACCCAATAGGAACACACCAGCCAGCCTGATGAGATGAGCGATATCTTTGAATTCACCCATGCAACCGCTCCGTTGAAGGACTGCCGAATAACTCGCGGAATCTCCTTCGCATGCAATGTGGCGTCACGTTTGGAATGGTTTCGATGGAAAGAATCCCTGTGAGGAACTGGGTGAGCATCAATTGGGCCGATAAAGGAGCGAGAGAAAAGAGTGATGTACGGCGATGATTTAACCGCAAAACTCACGGAGCAATCATGACAGGCGTCACGGAGCACAGTGATGCGCGTCACATTTGCGCGAATCTGCCTGCCTTTTCCCGTGTGGGTGGCTGCTAGAGCTGGATGAGTCGCAAGATTCCTTCGCGGAAGACGTCAGGCGGCGTAAGCAGGCTCATGCTTATCCGGTTGTTTCAGCAAGCCCCAATTAGTAGTATATGGGCATGCCGCGCCCAGCGTTTGCGAAAACCTTACGCGAGTTCCAGTCGATGTTCTCTACCGAAGAAGCTTGCCAGAAGTA